>Ga0316201_10000204_pt1 | contig 29207 bp, 25 predicted proteins | sample CS6wburrow_MG_FD_204516 | JGI IMG/M metagenome (GOLD analysis project Ga0316201, IMG submission 204516) | Coastal sediment microbial communities from Delaware Bay, Delaware, United States - CS-6 worm burrow | ecosystem: Environmental > Aquatic > Marine > Coastal > Sediment | place: USA...
TGCAGCAGTGGTGGGCGCATTTTGTGGTGCGGCGTAATATCCACTCGGCGCTGACTGCGGCGCATCCCAGGCTTTGTTTTGCTGTGGTACGTTGTAAGTATTACCTGGTGCAGCTGTGGTGGGCGCATTTTGTGGTGCGGCGTAATATCCACTCGGCGCTGACTGCGGCGCATCCCAGGCTTTGTTTTGCTGAGCCGTATCGTAAGTATTACTTTGTGTAGCAGCCGCGGGCGCATTTTGCGGTGCAGAGAAAAAACCGCCCTGCGCAGGCTGCGGCACAGACCATGCGTTATCCTGTTTTTGAGGATCGTATCTGCCGCCCGGAGTTGGATAGTCCCATTCAGGCTTCTGAACGTTATAAAAATCACCCTGACTGTCAAAACGCTCAGGCACATCCCAGGTGATGTCTTTTTGCGGCACGTTGTAAGTATTGCCCTGTGCACCATAACCCTGTGCGCCGTAGCCCTGCGTATTTTGCGGAGCGGAATACGCCTCGCGCTGCTTAGACTGTGGCACATTCCATGCATTGTCCTTTTGTGGCTCGTCAGTCACATTTCCCTGCGCCGCCAGCGACCGCTGGAGTTCGGCTTCTTCTCTCTCGAGCACCCCTTCCCAGCCACCCAGGGGCGGTGTTTCATAGGTCCGGTTGGTGCCATCGTAAACGATGGGCGACTGCTGAGAAAACTCAGCCGCCTGTAACATGTTGATTTGTGCGCCACATAGCAGCAATGCTCCAGTAGCGGAACCCAGTTTAATTATATTGATTTTATTCAATTCGATACCTTCAGAATGAGTAGTTATGCGAATGAAGATCGCGCGATATAACTGGACAAAAAGCACCTCACAATACAAGAGCCCTGTCCTGATGATTATGCCTATCATCTCATAATGCCGATAGATATAGTAACCGTGTTCTGGAATTATACGTAAACGAAGTGAACTAGAAACAAGCCCATTTTGACGATCATGACACCACAGAAAATGACCAGCGCCAATTCATTAGTTCAAACAAAAACGGCAGCCACAAAGGCTGCCGTCGTCATCACATACCCTAAACCGATGTCAGGCTTTACGTCTTGCCAGGCCAACCATGCCGATAAGACCAGAGCCGAACAGCCAGACAGCAGCAGGCACAGGAACCGCATTGATGCGGAAGGCAAAATCTGTGTTATCAAGCGATCTCCACGCACCACAATGCGGGCCACCGTTCGAGCAGAGAGCACCTCTGGATTCGGCGGCATCATATAGTTCGCTGCCGATGCTTGGCCCCGTCGGATCACCCAGCGCCCAGGTCCAGCCATCTAAAAAGTTAGCAGTGCTGAACCAGTAGTTGGTGCCAGCATTCAGCGACAGATCCATCGGATTCCACGCGGCTGTAAATTCAAATATACCGCCGCCGATATCTACACCAGACGCGATGACCGGAATGTGCTGGACGAGGCCGCCATCAACAGGGTCGTCTATATTCGGCACACCACCGCCGTCAGTGTGGAATGTAATTTCCCAGCTGTCACTCTGGGCACGACTACCCCACCATGTCACACTCGTAACCGGACCTGATCCAACAGGAACAAAATCATCAGCCAGAATGGGCCCGCCAGTACCGTGACGTGATATAAAATTCGAATTCACGACAGGTAAATGCTCATATACAGCAACTGCTGCCGATGCAGTCCCAGTGCCAACCATGGCAGACACCGTGAGTAAAATGGCACCTGCTGTACTTACTATTTGAAATTTCATAATAATTAACTCCCTTAAATTGAAATGAAACATTAGTAGATAAAAATAAGACATACGACTTTCTTAATAAAACACATGTGCCCCACCCCCACATCTACTCATAAAGCGTTGCACAGCCGGTTAGTGACAATATTGATTTGTATCAAGGCAAGGAGGGTACACACACCAGCCAGGCAGAGAAGTTTAAATGTCGGTGACAATTGACAAGGTTTTAATTCTTATTTGTACCAGGCACTTTTATTTTTATCTCAGTTTCGATTTCACCGTGGACATGAAACCAGATTGCTGACTGCCACTGTTACTGGATTAATTTATACAGCGCAACAAAGCGGCCGCCTTCAAGCACCCCTTTATTGTAGACACCCAACAAAGAAGATAATACAACCAGAGGCGTTAGATCACTACGAAACGTAGAACAATGCAATGGATCTATGTGTGAAATAGTCCATCATGATGCAAAAAAACTAGCTTTGCCAGAATATCGAGTTTTCACACAGCCTGGGCCAACAACGGTCATTCAGCGCATATAAAAACGGCTCCTGAAGGAGCCGCATTTGATTATCATTCATACAGCTATGATTTCTTTCTTCTGGCAATACCAATTAAACCGATAAGGCCTGAACTGAATAGCCAAACTGCAGAAGGGATGGGTACCACCTGCACAGCATTTAGTCTCCCAAAACCTAAAAATGTAGTATTACCAACTGCATCAAACTCTTCGATTGTAAACACTGCAAGGTCAGTGTTACTCAGGTCAGGTGGTAATGCTCGATATTCAAGGCTCGAGTATAAACTTGTATCAAGAGAAATAAATCCAATCAACATCTGACTACCATCATTAAGAAATGCGTCTCCTAACCAGCCATCGAGTAGGGTACCAACAGGCCATGATATTCCTGGCAACACATTGATAAATGCTGCATCGTCAACTTCAAGATCATAATCGTCCCAAATGGTTAAGAGTGAATCTGTGCCCGCTTTCGTTACTGTTCCATTACTGATACTGGCAGTTATTGATTGCCTGGAAAAGGCATAATCGCATGCATCATTTAAACAAGGAAGTATGGGTGTTACATCATTTACAGAATCCTCTGTAGTGTAGTGACCAGAGTAGGAATCTCCAATCATTGCTCCAGCATATGACCCAGTACCATCGTCGATAAAAACATGCTCCAATGTGCCTGTATAGTTGAATGTTGCGGCATGTGATACTTGTATTAATGTGAGCCCCAGAAAGGCACCTGTTATTAATTTAATTCTCATTTATCATCCCTCTTTTTGTTCAGTTGCTCGTCATTACAACGGAAAGAATAACCATAAAAAAGTATGCAAAATTCATGCAGATATTGAAAATCCATACTTATTCAATGTGTTAGTTTCTAGCTTGATTCTGTCTGGATACATTTGTGTAAAGTCTGCCGGACAAGATTCAGGATTCTTTACAGATTATTGAATGGCCGTTGTGTGACGGAGTCGATTACTAAAGCAGATAAGGAAACGAGCAGTTACACCAATGACGCCACCAATACAGACACCTGTATGCAACGCATACCGGCAACACATATGATCATCTAGAAGGTGAATCCCACACTGAAGGTTAGCGCTTCGTAGGTTTCCTGATCCAGGTCACCACGACTATATGACATAATCAAAGGTCCTAAATCAAGCTCATACCCCAGACCAACAAGGTAACCCGTTCCTGAAGCATCACTTGACGCAGATGATTCCCAATATCGATGCTTAACATAACCCCAACCTGTCTTTACAAAAACGCCCGATTCCAGCAACGGATACACTCTTGCAGTGATCATGAATGTCAACACATCTTCAGAAATTGAAGAATTCATATTTTTTTGATCTGTCCAGCCCGCACCCTCCACACCAAGAAGCAGTTGTTCCGATAGCGCATATTCAGCTCTGAGGGCACCATAAAGCCATGTACCATCATATTCGATGTCACCTCTTTGCAGGTCCGTCTGAGCTGCGCCAAGATCGCCACCAAAAAAAAATCGGCCTTGCCGGAACTCATCAGCAAACACCTTAGTAGGTGACAGGAAAATCGAGGATCGCGACTGACACAGCAGAATAAAAAACAGGATGATGGATAGATTAATTTTTAACCAATAATTAATCATTTTAAATCCTTCCTTCAGCTTTTTTGAATTTGCAGGCAGGATCAGAAATAATAGCGTAGCCTCAGCTCATACCTGGTATCACTGATCTTTTCACCGTACTCCGTCAGTAGATCATCTGAGAAATATTTAACTCGCACTCTTAACTGAAAATTGTTAAGGCCTGTATACATGATTTCTGGCGCAACAGAATAGCTGCCATCATTCATATTGTAGAAAACCTGGACGCCCGGCGTAAAATACAAAATATCATAGGGCTCGTTCCACCAGCTCTTTAAGTGCAGATAGTGCTGCATCGGGTTTTGTGTTGTATAGCTACCATCGTTTAAGCTACCACCGGCTTTAAGCTGGTTCAACAGATCATCAGTTGTATCATTCCAGGCATCATGCACACAACCGTAAAACAGGCGCAGCTCTTCTTCCGTATGGCCCTCGCCATTATAGTAATGCTCGAAAATATAATTTACGTCTGCTTCGGTACGATAGCGCAGCCCCAAAAGATAACTTGAAACGTTTTCAGTCTGTGTCACACCTGCCGTACAGTCAGCAGCGACTGATGTTCGAGTTACATCCTTTATGTATGCATATTCGCCATGAATTTCGAAATGCGGCGCAATATTATGTGAAAAATCCATTCCGTAGCGCGCAGTTTTACTGCCTCCGCTAAGAAACAGGAAATCAATATCAGTATCGCGGTATAGCAGGTAGAGTTTGACACCCAGGTTATTATGGCCTGACTCACCAAAGTCATCATTGAGGCTGCCATTGACGGGTATTACCACCGGTGTAAGGGCAATGGTTTTCAGATCACCTTGCATGCTACGAATAAAGTCCATGCTGTATAGCCAGTAACCTTCCCTGGACAATTCGGGATCACTTGGGTCTTTTTTACGCTCAACAAAACCAACTGGATTCCAGGCATAGCCCTTGCCCCAACGCATTAGCTTGTTACCGACGTCCAGGGTCAAACCAGGATCCGGTTGTAAACTCATATAACCTTCATAGACATCATGCTCAATTTTGAGCACACCAAGGGTATTTTGAAATCGCGACGAATAAGTACGTATGAGGAAACGGCTTATACCTTTTTTGTAACTGGCCTCAAGTTCAAGGCTGCCCGTGGTCTGTCCAATACGGTTGTAATTATCAGTTTCATCATAAAGCAACTGGTATGCAGCTGCCGATTGATCGATTGAAAGCATTTCGCTTTGCAGTTGTGCGTAGCCCTTGAACTCGAAGGCGGAAGGCTGAAATTCGGACATGTCAAAATCCAGCTCAGCCTCCCCGTAACTAGCTGATGAATACCATAGTATGCTTATAACAATAATAGGTAGGAGTAACTGTTTTCCTGCAAGTCGCATGACCATGATCCATGATTTACTTTCTCAATCTAACGCTGACCTTGCTACCGTAATTCTTTTACTCGTGGCATATAATTTAGTGAGAACACCTCGTCCAGAAAGTCTTTGTGCTTTATTTCTGCAAATATAATGCTTGCTTTATAGCCAACATACAGCGGACTAGTGGTTTCCAGCAAGGACGGGCGCAATATGCCGTTACCAAAGTCTTTTACCCTGCTGTAGCTCAAGGTCTTGATTAACATGCCACTCGATGCATAGGCATTAATTGTCGTTGGTAAAAGCGTCTTCTTATCCACCTGCATTTCCAGCTTGTCATACGCAACGGCCGTGTTTGGCTTTGCACTAAGTTTCAGCAGGATTTCATCCCCACTCTCTATTGCGCTCTCGACGTTATACTCCGTGCTGTATTCAATGCGCATCAGGTCGGAATTATTAAAGATTCCACCAACGACAGACTGCATGCTGGTGATGCGTAACGGCTTTCCCACTTCCGGAATGTACAGCCACATATTGTCGCCTTTACGCAAGGTGGTTCGTCCCTCATCACTTGCTGGCGAGAGGAATAATGCAACCATGTTTTCACGGCCTTTTTTAGCTGTATAGAGCACAAACTCTTTACGCGTGCCATCCGGCTGCGAGTTAATGATCTTGCGATACATCTCGTAAGAATCAGGCGCCAGGTTACGGTCAACCTGCTGCAAAATATTATCACCGTCAACCGCACCCGCTGTTATCGGCATGCAGAACATAGCCAGCACTATCAGCAAGCGCCGCATATTATTCACCTCGAAGCTCCTTGACCACATCATCCACCGTGCCAATCCGCCTGACAATGCGCACGTTGCGCTCTACGAGAACTTTTTCCATTTTCGGGCCGGGCACTTTTCGCGCCACGAGAACAGTCACGCCCATGTCAGCGAGACTGGCAGCTGCCGCAGGGCCAGTGCCAAATTCCAGCTTAAGATGCGGATTGGGTAACACCCGCATCAGCCCTCCATCACTGTCATAGATGTGGAAATACGGCGCTATCCCGGCCAGCTTGACGATTTCAGACGACAACTTATCGCCGTCGGCAGCTATGGCAAACACGCCCTCGGCCTGCGCCCCGGTTATCACAGAGACAGTAAGCAACAGGGAGAACAGTATTTTACGTGTCACATGTTTATACATTTCATACTCCTTGCATCATTCAACGATATTCAAAGATGCCTTAATGCTTTAATCGGATCCATACGCGATGCTTTCCAGGCCGGCTGTAAACTTGCCAGCGCAGCAACGATTATGGTCAACACCACAGTTAAGATGACATCGCTGGCAGCCAGTGTTGGCACCAGCACTAAATTATCCTGACGACCGAATGCGAAAGTAATGGTTACCTGATTTAATATATACACGGCCACCAGGCTAACAGTGGTGCCAATCAATGTACCTAATACACCCAGCAGAAAACCTTCACTGATGAACATCATGAGGATAGTTTGCGGACGAGTCCCAATCGCGGACATCGTTCCTATTTCTCGAATACGCTCATACACCGCCATGATCAATACATTCATAATGCTGATCAATACGACTGAAATTAATATTATCTTGATGAAAAGGTTCATCAGATCAATCATGTTGGCTATCTTGGAAAAAGGTACGAATTTTTCCCAGGGGTGTATCTGGAATATCGTCATGTTTTTCTTGTTCTTGAGATCAGCCACCTGCGCTTCCAGCTTAGCCAGCGTATCATCCAGTGTACCCCTGTTTTTCAGGCGTATGGCTATTTCGCTGACCTCGGATGAGCGGCCCCAGCCTTTATCTTTAAACAAAGCCTGACTTTGGGTAATAAACTTTAGTCGATTAGCCGCAGCCAGTTGCTTCGCATCCGCTGCATTGACTTCCTGCTTTGCGGGTGCTTTCAGGCTGTCCATCTGCTTCAATGTCTCTTTATCCAGTTCCTTCTCTGGTTCAGCATAACCATGTCCAGCCAGAACTGACTGGTCAACGCCTTCATCAACTATGCGCAGCAGGTCGCGAGCATCCTCGATATGCAAATAACCATCACGACCACCGGGACCAGATATGCTTTCGAGTATGCCCTGAACGATAAAAGATTTACCGTTGACAGACCCTTCTTTATTTGTGGCAACCAGAACAATGGTATCGCCAACCTTGGTTTTCATGCCATTAGCAATAAGTTCAGGCACCTGGATATAACCGCGTTTTACAAACGGTGCTTTTTCACCGCCTTCCAGCACACGATTGAGCACCAGCGGAACCGTTGATATCTCGCGTTCAGGATACACACCATTGAGCCGAATACTGGTTGTGTTGGCAAAATTACTGTACATGGCCATAAACTTGATACGTGGCGACCATGCAGCAATCTCATCTGTTTTATCCAGTACGTCATACAATTTCACCAGCATTGGCGGACGCATATTGCGGTCCACCGGCAGGCTTTCCATGGCGCCAACATATCCGCGACGATGCACCTGGATATGCCCCACCATAGAATCGGTAAACTGGTCCACCATCATGTTTTTAAATGAACCGGCAATCGAAATAAACAACAATACTGCGACCAGGCCCACGGTAATCAACAATGACGTCAACAGGGTGCGACGCTTGTATCGCATCAAGTTACGTGCCGCGATTTTGATAATGTCTATCATGCTACTCCCTCCGCTACAGCACTCGATTGATGCAGCTGACCATCTTCAAGTTCGTAGGTATCTTCCGCTTCGCCCATAATTTTCGGGTCATGCGTTGAAAAAACAAATGTAGTGTCGAACTCGTCACGTAACTGCTTCATCAAACCAATAATTCGATAAGCAGTAGCGTGATCCAGGTTTGCAGTAGGCTCATCTGCTAACACCAGCCGGGGATTGGTTACCAGTGCACGCGCGACTGCAACGCGTTGCTTCTGACCACCAGACAACTGATCGGGACGTTTATCAGCCTGGTCTAAAATACCCGCTGCTTCGAGCAGGTTCATGACACGCTTGCGCCTTTCTGCTGCCGGCCATCTCTGCACCATGATCAGCGGATACTCAATATTCTCATACACGGTGAGCACCGGTATGAGATTGAAGTCCTGGAAAATGAAACCGATATTGTCACCGCGAAAGACCGCCGCGCTGCGTTGATCGAGCGTTGTTACATCGGTGCCAACGATCGACAGCTCCCCGTGTGTCGGGCGATCAAGGCATCCAATCATATTCAGCAAGGTCGTTTTACCGCTGCCGGACGGCCCAACAAAACAAACGAAAGAAGCCGGCTCAATGACAATACTTACATCCTTAATAGCGTGGACAACTGTTTCGCCTACCGCGTAATCCTTGCTGATACCTTTTCCAATAATCAAACTCATATCGGCCCCCTACCTGATAATCCATTAAAGCTTCAGTGGTTCGGCTTTTTTAAGTACACCGGGGGAAGGTTCTTCATCGTGCACATAACCCGGGGGCGGATAAACCGTATTGCATCCTTTCTCATTAAACTCGCCCATGTCCCTCTGCAGCATGCAAACATCAAAGTTACCGGGGCCCCCATCAAGAAAATCAACGCCGGGACCACCCCAGAGCACATCATAATCACCTGGGCCGCCGTACAATTTGTCATCTTCTTTGGCACCAAATAACCAGTCATCGCCGGGGCCGCCATAGATTACATCGTGACCGCGGGCACCAAACAGAGAATCAGTACCAGGACCACCGCATATGATGTCGTCATCAGCGTCACCGTGTACCACGTCATTGCCAGCCAGCGATACGATTACATCTTTTTCTTCGCTACCTAATATCAGATCATTTCCCGGAGTACCAACACAGGTAGCAACCTTTCCGCCACATTTTGGTACAGATTTGAGGTTTTCCGGGATGTAAGGACATTTAATGACAGTATGCGCGGGCACATAATCAGGAAACAGGTCTTTGTCGACTTCGGGCCCAGCTGCCTGCGCCAACCCTGTGATTAAGAGAGCCCCCAAAATGCCAGACACTACTTGAACTGCTTTGATATTCAATAATATGAGATTCCCCATTTCTGCCACTCCCCTTGAAACTGATTGCATGGATTTAGTTTTCATCATTTGCTCCTGATATATATGAATGCAGCCCACTATATTGGCAGGTCAGACCGCCTTCCAGCATTGCACGAGTTGCTCAAAATCTTAATCGATATATAACTATGTAATTCACACCACTCTGCACTCACCTACCATATAGTTATAGTAATAGTGAATGCGCGACGCCCCTTTGATCCAGATCAGAGAAAGCCTGCGCTAGCGTCAAACCTGAATGAACTGATAATTATCAATTATGACATCTTCTTGTTAACTCATTTCGATTGTTATGCTGCCACTGCAATAATTCCAGGCGATAGCCTGGTATTGAAGGAAAAATATTGGAGACTGAAATTGAATAAAACAAGCTGAACGATGTTTGATTGACAGCAGTATTAAACACTGGAGCACGAGGGCATAGGTACCCTTTTTAACGCTTAATTACCGTCCTTGCGTAATAAACCACTCCAGTATTAAGCATGTTGCTACATGTAGACAGATCAAAAACCTCGGCGATAAATTCGCCGGAGCAGCGATCCTAAAAAAAGATCTTGATTAAATGCCTGTCACTTTGATTTCATACATTTGTGTTGACATAAAATCTGATGTCTCGAGCACCTCGAAGTACTGAGCATCGACATTTGATACCAGGCCGCAGGCAATCCTAAAGCTACCAAAGCTTTGCAATGAGCATGACACTCCTGCATTCAAACCGAGCGCAATACCTGTTTTGTTATTTTATTATTGATATCTATCGCCATACTTCGAATCGCTACGGGTTATTCGACATATTTATCGCACAGTAGAAATACTGAATGACTGCAAACGGCCAGAAGCAGCCATCCGTCACAAACAAAAACGGCTCCCGAAGGAGCCACATTTGAATAATATTTAATCCTTATGATTTCTTGCGTCTTGCTATACCAACAAGTCCCAATAGGCCCGAGCCGAAGAGCCAAACTGCAGCTGGAACTGGAACTGGTGAAGCAGCAGCAAAAATAAATTCACCAAAAGCCGTACCGAGAAACTGATCGAAATCACCTCCAGGAGTAGAAATTGCAATTACTGTCCCAGTGGGATTTCCATAAATATCGTTTTGTGGATTTACTAAGGAGCTTGATAATTCTGTATCAGAACCAGCTGGAATCAGGCCGACAGTGTATAGAGATGAGAAACGTGCAGTCCAGATACCACCAACTCCGGGTGAGTCAACTGTGATATCAATTATACCAATCGTTGGAATTGCGCCACTTGTATCCCAATTAATGGGTACTGTTACACCGAGAGTACGTGTTGTTTCACCATCACCATCCACCGTCGTTGTATAGGTAGGATTATCAACCAGTCCAATATTATCCGGCATACCCTGTCTTGGATCACCAAGAACAGGATCATTTCCTGGAAATGCTGGCATAGCTGTATTGTAAATATTTCCATCACCACCAACATATCTAATATTCAACAAATTGACCTCTAATGCAGTAATTGATCCCCCAGGAAAGCCTGCTGCCACAAAGTTCATTCCAAAATAGGCATCAATTACGTCTGCATGCGCGGTGGATGTGGTGCCAAAAATAAATACAAAAGTACAAATTTTGCGCGATATAGCTCTAATACTCATTATTTACTCCCTCTTATTTTATAATTCGTCATTATTACAGAAAGCTTCTATGAAATAATTTACAGCAAGATTTATGCCTAATGTATAAAGTGTCAATATTTCAACAGGGTAACAAAACATTAGAATTTTCTTATTATTTAATGTGTAAAGAAAAACATAAGAATTTATAGGCTTTATAGACAAATTGTTTAGGATTTATTTACAGTCGTTGACAGGCCGCTATGGTTTGCGGTTTCAAACGGTCGATGCAACACACTGGTTAAATCGTTCTGCTGGTGTTTCATAGTTTAGCGTCTTTCTTGGTCGCTCGTTTAGTCTCCTCGCTACGGCATTTAACTTTGCTTGTGAATGAGCTGATAAGTCTGTTCCTTTGGGGAAGTATTGTCTCAATAGTCCATTTGTATTTTCATTGGAGCCGCGTTGCCAGAGATTCTGTGGATCACAGAAATAGACTTTGATATCTGTCGCCAAGGTAAATCGTTTGTGTTCTGCCATCTCTGATCCACGATCCCAGGTCAGAGATTTATATAATTCCCGTGGTAATTTATGTGCCTGTTTGATTAAAGCATCAACGACAGTTTTGCTGTCTTTGCCATCAACTTTAGCTAATAGAACATAACGAGTATTTCGTTCTACCAATGTTGCGATCTGACTATTATTGCTTCCCATTACCAGGTCACCTTCCCAATGACCAGGAACAGCACGGTCTTCTGCTGATGCCATAAAAGGGGACGCATAAAAGGGGACGTAGCGATTATTTACCAACCAATACGTTGGCCGGTTCATAAAAGGGGACGTAGCGATTATTTACCAACCAATACGTTGGCCGGTTAAAAAATATTCGCTACACCCCCCTTTAACTCTCTTGTTACCAGATAGTAGCCATCTTGTTTGCGATGTAAATAATATTACAATCACTGATCAATTTACTGGAAAAGAATACCTTACTTGTTTGTAAAACTCGCACTAAAAAACACATGTTTCAGCTTAAAGCATAGTACAAGAATAATACTGACTTTAGGGGTTGCCAGGATCAGCCGGACCTGCAGGAATCCAGATTCCATAATCACATTTGAATATTGATGTCCCACTTTTTATGTAAGCACCAGTATCAAAACTTTTACCATTAAAATAACAAACGGGTTCGCCTGGAACCTGCTGACGTAAAGCTTCAGTATCATCCTCGCCTTCTTCCGCGATTGGCGATGTATTCAACTCAGGATCAGGTGCGCCAACATCTGCTGTATGTTTCAAATCAGTCATCATTTAATCTCCCAGAGATTTTTGTTATTTACTTTTTGATATAATTTATCTTATATCGCACGATTGTAATTAGTTTTTACTTTAAGGTAATGTTAGTGCTTTAATTAACTCATGCAGTGAGTTCCATGTGATTTCAACATCAGTCTTGATCTCTTCCCATGTTTCATCACCAGCCTGTTTCAGTAGCTGAAGTTTTTTATGGGCGGCTTCCAGCTCCAGTTTTACTTCTTCAATTAGCGTGTAGTATTCAAGCTGCAAATTGGTTTCTTCCTGATCGGCTTTTTCCTTGAATGCCGCAAGCCTGTTTTTCAACTCATCAAGCTGCGCCTGCTTATTCTTTTCATATACATCTCTAATGCTCATATTGATTCCTACCCACTATTCAAGTTTAGACAGAAATGCTACATAACAACTCTAACTGTATATCATGAAACCGATTTACCAGCTCAATGCTACGAATTGTTGCATATTATTTTTTTTGATGAGCAGCAATATACGTTTTTTGGCGCTGCTTTTTTTCACTTCACGTTTAAAGTCTTCAGCATTTGCTATCGGTATACGGTTTACCTGTACGATGATGGAACCAGATTCTATGCCCGCACTGGCAGCAATGGAATCTGGTCTGACTTGCGTTACCACGACACCTTCACCGGCTTTTGCATTAAATTGCTCCGCCAGTTGAGGCGTAATCGTCTGCACGGTCAGGCCCAGCTCATCGGTGCTTTGTGTTGATGCCTCTGCGGCCATTTCGTCCTTGCTTAGCGTGCCGATAGTGACAGAAATGTTGCGGCGCTTACCATCCCGAATAATCGTCAATTGTTCACGGCTTCCCGGTGATGAAAGTGAGACCCGGTTACGGAAGTCACCTACTTTTGTCACCGGCTTACCCTGGTAGGTGATGATGACATCGCCCTGTTTCAAACCCGCCTCTGCGGCCGGCGTATCTTTAGTTACCTGGGCGATCAAAATCCCCTGATTTCTATCAAGATCGAACGAACTGGCCAGCTCAGGTGTCAATTCCTGAATGACGATGCCGAGATAACCTCGTGTCACCTTGCCACTATCCATCAACTGATGAGCAATGCCTTTGGCCAAATCAATGGGGATGGCGAAACCGACACCCATATAACCGCCGCTGCGAGACATTATCGCGGTATTGATGCCGACAACTTCACCATCAAGGTTAACCAGAGGCCCGCCGGAGTTACCGGGGTTGATGGCCGCATCTGTCTGGATGAAATCCTCATAATCACTAATCCCTAAACTGGTGCGTCCTTTAGCACTGACCACGCCTACGGTAAGGCTATGGCTTAGTCCAAAAGGGCTGCCAATGGCAATGACCCACTCCCCGACTTCCAATGAAGAAGAGTTGCCCAGTGCGAGTGCAGGTAGTCCACCAGCTTTGATCATTAGTACGGCAACTTCAGATTGTGGGTCTGTGCCGACGATCTCGGCAACGAATTCACGGCCATCTTTTAGTTGCACATGGATCTTGTCAGCTCCAGCCACAACATGGTTATTAGTCAGGATATAGCTTTTATCGGAGAACAGGCCATCCTTTGTCTTGTATATAAATCCCGAACCCTGGCTGACAGCACGGCGCTTGCTTTCTGGCGTCTCAGACCGAGGTATTTGCGGGTGCTGAAATTGGTCGCCAAAAAAACGTTTCAAAAAATCATCATTGAATGGCACACCTTCACCGAAAGGGAAGTGAAAATCGGGTATTTCTTGCTCAGTCACAATGCCCTCACTGCGGATATAAACGACAGAAGGCGATACAGTGCGAGCTACCGAGCTAAAGGCCTTGCCAGTCTCACGCAAACTTTCAATGCCACTTTCCTGCGCCTGGACTGACGTTATGAATAGAAACACACTCAGGATTAGAATTATCTTATTATTCATCATTTAAGCCTGTCTTTTATAGCTAAACAATATCAGAAATGAACGCTTCGAAGTTTTCAATCATATTTACACATTGAGAAAATGACTTATATCGACATATATTTCCAGCACCAGGCATCCATGATTGTGCGAGCGCCTGATGCATAAAACTCACCACGCAACTCAAACATCAATGGGAACGGAAGTATATGATAATTGTAACTCCGCCCCATTCTATGCTTAACTCACTATTGGCTTATTCTACTTTAATTTGTTTGCGCTGAGATTTTTCCTGTTTTGGCAGGGTCATTTTCAGCACACCATTCTTGAAGGATGTCTTGATATTTTCATCCTTAACCTCGGCAGGTAATAAAACAGAGCGATAGACCTCGCTCTTTCTTATTTCCTGTTTCAGGTAGTCACCTTTTTCCTCTTTATTTTCCTTGCAGGTTTTTGCCTTGATAACGAGCTGGTTATTAGCTATCGAAATATCGAGATCATCCTTTTCGAAACCGGGCAATTCGGCTTTAACTAAAATCTCTTTATCCCTATCGATAACATCTATCCTGGGCATATTGCCTAGAGGGCTCAAAGAGAAAGCATCTGGGAACTTCTCACGATGAAAAGGATTGCTCCATATGTCATGAAACATGCGTTCAACCCTGCTTTCCAGATCCTTTAGGGCAGTCAAATATCCACTCTGTGTTTCATTACTGGCTTTTGTGATTTTTTTGTCAGACATTGCATTTACCCCTCTGTGAAATATTCAGCACATTCTGCTTTGTATATAACTCTTTATTTAATTTACTGAACTTGATGTCTATCAAGTTAGAATGAGAAGATTGCAACTCTTTACGAACGACCGTAATGAATTGGCTTAAACCATTCCACCTTAGTTTGCGAGGGACTTCTAATGATTGCAGTGATTGCCTTGACAATTTGCGGCTTTGCAAGATAACCCGACAAGACATTAAACGGTTGTCAGTACTATTGATTACCTGCTGACTCAGGAGGTTCAATCATGCACCTCCTTACTCACACCACCAAAAACACACTCTCTGGAACAAGGGCATACCAACCGGCCAGAAACTTCCATTTAATTCAAAAGAAATCCAGATAATCCGGGTTCGTTTGCAACTCAATGAACGCTTTTATATAAGTATTTTATTGATAACCACAAGATCTTCAATGCACACAATGCAAAAAAGATATTATTTTTAGCTATAACACATCCTTTGCTTATAACCTAATTCCGTTATCTGTATGTATGTATGAAAGGAATTAAAATCCTGTAAACCAGTTATTTCTTTTGCTCTTTCTTTTTATCTTCCAATTGATTCGTTATATCGAGTATCAGGCTAGCCGTCAGACGAGAGCGTTCAACAATGCCCTGAAAATGATAAACATCTTTATCTTTCTGCACAACAGGTAACCAGTCAAGTCCCTGTTTTTCCATTTGTTCTAAGACACGCTTTTTATCTGCATCTGATTTAACCGCCATATCGAATGAAATAAAGCCTGACATCTCTGATAATTTAACTTTATCCTTACTAATGATTGCTTCGGAAAAATTAATCCACTTTTTAACTTGTTGTTCATTTGGCAGACCCTGGAAAGGCTGTAGAGGAAAATCCTTCATCAACTTTTCATTATTTTCTGGATTTAAGGTTGCTATTAATTCACTTGCTTCAAATAACCCGAACAAAGAACCATCATGGTCAGTAATAACGGCATATTTGAAAGCAGGTGACATTATCAGATGGTTGAAATACATCCATATCGCAGGACCATAGTAACCTCCATATCCTAGCTTGAAACTAAGCACCTGAGTTCCTGACTCAATCATACTAGGAATTTCATCTACGCCTCGCTTAGCATCTGCCTTAAGTGCAGTAACCGGTATTTTTGTGACTTGCAAATTAATTGGTGCAGCGGCAGCTGTAACAATTACTTCAGCCGTTTCAAAAGAAAGTATCCCTGGTACTTCAACTTTTTTAAGGATACCTGCCGTCGCCATCCACAATATAAAGGGTATTAAAGCGATACCTACATCGACCGGCTTTATCTCAACGGTATTTGCTAACCTGCTTTTAATCCACAAAATGATTGCAAGTGTAATAATAAAGCCAGGAGCAAGCACCCAGCTATGTTCTCTCACCCACTCTGTCATATCCATAACTCAATAACCTCTAAATTGTCTTCAACAGCTGAACGGCCTGGTAAGCGGCGAGTCCATCCTGGACTATTTTTTGAATAAAAGTTGCGGACGGATTATTTTTCAACCAATAATTGATCATTTTAAATCTCTCCGTCACCTTTTTTCTTCCCAAAAAAAACGACAGCACACTGGCTGCCGTTATAGAGTTTATTATTAATTATTCAATATTAAACTCTTCGCTGCCTTGCCAGGTAGATCAATCCGATAAGCAATAGAAGTGGCAATACTGGATCAAATTTACCGTCTGGCTGGTATGAACAAAAACCACCACCGCCATCATCGACTGGCACTGCAGTAATCGTTACTGACGCCGTTACAACGTTGTTGGTATCGTCAGGGTCCAGTTGTTTAGCATCTGCTCTGGCAGAAACATCAGCCACCGTGCCCGCCTGATCAGCTCGCATTACCACAACCACGTTGATCGCAGGTCCGGCGACTGCAAGATTACCCAGTTCGCAAATCACATCGGCACCACTTTCAACACAGCTAGAACCATTGTCCGGTACTGCAGAAACCAGACTTGCTTCCGGCGGTATGGTCCCGCCCAGACGGACGTTAGTCGCAGCGTCAGGCCCCAGATTAGCAATGGTGAAAGTAAGAGTAACGTCATTGCCCAGGACAACAGTGTTAGTGTTCGCAGTCGCGCTCAGCTGAATGTCTGAAATACCAACTACCGTGGTGGTGACATTTGCTGAGTTATTAGCAGGTGTTACATCGTTGTCGGAAGTCACACTGGCGGATACCGTGGCATCACCTACTGCAGCCGCACTAAGCGTTAGCGACACTGTCGCAGACGAGGTACCACCCAGATCACCAATAGTACATGTCACTACTCCCGCAGCTTGAGTACAGCCGGCACTGGCAGAGACAAATGTAACTGTAGCAGGCAGTGCCGAGGTAGTGAGCACAACGCCAGTATCGAGATCCACCGAACCATTAGTAACCGTAATCGCTACCGTATACTGATCACCCTTGAATACTTCATCGGGTGCAATCATGTTGGCAATCTGCAAATCTGTGCTAAGTTCAAACAACTCGAAGGCACCGATATCGCACTCCTTAACGCCATCACCATCACCATCAGCAGGGCGAATGCTACCGCGCTGATCGTTGTTGGGGCAGTTGTTGTTGTCGCCAGTATCAACGGCAGGACTATTTACTACACCGCTGATAGAACTGTGCGGGATAGCATGGGTTTCGGTCAGACCGCCATTATCTGCCAGAGCAACCAGCAACGGATCAGTGCTGGCCTGATCACCGGCCTGGTTAAGATCGCAGCTATTGTCATCGGCAATATTGTAACCCTGTGAATCCATGCGGCCGGGGGGACAGGTCGCGCTGCCGCCGGAACAGCCACAGTTGCTGGCTACTGGCACAGGGTCACCTTCTTCACCACCGCTGAGCTTGGTATTGCCGGCCAGAATCGTATTAGAGAAATGGTAGGTACCCTGACCGAATGAATTCAGGCCACCGCCACCACCGGGGGCATCCGTGGTTGCTATATTGTTGGCCACGGTGACATTGTGCAGATTGATCGTGCCGTTGGTGGTAATTCCGCCACCGACGTCGGTACCGGTGTTGCCACTGACGGTACTGTTGGTAATGTTGACCTGAATCAGCGCACGTGCGGCAATACCGCCGCCACCGATGGCTTCATTACCGTTGATGGCACTGCTAAGAATCGTGGTGGTGTGCGCACCGGTGTCAAATATGCCGCCGCCATTCTCACCAAAATTGGCATTCGCCAGTTCAGGATTGGATAGAATTGTAGCCGGATCGAACACCTTGCCGATCAGTGTGTCACTGATATTAAGCACCGCGTCATTATAAATACCGCCACCGTTAGCATTACTGGTGTTGCCGCTGATCATTGACTGGTTGATGTTTGCAGGCGCGGCGGAATAGATACCGCCGCCGTCAGCACCCGACCAGCTATTGATGACAACGACCCGGTTGAGGCTAACGTTTTCGATGCTGAAACCCTCTTCCTCACCGGGTTTACCGCCGGGGAACGGCCCCATATCAACACCGCCGCCTGATGGTGCATCAGGGCCGTGAAGTTTTTCTTCATACAGCACCACGCCATAGCCAGCACCCAAAGCAATGGCACCGCCCATGCGACGGAACTGCCAGATCTCAATACTGCCGGCAGTAGCATTTACAACTTCAATATCATAGGCATTGGGTGCAACCAGGTCACCACTTGCCGGTGGTGTGGTTGCTATGATGCCAGCTTCACCATTTACTACCGTCAGGTCCTGAATGATTACGCTGGCGATATTTGCAGTAGCGCCTGCGGGTACAGCGACATGGAAAATACGATCGCCGGTGAGCGGATCATTATCAGGTGTGGTAGCTGCCCATTGGATGATGGTCGAAGCAGCAGTCGGATTATCAACATCACCATTGATGGTTAGATCGTCAGTGATATCCAGGTCACCTTTACTGGCATCCGAGGCGATGGTCGGCACATAGATGGGAGCGTCGCCTGCCCCGATATTGGTACATGCTACAGCTGTCTCTGGCGGATCATAATAGGCTGGATTTTCACAACGTTCATCAACCCCCGCGATAGTTAAGTTATAAACACCTTCAGGCAGGTTGATGATGTCCATAGCAACTGTTCCCGCTTCACCAGCGGGACAGTCGGTGTATGTTTGAGCATTATTATTGGCATTAACAATAGCCTCTCGCAATGAACATTGATTATTAGTCGTAAGTTCATCGCTGGTTGTTTTCACATCGAAAGTGGCTGCACTGCTTGGCAAAGCCGCGCTTGCCAGCCACAAACCACTGGCTAATAAGCTAGTAGCGAAAGCATTTCCGTGTCTCTTAGATAATTGTATTGTTTTCATAATGGATTTCGCACAAATAGACTACGTGGAATTTTATACTTTACACTCATCCACTGCATCACTGCCATCGGGGATTCACTGATAATGTCTTTTTTTACTCAAAAACTACATAGGGATGAAATAACGATGGGGCTATTTATTAAACGATAATTGATCCCATTTAACTCACTCAGACGCCTTTTTTGAGCCTTCACCGCACTGCTGTCCGTGGAATATAACGAAACGGGACCGATCGATTTATTAAACACATTTAACATTGATCACTATTTAATCCCTCCGTCACCATTTCTTTGCAATCTGGCTGTACGGTTCAGGCCTGGCTGGATTAACAGGAATGACAGCGAGAAGGAAGAAAGCAAAGCTGAAAAAAACTAATTAGATGCGAATCCTGTGGGAACCGCTTTTATTTATGCCGGATGGGGAAATACTTATAGTGGTCTGGTTGAAATATGAAAAGGAAAGAATTATGTAACCGGGTATTAATCATCTTTAAATCCCCCCATCACCTTCCTGCCAAATATTATCTTTCCGGGTAATTAGCTTTATAGATATGAGACTCGCGTCACAACAGGCCACCCTGCCTGCCATGTTACGATAAGCGTGGTATTTAGGCTTCAGCATTAACCGTAATCAGGTGCTGGCTTCTTCTGCTTATACGCAAGCAACCAAATAGCAAGTTGATTGCAAATATACGTTAATAGAGTTTTCTGAAATTCTTATAAGGAGATACAAATGAAAAAATCACCTGGCACTCTGGTAAACGCTTTAGTAGCAGGCATTATTGTCAGCAGTGTTACATTTCAGGCACAAGCCACCACACTCACCTTCGATGATCCCGGCGCAATCGGCAGTGCAGAAACTTTTTATTCAAGTTCAGGGGTTACCTTTTCTGGCGGCGGTCTGTTAGCCGATGGCTCAAGTGGTGGCAACCCCGGGCAGCCTGTTTTCACAGATTTCGGCTCAGGCTTATTAGGCATAATAGGCGTGGATTCCAAGGCCACTGGTGCAGTTTATTCAGACTCGTTTTTTGATCTCTGGGTACATTTCAGCGTGGATGTCTTTGCTGTATCTGGTGACTACCTGTCTAATCTGACTTATGGCGCAACCATCACGGCTTTTGATGGGTCAGGCGTAATTCTGGACTCAATTGCACTGCCAGGCATGCTTACGAATGAATTTGGCACATTGGGTTCATTTAATTTCACGAACACTACCGCAATCGCCAAATTACATCTTATTTCTGATCGCTCGAACGTAGTTTCGTATCTTGATAATCTTAGCTTTAACCCCGTGCCAGTTCCTGCGGCAGCGTGGTTGTTTGGCAGCGGGCTTATTGGGCTAGTTGGTGTTAGCAGGCGCCGGAGAATTTCTGCCTGATATAATTATTATTAGTTGCGTTCAGAGCACAGACTGACTGCAACTTATAACCTTAAATTAAGCTAACGGACAACATAAACTAAAACGCTCCCCGCAGGATCCGTTTTAGTTTATGCCGAATGGTGAGATATCAAGAATAACGGGGTCAGAGAACAATTAACTCTAATATTAGAAACAATTGTTCTCTGACCCCTATTTATTTAACTTTGAATGTGATCCACCCAAATAAAACAGCCGGTAATAATCTACAGTAAGCGAGCTGCGATGAAAACAAATCCCAGGCATTAAACCCCAATCTGGCAACCATGTGCCGACACCCATAGGAAATATTCGGGTCTGCCCCCCCCTGTTTCCGGAACGCCACCCTTCCGCAACCCCTTTATTTGATTATTACATCATAATAATTGCATAAACCTATTATATTGATTATATAGTCATATAATAATTTGACTAATAAGTCATATATAACTATATTACTGTTTAATTATGACTTAAACATCATATAACTATGTCTAATTTTGTACAACAGATCATCGACACCGGGGCCCAGATGGGCCTCAACCAGGGCGATATTGCCCAGAAAACCGGCATTAGTTACGAGGCGCTTTCGCGGGCGAAAAAGACCGACAAGGTGCGGCTGGATACCCTGCTGGCGCTGGCGCGGGCGGTCGAGCTGAAGCTGGTGCTGGTGCCGGATAATTCGATTGCCGAGAAGATTCGGCAAAGCACCCTGTTTCCGGAGTGAGGGTGAGCCATGGCGATCGATAACGAAGCAGTAGTCTGGACGCGCACCGGGGGCGCGCCGCGCAAGATGGGGCGGTTGTATGTCACCCCCACGCAGTCACGGTTTACCTATGATAAGGAGTACGCTACTGCCGGCCTGCCCGGCCTGAGCCTGGTGTATCCGCCAGCGGCGTTCAGTAACACCACGATTGAATTTGATCGCAGTAACCAGTTTCACTTGTTCCCCTCGATCCAGAGCCTGATCCCGCCGGCGGAGACTGGTAACTTCCAGCGTTCGATTGCGGTCAAGTACCTGGCCTCGCAGGGCAAGACCGGGTTGATTGGCGCCGAGCTCGACTGGGAAATTCTGAAAGTCTCCAGCCACGGCGGTATTGGTCACCTGGATGTGTTCATGGACGACGATGCGGCGCTGGCGTGGTACAGCCGCACGCTGAATGTTGAGCTTGCGCCGGTGACCGAGCGCATGAGTTACACGCTGAAACAATTTATTAACTGGGTGAACGATGACATTAATTATTTCATTGATGTGATCGGGCCGACACCGAGCGTCGGCGGTGCGATTCCCAAGCTATTGTTGTCCATTCCCAATTCCGGCTGGAACGATACCATAGCGCCGCCGACCAAAACACAAACACCTGGGCTGACCGATGTGGTGCTCAAGTTTGAACGCACTGCGTCCTATCCCGGCATTACCGAGATTGAAGCACTCGCACTGGATACTGCAAAAAAAGCCGGTTTTGAAGTACCGCGCTACTGGCTAACTTCTTTTAATGACATGCCGGCGATTGCAGTCGAGCGGTTTGACCGTGATGAAAACCAGGCGCCCCTGCCGGTGGAAACCATCTATTCAATCCTGGCTTCAGGCGGCGTCAAGCTTCAACATCATTATGATTATAGCTATGACAAGATTGCCACGGCGATACTGGGCTCTACAGTTGAGTTGTGTACCGATGTCGATAAAGGCATAGAGCATTTGTTCAAACGCATTATTTTTTCATTACTCACCGGTAATGGCGATTTGCACCTGGAAAACCTTTCTATCATTCAGCGCAACGGTGTGCGTGAATTTTCACCGGTGTATGACCCCACCCCGATGCGCGCCTATGCTATTCACGATGCGATGTTTTCCTGCGAACTGGGTGGCTACGGCACTATGCCCGAGGGTGCGAAACAGCCGGTTGATCTGCCGGAAGCGATTGTGCGCTTTAGCAAAACCGCGCGGATTAACAAACCACGCATGAAGCAGTGGATAGGACAGATGCTGGATGCGACCGACACATATAATAAGGATGTGCAAGCCTTGGCATTATTGCCGGAAGATAATAAAGCGCGACTGATTAAACGCACCGCGTTTGCGCGGGACAAAATCAGCCTGCTAACCTGATAGCCCGGGCATGACGCCAGCACCCTCCTCACCCACATCAATATATTTGATAAAAATCAATTCAGCTTCGGTCTGGGGGCAGAAATCGACATTATCGAGCGCATTTGTATTAATCTTGCGTGGCAGCGGGTAGGCACCTTGCGGGAGAGCGCCTCTGCCAGCACTGCATTCAGGGCGCGAGCCCTGACTACAACGAGTGCGACCGGGCGCGATATCGACATCATCTTGCTGGGTTTACTTTTTACTCACACGAATAAGACTAGCTATGCGCGCAACCACCTTTGTTCTTTCCGGCCTGCTGGTAATCAATCTTGCGATTACCGCGATGCTTTATTACAAGTATTATCCCGGCGCTGATGCGGACGATAGCGCAGGGGACGTGGTAACTAATTCTGCCAGCAATAGCGCTGGTGAGACTGGCGATAAATCTACGCGTAATTTTAATCCCGAACAATATGGGCCGGTATACGCCACGGTGAATGATCTGCCGGTACGCCAGCTGGAATTGTTGCCTTACGTGGGTGAGATTATGCCGGCTGCGCAGTTTCAGTCCTTGAAACGCTTTGATGAAATCTCCGATAATTATTTAAGCAAGGCAATGCAATCAATTGCGATTGATGAATTACTCGATAACGAAGCCAGGAACCACGGCCTGTATGCCGACCCCGGTATTCAATCTGCTATCAGGCAATATGAACGCAGGTATATGCGCGCGGCATATCTCAATGCAATCACACCCACGCTGGTGACTGATGAAGACGTTAAAAGCGTGTACGACAAGCTGACGGCTGACCTCACTGGCAAAACCGAGTATCGCGCGCGACATATTTTACTGGCATCAGAACAAGAAGCACGTGTGGTCAGCGAAGCGCTGGCGCAAAAGAAAAAAACCTTTGCCGAACTCGCCATACTGTATTCAATCGATGATGCCACCAGCTTTAACGGCGGTGATCTGGGCTTTAATATCGAAGGCCAGTTGCAGGCGCAGTTTGAAGCCGTAGTCACCAAGCTGCCTTTGAAACAATATTCACGACCTTTTAAAACTGATCTTGGCTGGCACATTGCCGTGGTGGATGAACGCCGCGCCAGCAAGCCTTTGCTCTATGAACAGGCAGCACCTGCAATACGCACAAACCTGGAGCAGCAGGCGATGAATGCTTATGTTGAGGAAATGCTGTCGAGTGCCAACATTAGTGTGAATGCGTTTGATGTTGATACGGATGCGATGGCGACTGAGTCTGTGCCCGGCGAATAAAAACATTTTTCGATGTAATTATAGTTTCAACAAGCTGATCCCTTACTGCACCACCTACACTATAGTTAAAAACCCACCACCCAAAGCGGACATTAGTTCGTAGCCCGGATGAAGATTCACCTCATCCGGGGAACAGATACCAGGAAGAAATTAAACACCCCGGATGAGGTGAATCTTTATCCGGGCTACGCAGCTAATGCATTAGTCATGACAATTGCTTGACCTGGATCAGCCACTCCTCGTCTTGCATGCTGGTAACCTCAAAATATGAGTCATAAATAAATCCAGCCAGACTGGAATAATTAAAGCTGGAGGTCACCATGAAAGCGAGTCCTTTTAATCTGTTTCACGGGCAAGGCACAAGGTGCGTTAATTGGGCGCGATCGGAACAAGGCAATAATTCACGTGGAGTGGCTTGCACAGCACGATCCCGCAATGTCAGGGCGATGAAACCCTCGAGTTACGGTCATGCTGTACTGGCTACACTGATGATGGGTGTGTTCGCCATCGCGAGCACTACTCTGCAAGCCGATCAAATCGCACCAAATCCTAATGCAGGGACCATCACGATAAACGATGGAGATTTCAACGAAAGCATTTTCTTTTTGAATCTCGCGAGCGGTGAAATCGTGTCTGATGGACGACGATTTTTCAACCGTGGTCTCCTCACCAATGAGGGAGTAATTGCTTTCGAGAATCTTGCCACTTTTACCAATGACGGAGTGAATGCGAATTTGAATAATTCCGGGCTTGTGCAAATCAGTACAGCTAGCATTTTATTCAACCAGGACGGGGCTTACCTCTTAAACTCGAATTCACTCATCAGCACTGGCAGATTCGGCGGGATAGTCAACCAGGATTCGGGCACCTCACTGGTCAACTATGGTTCCGGGTATCTTCTTAATGAAGATGGAGCCTGGATGGAAAACAGGGATGGCGCAACCCTTGACAACGGGGGCGGCGCTGAACTCAGAAACTTTTCACGTATAACCAATGGTGGCGTCGGTACCACGCTACGCAATTTTGAAGGTGCAGATTTGTACAATGACGGTGGCGACTTGACCAATGGGAATGGTGCCTTTATGTCAAATATTGGAGCCGGAACAACCCTGACCAATTGGAAGGGCGGTTCGCTAGATAATTTAACCGGCGGCGAATTGCTCAACAGACAGGAAGCCATCCTCACTAACACGGGTAGCGGCACCGTGCTGACAAACGAAGATGCCACGCTGAGAAACATCGCTGGAGGTGCCCAGCTAATCAACGCAGACCAGGCGTGGTTGATTAACCGGGGCAACAATGCCCTTTTCGAGAATTTTGCTGCCACCTTGCGCAATACGAGCAACGCAATAATATTCAACGAAAATGGCGCACAGCTGGTAAACAGGAATGCAAACATATACAACGAGTCGGGTGCCACGCTATTAAACCGTGGGCCAGGCACGCTGCTGAATAATGATGCAGGCGGCCTTGTGGAAAACGACAATGCCACAATTCGCAACCAGCAGGGGGCTACGCTGCAGAATACTGCCAGGCTATTTAATATTAATGGTGCCGAGCTACGCAACGAGACCCAGGGAGAATTCGTTAACACTGGTGCGACCAGTTTCATTGTTAACCGATCTGCCAGCCTGATCAATACGGGCATTGGTACTCAACTGAAGAACCAGAATAACGCGCAGCTCACCAATGACTTCCCCTCTGGCGTGTTGCGCAACGAGGACGGAGCTACTTTGATCAATGAAAGCGGCGCCTTACTCTCTAGCTTAAATGGCTCCAGCCTGATCAACACCGGCAGAGCGACCGGGCCCGGGGGCATCGTTCTTGGGTTTACGCAGCTGGTCAACCGGGGCGGCGCTGTTCTTCAAAACCATAACTCCACCTTGATCAATGATGATCTGGCCATTCTAACCAACACTGGTGCTGGAACGCGGCTGGAAAATGTGCAAGGCGGCACACTGATAAACCAGCGCGGCCCCAGCGGTTTGGGCGGTCGCCTGTTTAACGAGGATGGTGCCGTCCTGTTGAATGATGCGAGTTCGACACTTATTAACCAATTCGAATTAGCTAATCATGCGTCAATTGACAGCGATGGCCGCATAGAAAATTCGGCGAGTTTCATTATCTCTGACACAGGTACGGTAACCGGTAGCGGCACTTACCAGCAACTGAGTGGTGAGACCCGGGTAGCGGGCGCTATGGAGCAGGGCATCGTGCGCATCGAAGCAGGCGTACTCAGCGGTATTGGCAATATTATGTCGACTATTGAAGCTTTGTACGTCGGACCGGGCGCGATCATAGAACCTGGCGGATCGCTTGGAACGTTGTCCATTGGCGGAGACCTGGTATGCGACGGTTGCCTGTTGAACATAGAGATCGGCACTGCTGGCGTCGACCTGCTGGATATTACCGGCACGGCAAGCTTTCTGGGTGGTGACATTAATTTCTCTTTCATCGACGGCTTCATGCCCGAGGAGAATGACATGTTCACGTTTCTCGGCACCGGCGCCATCAATGGACTGGACACCATGTCACTTAGCTACACAGGTGCGCCGCCCGGTCTGGATTTCGAACTCAGTTCAGATGGGATATTACTGGCCATAAGTACCTCACCGGTGCCCGTCCCCGCGGCAGTCTGGTTATTTGGTTCTGGTCTGATTGGCCTGATCGGTATAGCTAGAAGAAAGAAAGCATAACGATTAAATCGCAAAACCAAAAGCGGCCCCCTCGGGGGCCGCTTTTGTTTGAGTTGAGCGTCTGCTATTGTTCGTTAGCAGACACATACGTTAGCGCCTCGGATGGCAGGGTGTATATATTTTTCACACTCTAATTCGCGGTGTTCCTGTTACGACCGGCCTGTGTTCTTGACTCTCGCGGTTCAGCCACCTTCTTCAACAGGCGTTACACCGCCATGATCAATACGTTCGTACTCCGCAATAACCTGTGCACCCAGCAGCAGAATAATTGCGCCAAATTCAAAGCTGAGCAGAATGATTATGGTAGTGGCGAGTGAACCATATATAACACTGACAAACGAAAGCGTGGAAAAATACCAGATCAGGATATGGCGTGTGAGCTCCCATAATAGCGTCGCCGCAACGCCGCCCACCAGTGCATGTGACCAGGCCAGCCGACCGACGGGCATCACCAGGTAAACAGACGTCAGTAACAATACTTCGCCAAACACACCCAGCGCATAGAGCACAGTCGCGGTAGTTTGTGACATATTGATGTTTATACCGAACAGGGATGGCGTGTCCGCGCTATGCTGATGCAACCAGCCTGACATCAAGCTGACAACAAGAAAGCCTGCAGCCAGTAATACAATGTAGATATAGGGCAATATTGCTGAAACCAGGAAATGGCGACGATGTTTTAACTGGCGATGAAAGAATATTGCGGACATTGCGCTTTCCAGCACGGTGAACGTCAGTGAACTGAAGAAAATCAATAACAGGATGCCGACGATGCCAATCACTCGCCAGTTGGCAAGGAAAGTTTCCAGGTGCGTGGTCAGTGTGTCGACGCGCATCGGCGTCGCCATCATCAGGAAGGTAGATAAAGTTTCAAGCAGGAGCCGGGTATCAACAAAATGTGAAAGTACGATCAGCACCAGTGCGAACACAGGAATAATTGATAACAGGGTGTAGTAGGCAACTGCGCCGGCCAGCAGCAAGCCCTGATTTTCCCGGAAGCCTCTCAGTACATCCATGGTAAATTGCCATGGATGGCTGATGACATAGTTAAGTGGTGTTGGTGCGTTATTCATACCTTACACAATAGTCGAACTTTCTCCCTGCACAGTACTCGTAACGATTGTTCCTACATCATGTGTGAACCACGTTTATAACGATGCAAACTAAAATCGATATACCTTTGTTGATTATAGGCCTGTTACTGGCAGCAACGCTGGTGGCCTTTTTTGCAGGAATCTTCCCCTACCCCTTCGGTTTCATTATCCTGGCATTCGCCCTGGCTGGTCGCAGCCTGCAGCTTCGCAGCAGGAGATAACTACTATTAATAATGGTCGCGTCCGACCCAAAGTAGACCTGCTTGGCTGGTGTCACAAATATATTCAGTAGCAGAAGATAGTCATGAATAGTCCTGAAACGTATGCGTGGCTTATTTATGCCGCGGTTACTACATATATCGATATCGTGCCAGGGCTGTATGTCCGAGTTACTATAATTTTTGACGCTTTTCTTTACACGTTAAAAAACAAGCAGATTCTAATGTTTTTGTATCTTGTTGATAATCACCCCTGATGCGCATGATGCTGGCTTATATACACAACGGAACTACATATAACGTATCTCGCACCATGGTTTCATGCCCCAGCCACTATAATTTTTGACGCTTTTCTTTACACGTTACATAACAAGCAGATTCTAATGTTTGTTATCATCTTGATAATTACCTTTTTTTTTATACCGGCATGATTATTGCTGTATGTCTGATGCAATCTTTAATCGCACAACGAGTAAATGAAATAAACAATGGAAGCTGAAAATATGAAACACACACATAGAAGTACCTCAATTAAAAAATTATCGATTGGCCTGACTATTTTATTAACAGGTTCGATGTTTCAAGAGCAAGCACTGGCTACCGCTATCAACGTGATCCAGAGCGGTAGCGTAGCAATTAACGGGCCTGCGGTTGACGGCACAGTCAGTTACGCGGTCATATCGGGCACTGATTTCAATGCTGAACTAGCTACACATAATATTGGTTTTTTTGGATCGGTCCCTTCGGGCACACTGGGTCCTATCGCCGCACCAGCCAACTCTGATTTTGTCTATCTTTATCAACTTGTTAACGATGGCCCCAATGCAAACGCGATATCAAGCTGGACCATTGGCGTGGGGTCCGCGAGTGGCCTTATAACTAACGGTGGACGACTTGAGTCCACCTTGTTCGTCGACCCGGGCGTTGGGCTTGTTTCAGCAGGAGTGGCAGGTGCCACTACTGGCCTCACTGGTGGGCCGACGGTTGATTTCCAAAACGGACTCGGCGGTGCCTTTCCAACTGATCCGGTCCCTACCTGGGGGCCTTGTTTGGGAAGCGGACCTGCTGGAGTCCAATGCTCTGATGGTCAAGCTGACTTACTGCCGTCATCCATCCAGGTGACCAACTGGCAAGAAACACCATCAGGCACATCAGGCGGCATAGCACTTCTGGATGCAGGCTGGTCAAGCAGCATCATCTGGTTTAGTAGCCCATTTGGTCCGATCAGTGGGTTCACATCTATCCAGGATGGTGGAACGGCTATGACCGGTATTGTGCCTGTTCCAGGCATACCTGTGCCCGCCGCAGTCTGGC
>Ga0316201_10000205_pt1 | contig 29165 bp, 35 predicted proteins | sample CS6wburrow_MG_FD_204516 | JGI IMG/M metagenome (GOLD analysis project Ga0316201, IMG submission 204516) | Coastal sediment microbial communities from Delaware Bay, Delaware, United States - CS-6 worm burrow | ecosystem: Environmental > Aquatic > Marine > Coastal > Sediment | place: USA...
CACAACAGATACTCTGGATGTTGACGCTGATGGTCTCAAGGTTGTTGGTGTTCCCAGTCTTTTCAAAGTCAACGGCACGGCGGTTAGTGTTAACGTCACAGCATCTAACCTCGATGAGTTGACGGGTGGCGGCGCGACGACATTGCACAGTCACGCGGGTTCTGATGAAGCTCTCAGGATCGAGAATGCGTTCACTGCGGCTGAAATCCTCGCGACTGGCGATCCGGTCTATTTCGATGGAACGAATAACCAGGTTGCGAAAGGTGACGCTGATGGCGATACTAAATATCAGATCGCTGGTATTGCGAAAGCAGGAGTGGCAGCAGCAGCTTCGGTTGAAGTTATATCTCTTGGACCAGCAGCAGTACTAACTGGTGCGACGGCTGGAACTCAGTATTACTTGGGTGATGGCGGTGGTTTGACAACTACTGTTCCTGTGGGGCAGAAGTGGGTTGTATCGATTGGTTGGGCAATTAATGCTACCACGTTGTTTGTGAAGCCACAGGTTCTCAACAAGCAATTTGCATAGTAATTGATTCTGTTAGTCGAGGGGTGCCGAGCCCCTCGGCTTTTTCTCTTTGAGAGGTGTTCTGTATGGCGCTAGATAGGGTCAGGGCTTTAAAGATAGAGAAACCGTCGACGGGTGGGACGCAGACGGACATATACCCTTCTACCGTAAATCCAAGTGAGGATGCGTTAGACATTCGTGGGATAGTGATACAGAACGATACGTCGAACGATGAAGACGTTGTCATTTCTCGTGACGCTTCCGACAATTTGACGTTTCAGGATGGTGTTGTTTCGGGGACGAAGACCCTTACGGAGTTACTTGCGGGAGGCAGTGGGCTTACAGAGAGCGCGCATAAAGTCCTACGTCAGTTGATCCATTTTATAGACGATGGTCCTGCTGAGGGTTTTGCGAGTGGCGCGTATAAAGAAGTGACAGGTGGGATGTTTCCTACTGCGATTATTTGGTATGTAGATGACACAAAGGCTGCTAAGATTGTTGAAAAGAACATAACGTGGACTGGAGTTAACGCCACGACGATAGTGTGGAAGGTCTATGCTGATGATGGGTCGACCTTGTTGGCGACAGTGACTGACGCAGTGACGTATTCTGGAATACTTGAGACGAGTCGAACTAGGACGATAGCGGTGAGTTAAGATGAGAGACACGGTAGCAAGAGTTCTGTTTGATGAGAACGGAAATGCGATCAAGGTCACCCTGGATGGCTCAGATTATAAGTATGAATTTTTAGGCAAGCTCCGTAATGCAGCTGGTACGATAGTGAATCCTGCGACAGAGGATACGCTGTCTTCTGCGGATACGAAGCTTGGAACGATAGATGGTGTGCTTGATTCGATTAAAGACACTGATGGGATCAAAAAAATCACAGATGAGTTACCAGCGGGAACACAAGAGATCGGTTCTGTTGCGCAAGGTACGCCAGCGGATACGGCAAGCGCTTGGCCGGTTACTGTATACGATTCTGATGGTGAAGATTTAAAAGTTTACACGGGTGGCGGGGAAAGGATTCCGGCGGCCCAATCGCTTGTTACCGTCGCTTTGTTAGAGGATATGGTTCGAGAGCTTAAGCGACTGAACATGCATATGAGGATCATCACCGAAGTAGACATCGAAGATGACGATATGGACGAGGAAGGAACACTACTATGAGCGGAATCATTGTCGATGGGACTGGAACAGCCTATAAAGCGCAAGTCGATGCGCGACACGAGATCCACACGAGGGCTAGAACGGTTGATCAATCCGCGCTCAAATGCGTTGACGGTCAAGTGTTTTTGTTGTCGATTCCATTTTATACAGTGACGGCAACAGCTTCGTTGATCGCTTGGATGAATTTCACGGACCCAAAGCGCTATTTCGTCTTAGATAAATTGATCCCAAGTTGGAACGGCGGGAATACTAGTCACAACGCAGCAATGAAAGTTGAGTTTTTGATCGGCTCCACTACGCCAACGGATGGTCATACTCCTTATGGGTTGGCGAACAGTAACACACTGTCGACAAACACACTAGATGCGACTGTCTACGTTTGGGATGGTGTCACTGGCACAGGCATGACGCAAGCGTCGGGGGGACTTCCGACGGGTAGAATGATCGTCGGACAAGGCTATACAATTGCCCCGGTCGATGGAAAAATGATCGTGGGGCCTAACACAACGCTGGGTGTTAGAGTCACGCCGGAAGAAACTGGGACGGTGACGTTTACGGGATATTTCTATTTGTTCGATCCGAATGTCGACGCTTAATCTGGAGGTAGCTAATGGGTTTTAGAGTTGAAGACGGAAAAGGGCGTGGTTACTACGCATCTGTTGATCACGATAATCGTTTAGAAGTTGCGTCTATTACATTGCCGCTAGCGGCGGATAGATCGCATGAAGGTTTGTCGTTTTCATTGGTAGGCGAGCATACGCTACAAGCGAGCGCTACAGAAGAAAGCGTAATGTATTTTCGAAACGGTAACTCGGACAAGCATATGCATCTTTTTAGCTCAACTATGTGCGTTGAAGCCTCTAATGCGTTGACGATAAGAAAATATTTTGAGTCAACGTACACAAGCGGTGGCACGTCAAAAACGCCTGTTCAGCTAAACAGAGGAAGCGCAAAAGAATCCGGCATTGTTGTGTACGATAATTCCTCGAACAATCTTGTGTTAGGAACAACGTCACAGGTTAAGTTTTTTACCGCGCGATTTGGAACGACTGGTACGTTTCAGTTTGGTTTGTCCGACGCGGTCATTCTCGGGCCGGGCGATACGATCCGAATAACAGCAGAGGGAACGTCTGGCGCGAAAGTATCTGCTACGATGTTTATCTATGAAACGTCCGATGTAGGCTAGGCATGGGGATTGATTCGATCATAAGGGACGGCACCGGCAGTAAATACGCAGCGCAAGTGACGAGTGATCATGCGCTTAAAGTTTCACCCGTTACAATCGCCACGAGCGATCAAACGATTACTGATTTGACGCTAAAAAAACAGTATCGGGATTGGCTGCGTACTACTGGCAATGCGTATGAAATGAACGTGGATGGCAGTTCTGCTCCGGTTCTATTTACGGAAACGGCGGAAGCCAATAAGGTGAAATGGATCACATCGTGGCGTCTCATTCTGAACGGAACCGAAATGGAGCTTGAGACAAACGATTTTCGTGGCTTTGGTACGGCGGCTGGCGCGCCCGGTCTAACAAACGGTGTGGACTTTTATTTCATTCAGGGTGGTCGCCAAATCAATGTGTTTCTCAATCCTGTAAAAAACATCGGTAGTTTTTTGGATTACTCGGACGGCTACACGAATTTGGTTAACGCTGTCAGTTCTCAATCTGATTATTTAGCGTTTGACTTTATTTTCGATCAACCCGTTGCGTTGCCAGCTGGTTCCAACGACAAAATCGTCATGCAAATTAATGACAACTTGACTACTATTGATTTGATGCGCGTTGTCGTTCGCGGTTGGCAGGAATTTACGAGTTAGGATATCGAATGGCAGTACTAACAGGACAGATACACAGATACGTACCGTTGGCAAATGAGGGCGAATGGACGCAAGCGGTTGACGCTAAAAAGCCGTGGAAACGTGTATCGTTTACGATCCCGTTTCTGTTCATGTACGCAGCTATTCCGTCGATAGCTTTATCGAATATTTCTTACAGGGATTGTTCTGATTTGCGTGTTGATACTGTTAACAAAACATCGATTAAATGCAGTGTGCTGTATACCGGGTCTTGGAATGAATCTGGTGAGGTTTCGTTTAAGTGGGTTGCAAGCGTTGAGGGTGCATCGTGAAAACAAATATATCATTGGCAGGATTGACGAAAGAATTGAAGCGCGACACTGTATCGGCGCATGCTTGGAACGACCCACAGCAATGGGAAGAGAAACCCGAAGGCGGGTGGGTTGTCGAGCCGGACGACTGGGATTCAACATGGACGTTGAGACCTAATTCAGGTGAGATGTTGATAACGACAGAGTGCTACGTTACGTTTAGCTGCTCAGCGCGAATGGAGAGTTCGAGTACTCCAGCTGACGACCAGTCTTTGGTGGTTCAGGCCCATATTGACGGGGTGGATACTGCGATTCCAATTATCACATTTCCATCTTTGGCTAAGATGATCGACCGATCACGGGAAGTGCAGGTGATTAAGCCGGAGGATACAGGAGCGAACAGCTCCGTTACAAAGGCGTTTTATCTGCTGCATATACCTTTTGCTGAGGACATCCTGCTCTGGAGTAGTGCGGGGTTGACTGGAAACGCTCCGCCAAATCATTTACATACTTTTGAGACGTTGCAAGGTTCGATTCCTAAGTTTTCCGAGATGACTATCAAGATCGCGAACGACAGACCGTATCAGGACGGGAGTGGGAACGACTTAGAGATAGCGTATTCGCGTTATTTTGTGCATGTTTTTGAGGACCCTGGTAATGGCTAACGCCCAGCCTAAAGTGTTGGTTGCCTTTACGACTTCTAACGACCTCTACGCTCGCTTTATCCGCTATGTTATCAAGGCGGTATATCACCATTCAATGTTGTTCATATACCTAGCGGACTTAGGGGGCTGGTACGCCGTAGAGATTGACGCGGATGGGGTACATATCATCAGTACGAAGAAAGCATTCAAACGGATTTCGAAGTTTAAGTGTTTCACTTGTAACGCTGATTTGCAGGTAGGTATTTCGAAGACGCACGAGTCTATAGGGCTGGAATACGATTGGAAGGGGTTGTTTTTTGGGTTGTTCTTTGTGTTCTTAAAACGGTTTTTAGGATTGATGCCTGACAAGCCCGTACATAACGTAAATAAGATGTATTGTATCGAGTACGTTGCAACCGTTCTGAAGGCGGCGGGGATTCCGTCGTTTAAGAATGTGAATCCTGCAGCTGTATCTCCTTGTGAGCTTTATCGGATGGTTACGCAGGACAAAATATTCACGGTTTATGACATAACGAAAGAAGAGCTTTTAAACAATGCACGATTACGATGATATCAGTCCTAAAACGCTAACGTCTGTTCCTCCACCTTCTCGGGGATACTGGGGTTGGGTGCGCGACGAGTTGAGGTCTAAGGCGGATGAGAAGTGGGTTATTTCAGAGATTAAGTCGTTGCGGAGAACGTTTGACGATACAAAAGCAACAGCAACAGATGCGAGGAAAGCGGCAGAAAAGCCGTATGAATGTGTTCAAATGAAAGAAATCGAAAAACTCAGAGATTGGCAGTATAAAGTCATGAATTGGAAGATACCTGTTTTGATTTCTATTGTTGTTTTAATCGTTGGGGCGGCTGGTCAGTATTTTAGCTTGAAGGATAGTGTTGATGACGGCAATAAGGATCGTCAGCAAGTGCAAGAGACTTTGAAAAAGATTGAAGCGCGCCAGCATGAAACGTCAAAAGTCATAATTGAGATGAAACTACAAGCAGCGGAAAACGCTAAGATACGCAAAGAGGAGATGGAAGACTTTGCGAAGCAATTGGCAGATGAGTTAAGTCCAACGGTCACGCGCACGCGCTCCAACCGTAAAAATAACGGAGATTGATACTTCATTTTCTCTAACCTATGTCGTAAACTTGTATTAAATTAACTACTTAGGTTACTAATAGGACGTATTCGACTATTCTTGTTCTCTAGTTTTACACTGTAAACTTTCCACGTTTGCGCCTATACTTAGTGCGACAACGTATGGAGGACCTATGACTGCATTTGATGAGTATATGCAGCTGCTTAAAACAGCCGCTAGTGGTGAGCGCCCACACAATATGCTGCCCGGAAGAACCACTAAGTCAATGAGGGACCCTCAGGGACCTATGTCTCCTCCTACCTTTAATGAAACGGAATATGTTACAGAACCTGAAGAGGTTAAGGCGCCCAAAGTTAACGTAGTGACTCCTGACCCGGCTAAATCTCCCGAGGCACCTAAAGTGGACATCAGTTTTTCTGTTAAAGTTGGGTCTCAGCAGACAGCTCCTGATCCGCGAAATACCGGAGCGCACGTAAATAGTGCGTTTATGCCCGCAGGGCAAGTAGGAGGAAGTTATGGAAACACGACACTTGCAGAAGAAGAGAGTCTGATGCAGACTCCAGCGTTACCGTCGGGAACAGATGGCACGATAGGACCTGTAGGCAATATTCGGGTAGCTAACCTTCTTGCAGGGGAAATGGGACGACAAGCTCTGGCAAAGGCCGCAGTTACTAAACCTTCCGCACCAGTTCCCCCAGGTCAGTACAGTGAGGAGCAGCAATTACAAAAATTGTTGCAAGACATGCGGCGTGAAGGGTTAATCGCGGGAATGCCAATGAAGGTTGGGTCTTTAGAGTTGGTTCGCAAGTTAGCTAAATTGGGGGCAGAACCCGTTAAAGATTCTGTATCCTCCGAATCACCTGAAACTGCGTTGCAAGCTGATCAACGTAAGCAGGACTTACACGAGCAACAGCTACAGTTTAATGAAGATAAACATGAGCTGGAGATGGAGAAGTTGCGACAGCAGTTACTGCAAGCACAAGAAAAGCATATGGTTGAGCGGCAGTTAGACCAAGAAAAAATACTATCGCAGCAAAGTGAGCAACCCCAAGCTCCAATGGAAATGAATCCACAGCAACAACAGATGCAGTATCAGCAGAACATAATGTCAAAGGCTGCAGCGATGTATACAGATGGGCTTGAACCGGTTAATACGTCTTCGCCTATACCAGCTTTAGCTCTAGGTGCAGGATTGGGGGGAGCTGCGGCTAACTATATCGCGCCGACAGCTGAAGCACAGAAATACCGTAACTTGGCAAATAGCATCGCGCCGGAACGAGCGCAAGAGTATTTTGATGCGATGAAGCGTCATAAGGGTAACCTACCTAAGAATGTACGCGACCGGGTAATGGATTCTGTATCAGACGTGACGCAAGCGGGTAATCGGGTTAAATTTCGAGCGCCCGCACATGTGCGTAAACGTTACTTTTTAGATCGTGCGTTGCAGTCCAATTCTAAGCGTTTAGTGCATGGTGCGGGCTTGGGCCTATTAGCTGGGTTAGCTGCGTACAGTGGGATGAAGGAGTAGTTGCGTTATTGTCCAACCTCTTTTATTCTTCGTTGTAGATTGAAACCCAAACCAATAGAGGGATTACATGCCAAAGAAAAACGGGCGCCCTGGGCGTAACCCAAGTATGCAAGAGATGCAGTTAAAGGGAATGCTTCAAGCACTGAATGTCACTACTGAGCAATTGGAAAAGACCAATAGGGTTCTTTCGACTGAAGCTTCTGCGGTGTTGGAAGCGCTATGGAATGGACACCAAGCTTTAGTATCCCAGGTAGGAGAGTTGCAGTCGAAGTTAGAAGTGTTGTGTGCGCGTTTTCCAGAGGAAGAGGCCGAGGAGCTGGGAATGGTTATAGAAGAAGAACTTCCGGATGAGCCAGGAGTGATACCGGCTGAAATGGAACCTGGAGCCGCTACGGTTTAAGCTTCTCGGTAGAAAATGACTTCGTCTTACCTGTGGCCTAAGCTATAATTGCACGTACAAAGTACCTAGGGAGAAGTGCAAAATGCCTCCGCGATTTAAGTTACCCCATATTTCTTTCCCCGTGCGGGACGTCGTTAAACATTCACCTGGTATGGTTCCGACTGTAGCACCTATGGTATTACATGAAGATCCTAAGGATGAAAAGAAGAGGAAAAAAGTGGCTGAGATATCACCAGTTAAGTTTACACCGGAGGATATAGAACGTCTTCGGGACGATATTGCTAATACTATGGTTACGCAGGATGTAGCGAGCGCAGCTAGTATAGTTCCTTCTGGGGTATTGCGCGACCGGTTAAGGACCATTGGAGACACTTCTAATTCGGAGAAGTACCGCGGAATCATTTCTGGTGGAGTTAAGGGTGGTTTGTTGTCCGCCGGCTTAGGAGCTGTCACATCCGGAATAGCACGTGGGACACAATCGATCCCACAGGGGGCGGCAACTGCAGTAGTTCCAGGATTGTTAGGTGGTGCTTTTATGGGGCACCAAAAGGTAACAAAGCGGCAGTTATTAGAAGCGTTGTCGGAAGAGTTAGGCCCTGGGGCGAATATCAAAAGAGCTGAAGTGGAAATTGGGTTTAAAGAGATTCTCAAAGAGCTTTATGATGCCAAAAAGCGAAACATGCTTACGGAGAATGATGTTAGGCAGGCTTTACAGGACCTGCAGGTAGGCCGTGGGTATGGTCTTACGCCTCCAGAGAAGTTAATATTTGAACGTGTTATTTACGACAAAACGAATCTACCAAAACCAATGTACCACATGCGTTCAAGCCGTGAAGTTAGCATGCCACCCATCGATATTCCTGATCCATCATTTAACCCTTCTACAAGAATACCTCCGAGGAATACTAATACTCCGATGTGGTGGTCCTATCCCGAAAAAAAGACACAAGGAACTGTGTTGAAGCCTAAGGCTACGCTGGGTAAGAGTCTATTGTGGGCAGGTGGTGCAGCAGCTGCGTTAGCTGCTTTGGGTTTAGCAGCAGCACACTTATCGAAACCGAAGGATGAGTATTGACGTAGATACCGACATGTATTACATAGAGAGCATCCGCAACCAAAATGGCTATAGTCATTCCCTAAGACTGTAGCCGTTTTTTTATGGGAGCACTTAGACGTTTTTTCTTTTCGAACCATCCCTGCACTTGTTTCTTACTGTACCAAGCCCAGAAGTAACCAGAGTTGGTTAAGACTTCTGCGTAATGTTCTACCTGAGGTTCGAGACCTAATTCGATAGAGGCTCGGTACGATTCCCAGTAAGCTTCACGTTCTAACTTATATCGGAACCAAGCAAAGAATAAGGGGACCGGGAGCAGTAGATACGCTATAGCCATTAAGAATGTTCCTAGTACTATGTTTCCAAAGCCCCATTTTAGGTACTGCCGGACGTGAATGATTTCGTGTCTGAGGATAATGCAGTCGTATAGCCTTACGGTATCTACTGTCCAGCCTGCGGGGTAATAAATTGTTCTTCCGAGTGTTGTAGTTGTGTTTGTGTAGAATCGATTGTTTTTTCCTAGGGTGACAATGACTAGCAGTTTGTGTATTAGCTTCCATAGCCACGTAAGCTTTTCATTTTTACTGGCGATATGTATTTTACAATCTTTTCGTCCTTGAATATACCAGTTCGTGAAGATTTCACCTGGTTCCATTTTATACCTCCTCCACTGATAAGTTGTTTGCATTGTTGGTACAAACAAGTGTAGCTGTAATTTGACCCACAATCGAAAAGAAAGGGAGGTTTCGTATGCACCGTATTTTATTTCATCAGGATAGTGATGGGCATTCTTCCGCTGGAGTTGTTTACCGATTTCTTAAAGACCAAGGTATAGCCGATAACCAGGTTTACTTTCACCCTATTACCTATGGGATGCCTATACCTGCGGAGATCGATTATGGTATTGACGTGGTTTATATGGTGGATTTTTCTCTGCAACCGGATGATGTTATGGCCCTTTTTGCGGCTAAGCTGTTAGATCGTTTTGTATGGATTGACCACCATGATACGAGTTTGCAGTTAGAAGAACGTGTTCCAGAGCTAAAGAGCGTAGCGGGTTTGAGGCAGATAAACGATAGCGATACGCAGGTTAAAATTGCGGGGTGTGAGCTAACCTGGAGGCATTTTTACGGGAAACGAGCGATGCCAGCGATTCTAACGATGATTGGCGATTGGGATACGTGGCGATGGACAGCTCTCCCTAGCGATGCGCAGGAACCTGTGCGGCACTTGCAGTCGTATTTATTGAATAACGTTACGAGTCCTCACGTTGCTCAGGGCAGACAATTCTGGATTAAAGCCTTGGAGACTCCAGAGGTCCGTGAGGATTGGCTGCGCGAAGGACGATTAGTGTGGGAGTATCAAAAAAAGCAGTGGAGGTCTTTGATTAACTCCAGCGCGTTTGAGGCGACCTTTGCTGGACTACGGGCTGTGATGGTGAATGCTAAGGGGAGCTCAGACATGTTTGAGGGGATTTTTGACCCTGAGAAGCACGATGTTATGGTTACTTTTCAGCTAGTGAGCGGTGGGTATCTTTCTGTTTCGCTGTACCAGGGTGCAAGTAAGAGCACGGTACATCTCGGGGAATTAGCGCGAAAGTTGGGACATGCAGGAGACATTCTATCTGGTGGGGGTCATGCGGGAGCAGCGGGCTTTCAGTGTAGTTGGGATTACTTTAAAACGCTGTATCACGTAGTTTTAGAGCGTCCTAACACGACACTTTCTTTAGGTTGAGGGCTGTCTGCTGGAGGGGTTACAGCATTTCCTACCATTGCGAATCCACGGACTGTAGCGTCTAGGGCAGCTTGTTTTCCGAGATACCACATCGTAGATGCACCCATCATAAAAACGATGCCCAACATGTAGCTAGTAAGGGGCCAACCGAGTTCGGGTTGTGTGATAAGGGCTACGATTGCCATCGACCCCATAATCACCTGTTGGAGGATCCAAGCGATAAACTTTTTACTCTGATGAGGACCTTTTTCTACCATGGTTAACACCTGCTGTCTTTCTAGGTCTGTCATTCTTTTAGTTCTCCTTCTTTAAGTTTAGCTAGGTATTCCTCTACGAACAAGCGTGCTTGCGTCATTTCTTTTCCGGCGGTACACTGGTCACAGCGAAGTTCTACTTCCTCGATGGTATTGTCTACTTCGTTTACACGGTAAAACCGATTTTCAGGATCAAGCCCAAAGTTCTTTACACTGTAACTCCACCGGTCGGACAGTAGCTTTTGTGCTTTTTCTACAACAGACATTAGTTGTTTTTGTAGCGCTATGCCTTCTACTTCGGCTGCGTGTATTTCTTCTGTGACGTTTTTTAACGTCTCGTCTTCCATAAATTTAACGACAGTACGACTGTGGATATTTTTTTCACAGTGTTTAGCCATTTTTAGGCCTTCAAATATAGCTTTCCCCAACTCTTTCTCTGCGTTGGGATGGGCTCCATCTAGCGCTATGACTTTTTGAACACTTTCGTTTAAAGCCTTACTTTCTTTTGGAATATCGCATTCGCTTCGTTCTCGTAATACTCTAAGTCCGTCAGTTCCCTCGGCTATTGGGTTTAGCGCCGCGTTACTTTGCAGGCCCATCTGTGTCATCGATGATGGTTGGCCGCTTACTCGGACTGCTCCCCTTGGGGGTATTTGGCCTGGTGGGACTGCTACTACTCCTTCCGGGAGTGGTAGGCCTGCCGCTAATCGGCGTTGTATTTCGGCTTGGAGTTGCGGGGGGATTGCAGGTTGATTTCTCACGGGTTTCTCCTTCTCTAATTAGTTGCAAGCACACTTTTTCGTACAGGTAGCAGGATGGGCTGTAACGTCCTATCCTGAGAGCGTCGATTACTCTCATGTGTTTGTCCATTAGTTGGATTGGGTTTGTTTCGTCTGACTCGTATCCTGTCCATCCAAAGCCTTCTAAAAAGATTAAGGACGTGTAGTTGTATTGCCATCCTCGTATGTGTAGGATATCTCCTGCGTTTATCCGTTCGCAGGACGCCACTCGGGTTGCCTCATATTTACCGGACGAAGTATAGACCGGGGCAATTTGGGAGGCGTTTCCTAGCAATTTTCCGCTTCGTTCTACGTTTATTACGTTTGCGCCACCAATTGTTTGCCCTTTAGGCATCGTGACTATCTGTCCGTCTTCCGGGTCTTCTGGGAGAACCGACTGAAGCATTGCGGTTCTATCGCCCTGTAGTGTTGGGATCATTCCATATCTCCTAGGATGGTTTTGATTTTTTCTTGTAGGTCTTGTAGGCTTCCATCGTTTACGATTTCGTGCGTAATCCATTGTGCTGGGATTAACTCACTTTCGCGTTCACTTCGATGTTGCTGTGCTCGTGCTGTTTCGTGTACTCCACTGTTAGGTCTTGTCACGCGAATTATAGTAGCGCCTTCTGCACGTAATAGCCTTGCTTCGTTTAGAAAACGTGCATCAGGAATAACTACGCCGTGGTACTTAAGGTCTCGACAGCGTTTCAACTGTGATTTCATCTGATTAACCCACACATCGGGGTCTATTTTTCGAGCGTAGTCGGTGCCTAGTTCTTGCAGCATTTGACGGACTTTACCTGTACGTTTCTCACTGCTTCCCCAAAGAACATCCCGGGGAACATTGAATAACTGGTGGACTATTTCCTTGAGTGGGTCGGCGAAGGAGCGTTGAACATATCCGTATTTTTGACAGACATCTGCGATAGCACTCTTTCCTGTGTTTAACTTTCCGATAATCCCAAGAATTTGCATTCTACTTGTCGTCCTTTTTAACCGTTATTTGGTCCTCTGTTTCGACAGTCTCAAGTCCAATAGGTGGGATTGGTTCTGCGGCATCTAACGGGAGGAGTAAATACCGTCTACCGCCTTGGACTGTGGCGATTACCGGAATTCTCTTTTTATCTAAATTAACGTCAATGGCGACGTAGGAGTCCGGTGCAAATTTTATTTCTGACTCGATAATACCATCTAGGATTGCAACACTTCCTGAGTGGGTATTAACGTGTCCGATGACTTTTTGTTCGGACGTAAAGTCTATTTCGATAGGCATTCGTTGGTCCTTTCCTTGATTAAAGGTACGTTAACAGATACTAGATCGAAAAAAAAGCACAACCGTTTTAGTCGTGCTTTTAAGGCGGTAGGCCGCAGCGTTAGCTGCTATTGTGCGTGCGGCGGGAGCGTAAGTAGACAGGCTTTTTACCGTTAAAGGTTTTGCGCTCTCTTTGTGCTGCGTTTTGATAGAATGTTTGCGGCTTACCCGTAATTTTTCCTCCAATCCGTAGGACTGCGAGGGTGTACCACGTGTTATCACCGTTACCAGGCCATTTATTAGACGGGGTATGTGTACTATACATTCTCCCGCGGTCTGCCATTTCATCGAAGAGTAACTGCACTCCGGGGTCTAGAGACAAAAAGTCTTTAACCGTAGCCCATTTGATATGCTTTTTCCCCTTTCCGATTCTTTTAACGATTTGACCCGGTCCAATATCTGCTAAACGGCCTTGAAATCGCCAATGGGTAAAGACTCTTTCGATCTCTTCCATCGTGTGACTTAAGACTCCGGGTTTCTTTTTTATGATGTTGTTTTTGTACGCAAAGATACGAGGGTAAGGACCGACAGCGCAGCGGTCTAGTCTTGTTTCGCGCACCATAATGCCTAAAGCTTCCGCTTTATTGACCTTAACTATCTTACCTGATCGAAGTTTGTACGTGGTTTTATTATAAGCTTTATTCACGGCTTTTGCCCACTCTAACGCTGCAGCGTCAAATTCCTCAAGCTTATAACGTTTACCACATTCCCACCAGACACCTCTATCCCGCGTGCGTTTGAATGTAGCGATGCGTTCAGCTAATTCCAAATCTTCTGTGGATGCTAGTGGTGTGGTGGGTAAAGCTTCGAGCGTAAACAGGTCTTCAGGCTCGGTCCTTCCTACCCCAATCTTTTTTGCGGCTAATTTCTTACGAGTTTCTACCATTTTTATTGATTCCACTTTAGCCGCTTTTTGTTGCCCCTCCAGGTCTGGCTCCACAGACTCATCTGTTGTTGTTTCTTGGGGCTCGATTTCATTTACTTCTCGTACGTCGTTTGCCTCTCTTACGTCTTTTTGTGTACGACAGCTGCCTATGGTCACCATAACCATAATCAGTAAGCTGTACATAATTTTAAACACTAGAGACCTCCTTGTTAAAGGCAATACGGCCCATGATAGGCTGTATCCTGTTTGACTTATATTTTTGTCTTTAGTTGGTTAAATGTATCGGATAGTCGGAGGCAATGCAAGCATCGGAGTGTTTAGCTCGTTTGAGCTTTAAACCACGTATATGTTTCTTCACACAAGTCGTCTACTCGCAGTGGTCCGCCCATGTTTTCGGGGTAGAATTCTCGAAGGTTTAATAACTCTAGATACACAGCTTTAACGACTTCCTCACCACTTAACGCGTGGTCACTTGCGTATAGTTTATGATAACCGTTAAACGCTTCTGCAGCTTTACCAACTCGTTCTTCGTGGGCTTTCAGTGATTCAGCACGTAGCTTTTCATTTTGTTTATCTCTGTCCGCAGAGCCTCCGGAGAACCTCTCAGCTTCGGTAGTTACGTATCCACCTTTACCGTCTGGCAGTTGTATTTTTTCTTTATGCATTGTGGGTTAACCTTTCTTGGGTTTAAATGCTGTGCAATGTGGCACGATTTCTGCTTTACGTCTGATTACAGTAATGTGTCTTGCGTCGGGAAGTTCTGCAGTTTTTGCGTGTGGCGGGTATACAGGATTTCCCGCTCTGTTTTTTGCGAACACGGTTTGGGCTAAACAATATCCTCGTTCCGTTTCTTTAGCGTTTCCGTTTCGTCGGTGATACTTAACTAAGGCGTAATAAAGAGCACACGCGTCACACGTTTTCGTATTGGCCATGATTTACATCCTTTCGATTACCCTGGCGTTATTATCTTCCAGGATTTTACGGGGTATCTCTCGTAGAGCGCAGGCGATGCGTCTGAAGACTTTAACTTCAGTACTTGTTTGTTTGTCCTCGGGGTCGTTCGGGACGTACACACAGATATGTCCTGCAGGAGTTTGGAGTCCCACTTCATTTTCTTCCAGCGCTTGTTCCCCGCCGTCGTTACGAAGGTCAATTCCATGACGCAGTAATGTCGCTCTGTGTGTCTTCATAATAGTTTTTAGCAGTGTCCCTAAACGTTCAGGTACTCCATCCATTGTAATGCGCTGGAGTTCAAGGACGTAAGAATCTCCATCAAGACGAATGTCTCCCAAGGGTTCATCCTTTTGTTTTTGTTCTGGTTTCTTTGCTGGTGCGAAAGGGTTAAAAATTCCGGTGGCCATAGCCTTTAGCCTTTCTTTAGGAATGGGTCATGGCAATCAACGTGCACAAACTCGAATTCTTCATAGAGGTAAAGACCCCTGCGTGACAAGTTTGCCATATCGTTTCCTTCTCTGTCGACGATATGGGCGACACTTACACGATGTCCGCGAGTTAGGCGTTTACGACATTTACCGCATTCCCCGTCACTCACTTTAGGCCGTTCATCTCCTGGACTGTACTTATCAATTGACATTAGCGTTCCCCCCGTAACCAGGAGAGTAAAACGGTATCAGCCGCGTTTAGTAGCCAATGCGAGTTTACTTTTTTACTCGGGAGGATAAAACGATGCTTAGCCAGTTTAGGCCTTACAAGTAATTCGATTCCTGCCTCGGTTCCTGGTTGTGTTTTCTGTGTTATAAGTAGTGTCTCTAGCGTTCTATGGCATGCAGCATTAACGGCTACCACTGGGTTTTCGTTACATACCACAATGGTTGATAACAAATGGTTCTTTGCTCGCTGTAGAGTGAATTCACGCGTAGAGAAATGTGTAGGAGGCTGTCCGTACCATGTTACAGCCGCGATGGCCGTTTCGTGGTCTGAATCCCGCCATAACGCTATTCCTGTTTGAAATCGCATGCCAGTATTTTATAAACATAATTGAAATTTGTGCAAGTTAACTTATTGGTTTGCCAAGGGTTTTCATTAAGCGCGGGGTAAACTTCTTGCGGGCTCCACAAGTTTTACAAATCCCAACTTCACCAATACGAGCTACGATTTGTTTTCCGCACTTACATTCTATCACTTTACTTCCTACTGGGCGTGCCATAACAGTTACTCCTTAATGGTTGTTAATGTTTCTTAACATAATTGTTTTTTATGTTAAACCATCGTTCTGCCCATAATGCAACGTCATTAAAGTCGTAAGTTTGGTTCGGCAGGTCTAAGGCATCCATCAGTCTTTTAGCGTAACCGGTACGTTGAGCTCTTCCCGGATGGGTTCTAAAGCTTGCAATCCGGCGCCGATGAAAGTCTTCATTAGACGTAGCAGTCCAGATACGGGGGTCTGTTATAGCGATAAAACCTCTGTCGGCAGCTGTCCGAAGCAAGCGCCCAATAGCTTGACGCATATCTGTGATCATTTGTGGAACGGATAGTTCATTGAAACCTGCTCTTTGTCCCTTTTCCGCGTCGATCTTATTTTGTCTAGCTATTAGTAGGGGGTCGTACGGATTAGGGAATGGAAGCTTGGGGATAATAACCATTTTTAGCTTTGGGCCCGGAACATCAATACCCTCCCAGAAACTTTTTAGACCAAATATAACGCTATTGGGAGTTCGCATAAACTTATCAAGAGTGGGTTGGGCTGCTCCCGTTTGTGCACAGAGAGTTAATCCAGCACGCTGCCAATAGTTTTCCCTATTAAGTCTTTCAATATGTTCTTCCATGTCGACACGGGAGGTAAAAAGGACAAAGGCGTCACCACGCAATGCATCCATTATTTGGGCAGTTTCAGTCGCAGAGGCCTCAATCCAGTTCCTTCGTATTTCGGGAGGCTTACCAGCGTGGGCGGGAATGGGGAGGTGTAGCGGTAAATAAAGAAGGGTTCTGTTCTTGACGCGGAAAGGGCTTTGATACACTTGAGTAGTTACGGGTTGTGTGCTGGGAATTCCTAAGTCCGTAATAGTGCGTGTAAAGTCTGTGCCAAGGGCCAGGGTAGCAGAGGTGATGATCTTATATGGTATTTGTTGTAGCTTGGGTTCTAAAAGGGGTCCGATTTCCAGAGGTTTAACTTTAATTATTTTGTCGTCAGCTGTGACGATTTGTGTGGCTGGGTCTCCTTCTAGTACCCCAGCACAAAGTTCAGCTAGTTTGTGTGCTGTATTTTGATAGCGTTTGGTACGGGAGAGCATCCAGATTAGGTGCCCTTCTTGCGTTTCGGAATACTCGAAACGTTCTTGTTCTTCCGTTAAAGCGTCGTGTAGGATTCCATTTAATAGCGAGAAGTTGCAGTGGAATATCTCTGCGGCATCCTGTAACTTTTTGAGTTGCTGTGTGATAGCGGAGACGTCGACCAGCTTAGCGGCGTTAGAGGCTTTCTTCGCCGAGTAGTACGTTCTTTCAAGTGCGGTGCAGAGGTTTTGGCCGTTATAAATACACGTAGCCCAGCGTAAAGCTCCGACATCTTCTATAAAATTTATTAAGTCATCTTCCCAAGACATCCCTTCGATTAATTTGATGACCGAGTCCAGTTTAATTTCAAACGAAAACGTATCGTGGAAACACTCTGCAGCACGATGTCCCTCGTCGATAATTAGGGTATTATAGGGTCCTAAGATTCCGCCGTCTTTTCCTCGGATTTTCAAGTCGATTCCGAGGAGTGAATGGTTGGTTATGAGTATCCGATATTTACTGGGTTGTGGGGTGCAGTAGTTTGAGTACTGACAGGTTTTTGGATTAGGACAATTGTCTGCACTAACTTTGCTCCACCACTTTGGAATTTCATCTTCTGGCCAGTTAGATTTATCTGCGGGAGATTGACCAATTTCCTTTATAAACTTGGCACAAGCTGCTTTGTCCTTGGTGTTCAATCTTTTTACCAAGTTACGGCAGAGGTAGTTGTTTCGTCCTTTGTATACGCCGTAAGTATCCGTAGAAATTCCTAGTTTCTGGCATAGAACGGGAAGATCCTTTTTGTACAGTTGGTCTTGCAGCGGTATTTTTGCAGTAGAGATGATGACCCGTTTGTCGTCTCTCAGCAGTGCAGGTATTAAGTATGCATAACTTTTACCTGTTCCCGTTTGTCCTTCCGCGAGCAGGGTACCGTTGTCTTGCATAAATAAAACTTCAATGTCTTCGGCCATTTTAATTTGCGCCTCACGGACCTCTTTAACGATTCCGTACAAACCATGGTTTAGGATGTCTCTTCCGTTGGGTACGAGGGGATTTCCACAGAGGGGGCAGCTAGTAAGTTTTGGTGCTTTGGCGTGTGAGATCTTTAATTTACAATCTTTGCAGAACATAGTGTATTAGCCTTTTGTTGTGGGTTTTGGGCTAAGAGCCTATTCAGTTGCTTTCTTATACCAGCCTTTTCGTATATAGTCGGAGCGAACTCTAACAGAGAGGAATGACATGGGAAACTCGAAAACCACAGCACCCCTAATTGGGTCGCATTTTAGTGGCCCAGTGGATAACGGACCACGAAAACCTTTACAAGGTAAAGCAGAAAATGAAGAGGTCAGAGCTAGCGAAAAATCGGTAGAAGAAAAGATTAAAGATGCGGTCGCGACTCCTGAGGTTTTGACCGCAGCCGAGAAAGCGCAAATATATCGCGAGGGGTTAGAGAAGGCAGGAATACCCCTGGAAAAAGCGCGGGCAATTTTGGACGCTGTTATATTCCAGAATTGTTATACGGAGGACCTTGTCATCCTCGGTCGGTTAAAAGTTGGGATTCGGACGAGAGTATATGAAGATTTACAAAGGATTATGCAAGCGTTGGAGTCTGAAGCTCCGGCGTTTTCGGTGCATACGGATGACTTGGTTGCGCGATATAACGTGGCGGCCTCTCTTGCGTATTACCAAGATACGCGATTTGTGTTTCCAGACCCGTCAACAGCGTCTTTTCAAGAATTAACTGACGCGTTTGATAAGCGTATGAAATTTTTGATGTCGTTATCAACTCCCGTGATCTCGAGTTTGATTAATGCCGTAAATAAATTTGACCAAGTGATGGCTGCTGTATTTTCGGAAGGGGCCCCCGAGGATTTTTAAATTCGGCAGTAGGACAATGTCGTCTTCATTGTTTGATGCACAATGTCCCACTGCCACCCCTCGAGTCGTTCGAGTATAATTTACTTCGGGAGGGGATACGTCGACGGAGAGCAGAGCGGGTATCCTTTGCTCGATTCTTGGCTGGATTTCTCGCACCGCTTAGCGGAATAGGGGAAGAGGAGGCAGCACTTTTAGTGACACAGTATGCTGAAGAAGTGATGCATTTCAACTATAATTCTAAGTACGAACCTGCGTACTTGAAGGTTTTTCGAACCCGGGTAGCGGAAATCGATGAGGACCAGCGTCTTTTGGCTAAGGTAAACGCGATGACGGTTACCGACGAGGACTTGAAGCAATATGGCTAATGTTAATGGAATGCAAGCTAATATGGGGCTTAGTGGGGTGTACGCTACCTCTCAAGAGTTTAATACCCCGAGTCCGGCGAGTGTCTCTTTAGGTCTTATGGCGGAAGCTGCCCAACGGCAACAACAGGCCTATCAGATTATGGAGAGCACCCCCCTGGGGGCCTCGAGTGCATTCCAGCAACAGTATCAGCAGCAAATGCAAAGTATTCAACAACAACAGTCGATGAATCCCTATGCTGCTCGGATGTTTGAACGAGCGCAGGCTTCAGGGTCTCAGCAGTATTTACCATCACCTATTACGATGACTCCTCCGAATTCCGGTGTATTTCGACCTCCAGCTCCACGTCCCGCAATGGCTCCCATTGCGCCAGTGTATACCCCAACGATGCCTCATCAGATGTTTCAGCCTTTTACGCCTCAAGCTCCGCAACCTATGTTTCGGAACTTGCAAGAACAAGAGGAGATGCAACGTGTTATCCGCGCTAATAACGATTTTTCACTCTATAGCCAAGCTCCCGGAGCGATTGGATATGGTGCTGGAATTGCTGCTGGAGCGGGAGCTGGCGCGCTAGCTGGGCGTAGATTTGGCGCTTGGGGAGCCTTAGCTGGTGCCGGTATTGGGGCAATTGGTGCAGGCGTGTCGGGGTTTGCTGGCGGTATGGAAGGTTTGGGCCAGATGATGATGCGGCCATTCCAACAACGACAGGAAATGGGCGCTGGGATTATGAATATGTCACGCAATTGGGTGGCGTCTGGTAATGATCTGAATGTGTTAGGTCGAGGATTATCCCGTGATGCGTCGTTAAACCTTGCGTCCCAAGTACAAAACTTGGCGTCTGAAGGTCAGTTCCGAAAACAAACAGGTGAGATGTTTAATAGTCAGGACTTGATGCAAATTATGCGAAAGGGTGGAGAATCTGGGCTATTCGACATGTCTCAAGACGTTCCGAGGATTAAAGAAAAGCTACGAGAAACTGCTGGAACTATCAAACAATTTATGGAGTTAACCAATGACCCGAGTATCACAAGCGTCATCGGTCAGATGGGTCGGTTGCAGCAGTTTGGAATGAACCAGCAAGATATGGTTACCGCTGCACGTGGAATGCGGTCTTTTGCGCGTGCAGCAGGGACATCTATTGAAGGTTTGCAACAAATAGGAGGCCTTCCGGGTGCCGCAACATTTCAACAAGCTGGATTGACCGCGGGACAAGGGTTCCAGTTTGGTAACTTTGCGGCAGCTAATGCAAATCAAATGGTAGCGGCAGGAGCGTTAACGCCGAGACAGTTAGCTTTGATGGGTGGCGTGCAAGGAATGGCGCAGCGAGAGATGCAATCGCAAGCAGCGTTTGCATCTATGCCTCTGTTTGCTGCATCCCAAGCTCAATTTAGTGGCGGTCAGTGGGGTGTAAATCCTGCTACGGTTGGGCGCGGAGACGGTGCTTTTGGGATGGTGTCGGGGTCAATGCAAGCGATGAATCAAGCGGTTCAGCGCGGTGGGATCGGTGCTTTGGCTACATTTCAGATGAGGCAGCGTGAGTTGTCAGACGCGGCTCTGTCTCAAATGACTCCAATGGAGCAGATGGCGCAGAAGATGAAGATGGCCATGGGTACGGGACAGGCACTTGGTCTTAGGGGACGCGAGGCGTTATCCGTGGGGGGGATGACTGCATTTGATGCCGAGACTGCCAACCAAATGGACTTTATGGCGAGCTCTCCGCAGTTTTGGGAGAATCAACGAAAAGCGATTCGGAGACGGCAGTTGGAGTTAGGCCAAGCGGAAGCCGCTCGAAACCGCGATGAGTACAGCATGTTTACGGGGATGGGCGAAGCAGTTGGGCTTAGCGGGGCTGGAAGTTGGGGGCGTAAAACATCGTTAGCTTTTGGTGAAGCAGGCGGAACTATTAGTGGGGCAGGGAGTGCGATTTCCAATCGTTTGGGAGACGCGTGGGACGAACACATTATGGGGACCGATGTCATAACCAGTCGGTTTGATTCAGGTGTATCCGGTCTTAGGTCTGCGGCTATGCGGGGAACTAAAGCACAAAGTCGCCAGAGGGCTGCACGGATGAACGCAATACGAGGCGTTGTCGCGGGTGGTATCGATATTGATCAGGATTTGTTGCTGCAAGCCGCTAAGAGTAGAAGACAGCTCGGAGTTGGGGTTGGAGAGACTATAGGTAACTTGTTAGGTACGGTAGTAGCTCCTGGAGACTTAGGTACCATGGGTTCTGGGCTTGCAACAGCGGCTGTTACTCCTCGTGACCTACAACGGGGAATGGCACGTAAGCAGCTTCAAAGGTCTTCCGATTTTATTAATATGATGGAACAGATAAAAACGGGAGGGATAACAGACAAGGGGTATGAAGAAGCATTTACTGCGATAGAAGGTTCCTTAGGTGCGGGGGGAGAAGGTCTCGGGGTAGACGTTATTGACCGTTATGCTGCTAAGCTAGATAAAAGGGTATTGGAAGGCGCAGAAGGGGAGTTAGCGGGGACTTCAGGTGGAGCGACTATCGGTGGTGTTATTGGGTTGGTAGGAGGTCCTGTTGGAGTGGCTGTAGGGGCAGCAATCGGAGCGGCAGTGGGTGGGGGAAGCACAAGTGTAGAGCTTACTGAATCTGAATACCGTGAGATGGCAATTGAGAGTTATATGGAGTCTGCCAAGGCAGGTGGAAAGCCGATCTCTCGTAAGGCGGCTGAGGCCAAGTATAACAAACTCACTCCAGATGAAAAAAAGAACCTTAGGTTGCAGGGGTTAGACCAAGCCCGTAAGCGGTCGAAAGACAAACGAGCGTATGACAAGTTAGAGGGCTCTAGTAGAAAAAATAGAGCAGACCAAATTACGAGTGCCACTAACCAACGAATAGCGGCCTTGCGAGATGATGAAGCATTTAAAGGCGTGGAGAGCGCATTAGGCCTTGGTTCTACGCTTGGAATTTATACAGAGCGGGATAAATTTATACAGGATTTATCTGCTAGGCCTGATTTTGGAATTAAGTCGTTACTAGCAGCTAAGCGTTCCGGAGCAGGAGACACTGATGCAATTACTAAACAGCTGAAGGCTGCTGGAATTGGGTCGAAAGAACAAGCTGCAATATACAAAGAATTAGATAGGATGGGAGAGACGGAGGAGGGGCGGAAGGCATTAGCGGCCTACGAGGATATGGGTGCGGCGGGTGTTTCGTTGGAAGACCTCAATCTATACGGGGCTCAGTCCGAAGCGATTCAAACGCAAACTGCTTTTGGTAGCGCTGGATTTAGAAAGTCTTTTGGTAAGTATTCTGGAACTCTCACGGAGCACCTAGCGACTTCTGGTTCAAAAGCAATAACTGGAAAGTCCGTTGCGCAGCAATTTACGAAAGAGGAACTTGCGAAGATGTCCAAGTTCGGCGGAATTGAAGGTCGCCGGATGGCCAAGTTGGTTGAACGGGCACAGTACAGTGGTTCAGATGAGAAGCGACGGCAACAAGCTCTTGAGGCTCAAGGACAGATAACGGACTTGGCAGCAAAGAAAGCGGAACAAGACGCGGAAGGCGTAGAGAAACAAGCGAAGGTAAGCGCTGGAGGGGCGGAGGCTAAAGGGTTAGAGCGAGATCTCAAAGCAATCGATGAGATGGCTGCTTTGTTTGCTGACTTTAGACCTGCGATTAAGGAATTCGCAAAAGGCACCAGGGATTTGTCAGCAGCGATGGAGTCTGATGCTATGACCAGAGTATTGGAGGGTGATTGATGCGAGCTAACAATACGCGACTAAAGTACATGCTTCCTCGAGCGGATAACCTTTTGAGGTTAATAGCTCGTAATATCATTGAAAATTTACGAGAGGGGAACCCTGCCAAAGTAGACATGGCTCCTTTAATCCGAAGAGCCTATACTATTGTGAACGAGACAGGTGTTATCCCGTATCGGGATTATTCGGCGGACACAGCTTTCTTGGAGGACGCGCCTAATGTCTAATGCCCCAAGGGTTCCAATTTACGCGTCAACTATCGCAAATACGATGCGTAACATAAATCTGCGCAATGTGCAGGACGGACGACCGGCGGGAGCGACTGGAGTTTTCGCCAGTCAGCCCTTTATGTCTCCTAAGTACGTACGTCACCGTTCTAATAGGCATCATGAATTTGAAGATACGATGGCGCGCATGTTTATTAAAGTGGCGCCAGACCTTTATGATAAGTTTATCGCTTCGTTAGATGACGTGGATACCCGTAGAATTGCTAAGGTTTTAGCTGGAGATGATGTCAAGAAGGGCGGCCACGGGTATATTGATTTCCTTTTGCAGAATGCAGTACACGCGTTCAGTGAAAAGATGCAAGTATCTGAAACCTTATCGGATAGTTACGTTGCTTTTTTCTTTGGGCATTCTCCTCCTATTTTTCAGTACAGCGGAACACTTCTCAACACATATCAAGATGACTGGACTATGCGAATGTTTCGTATATTCCGAGATTTAGCGCGTGGTACCCAGATGGCGCGTCGAAATCTTATCTTGCGTCTTAAGTACGATTCCATGATTGTATCTGGGGTAATGACCCAATTTCAGTGGTCTCTTTCGGCTGGTGCCGAGATGTCGACACCCTTTTCTTTCAACCTTCTGGTTAAGGATATCCAAGTGTTGTACGGAGGGATGTCACCTCCTACACAGTACGTACGTGAGGGCAGATTCACTCCGGAGGATTTTCAGTTAGCTGGTACGGGAATCGGAGATACCGAAGCAGCGCAAACATACGTAGGACGTCCTCCGGGACAACCCGCAGGCGTAAATGAAGAACAGGCTCGTTTTGGTAGTTCGAGCGACCTAACGGACCCAACGGGAACGCCAATAAGCATAGGACCAGAAGAGTGGGAACGCGATTTAAACATCGTCTAACGGAGATAGCATGACTGCAGCATTTAGAATCACACAGGGCGCCGGGGTTGGAGAATACGGGATAGCGAGACAAGACCTGACGGTGTTTTCTACGGGAGGGTCCATCACGCTAGAAGCTGAGGACCAAACGGGAGACGCTTCTGATTATGTGTGGGAAGTTCTCAGTGAACCCGAAGGGTCCTCTGCGGCGATTGTAACTCCGGTACTCGCTGCTCCGTGGTTAGTTACTGTAGACCTTACAGTAGTTGGGGGTTATCTTTTTCGCCTGACGTTAAAACCCGGTACTGTAGACGAAGACATTCAAGTGCTGTACGTTGGAATTCCGTTGGCGAACAGTGGGTTGTGTGTTCCCGCTTGTAACGAAACCGTTTTTGATAACAGTTATGCTGCGGGTGGGAGTGGAGACACTTACGTTGGTTACGAGAGAAAACTGACGGCATTTTACAAGTGGATGGACGCTAACGCTGGAGGTGGTGGCGGAGGAACCCCTGGCGGGGCTAACACCGAGATTCAGTTTAACGATAGTGGCTCATTTGGTGGCGCCGAGGCGTATTATGACTCATCGAGCGGCAACATTGGTTTGCGTAATCCTGCACCCTACTTCGACCTAGATATTGCCAACAATCCAAGTATGGGACTCCTATTTGGAGGTACTAACGTTGCATTACGTACGTATGGCGTAGCGAACCAAGCACCTCATCTTCTCTTGATGAAAGCGAATGGTGTGGCCGCTACTCCGGCAGCTTTGGCTTCTGGGGATTCCATCGGTTCAGTAGAGTGGGTTGGCGCTTACGATTCAGGGGTGTTTGATGCGCATAACTGTGCAAGACTCACAACTGTTGCAGCCGAGAACTTCACGCTTACTGCTGCGGGTGTTGACGTTGCGTTATACTCTAACGTGATTGGCAGTGTAATCCCGTCGTTGCATACTACGTTCCATAACTCCGGAGATATAAAGTTAAATACGGGCGGGATTCTCATTAAAGAATACCAAGGTTCAGCTGCTGCGGGTGCCCTCGAGTGGGATGGAACCAATTTTAGAGGATATGACGGGTCTTCGTGGGTCAACTTAGATGGTGCTGCTGGTGGGTCTTTGGATGATGCGTATAACCTGGGGAGTTCTATTACAGCCGATGCTGGAGCTGTGACTATTGCGAATGCTGTCGCAGATACAACAAGTACGCTTGAGTTGTCGCGCAGCACCGGCACGGGTAATACCCTAAAAGTTCAGAACGATATAGGCGGAGACCCCACGGATACTAATCAGAAGTCTATATTTTTGACGGCAGCTTCGGCTGCGGCTCAGACGATTTGGTCTGACCAAGAGCTTCATATTGGAACGAGTGAGCCTACGCTCGGGATGCATCTACACAACCGTGCGACCGGCGGAGCTCTTTTGAAGGTGATGGCAGAGGCCGTTACCACAGGGAACTCTGCTTTATGGGTTACTTCTACAGGTGCAACGGCGGATGACAGTACGGGTTACTTGCTGCTTCAAGCAGATGGTTCGGGGACTGGAGCGGAGTCAAAAGTAGAGGTGAAGGCCACAGCTGGAAGTACGGGTCCTGGGGTGGTTGACATTTACGCAAGTGGCGGTTCGGCATACGTAAGTATCGGTGGAACAGCTTGCGATGTTCGATTTACGGACGATAATCGTGCTGGGTCTACGTGGACAACGCAAGCGTTTATTACCTTATCAGATGCGAGTGCTGAATGGGATTTGCTCGAGTCTAACTGTGGCGGCGAAGTTTCCCTGATTAATGCGATTAACCAAGCTTATGCTGCTGGTGGCGGTACTGATGTCACGTTGGCCGCTTCTGCAATTACAGGCGGTATGAGCCTAGTAGGGCAAGAGATTGGAAACCAAGCAGCCGAGGCTACTGAAACGACAGCGACAGCTACCGATTTAGGCTTGGTTCATGGGTCTGGCACTTATCGTTTGCGTCAGGTTCTTTGGGGTGACGACGGTAATTGGTGGGCCAGTGGCGATGCCGATAACCAAGTTTTCAGGCATGACGGTGGAACATCGTGGACTACATTCACGAATGCGTCCGAGACTTCAACGGGTGATTATACGTACCATAGTTGGTTTGATGGGAAGCTTTGGACAGGTGTTTCTAGTAATCCTGCGAATCCCAATCGGGTTTGGTCTCTTGATCCAGGTACTGGAACTTGGACAGGTCATGGGGGTGAGGCTGAAAATATCATTCCTTACGGATTCTGTGAGTGGGACTCGACGATCCTGGTTTCTTCGTTTTCTGGCACGATGTACAAGTGGGTGTCGGGAACCACGTGGACAAGTTTGGGAGATGTGGGCGGCACACATAGAGCGCTGTCTCCGACGGCCAGTGGCGGAAAACTGTATGTTATAACGAATCTCTACGCTGTTTTCGAGTATGCGGGGACAGGAACGACATGGAATAACTTATCTGTTCCGGTTGGTGCGCGATGTATTGCGGATTGGAATGGCGTTCCGGTCGTAGGTTGTTTGGACGCTGGAACGCCCAAGGTTTACAAGTATGAATCCAGCACTTGGACTCAGTTGGGCGCAGACCTCTCTGGAGACTCACATACCTACTTTGAGTTCTTGGCTACAGATTCGAATGGGAACTTGTATGCAAGACCGTCTGGACCCGCGACAGAGAGATTCTACAAGTACAATGCAGGGACAGATTCTTGGACGAGTGTATTTACCGAGGCGAAAGTTAACGAGACTTGGCGCGGTGAGTTTAACCCGTCTGACGTGGCAGGTTATAGTTTTGAGACCACGAAGGTATCGACTTTCCAGGATGCTGGGACAGACTATGCGAATGGGTATCTGAGAGGAACTGATTGGGAGACATTCAATAACAAAGCGGATGTGGTGCTGTTGTCGGGGACTACGACTAATACGACGCCTACAGCTTTGTCTGTTGCTGTAGGGTCGTTAGACACAGCAAATAATTACGGATACCTTGCTGAGATGTTTTTGGTGGCAAAAGAGAGTGATTCGGCTGGGTCGCCCGGCGGTCTTAAATCATGGAAGGTGTATTTTACAGCACGCAATGACGCGGACGGCAACGGTTCTGTTTTGTCCCCAACCCAGGTAACAGTGATTAACGCCACAAGTCTTTCCGATGAAACGGGGTGGGACTTGAGTAGCGTTACAGTAGAGGACACGGCAGCGGGAGACCCCATCCAGATAATGGTAGTGGGTGGGGCATCAACAGTAACATGGTCTGCGACGGTAACGTTAACGACTGTTTCTGAACTCGCATAAGAGGAGGCGCGCATGTACGAAGACCTATCGAATTCCTCGGGAATGAAGGCTTGGTCGAAAAGTCAAATTGAGGTGGCGAAGAATACAACGTTGGTTGTTGATACGGTAGAAGCCCCTATAGGATACGCTACGTCTATTACGTGGGATTTCATCATCAGCGATGAGTACGGGGGAGTAATGCGTGCTGGGACGGTTCGAGCTGTGGTTAGCAGTGGTAATAGGCTCCTCACCGAAGTACCCCATTCGATTGTTGAAGCGACACCTACGGGAGTCGGTGCGTCCAAGGTGCTACTAAAGGTAATAAGAACTGCGGATGAAGTACTTTCCTTGCGGGTGGAGAGCTCATTTTCTTCAAAAGTTACTGTTTCAGTTGATGCAAAACGCTTTATTGTTCCTTTGGAAGCTACTGTTCCCCAAATACAGCTGACGATTTCGGGGTTAACGGGAGGACACACATTCAATGGGATGGATAATGGGGTACACCTGTTGACGCCTGACTATTATAATCGGATCGAGATGGCTGTGGTATCGTCATATACTGATGCCTTATTCGGGAGTTCTTCCGTTGGCGCGTCGACAGAGGTTGAGATGTGGCGCAACGGGTTTTGTAATACAGGTGAAGCGGAAGAAGACGAAGGGCATCTTGGATTTTTTGCGAGGGCGTCAGGAACTTCCGGAAGTAGCTGGAATCAGATTAAATGGCGCCGGGGAACAGCTACCCAAAGTGGGGGTACTACGTTTGCTACAAACACGTCTCCCGGAGATTATGGAGCTTTGCGAGATCAAATCTTGAGCGATTCTTGGACGTATGATGGCGTGACATTCCAATGGCAGAGAGCACCGGGACAGTCGGGAGTTTGGGCTAACTATTAAAGGAAAGCTAGATGATTGTTGTAAGTGGATGCCCTAGATCGGGAACAAGTTTGATGATGGATTTAATGCGAATGACTTTCGGAGAAGACCGCATCATTGGCGATAAGTTTCCACAGGAAAAGAATACAAAAGTTCGACGACGCAGCGGAGATACAGACATGACGTATGCCTTTGCGGAGTATGCTGCAAAAGATGTTGTTGCTACCGCATTAAAGCAGTTAGAAGTTTCTCGAGATTTGAATCCCAATGGTTTTTGGGAATGTCCCTTTACAATACGCGGGGCAGGTTACAGGCCGAATACTGCAAAGTTAATAAAGCGTATTGAGGCGGAGAAGGTTCCTTCTATCTGTAAAATTGTCTCCCAGGGCCTTGTTGGAACTAACCCAAGATATGTGTCCAAGCTAATTTATATGTTACGAGAACCGACAGCCGTTGCGAAGTCACAAGAGCGGTTACGGCGCGAACTTAATTACAAGGACATGGATGGGCAGGTACGGAACCTGTGGGACTCTATGAATAAGATTTCGCCTCGGATGTTTATTGAGGTGACTTTGGCTGCAGCGAAATGGTTGCGGGACAATCCAGAAGTAGAAGTCCATTTTGTGGAGTACGAAAAGTTAATGAGTGCACCCCGCGAGACGCTCTTAGAACTACAAGCGTTTTTAGGTGAAGGAGACTTTACTGATGCTGTTTCTGCTATAAATCCGAAGCTAAATAGAAGCTCAAAAGTAACCATTGTCCATGAATTGTTGGAAGAGGCGGAGATGGTCTATGAGGGGATGAAAATCCAAGATTGGTACAGCCTCGAGGAGTACTCCGTAAATCGTAAAACATTGCTACACCGGCAAACATGGCAGTGGCATTGCATCCGAAGTGGCACTGTAACACAAGAAGGTATTTGTAAGGGCTGTATAAACGATACTAAGTTTAGGACATCCCTGAAGAGTGCGGCGCTTTCAAGGGGAATTAACTGGGAATCAATGCCTTGTGCATTTGAGTGCGGCTATGATGTTGACCGAGACGAGTACGTTTCAATTGAAGACAGTATCAAAAACAATCACTGGCTTGAGCAGTAGAGGAGACTCATGAGTTATCCTAAAGTAAAAACAAAAGGAACAGTAGTAGTTCCAGGTCTTCTGACTGGAGATTCTCACTTCCCAGACTCCAAAGGTGTTGAGATCAGCAAGTCGGGCATTAGGGCGT
>Ga0316201_10000206_pt1 | contig 29113 bp, 21 predicted proteins | sample CS6wburrow_MG_FD_204516 | JGI IMG/M metagenome (GOLD analysis project Ga0316201, IMG submission 204516) | Coastal sediment microbial communities from Delaware Bay, Delaware, United States - CS-6 worm burrow | ecosystem: Environmental > Aquatic > Marine > Coastal > Sediment | place: USA...
CTACCGAGTTGCTGCCGTGTCCGACACACCGTTTCATGAGCCACTCGTGCACTTTTGGTCGAACCATTTTGCGGTATCAGCTGACAAGCAACCGATACCCGCCATCGCAGGTCTGTTCGAGAACGAAGCCATTCGACCACATGTCAGTGGCAAGTTCATAGACCTGCTGCTTGCCGTAGAGCACCACCCTGCGATGATCCTGTACCTCGATAACCAGCGTTCAGTGGGGCCGAATTCTCAGCTCGGCAAGCGCGCGAACCGCCGGCGAAGTGATCAGGAATTCGGCCTGAACGAGAACCTGGCACGCGAAATTCTGGAACTGCATACCTTGGGTGTGTCCGGAGGATATACACAGGATGACGTCGCGAGTTTTGCGAAAATCATCACCGGCTGGTCGATCGGGGGTGCCAACGATCGCGGTCGATTCGCGGACGGTGATCCTGGCCAGTTCGAGTTCCGTGAGAACATTCATGAACCCGGCGACCACATGCTACTCGGCAAAAAATACCGATCATCCGGTCTCAAGCAGGGAGAGAACGTACTCCGTGACCTCGCAACCCACCCTTCGACCGCCCGCTTCCTCGCGACCAAGCTTGCCCGTCACTTTGTTGCTGACGAACCATCCGCCGCCCTGGTCGAACGACTCACGAACAGCTACATGGCCAGCGGCGGCGATCTGCCAACCGTTTACGAGTCATTGATATTCGCAACAGAGCCCTGGTCCAAATCACATAGCAAGTACAAAACACCACACGACTTCGTTATCTCAACGCTGCGTGCATTTGACCATGTTCCGGACAAGCCGCGTTTCATCATAGGCGCCCTTGACCTAATGGGTCAGGCGCCGTTTCGTCCAGGTTCGCCGGAAGGCTGGCCTGACACGGCATCGCAGTGGGGCGGTGCCGACGCGCTCTACAAGCGTATCGAATGGTCCAATACGGTTGCTCGAGCGGTTGGCTCACGAGTGAATCCTGTCGACCTTGGTGACGCCGTGCTCGGCAAGACATTCAATCCTGAAACAAGAAAAGCTATCGCACGCGCAGAGAGCTTTGCCCAGGGCGTGACGCTGTTACTGGCGTCACCGGACTTCCAAAGGAGATGAGCATGTTGACACGCCGGGATGTGATCAAGGCGCTGGGAGTCGCGGTAGCGAGCAGTGGTGCGCCGAGTCTCGGATTCGCGGCGGCCGATACCGACGCACGGTTTGTTCTCGTAATTCTGCGTGGCGCTGTCGACGGTCTTGCGCTTGCAGCACCTTATGGTGACGGAAACTACCGGCCTGCTCGTGGCGAACTGGCGCTGGACCCCCCTGGTCGGGCTGACGGGCTACTCAGGATGGATGGCTTTTTTGGCCTTCACCCTGCCCTGAATACCCTCCACAAGCATTACACGGACGGGCAAGCGATTGTTTTACATGCCGTCGCCAGCCCCTATCGACAGCGGTCCCATTTTGATGGGCAGGACGTTCTCGAAAGCGGGGCTGCAGGCGTCGGCTCGCTACGCGACGGTTGGCTTAATCGCGCCCTCGGCCCTTTCGACCGCCCGTCGGAGCTCGCCATAGCGCTGGCTCAAAATGCACCACTGGTACTCCGGGGTGATCATTCAGTTAGCAGCTGGGCACCATCACGATTGCCTGATGCGGACGAAAGTACAATCGCGCGATTGCAGCGCCTGTACGCCGAGGACGATTTCTTCGCCACCAGGCTCGACCAGGCCCTTAAGTCGCAGGACATTGCCGCCGGCCTGGGCGGCATGTCAACGGCGACAGCGCGTGGCAATGAGGCTCAGCAGTTCGCAGAACTCATGCAATCGGCCTCACGATTCCTCACCGCTACAGACGGTCCACGAATCGCGGTCGTCGAACTGGGCGGCTGGGATACACACGCCAACCAGGGAGCCAGCGGCGGCGCGCTCGCCAACCGCTTCGCCGCGCTCGATGCCGGCCTGGAAAAGCTGCATAACGGCCTTTCGGAAACCTGGCAGAAGACGGTTGTCGCAGTTGTTACGGAATTTGGTCGAACGGTACACGTTAACGGAACCCGAGGGACTGATCATGGTACCGGCACCGCTGCCTTGTTGCTCGGCGGCGCCGTCAATGGCGGACGTGTCATAGCCGACTGGCCAGGCCTTGCACCGAAGCAGCTGTACCAGCAGCGCGACCTGCAGCCAACGACCGACATCCGCAGCGTGTTCAAGGCGGTACTCCATGATCACATGCGAGTACCCGAAAAGGTCATTGAGCGCGAAGTGTTCCCCGACAGCTCGAGGGCCGGAAAGCTCGAGAATCTGATCGTCGCTTAAACCCGCGCTGCAACATCCCGCGTTTAAAGCGGGTATGAAACTGTTATGCACCCTGCGGGACCCACGCTATTACCAGATAATCGTGCTGACATCGCTCGTCGGCTTTGGCGTCATCGCCCTGGACTTCGGCATTCACTGGCAAAACGCCGTAACCATTGTCAGTGCGGCACTCGTCGTGCAGTACCTAGGCACACGGTATGCACGACTGCAGCGTTTCGATCCGCTCAGCCCCCTGATTACCTCGCTTTCACTGACGCTGCTGCTGCGTACAGATGAGCCAGCCCTTGCAGCGCTGGCTGCCGCTATCGCGATCGGCAGCAAATTCCTGATCCGGTTTCGTGACAAACACGTGTTCAACCCGGCGAATATCGCTTTGGTGATTTTGATGCTGGCCAGCGACAAGGCCTGGGTGTCCTCCGGTCAATGGGGCAGCGCCGCAATCGGCGCATTTACACTCGCCTGTCTCGGCTTCCTGGTCCTCACACGCGCCAGGCGCGCGGAGACGACCATCGCGTTTCTGCTTGTCTACGCGACGCTGCTGCTGGGCAGGGCCGTCTGGCTCGGCGACCCCTTGGCAATTCCCCTGCACCAGCTACAAAACGGTGCCCTGCTCATTTTTGCGTTCTTCATGATTTCTGACCCGAAGACCACCCCGGATACGCCTGCCGGCCGCATAGTTTTCGCGACCCTGGTTGCTACGGCCGCGTTCGTCATCCAGTTCATTTACTACGAGCCGAACGGTCCAATTCTTGCCCTGGTGGCCTCGGCACCGATCGTGCCTCTCATCGATACGCTGATGCGAGGCCAACTTTATCGCTGGGATCAACCGATCGCTCGCGCCAAAAAATACACGAAAGGAGTTTATCGATGAAAATTCTCATAAGCATTGCCGCAGCCGTGCTGACAATCGTAATTACGACCTCCGCACAGGCGTTCTGCGGTTTTTACGTCGCTCGAGCTGACACGAGCCTGTTCAACCGTGCGTCGCAGGTGGTGCTGGTCAGAGATGAGAACCGGACCGTCATCACAATGGCCAACGACTTTGAAGGCGAAGTCGAGGACTTCGCCGTGGTCGTACCTGTGCCGACGATGATCGAGCGAGAGCAGATCAATGTTGGCGACCGGGCCGTCATAAAGCACCTGGACGCCTACACGTCGCCGCGACTGGTCGAATATCACGATTCCGATCCCTGCATGAGGTACGAGCTCAGGGAAAGAATGGATATGGATGCCTCGTTGCCAGCCGCCGGTCAGGCGCTAAGGAAAGCCGCTCGTTCTCAAGGTGTAACGATAGAGGCCAGCTACACGGTTGGCGAATACGACATTCTTATCCTGTCGGCCGCGCAGAGCGACGGCCTTATTCGGTGGCTGAATGACAACGGCTACCGTATCCCAAAGGGCGCCAAACGAGTCGTTGACAGCTATCTGAAACAGGACATGCGTTTCTTCGTCGCAAAGGTAAATGTCGAGGAACAGTCGAAACTCGGCTACCAGTACCTGCGGCCCCTGCAGGTTGCCTACGAAAGCAACAAATTCATGTTGCCAATCCGACTGGGCACCCTGAACGCTAAGGGAAAACAGGAACTCTATGTCTACGCGCTGACCCGGACCGGCCGCGTCGAAACGACCAACTACCGCACCGTAAAATTGCCAACGAATACTGAACTGCCTGAATTCGTACAAAGTGAATTCGCCGATTTCTATCGGGCCATGTTTCACAAACAAACGGAAGCTGAGAACGGCCGCGCCGTGTTCCTGGAATATGCCTGGGACATGGGGTGGTGCGACCCCTGTGCGGCCGATCCGCTGAGCGCCAAGGAGCTTCGACAACTTGGTGTTTTCTGGGTCAACGACAACGCGGCTCGAGATGCGCGCAGGATCGCACCGGCGCCTGCTCAAAATGTATTTGTGACACGCCTGCACGTGCGCTATGACCGCGAGCATTTTCCCGAGGACCTGGTCTTCCAGGAAACCGGCGACCGACAAAATTACCAGGGACGCTACGTCATTCGCCATCCGTGGAAAGGCGCAACCGGGTGTGATGCGACGGAATATTTTGCCGAGGTCCGGCAGCGCCAGGAACGCGAGGCGCAGTCGCTCGCCAATCTGACGGGCTGGGACATTGGCGACATCCGCGGCAAGATTAAATTCGCCGACGACAATCGCCCTGCCACTGAGGAAGAACCCTGGTGGAAGAGGATCTGGGGCTAGCTGTTGCGGGCCTTCCAGGCAGCGATTACCTCGGCCTCGCGGGTTGCCTCCAGGCCGGCACGCAACTCGGCCGTGCGCTCGGATGGCAACGTATCCCACCAGGTCAGAATATCGCGCAGCGTTTCACGCGCCGGTCTGTTTTGCAGGCCGGCCTTGATTGCTCGTGCGGCGCTGAAGCCGCCCGCCGCCGCATGTTCCCCTGACGGTGGATGCCAGATTGGCAAAGCGCGGCCGCCGATCAGGCCTTGCTCGTCTGCAAACTCCGCACTGATCCAGACAGGCTCGACATCGGCTGAGGTAAGCGCCCTGCAATCATCGAGCAATTGTCCCATGCTGTAGGCACCGCGCGCATTCGTCATGTTGTAAGTGCCGGCGATCTGTTGCTCCAGACAGTCAGCGACAAAGATTGCCAGATCCTTTACGTCGACAAACTGGATCACGTCGTTGCGCGTCCCGGGCCATACCATTTCGCCGCCCTTCCGGGTTCTGATCGGCCAGTAGGAAAACCGATCTGTATGGTCGCCGGGTCCTGCTATGTAATTGGGTCTTAGAATTGTAAGCCGATCGCCGCCAAACTCTGCGGCCGCTCGCTTCTCGCACAGCGCCTTGAGTGCGCCGTAAGTTACGCCCGTCACCTCTTCAACGGTCTCGTCTTCGAGGGTAGCGAGCGGTGACTCCTCGTGATTCTCAACAGCAAAATCCGCATAGACGGAAAGTGATGATATGAACAGGTATCGTTTGGCATTCTCCGCCAGGAGCCGCGCCGAATCCTGAACGTGTCGCGGAACATAGCCCGAGTTATCGACAACCGCGTCCCAGCTGCGACCCTCGAGACCCTGCAAGTCGCCGTTCCGATCGCCTTTGATTGTTTCAATGTCCGGGAACAATTCGTTGTTGGTACGGCCGCGATTGAATAGCGTGACGGAGTGGCCCCGCCGCAGCAATTCGCGGACCATGTGCGGGCCGATAAATCCGGTGCCGCCGAGCACCAGTACGCTCAGGGGTTTGCTGACATCACCGTCTTTGGCCGCCGCGACTGCAGGCAGACCAGTCGCAATCGCCGTGCCGGCCAGCGCGCTGGCCTTGATAAATTCGCGTCGGTTACTTTTCATGCAGTTGCTCCTGTCAGCGATAGCGACCTTGAATCTTCGCCAACTCTTCTTTTCCCGGATTCAGATTTTTTAGCGGCAACTTCGACAGTGGAGTTTCGACATTCCCCATTAGCTCATGCATTTCGGCGCGCGATTCATCAACGTATAGAAGGCCCGTAGTGATTTCACCGGCGTTGAAGCGTTCTCTAAGGAACTTGAATGCTGCCGCCCGGCTGGTTGGGTCGTAACCGCGATCGACCTTCCTAAGGACTATTGTGTCGCCGCCGTGCAAATGAATCGGCATCGCATCGCCCTCGGCATAGGACGCTTTGATTTCTTCGGACGGATGAACGTAATCCACGTTAACAACGTGATGGTAGTGCTCTCGAGTGTGCGCGTAACTCTTGGTGGAGCCCTCGTGATCGTTAAATGTGACACAAGGGCTGATGACATCTACGAGCGAAAAACCGCTATGCAGGAGCGCACCCTTCAATAATGGGACAAGTTGTTCCTTATCGCCGGAAAAGCTGCGCGCGATATAAGTCGCGCCGAGACTCAGCGCCGTGCTAACCGGGTCAATCGGTTCCTGTGTATTCGCCATTCCTTTCTTCGGCAAGGTGCCTATGTCAGCAGACGCGGAGAACTGACCCTTCGTTAAACCGTACACGCCGTTATTCTCAATTACGTAGCACATATTCAGGTTGCGTCGGATCGCATGAACGAACTGACCAACGCCAATAGACAAAGAATCGCCGTCGCCGGAGACACCGATGTACATCAGGTCTCGATTTGCGGCATTCGCGCCTGTCGTCACGGACGGCATCCGCCCATGAACCGAATTGAAGCCGTGTGACTGGTTGACGAAGTACGCAGGGGTTTTCGACGAACAGCCGATACCACTCATCTTGGCGAGCATATGTGGTTCGATATCCAGCTCGAATACCGCCTGGATGATTGCTGCCGTGACTGAATCATGGCCACATCCAGCACATAGTGTGGATACGGTGCCCTCGTAGTCACGAGACGTGAGTCCGAGCTTGTTCTTGGGCAAGCCGGGATGAGAAATTCTGGGTTTTGCTATGTAGGTCAAAGTCGTACGCCCCTCTTCAGGCTGCGCGCCCTTTTGCGATTTCTTCGAGAACCTTGTCAACGACGAAGCCGGCGGTGATCGGCATGCCGTCGTAGTGCAACAGGGACACCAGTTTCCTCTGATCGGCGTCAATGTCATTGATCAACAACATGCGAAGCTGAGCGTCACGATTCTGCTCGACGACGTAAATGACCTCGTGCTGTTCGATGAAGTTGCGGACCGCATCCGTAAACGGAAATGCTCTTACGCGACAATAATTGAGGCCGATCTTTCTTGATTCGAGGCGGTCAAGCGCCTCTTTGCACGCGCCGTCGCCGCTACCCAGGGTCAGAATCGCTGCTTTGTTAAATTTGGAGTAGCGAATTTCCGCATCGGGCACCATCGTTCGCGCCGTCTCCCACTTTACGAGCAGCCGATCGACCACTTCCTGATAGTCGTTCGAGTTCTCGGTGTAAGCGCCGAGTTTCGTATGGCCGGAGCCGCGCGTGAAATACGCGCCCTTCGGATGGATGCCAGGGAGCGTTCGATACGGAATCCCGTCGCCATCGACGTCGAGATAGCGGTAAAACTTCTCCATTTCCTCGAGTTCTTTGGCACCGAGCACCTTGCCGCGATCCGGAATATAGTTCTCATCCCATTCCAGCTCTGGCACCATCCAGTCGTTCATGCCGATGTCGAGGTCAGACAACACCATGATCGGCGTCTGTAATCGCTCCGCCAGATCGAACGCCTGCACGGCCATGTAGAAACACTCAGCGGGGTCGGCGGGAAACAGCAGCACGTGCATAGTGTCGCCGTGCGACGCATAGGCACAGCTCAAAATGTCGCACTGCTGTGTGCGCGTCGGCATTCCGGTCGACGGCCCAACTCGCTGAACGTTAAAAATCACCGCCGGAATTTCAGCGTAATACCCGAACCCGATGAACTCACTCATGAGCGAAATACCCGGGCCACTGGTCGGCGTGAAGGAGCGTGCGCCCATCCAGTTCGCACCAAGCACCATGCCAATAGCGGCTAACTCATCTTCAGCCTGGATGATGCAATAGGTTCGTTTATCGGTCTCGTCATCGACTCGGTAGTGCTGGCAAAAGTCCCTGAATGCGTCCATCAAGGAAGTCGACGGTGTAATCGGATACCAGGCGCCAACGGTGGCTCCGGCATACATACATCCCAAACCGGCCGCGGTATTACCATCAATAACAATATGGTTGTTGGTCGCGTCCATTTCCTGGACGTGCGCTGGCAACGGGCATGCGAAATTTTCCGACGCGTAATCGTAGCCCATCTTTATAGCCTCCATATTGGAAGCGATGAGCTTCTTCTTCGCCGCATAGGTCTCTTCGAGCAGCGCTGTGATGATATCCAGATCGAGATCGAGTAACGCGGCCAGAGCACCGACGTATGCGATATTCTTCATCAAAATGCGAGCCCGCGCACCGTTGAAGTGTTCGTTGCACATCCGCGAAAACGGAATTCCGATAACAGTAATATCATCACGATTAAGCTGTCGGCTGCGCGGCCACGTGGAGTCGTAAATCAGCCAGCCGCCGGGAGTAACGTCGGCCATGTCCTTTGCGTAGGTCTGCGCATTCATAGCAACCATCACGTCGACACGATTGGAACGCGCGTGGTAGCCGTCACCTGTCACCCGAATCTCATACCAGGTTGGCAGGCCCTGAATATTCGAGGGAAAGTAATTCTTACCAACGACCGGCACGCCCATGCGAAAAATGGATTTGCGTAACAGCCCGTTCGCGCTTGCCGAACCGGTGCCGTTAACCGTGCCAATCTTGATTACAACGTCATTTACGTTCGCCACACGAAGACCTTTATTTGGCAGCGCCGCCCACGGCGGTCTTGACGGGTGGAGCCGGTGATTCATCACTGGCGTAGGGAATCAGAATTGTCGACTTCTGCATATCCCAGGCGCCGGTCGGGCAGCGCTCGGCGCACAAACTGCAGTGAACACAAATATCCTCGTCTTTGACCATGACACGCGCGGTATGCGGCAGCTCGCCAGACACATACAGCGCCTGGTCCGTATTGTCGGCGGGAGCGGAAAGCCGTGTGCGCAGATCATCCTCATTGCCGTTTTTCGTGATTGTCAGGCAGTTGACAGGACATATATCGACACAGGCGTCGCACTCAATGCACAGACTCTCGGTAAACACAGTCTGAATATCACAATTGAGGCAACGTTCGACTTCTGCAATTGTCTGTTCAACTGTAAATCCGAGCTCGACTTCGATGTTGAGTTTCTTGAATCGCTGCTTCAAATCAACATGCGGCATCAGCCGTCGCGATGACGAATCATAGTCGTTGGAATAGCTCCATTCGTGCATACCCATCTTCTGGCTTGCCAGATTCAGACCCATGGGTAAGCGGTCCTCGATATCTTCGCCCTGGCAATGCTTGTGGATGGAAATCGCCGCCTGGTGACCGTGCTCGACGGCCCAGATAATGTTTTTCGGGCCAAACGCGGAGTCGCCACCAAAGAAGACGCCTTCGCGACCGCTCATCATCGTAGTTTCATCTACGACCGGACATTCCCACTGATCAAATTCTATGCCGAGATCACGCTCTATCCAGGGAAACGCATTGTCTTGACCGATCGCCAGAACCACGTCGTCGCAGGGGATAATCTTTTCGCCCGTGACACGGCCGCGATCGATGCGCCCGTCTTTGTCGACGTTATATTCCATCAGCTCGAACTTCATACCGACGAGCCTGCCATGCTCAACTACGAATTCTTTTGGCGAGTGGTTAACGAGGATTTCGACATTTTCCTCTTCCGCATCGTCCAGCTCCCACGTTGAGGCTTTGAAGAAGCCGCGCGGTTTGCGCGCCATGACCTTCACGTCATTGGCTCCAATCCTGAGTGAAGTCCGGCAGCAGTCCATCGCTGTATTGCCGACGCCAATAATGAGTACGCGCTCGCCGATCGATTCGATATGCTCGAAAGCGACCGATTCCAGCCACTCGATGCCGATATGAATTCGATCGGAATCGTATCGACCCGGTATCTCCAGATTTTTGCCGCGAGGTGCTCCGGTGCCGACAAACACGGCGTCGTAGTTTTCTTGCAGCAACGCCTCGAGACTTTCTATCGGATGGTTGAGCTTCAGATCCACCCCCATATCGAGGATGTAGCCGATTTCCTCGTCGAGAACCGCCGGCGGCAGACGAAACCTCGGAATATTCGTTCTCATCAGGCCGCCCGTAGTGTCGAGCGCTTCAAATATCGTAACTTCGTAGCCGAGAGGACGAAGATCGTTGGCGACCGTAAGTGAGGCGCACCCTGCGCCGATCAATGCGACATGTTTACCGTTGTTTTGCGGCGGCGCTTTTGGCAGTCGATCCGTAATATCTTCGCGATGATCTGCCGCAACGCGTTTCAGGCGGCAGATAGCGACGGGCTTTTCTTCAACACGACCTCGTCGGCAAACAGGCTCACACGGGCGATCGCAAACTCTTCCGAGAATGCCGGGAAAAACATTGGAGTTGCGATTCTCCATGTACGCATCGCCAAACTGCCCCTGGGCAATCATGCGAATGTACGCCGGAACATCGGTATGGGCGGGACAGCCCCACTGACAGTCTACGACTCTGTGAAAGTACTCGGGATTGGCGGTATCTGTAGGCTTCATTCCCATGACTTGCCGTTGCGGTCCCTCTTGGCCGGTACTTTTTTAGCGTCCCTCAAGGGGGGCTAGCATAACGGGATCGGGCTGAAAGTAAACAATTTTGCTTGGCTTACCGGGCCCGGGTGAAGTCGAGCCGTCGGCCCGCAACCCGGCCGGAAAGCTTCCCGTCTCGATAAGCAACCTCTCCGTTAATGATGGTCGTATCGATCGATGCTGAAAACGTGTGACCTTCGAAAGGCGACCACTGGCACTTACTTAATAGATTATCTGCGTTCACAGTATACGGGGCAGCCGGGTCGACGATGACGAGATCTGCGAACCAGCCTTCCCGAACGTAGCCACGCTCGGTAACGCCGAATAGATCGGCAGGCGCATGGCTAACCCGGTCAACCAGCAGCTCCACGCTGATCTGGCCACTCGCCGCCAGATCGAACAGCGTCAGCAGCGCATGTTGCACGAGAGGCAGTCCGGCAGGCGCCTTGAAGTAGCTGTTGTTCTTTTCGCTGGCAGTGTGAGGAGCATGATCGGTAGCGATGATGTCAATGCGCCCTTCATTTAACGCCGCAATCAGGGCCTCGCGATCGTTGGCGGTCTTGATCGCCGGATTACATTTAATACGCGTACCAAGCTCCTCGTAACGAGACTCGTCGAACCAAAGATGATGCACACAAACTTCAGCCGTAATTCGCTTTGTCGAGCGATGCGCGTCAGAGAATTGTGGCATCTCGATCGCAGTAGTCAGGTGCAGGACATGCAACAGCGCATCGTGGCGGCGCGCAAGATCGATAGCTGTGCTGGACGAGGCATAGCACGCCTCGGCTGAGCGGATCTTCGAATGCTCCGAAAGCGGCACGTCCTCACCGAATTTCGCGCGTGCTTTTGCCTCATTGGCCCAGATCGTCGGCGAATACTCGCAATGCGTAGCCACCATTACGGGAGCATGCTCAAACATTTTTTCCAGAACATCCGGATCATCGACAAGCATGTCGCCGGTCGACGCGCCCATGAATGCCTTGATCCCGCAGGCCTCGCCGACCCGCAGCGCCTTGATTTCTTCGATATTGCCGTTCGTGGCACCCAGGTAGAAGCCATAGTTCGCCGTGCAGCGACCTTCGGCCATGGCGTACTTGTCTGTCAGCGCGGCTCGTGTCGTCGTTTGCGGATTGACGTTTGGCATGTCCATGAAACTGGTAATCCCGCCCGCCGCAGCCGCCGCAGACTCGCTCGCCAGATCACCCTTGTAGGTCATGCCTGGCTCGCGGAAGTGCACCTGATCGTCAATCATTCCTGGTAACAGCAACTTGCCCGCTGCATCGATCTGTTGTGCCCCGGAGGGCAGCGACAGCCCGGAATCGATCTTCGCAATCCGATCCCCTTCGATAAGTACGTCGGCATCAATTGTCTGGCCTTCGTTCACCAGGCGGGCGTTCGATATGAGTAGCTTCTTCAAGCGGAGATCCTGTTTTGGGCGGCCCCAGCAAACCTGCAGCCGTTGCCCGCTATTATGGAAGGCTCGGCCGAGTATTGCCATGGTACCGCTTTGCGGTTAACCGTCCGGTATGCGATAACCGCAGGCCTGTCCACCGCCACCGGAACTTATGAACGCTGCTGACTACCTCGATCTGATTCGCGACGCCAGGGTCTATGACGTTGCGCTGCGCTCACCGCTCGAGCCCGCCGTCAACCTGTCAAAACGCCTGCAGAACCGCGTTTTAATGAAGCGCGAGGACCTGCAGCCCGTATTCTCCTTCAAGCTGCGCGGCGCCTATAACCGAATTGCGACCCTCGAGAAGGAGGCGCTGCAACGCGGCGTCATCTGCAGTTCGGCAGGAAATCACGCACAAGGCGTTGCACTTGCCGCCGGCAAATTGGGCGTTCGGGCCGTTATTGTGATGCCGGTAACCACGGCGAAAATCAAGACAGAGGCCGTGCGCGCACTGGGTGGTGAAGTTGTGCTGCATGGCGACGCCTATGATGATGCGTACGCCAGAGCGCTAGAACTTGCAGAGAGTGAGGGCTTGATATTTATCCATCCCTTCGACGATCCCTACGTCATCGCCGGGCAAGGGACGATAGGCGTCGAGATTCTGGAGCAGGTCGAGGGAGAGATCGACGCCATTTTTGTGCCGATTGGCGGCGGCGGCCTGATCGCCGGAATCGCGACCTGGGTGAAACAGCAGCGCCCGGAAATTCGCATCATCGGCGTGGAGCCGGAGGACTCAGCAGCGATGAAGCTGTCGCTCGAGGCAGGCTTTCCGGTAACTCTCGACAGGGTAGGCATCTTCGCCGATGGCGTTGCTGTTCGCCGGGTGGGTGACGAGACATTTCGACTTTGTCAGGAATTTGTCGACGAAATTATCACCGTAGGTACAGATCAGATTTGCGCAGGTATTCGCGATATCTTTGAAGATACCCGCTCGATCGTAGAGCCTGCGGGTGGACTGACAGTTGCCGCTGTAAAGAAATACGTGGCTGAACGCGGTATTTCCGGCCAGACGCTGGTGACGATTAACTGTGGCGCAAATGTCAATTTCGATCGTCTTCGGCATATTGCAGAACGGGCTGCCGTCGGCGAACAGACAGAGATGCTGCTTGCCGTTGAGATACCTGAAGAACCCGGCAGCTTTCGGCGTTTCTGTGAGCATGTCGGCCGTCGCGGAATCACAGAATTTAATTATCGGTATGCGGACACAAAGAAAGCGCATATTTTTGTCGGCGTGCAGCTCACCAAAGGCATGCAGGAACGCCTGTCTCTGATTGCTCAGTTACGCGAAGCCGGGTTTCCGGTGGAGGACCTGAGTGACAATGAAATGGCCAAGCTTCATGTTCGGCACATGGTGGGCGGGCGATCGCCGGCGGTCAGCAATGAACGTATGTTTCGGTTCGAATTTCCTGAACGGCCAGGGGCGTTACTCGAGTTCTTGAATGCGATTGGTACCGACTGGAATATCAGCCTGTTTCATTACCGCAATCACGGCTCCGATTACGGACGAATTCTCGCTGGCATTGACGTCCCGCAGTCCGAAACCAGTGATCTCGAGGCGCACCTCGCCGAACTTGGCTATCCTCACTGGGAAGAAAGCGATAATCCCGCCTATACCATGTTCCTGTCCTGAGCGGACTCGATTCCGGTCCAGGTGATATGTTCGGCAGGCCTGCGACGATTTCCCAAGATGGCGCATCCAGACAGTGTGGGCTGCATAATTTTCTCAAGATACACAGGGGAGTATTCATGAACTACAGGAAATCCATTGCCGCCGTTTGCGGTTTGCTGCTCGCTGCAGCCGGCCAGGCTGACGAGCAGCAACGCACACGCATCGAGATCGCGATCGATGACGATGCCGCGAGTGAGCAGTCATTCATTTTCGACAGTCAGGACGCAGGGTTCGACCTGCAAAGTATGTTGGTCGGAGAGAGCCGTAGCATTACGGATCGGTCAGGAAGCACCGCCGACATACGACGTACCGAGGACGGCTTCGAGATTGATGTCAACGGCAGGACGATCGACCTGCCGGACATGCATGTGCATGACGGCGTCCAGGGCGAACATGATATTGAGCTGGTGATGGACGACACTGACGCAGACACTGTCGCCATTAAGAAGGTCAGGATGATCAAGTCTGACAGCGCGAACGGCGTGACGATAATTTCCGGCAGCGAAATCGGTCCTGAGACCCGTGCACGCATCGCCGAGGCGTTGAGAAGCGCGGGTCAGGACGGCGAGGTGATCTATCTCGACGGCAGCGAACTGCACGACGATGATCATCAGGCTCACGGCAGTCGTGAGGTTCGCATCATCCGTAAAGAGGTTGACGTAACAAACTAGGTTTCCCTTTATGCTGTTTGTTTCGTAATGACTGGCGGTGGCATTTGCCACCGCCTTTTTTTTCACCACATTTCTCGCATACGGGCGCTAACATCGATTTGTCGGTCTGAGCCACTACCCAGTCGCCCCGCCGCGCTCTCCGGACGGCCACGAAAGTCCTTTTCCATAGTCGCCAATAGCGGCTCCGACATGAAGCGACTGCGCGCGCCATAGACATGTTTGTCGCCATCGCGGCGTTGTTGTGTCACGTGATATCGCAGCGGTGCCACCAATGCCAGACACTGCTTGGCACGGGTCATGGCTACATAGAGAAGGCGCCGCTCTTCGTCGATCATCTCTGGCTTGCCCGCCGCAAACTCGGAAGGAAAATTTCCGTCCGATACGTTCAGGATAAAGACAGATTGCCATTCCTGACCTTTTGCTGAATGCACAGTCGAAAGTATCAGGTAGTCCTCGTCAAGCAACGGGTCGCCGGCAAGGTCACCGGCCGCACTTGGCGGGTCCAGTGTCAACTCCGTAAGAAAGCGTTCTCGCGTGGGATATCGACCAGAGATTTGCTCGAGCTGCTCGAGGTCGGCCTCGCGCGTTTCGAGGCCGTCATACAGACGTTCCAGCTGCGGCTGGTACCAACGGCGCGCTGCGGTAATTTGCGTCTGCCATCCGCGATCCTCGAACTCTGCACTCGACAGGCTCGCCAGCAATTCACAAAAAGTCGGCCATTCTGTGGCGGCGGCGCTGGGCGGCCGAAATTCGCGTAGCGACAACAGCCTGTAATCATTAAAGGCAATGTGTTCAAAACAACGCGCAGCAGTTGCCGGACCCATTCCAGGCATTAATTTCAGTACGCGGAAAGCTGCCACCTCGTTTTTCGGATTCTCGGCCCATTTCAGTACCGCCAGCAGATCTTTTACGTGCGCGGCCTCGAGAAATTTGAGCCCGCCGTATTTCACGTAAGGAATATTACGGCGCACCAGTTCCAGTTCGAGGCGATCGCTGTGGTGTGAGCCGCGAAACAGCACCGCCTGATCCTTGAGGGCCATGCCGAGCTCGCGGTTCTTGAGAATTTCGGTAACGACGTACTCCGCCTCGGCTTCGCCATCCTCGACCGTGACGTACTGCGGCTTCCCGCCATCGCGACGATCTGAAAAAAGATCCTTTCGATACTGCCGCTCGCTCTCCGCAATAAGGCAGTTGGCCGTATCGAGAATTGCCTGGGATGAGCGATAGTTTTGCTCGAGTGTAATTACCTGCGCAGACGGCATAAACTGGTCTGGAAAGCCGAGAATATTCTCGACTTCGGCGGCGCGAAACGAATAAATCGACTGCGCATCGTCACCGACGACCGTAACGCCTTCACCATTAGGCTTAAGCGCTTTAATGATCCTTGCCTGCACCAGGTTGGTGTCCTGATACTCATCCACGAGTACATGGTCAAACCAGGAACCGATCTCGTCGGCAAATTCTTTTTCAGCAACCAGGTGCTGCCAGTACAACAGCAAGTCATCGTAGTCGAGCGACTGGTTGTTCTGCTTGCGAAGCACGTAGTGCCTGAATAATTCCGTCAACTCGTCAACCCAGTCGCTGCACCACGGGTAGGTTTCATCAAGCGTCTCGTTCAAGGGTTTCAGCGTATTGACGCAGCGCGAATAAATAGCAAGGCAGGTGTCCTTTTTCGGAAATCGCCGTGCTGTTTTGGTCAGTTTTTGTTCGTGGCGTACGACGTCCATGATGTCGGCCGAGTCACCGCGGTCCAACACCGAGAAACCCGGATCCAGACCGAGATTACGTGCGTAGCGACGCAATAACCTGTTGGCGACGGAATGAAAGGTCCCTGACCATGGCAGTCCGCCCGCGGGCAGAGGCGACGACCGCGTTCCCGCAGTTGATGCCCGCACGATCGATTCGACACGCCGTGTCATCTCCTGAGCGGCCCGTCGCGTGAAGGTCAGCAATAACACCCGCTCGGGACTGACGCCTGAGATAAGCAAATACGCGACACGATGCGCCAGCGTCATCGTTTTACCGGTACCGGCGCCCGCGATTACCAGCAGTGGGCCCGCCCGCACTCCACCATCGTCCTGCACCTCACCGTACTCGGCAGCAACGCGTTGCGCGGGGTTCAGGATGGCCATTGGATCTATTTGCTGCAGAGCCTGTTGCACGACTGCCCCTCAAAAGTCTGTATTTTTATACAGTACTGGATGTATTTACAAGGGTGGCAGCAGAAATTCTTCGATGGCCGCAGCTAGCGGGCCTGGCACCTCGAAATGCAGCATGTGGCCGGCTCCGTCAATAACCACCGTCTTGTTGCGAGCGAACATGCGCCCGTCCGTCGTAACCGGAAAATCCTGCGCAAACCGGCTGTTGCCGCCAATCACGAGCAGTGTATCGGCCGTAACAGCACGCCAGCACGCCTCCGCTTCGGCACGTCGGTAAAGGACCGGGTTGGGTAACTTGTGCAGCGGATCTGCGCGTAACCGTACCTTGCCGTCAGCTTCCTGAGTCGCCCATTCACGGGCGACGAATGCCGCCTCATCCGCCGCCATCGCCGGATTCCGCCTGGCGATGCGCTGCGCGAGTGAGGCGATGTCGTCGTATTCTGAAAACGACATGGGGCCGTTAGATGCCTCGATCCAGGCTCGATAGCGCGACGGAGCATCTGCCGGACTGCTGTCAACGAGACCGAAACCCTCGATATCGACGAGTGCCTGGACGCGCTCGGGAAATGTGCCGGCATAGAGAGCCGCCACGTTTGCGCCCATGCTGTGCCCCACCAGTCGCAGAGGAGCATCAGGCGATATACCTTCTAGCAAGGCATGCAGATCGGCAAGGTAGTCGGGAAACCAGTAGCTAGTGCAATAGCACGGCGACCGGCCAAATCCGCGCCAGTCCGGCGCAACCACGCGCCAATCAGCCGAAAGTGCGTCGACAACAAACTGAAAAGTGGAGCCCGTGTCTCCCCAACCGTGCAGGTAGACAAGTAACGGCGCGTCATCGCTCCCCCATTCATGAACACAGTAATTCACGCCCCGAATCGACAATTTTCGCTCGACGCGGGGTGCCCTGGGCTCATAGATAGCACTCTTGATCATGCATCTATCCTTGCACAAGATCGCCCCCTGATAAATCGCCCGGTTTTTTCACTTGCCCACGCGCACTACGCTTTTTGGCCTCATGTCGTGTATAAACGTGCTGAATATTCCCAACCCGTATCGCGACCCACCTGACGATTGATCACATGACTTTCGAAATCGCACTGGTCCTCGGAATCCTGGCTATTTCGCTGGTCCTGTTCATCAGCGAAGTGGTTCGCATGGACCTTGTGGCACTGATGGTCCTCGGCGCCCTCGCGATAACCGGACTGGTCGATTCGAACGAGGCGTTCGCGGGCTTCAGCAATAGCGCCGTGATTACCGTCTGGGCAATGTTCATCCTGAGTGAGGGGCTGACGCGAACCGGCATCGCCGACATCATCGGCCGGCAGGTGATGCGACTCGGCGGCAAGCGCGAAGGCCCGATGATACTTGTCATCATGATTACCGGTGCCGTGCTGTCGGCGTTTATGAATAATATCGGCGTCGCGGCACTGATGCTGCCTGTCGTGGTCGGCGTCGCGCGACGCACCCGAATCCCGGCATCCCGGCTTCTCATGCCGCTGGCGTACTCGACCCTGTTAGGCGGCCTCATGACGCTGATCGGCACGCCGCCCAACCTGCTAATTAGCGAATCCATGGTGTTAAACGGGTATGCGCCGTTTGAACTTTTCGATTTCACGCCAATCGGCGGTGCCGTCATGCTTATTGGCGTTCTTTTTGTCGCGCTGGCCGGTCGATTTCTGCTGCCGAAAACACGCGGCGAGCGGGGCAAACATGTCAGCCAACGAAGCTTGCGGTCTCGTTACAAGTTACAGGAGCGCACCTTCATGCTGCGCGTGCCCACTGACTCGATACTCGTGGGCAAATCACTCGCGGACAGCCGCATTGGCGCTTCGACCGGCCTGATCATCCTCTCACTGCTGCGAAACGGCCGTAGTGAAACACTACCGAAACGACAGACTATTATCCGCGGCGGCGACGGCATCCTGGTTCAGGGCCGACTGGATCAATTTCGCGAACTCAGGCGCTGGAGCGACCTCGTCATTGAGCGAGAAGCACCCGTCCTGAAATCAATGGTAGCGTCAAAGGTCGTTTACGCATCGGTTTCCATCGCCGATGGTTCTCCCGTTGTTTCAGAACTGGTTCGCCACGCGGGTTTTCGCAAGCGTTTCGATGTCGCCGTTGTCGGTCTGTTGCGTCGCGATGGCTACCGCCTCACCAACCTTGCCTATGTGCCACTAAAAGCCAACGACAAGGTATTGGTACAGGGTGAGGTCGAGGCTATAGAACAACTCGAGAAGTTTTCCGACTTCAGCGAGGTTGAGGTCTTTACACCCGATCAACTGGCCGAGACTTATCATGCCGATGAACGCATGTTCGTCGTGCGATTGCCGAAACACAGTGGCCTGGTCGATGAAACACTTGGCAAGAGCCGCCTGGCCGATGTCTTCGACTTCCGCGTCATCGCAATATTCCGCGATGGCGAACTCAAAGTCATGCCGCGCGGTGACGAAGTCTTGCTGGGTGGCGACCTACTGCTTATTGAAGGACAGCACGGCGACCTGGATGTTCTGCGTGGACTGCAGGAACTGGAAATCGATACCAAGGTTCCTGCCAATGTATCTGCCTTCGAGTCAGAGCGCCTGACACTGATGGACGCGACGCTGGACCCGCGCAGCTCGCTCGCCGGCCGCTCCGTCGGTGAACTCAATTTCCGCGAACGTTACGGCATTGAACTTGCCGGTATTTGGCGCGAAGGGGAAACGGTCGGCACTGACCTCGCTGATGAACGCCTGCAGATAGGCGACGCCCTGTTGCTGCTGGGTCCGCGCGATCGACTGCAGCTGTTGTCCTCAGATTCCGATTTTCTCATTTTGACACCGCTGGGCCAGGAGCCACCCGATACGCGCCGCGCTCCGCTGGCCGCAGCGATCATGTTTGGCGTCGTTGTAACCGTGATGCTCGGTTACGCACCCATCTCCATATCGGCGGTTATTGGCGGAACCATCATGGTCCTGACGGGCTGCCTGAATATGGAGCAGGCTTACCGTGCGATCGACTGGCGGGCGATCTTCCTGATCGCCGGCATGCTCCCCCTGGGGACGGCCATGCAGGACACGGGCGCGGCCACCTACCTTGCTGGGCAGGTGATGGAATTACTGGGTGATTCAGGGCCATGGCCCGTCATCATGGGTCTTTACATCCTGACGGCCATGGCAACGATGATCATCCCTACTGCCGCGCTGGTGGTTCTGATGTCACCGATCGTCTTGTCCGCCATGTCGGATATGGGGCTGGCGCCGGAGACAGCGATGATGGCAGTCGCAATGGCAGCATCGGCCAGTTTTACGAGCCCGATTTCTCATCCCGCCAACATCCTCGTTATGGGCCCCGGCGGTTACCGCTTCGTTGATTACCTTAAGGTCGGCGTGCCGCTGACCATCGTGGTGTTCATTACCGTCATGGTGCTGTTGCCGATTCTATGGCCGCTGGCGCCGGCGATCTAAGTCAGTCCCATTCAGGGCAGAGACAGGCCCGCTTCGGAGTATCGTCGTTGAGCACAAAAGTCGTTATCGCAGGAGCCGGACATGCCGCGGGGCAGGCCGTAGCCACTTTGCGCCAGGAAAAATTCGACGGCCAGATCGTCTTGATTGGTGACGAACCTTATCTGCCTTATCAAAGGCCACCCTTGTCCAAGAAATTTCTTGCCGGCGAGATGCCGGCTGAGCGCCTGTATCTCAAACCCGAGAGCTTCTATGACGACCCCCGGATTGTCCTGAAACTCGATACAACGGTCACCGCAATAAACAGGGCCGACAAGACATTGTCAATCGAGGGAGGCAGCGATATTGCCTATGACAAGCTCATCCTCGCGCTCGGCTCCCGCGCGAGATCGTTGCCTGTCGATGGTGCCGGTCTGAAGCACGTGTATTACTTGCGCACAATTGCGGACGTCGAATCGATACGCGCAGAACTAGCCGTCGGCCGGCGGCTGGTAGTCATCGGTGGCGGGTATATCGGGCTTGAGGTTGCGGCGGTTGCCCGCAAGCTGGGTCTGGACGTCACTGTGGTGGAAATGGCGAACCGCGTAATGAGCCGAGTGGTTTCGGCAGAGCTGTCCGACTTCTACCAGATCGAGCACACCAATCAGGGCGTCAAACTCCGTTTATCCGCGCGCGTCAGAGCGCTGCACGGCAAGAAACGCGTAAAACGTGTTTTGCTCGATGACGACGAAGAAATTCTCGCGGATTTCGTCATTATCGGCGCGGGTATCCTGCCTAATACGGAAATCGCACATCAGGCCGGCCTCGAGGTCATCGACGGAATTGTTGTTGACGACCGCTGCCAGACCAGCGACGCTGATATCTACGCCGTTGGCGACTGTACCTCGCACCCAAACGCAATATACGGCAGGCGCATTCGCCTTGAGTCGGTGCAAAATGCGCTGGAACAGGCGAAGACTGCGGCGAGCAACATCTGCGGCAAGGAAACCCATTATCGTGAGGTACCTTGGTTCTGGTCGGATCAATACGACCTGAAGCTGCAGATTGCCGGCTTGTCCGATGGCTATGACGAAATCGTTATCCGCGGGAATCCCGCAGAACGTTGTTTCGCATGCCTCTATCTCAAACAGGGGCAGCTCATTGCCGTGGACGCCGTTAACGCGCCAAGAGATTTCGTGCAATCGAAGGCTCTGATTGCAGCCCGGGCCGTTATCCCCAGGGAAGAGCTTGCAGACGCGAACAACTCATTGAAAGACTTGGGGAAAGACCTGGGCGTGGCTTCCTGACGCTACTGTCGATTCAGTCGACGGCAGCGGCGGGCTCCAACTCTACGACGGTGTCAGGCATCTCTATGAGAATGCGACCTTCGGCAGAAATCGGTCCGTGATCGGCCGAAAAAGCGTGCGCCGACAAAGACTCCACGCCGTCCATCTGCAGGCCGCGAAACGAGCCACTGCCACCTGTCACAAGCGCAGTGCCCAGGACGCCCGGGCCGGTCGTAAGATCGCCTATCCAGCTGCCTTTCCAGTTGTTGGCTCCGCTTCGGAAAGCCGGCCAACCAACGTCGCGCAGAAATGGCCAGTAGTTTTCTGACTGCTGCAGGAACAGGCTGCCTCGTTTTGGCAAGTACACATACCAGACACTGTCAACAAGTGCGTGACCTTTTAGCAGTTGCGTTCGTTCCGACAAAGACGAGAATTTTATGCCGATGCCCGCCGTCTGACTGCGCCCATCCCGCATCACGGTCGTCATCGCGCTGGTCTTGCGAATTGGTGCTTCCCATAGCTGCAGGACCTTTTCGGGAAACGGCTTTTGTAACGAGTCGCCATCATTTGTGAAGATGATTGCGTCGGATGGTACTGCCGAGTAGTTGAGTGCGACAAGCTCTGAACTGCTTACAGACAGTGGGGATATGCCACGGTCGGCAATGAACGGGTTGTAGAGCATCGTCAGGCCAAATAGCGCCACACCAACGAGCATGCCGAGAAGCAGGGTAATCAGGGTTTTCATCATATCGCTTCCTGAAGCCCCACAAACGTCGTAAGGAGCTCAATACGTCCGGCTGGAGCATCCTCCTCGGTGGAAGTATTCGGCACCCACCGTTCCGTCATTTTCCCGCGTCGCTGCGCAAACTCGCGCGAGCCGGCCCGAAGCTCGCCTTGCCGGTAGCCATCCGGCCGCCCTTGCGCCTGCATGTTCACATAGACTGAGCCACGAGCGGGCAGGTGCAGGACCCAGTCGATCACGTCTGCAGACTCATCTTTGGCGGAAGTTCTCGCCGCAACGCCAATAACGGTATCCCTTTCGTTGCGAATTTTGAACAATTCGACACGAACACCCTCAAGCACTTTCTCGAGAGGCCATTCCATCCCTGCGGGAATCGGCCTTGTCTGGCCGGGCGCACCAACCATGATGCGATCCATCGGCACATTCATATGAAATTGCTCGACGTTGCCACCATTGGGGGCCACCGAGACGATGGATACCTCACGATGCTGATCAACCACCGGGTACAGATACAGACCAGCGGCAGCACCGGCAATTCCGAGGACGATTCCGACAACAAAGGTCTTAAGCAAAACAACTCCAACCGGCGGCGTGAGGCACGCCAAAGCGTAGATAGTCGCCAAGTTTAGTTAAATTGGCAGGAACGTCACACCGAATCACCCTGTTTTTGTGACGGAACGCACAACAATCGGCCTGCGGCGGGCAGTAGCCGGCCGACAACCTGACATGAGCTGGCTTCCCTCCTCGCTGGGAGCGCCGCTACAATCGGAGGCCCGGATCACCTGTCGGCAGGAGCGAAACCGAATGACAACGCCAGTCTGCCTGTGGTCAGGTCCGCGTAACGTCTCGACCGCATTGATGTACAGTTTCGCGCAACTCGATGATGTCCGGGTCGTGGATGAGCCATTGTACGGCCATTATTTGCGCTGCACCGGTGCGGCGCATCCGGCTCGCGATGAAATCATCGCGGCCATGAACTGCGACGGGAATGCCGTTATGCGCGCGCTGATTGAGCGGCAGATCCGCGATCCGTCGCGGCGCTTATTCCTCAAGCACATGGCGCATCACCTGGTCGATTTGGATCTTGGATTTCTTCGTGAAACCAGCAACATCTTCCTGATTCGTAACCCGCGCGAGATGTTGCCATCGCTGACAGTGCAATTGCCTCATGCATCGCTCAGGGACACGGGACTGAAGCGCCAGTGGGAACTGTACGAGGACCTCTGCGATGCCGGGCAGACGCCGGCGATTGTTGACTCGCGGTTGTTGCTGCTCGACCCACAGGGGGTACTGCAACAACTTTGCGAGCACCTGGGGCTCGTCTTCGATGCGGGAATGCTGCACTGGCAGGCGGGAGCCCGACCCGAAGACGGTATCTGGGCACCGCACTGGTACCATGCTGTGCATCGAAGCACCGGTTTTGCACCGTATCGCCCCAAAGACGATTTTCCGGCCGCGCTGGAGGAGCTGTTTAAAGACTGCCAGCCCTGGTACAACCGGCTGTTTCAGAATGCCATCGGCAGAAACCCGACAGGAGAATAGCGAGTGAACGCATCCGACCCCCGCAACGCCGATATTCTTATCGGTATCAATGGCGAGCTAAAGCCACGGGCACAGGCTTGCATATCGGTTTTTGACAGCGTCGTACAGGGTGGCGACGCCGTCTGGGAGGGCCTGCGCGTTTATGATGGGCGCATCGCCGAACTCGGTGGTCACCTTGCCCGTCTGCAGGATTCAGCGAAAGCGCTCGCGTTCGCCGATGTGCCATCGTCCGAAGAGTTGCGCACAGCGATTTTTGACACGCTGGCAGCAAACGGCATGCGCGACAATACGCATATTCGCCTGACATTAACTCGAGGTGACAAGACGACGTCCGGAATGAATCCGCGCTTCAATCAGACCGGCTGCACGCTCATCGTGCTGGCGGAATGGAAACCGCCGGTATATTCCGACGATGGCATCCGTGTCATCACGGCGTCGACGCGGCGCAATACTCCGCAGTGCCTCGATTCAAAAATCCATCACAACAACCTGCTCAACAATATTCTTGCCTCCATCGAGGCCAACGTGGCAGGCGTCGACAGCGCGATCATGCTCGACGTTAATGGTTTTGTCTCAGAGACCAATGACACAAATCTTTTTGTCGTAAAGGACGGCGCGGTACTGACGCCCCACGCCGACAGCTGTCTGCCGGGCCTCACTCGAAAAATGATCCTGACAATCTGCGATGAACAGGACATTCCCTCCATGCAGAGAAACCTTTCGCTAACCGAGGTCTACACGGCGGATGAGGTATTTACGAGCGGTACAATGGGCGAGCTGACGCCTGTACTGGAAGCCGATGGGCGCATCATAGGGAATGGCAGAGTGGGCCCGATGACCGTCCGATTACAGCAACTGCATCGCCGCTTTGCATTCGACAATGGCGAGCCATTGCCATTCTGACTAGCAGTTCATGAAATAGCGCTGCAGGTATTCATCCAGATTGATATTGTCGGCAGCCTCTATCTCTCGTTGCCGGCGCATGGAATCCACCGCTTCTCGTTCAAATTCGAGCTTGCGTGCTTCATCAAGGCTCGCAATCGCAGAGAAATAGTCGCTATGGCGTCTTGCCAGGGATAGCGAGTAGGCAAAGAAACTGCTCTTGGTCTCCTCGAGATCCGCGAGCACGCGAGCAGACGGTGTCGCCTCGACATTGGCAACCAGTTCCTGCATCAGGCGAACCGATTCTACATAGCTACCGCTGCCTTCTTGTTGATCGATGACCTCAGCGACAGCGCAGACATTGGTGATGATTTCGCTGGCCCAGGACGCCAAGGTCACTGGCCGCCCTTCGCGGAACAGTCGAAATTCTGGGTCACGCCCGTACTTTGCGGTGCCGGTGTGATTGCGGTCCAGCTCCTCCAGCCCGGCCAGATCCAGCTTAGGACTGTCTTCAAGCAAGCAGTAGATAAGAAACGTCTCCATAAAGCGCATCGTGTTCTGATTGATGCCCGCCGGATCAAAAGGATTAATATCCAGCGAACGAATCTCGACATACTCGATGCCGGCACGACGCAGCGCGGCTGTAGGTTGCTCACCCGATTCGGCAATCCGTTTTGGACGAACCGGAGAGTAATATTCGTTCTCGATTTGCAGCAGGTTTGCATTCAATTGACGGTACTCGCCGTCGACCTTCACACCGATATCTTCATACGCCGGCTCCCGCGTGCAGATAGCGCTGGTCAGGTCCCTAACGTAATCATCCAGGCTATTTAGCGAAATATTTATTTTTGACTGATTCTTGTTGCTATATCCAAGGTCGCTCATACGCAAAGAGGTCGCGTATGGCTCATATTTGGTATCAGAATTAAGTGATTTCAGACCCGCAGCGGCCGCGCCCGAAAATGACCTGCACAAGGCCGGCGACGCTCCGAAAAGGTACAGCACGAGCCAGCCCATGCGACGGAAATTGCGAATGAGGCCCAGGTATTGATCCGAGCGAAACTGCCGGATGTCCTGATCCGCGCCCATTACCTCCCGATACACGGGCCAAAACTCTGTCGGCAGAGAATAGTTGAAATGCACGCCCGCAATAACCTGCATCTGCCGACCATACCGGTGCCCTAGTCCACGCCGATAAATGGTTTTCATTTGCCCGACATTCGAAGAACCGTAGTGCGCGAGCGGAATCTCGTCATCGTCGGGAATCAGGCAAGGCATGCTTGTGGGCCAGAGCATCTCGTCATCAAGCTGCGCGTATGTAAATTGATGGATATCGCAGAGACACTGCAGCGCTTCCCAGGTTGTCGCAAACGCTGGTGTTACGAACTCGAGCAGCGCCTCGGAGAAGTCGGTCGTAATGTTGCGGTTGGTCAGGGCGGAGCCAAGCTTTGCCGGGTGTTCGCGCAAGGACAAGGAGCCATCAGCCGCTATACGCAGCGATTCTTTTTCGACGCCCTTAAGGCCGCCATGCATAGCATCGCGTTTTGCAGCAACGATCGTCGCCAAGCGCTTTTCAAATCGCTGCTTCACTTCTTTTCCTTTGGAGATACGCACAGCTCGGGGCCCGCTGACTGTTTTACCATAACTGTGCGTCCCACGCGTCGCTTGAGTCAATCCGGACACTGATGCTCGCATTACCGCGAATCGCTGCGCCTTGTTGGCATCGCCACAGGCTGCCATCGATGATGGGCGACATGCACTCTGCGTCAATGCCAGCCGCGTGAATATCCTGGCACGATAAAAATGTGCGATTGTCGTTAACAAAAAAACGCTCGGCCCGGTACTATTCGATCTGATTCATTGAGAAGACCATTCGGAGCATTGGGCATGGACGAGAAAAAGCGGCGCCTGCGCGACCGTAAATCAGGGGCAGCAACCCTGATCAACACTGGCTGTAAGATTTCCGGTCAGATAGCTGGCGACGGCGACTTCCTGATAAACGGTGAGGTCGACGGCGATTGCGATATCAACGGCACCGTGACGCTCGCTCCGAATGGCCACTGGCGAGGAACTATCAGCGCCGACGCCGTAATCGTCTCTGGCCACGTCGAGGGTGATGTTGTCGCGGCCGGAAAGGTGGAAATCACGGCCTCCGCAAGAATCGTTGGCACCGTTAGTGGTGAAGCCATCGCGGTCGCCGAAGGCGCGGTAGTAGAGGGCGTCATGAAAACCACCAGCCAGTCGGAGCCGCAGGAATTCGTTGAAAAGCGCGATACGGTGAAGTAGGCGCCGCGGTAGATCCAGCCTGATGCCCTCGCTTTCCGCGCAACCGTGCAGCGCGCGCTAAATAGTCCGGTTTGGAAAATTCTCGCTCTGCGGGCCCAAATGCTACACTCCGTAGTGTTATTTGGCCGAATAAAAAATAAAAATGATCGGCAGGAGATTTCCACGAGTTTGGTTGTTCGCGGTGGCACTCAGCGTTGTCGCCGCCGGGATAATGCTGGCTATGTTCTATGGCCAGTATCGCTGGCTGGCCGACGAAATCGTAACGACCAGTTCGGAGCAACACGTCGCGCTCATGAAAAGCAGCTTCGAGCGCCGGGCCCGTTTCCGGATCCGCGGCCTGGCGGATACTCTATCCACGGCAGAAAATATAGACGACGCCGACGCAGTGCAGAGCCTGATGAATCGCGCACTGGAGTTCGGGGACGGCCTTTTGGGCCTGCGTTTGAACCTCGACTCCGGTGAGGCTTGGGAGCGTGGGCAACGAATACCAGACGGTACCTGGCGGAATACCAATTGGCTCAGCGACCAGTTGCTCGTCACATACCCCGTCGTAATTCAGGATGACATTGTTGGGTATTTAAGTGGTTCGTTCAGTCTTGACGAACTTGCGGCGGATTACACGTTATTCGGAGAACAATTAGCCACCAGCGAAGTGCAAAGCCGAAATACCAGTTACGCATGGATCATCGGCGGAACACTGTCCGTGTTGATCTTGTGCGGTGCCATAGTCTGGCTCTTCATTCGCAGCCAGTCGCGGCGCATCGAACAGCTTAGGGTACAAGCAGAGAAGTTTCGTGATGCCGATTTCGGCGAGCCGTTGAAAGAGACTCGCGACGACGAACTCGGCGAACTTGCCGCAATCTTCAACGACATGCGTGAGCGACTTCGGACAACAACAATATCAAGAGACTACGTCGACAATATTTTGTCCGGCATGAGTGAAGCCATAATCGTCACCGGCGATGACGGCAGGATTCAACGCATCAATACAGCCGCCACGCATCTTCTCGGCTTCGAGGAAGATGAGTTGCTTGGCGAGTCGATCGATCGCCTGGTGGATATCAGCAAGAGTGGCTCTCTGGCGGATCTGTCACCGTCAGGACTACCAAAAGAGGCGGCCTTCGAATCCAAGTTCGGGGAGTCTATTCCTGTCTCCTACACCTCCTCAATTGTTGAAGACAGTGATGGCAAAACAGTTAGCAGAATTTATGCGGCGCAGAACATTACCGAACGACAAAGAGCGGAGAAGCGGATTCGCTACCTCGCGCGCATCGATGCATTGACGAAGATTCCGAATCGCATGCAGTTTCAGCATCTGTTGCAACGTAGTATCGCGCGTGCGCGCCGGGCCCGAAATCCCTTGTGTCTCTTTTATATCGATGTAGACAACTTTAAAGAGATTAATGACACGTTCGGACACCTTGCCGGCGATACGACACTCGAAACAGTCGCGGAACGGCTGGCGGCGGCACTGCCAGAAAACTCAATAATCGGCCGCCTTGCCGGTGACGAGTTCGCCGTGATGGTTGACCGCCTCGGTCCGAGCAAGGATGGCATGAAGTCGACACGACGTCTGGCTCAGACCTTGCTAAACCGGCTTGCCGACCCGTTCTTCGTACAGGGGCATGAAGTCTTCATGACAGCAAGCATGGGCGTCGCATTTTATCCAAGGGACGCGGTAAACGTTATCGACCTGATCCGAAATGCTGACGCCGCCCTTTATCACGCAAAGAAGAACGGTGGCAATAACTTTTCGATCTACGAAGCGAGGATGACCGAAGCTTCGGTCGACCGGCTAATGACCAAGAGTAAACTCAAACGTTCGTTCGAACGTGACGAACTGCTGGTTCACTACCAACCGAAATACAACCTCAAGACCGGGGAGGTTTTTGGCGCGGAGGCGCTGGTCCGCTGGGAACTGCCGGAGCGCGGCCTGATTCTGCCATCTGATTTCATACCGATCGCCGAAGAATCGGGCCTGATAGTCGAGATCGGTGAATGGGTGTTGGACAAGGTCTGCGAAGACTTCCGTATCTGGCAAAAATCCGTGACTTCGCCGGGTCGTGTATCGGTCAATTTGTCTTTGAAACAACTTCGGCAAGTTAACTTTATTAACCGTATCCGCTCCATATTAAGGGGGCACGAAGTATCGCCCACGTCCCTCGAACTCGAGATAACCGAAACGACGTTAATGGAAAATCCTACCCGAACCATCAAATTGCTGGATCAGCTGTATGGACTCGGGCTGCACCTCGCGATTGATGATTTCGGCACAGGCTACTCGTCCCTTAGCGCTTTGCAGCAGTTTCCGATAAGCACGCTGAAGATTGACCAATCCTTCGTTCGGCACATAGCAACAAACGCGGATGATGCGACGATTGTTGACACGATTATTCAAATGGGGCGCAACCTCAAATTGGACGTCGTCGCGGAAGGCGTCGAGGAAGAGGCGCAACTGGTGTTCCTGCAAGAGCACGGCTGCAACTATGCACAAGGGATGCTCTTTGGCGACCCAATGAGTGCGGACAATTACCTTGAATTGTTATTGGCGCAGGCCGCCGGTACGGACTCATTTCGCGCACTTTTTGCCTGAACATAACATCTGCAATTAGCGGCAAATGCCGCCTAGAAATT
>Ga0316201_10000207_pt1 | contig 29061 bp, 22 predicted proteins | sample CS6wburrow_MG_FD_204516 | JGI IMG/M metagenome (GOLD analysis project Ga0316201, IMG submission 204516) | Coastal sediment microbial communities from Delaware Bay, Delaware, United States - CS-6 worm burrow | ecosystem: Environmental > Aquatic > Marine > Coastal > Sediment | place: USA...
CACGCCGATTTTAACGCCAGCAAGATAGTTGTTCAAACAAAAATCAATATCATAGAAATGAAAGCCTGTTAGCATTTCATTAAAGCTTTCTTGCAAAAGCGGCCGATTGACGGCCATAAATACCCCATCAATACAAACGGCCGGGAGGATTCGATTTTTAAAATCGCCTGAATAGTGTGATGTCCAAGTTTTGCCCTCATGCTGATGTTTAACAATACCCATTGTTTTGAGGGGATTTTCCCACCAAATACCGCTTTTTGGTAAACTGGTAGTGCCAGCAAGTCCTAAAATGCCATATTCTGACTGTTGCAAATGTTGGATGACTTTTCGCCCCCAATGATTGCTCTCAAAATGCACATCATCATGAATGAACACGATCAAATCATGCTTAGCTTGTTTCAAAGCATGGTTGTACAAACTGCTCAGGGATTTCGCACCAGGATTGGTATAAGCCAAGATTTCGACTTTTTTAAGGCCACAAGTCTGTTGTAGATGTTCAATAAATTGAGTTTCCTTGTGACGAGTGCTGTAAACAATGCTCAGGTTCATAATGTTTAGTGTGCTTTACCTTCCAAGTTTGGTTTGCTTTTAGTTTGCGATAGCCTGATTTTCGTTCCAAATTTATTTTGCTTTCAGCCTGGAGTGCAAAATTTATTTTGCGAAAGCTTGGAGTGCAAAATTTATTTTGCGAAAGCTTGGAGTGCAATTCAAACTAAAGTTTGAACGGGCGCATTCCCAAAAAACATTATCAATTTCGGTTGAGTACTTTGGCCGAGTACATTTCAATCAATCGCGCCGAAGCAAAATAAATTTTGCACTCCAATGGGGCCGAAGCAAAATAAATTTTGCACTCCAAGAGCAAAGCAGCAAAATAAATTTTGCACTCCAATGGGGCCTACACTTCAAACTAAAGCTTAACGAACCATGACATAAAATAATGTTTTTACTTAAAAATCCAATTTAAACTCAATGACTGATAAAAAACAAGAACGACAACCGACAGTATTACTGGTTGAAGATGATATCGTGGTTGCGACAACCTATCAATTATTTTTAGCTCAAGAGCCGATTAATTTGATATCGCTCAATACCGGTGCCGCTGTTTTGGCACACTTACAAGAAAGCATTCCAGATGTCATTTTACTTGATCTCGGATTACCCGATATGAATGGCATGGAGATTTTGAAACACGTTCAACAACAACGCATTAGCAGTGCCATCATTGTGATCACCGCGCAAAATTCAGTCGGTGTGGTAGTTGAAGCGATGCGTTGTGGTGCCTTAGATTTTCTTGAAAAACCGTTTCAAGCGAATCGCTTGATCATTACATTACGCAATGCATTGCGACAACAAAATTTAAATCAACTTGTTGATTATTATAAAAAAAGTAATCAACGTGATAAATATTATAAGATTATTGGTGCTTCTAAGCCAATGCAAGCGGTTTACAAAACGATTGAAAATGTCGCCACAAGTAAGGCCCCTGTGTTTATTACTGGAGAAAGTGGCACTGGCAAAGAACTCTGCGCGGAAGCGATTCATAAACAAAGTCAACGCAAGGATCAACCTTTTATCGCTATTAACTGTGCAGCGATTCCTAAAGATTTGATGGAAAGTGAGATTTTTGGACATGTCAAAGGGGCTTTTACTGGGGCAGATAAGGAAAGAGTCGGCGCGGCAACACTTGCGAATGGCGGCACCCTCTTTTTAGATGAAATTGGGGATATGGATATGGGTTTGCAACGTAAGCTACTACGTTTTATACAAACCGAGACTTTTCAGAAAGTGGGCACGAGTCACTCAGAACAAGTTGATATTCGTTTTATTTGTGCCACTCATCGTGATCCGTTAACCGAAATCAAGGCGGGTGCTTTCCGTGAAGATTTGTATTACCGTTTAAATGTGATTTCCATCAAACTGCCCTCACTGCGTGAACGTGAAAACGATATGTTACTCATTGCGAGGCTGTTTTTAGTTCGCTATGCAAAAGAGGAAAATAAATCATTTGTCAGTTTCGCGCCAGAGACGGAAGCGATTTTAAAGGATTATGATTGGCCGGGTAATGTGCGGCAATTGCTGAATGTCATTCGTCATATTGTGGTATTAAACGAAGGTGAAGTGGTGACACCTGATATGTTGCCTTCTCCTCTAAACGATTTACCCACTGAGTCTTCAAACTCGCTGTCTTCTAAATCTAAAATATTGCTTGAAACAAGGCCGACGGTATTATCCCCTTCAAACAAGCCGATCACATCGCCTTTAGAAATTCATCCCCTGTGGCAATCCGAAAAAGCGTTAATTGAGCAAGCCATTGAAATGTGCGGCGGTGATATCCCTAAAGCGGCTCTGTTCCTAGAAATCAATGCATCAACCATTTATCGTAAGCGACGTAAATGGAAAAAGGAAGGGGAAAATCTTTGATTTCAGATCAGATGCTGCTTTTATGTCGAATGCAACTGGTGATCCTACAATTGAATTTATATAAACGCAAAAGACGCAAAAGACGCAAAAGACGCTATTTCTTTTAAGATTGTCTCCTAGCATCGCTTGCGCCTCTTGCGTCTCTTGCGTTCCCGTCTTAAAAAAGATAATTGAACTAACGCGGTTTCACCCGATCCATATCCAAATCAAAGGTAAACCCCATCGGTTTTTGTTTCAAATAAATCTCGTAGGTTTGCACACCGCCAAAGGCCCCAGGTACATCAACAAAAGGCACATGTAATTCACCTTTGCTCGGATCGTACATCGCGTGTGGCGCGTCACCAGAACTTGCGGTGCCACACTCACCACCACCACTACTTATCGGGGTTGGAGTCGCGCCGGCGGAGCCAACGATTTTTAATTCATAGAGTTGATCGTTCTTTACCCACTTATCAAATAACAATAAGGTATAGGTTAAACCTGGCTTTAAAGTAGTCAACTTTTGCGAGAAAACGTCATTGATGTAGAGTTTTGCAACATTGCCCTTGACTGACAATTTCAGTTCATTCGTATTACCTTTTCTCCAAGCCTTGCTTTCATCATATGCCCTCTCTTTTCCAAACGAAAGGCTTTTTGTAGAGCTACCAAAAACGAATTCGATTTTGTATTCTTCGGCTGTCAAAAAAATCTTTTTAGAGCTGTCACCCCAGCTACTAGCAAGTTTGACTTTAATAAAAAGCTCAAAATCACCGCTTATGTTGACAGGAAATTTCAAACGCCCGGTTTCCAGTCCACCAGTTACCGACTTGACACTGCTCCCCTCATCTTGAGCGACGACGACATTTTCACCATAAGGCAAAGCGGCCCCTTCTGAGTGAGCAGAGAGATTGAGCAAATCAGTATCGGCATGGGCAACTGGCCCGAAAAACAGGCCAACTAAAAACAATGTGCTGTAAAAACAACACCTTAATGTCTTCATCGTAAACTCCTGTAGCTATGTATTTGAGGGTATGCTATGCTACGCGCCTCCTTTAATAAAAACAACTAATGAACACTATCAATTTTTTTTCAATTGATAGCCTACATTAGCTTTTTTCAGTTATCAGTTATCAGTTATCAGTTACAAAAGATTTACGCTGATTTTTTTATCAGTGTTGTAGGGTGGGTATTCGCTGTGCGGAGCCGAAGGCCAACGAAGCTAAACCCACCAAGCAGATCAAAAATAGAGAGCATCCCTACTATGATGAGATACAGTGACGATCAATTTGATGAAGCGAAACAGTATTGGGATTTAGAGCGTTTATATATCGACTTGGCTGAGGCTAAGGGTAAAGCCTTGACCAAATTGGAAAAATTACATTTGCGCGGATTGTTATCTGGTTTGAGTCCCAATGATATTGCTCAAAAACGCCACAAAACAGTTAAAGCGATGGAAGTCAATTTATCTAAAACTTTGTATCAATATATCAAAACGGTAGTCAACAAAGATCAGGACAAAGTGGAAAATTGGAGAGATATTACTAAATGGCTTGAAGAGGCTGGGTATAAAATATCAATGACAAGTCAATTAAAAAACAATTTACCAATAAATGCTACAGTTAGGCTATCAAATGCTAATATCCAAAAAAATACGAATACTATTACACTTACTAACAATACAATAACAATTGACATTAATATTCAATTAACTGCGGCATTATCTTCTGATATGTTAAAGGAAGATTAGCTCATAAAAGATTTTTGATAGAATCATGCCTACAGATGTCGAATTAAAAACTCGGCCCTCAAAAAAATCCTGTCTTACATTCACATCGAATATATATTTCCCTATTGAATCAACTACACTTATATATAAATAACTATTTTATTTATAACTACAAGGATTATAACTACAAGGATTGTTTATAATAAAGGATTAGATTGTGCCAAGCTTGAACTCATTGAGTTTCATGACAAAAATGAATGAGGTTGAGACTGATGAGCTTATCAAATGCCCGGTACTTATCCGCATCGAATAAACAATCCTTGTCGTTATATCTTATCCTTTATTATAAATAATCCTTGTAGTTATATATTAATATATCCTTGTAGTTAATAGGTGTTCAGAGGTACTAAATGAAAAATACCTTAACAATAATAGGATTTTGTCTATTGTTCATCGGTTTGAGTCTCAATGTCACGGGTTGTGGTAAAAAAGGCGATTTAGTTCGTCCTGTGCCACCCGATCAACAACAAGAATCGCAGCTAGAAGAGTGAATCATTCACTGCCATAAGCCAATGCCATTTAAATACACAATAAATCTACACAATAAATCAATCTGACCATTATGGATTATTTTAATTATCAAAACGGCATGTTATATGCCGAGAATGTGGATTTAACCAGAGTCGCTGAGACTTATGGTACGCCTTGTTATGTCTATTCTCGCGCTACCCTTGAGCGGCATTGGCACGTTTTTGATCAGGCTTTGAAAAATTATCGCCATTTGTTATGTTACGCTGTAAAAGCCAATTCTAATTTGACGGTATTGAAAATTTTAGCCCAGTTGGGTTCGGGATTTGATATTGTGTCAGGCGGTGAATTGGAACGGGTATTACGGGCGGGGGGCAAGGCTGATAAAATCGTGTTTTCCGGTGTTGGTAAAACGGGGGCTGAAATGCGGCGGGCTTTAGAAGTGGGGATTCGGTGTTTTAATGTCGAATCGGAAGCCGAATTGCACCGTCTTAATCAGGTTGCAGGTGAAATGGGCAAAATCGCTCCCATATCTTTGCGTGTCAATCCCGATGTGAATGCCAAAACCCATCCCTATATTTCAACGGGCTTAAAACAAAACAAATTTGGTATTGATGTCGATATTGCCCTTGATGTTTATGCCGAGGCCGCCGCTTTGCCTCATTTACACATCACGGGTATTGATTGTCATATTGGTTCACAATTGACTGAAACGGCACCGTTTGTGGATGCGCTACAGCGTATAATGGTTTTAGTTGATATTTTGGCAAAAAAGGGTATTGCTTTACAACATCTTGATATCGGTGGGGGTTTAGGGGTGCGTTATCAGGATGAAACTCCCCCTGATCCAACGGCATACGTGCAAGCCCTCACTCAAGTGTTAGGCCAAAGCCCTTATGAAATCATTTTAGAACCTGGACGGGCTATTGTCGCGAATGCGGGTATTTTACTCACCCGAGTTGAATATTTGAAAAAAACGGCCGATAAACATTTTGCCATTGTTGATGCCGCGATGAATGATTTACTTCGCCCAGCTTTGTATAAGGCTTGGCAAAACATTGTACCGATACAACCCCGTTCAGGCGAAACTCTGCAATACTATGATATTGTCGGCCCAATTTGTGAATCGGGCGATTTTCTCGGTAAAAACAGAGCCTTAGCTTTACAGGCAGGTGATTTATTAGGCGTGCGTACTAGTGGCGCTTATGGATTTACCATGAGTTCCAATTATAATAGCCGACTCAGAGCGGCCGAATTAATGGTCGATGGTGATCGCGTCACGGTGGCGCGTCGGCGTGAAACGATAGAAGATTTATTGGCTTTAGAATAGTATACTGAAAGTTTAAATCTGATTATGGCGTGCAAACTTTAGTTTGCGTTATGGCGTGCAAACTTTAGATTTATTAAACTTGTAACATAAACCAGCAAACTGAAGTTGGAACGTAAAACAGCAACTCAAGTCTCCTGAAGGGGACTTAATAATTATTTGAAGTTCTATATCAATCTATATCAGGAAAACGAAACGATGTCTTATAAAAAATTAGCGGTTGCCACTTTAGCCGCCCTTAGTCTACAAATGAGTGCTTGTGCTGAAGAAAAGGGCCATAGTAGTACTACACATTGGGGTTACGAAGGCCACGCCGGGCCGGCGCATTGGGGAAGTTTGTCTGAAGACTACGCTGCCTGTTCGACGGGTACGCAACAATCTCCAGTCGATATCACTTCCAGCGTTAAAGCTGATTTGCCCCCCTTGAAATTCAATTACAGCCCGATTCCATTGATCATTGAAAACAATGGGCACACGATCAAGATGTCTGCTGATAAAGCAGGTAGTCTGACAATCGGTGAACAGGTTTATCACTTGTTGCAATTTCATACGCATAGCCCTAGCGAAGGGGCCGTGAATGGCAAACGGGCCGATATGATTGTTCATCTCGTGCATAAAAGTGATCAAGGGGAATTGGCAGTCGTTGCCGTTTTCTTAGAAAAAGGCGATACGGCTAATCCTTTGATTGAAACCCTGTGGAAAGTGATGCCTAAAACGGAGGGAAAACCTCAACAGCATGATATCCAGATCGATATCAATCAGTTATTACCCGCGGAGAAGCATTATTATAGCTTGACCGGTTCCTTAACCACACCGCCTTGCAGTGAAGGGGTAAAATGGGTGATACTCAAGCAACCTGTGTCTATTTCTGCTGGACAATTGACACAATATAAAACCGTGTATTCTCAGAATGCGCGGCCCTTACAACCCTTGAATGATCGCCAAGTGTTGTCTTCTAATTAATAATATGCTGGGGCAACCACAAGGGATTGCCCCTAAATTTTGAAATCTGAGGAAAAATGGAATGAGATATTTTAGCTTTTTGATTTTTATGGCCATTATGGGTTATTTGGTTTGGCCTTATGTGCATCTTTATCAACTCAACGATGCCGTGAACAATGATGATAAGGCGGCTATTGAGAAGTTGGTCGATTTTGGTGAGGTGAACAAGGTTAATAAAGAGAACCTGAAATGGAAAAGCGAACAGATGTCTGGTGGTTTATTGCCGGATATGCTCAAAAAAGGCGCTGAAATGATGGCTGGCGAGATAGATGCCAATGAGATCGTTATGCGTTTACGGGCGATGGAAGGCTCACCTTGGGATCAAACGAGCTTTGCCTTCTTTGAATCGCCAACTCGTTTCACGATTAGACTGGGTCAACTGGGTCAGAATCCTATTCATGTCCAAATGACTTTGCAAGACTGGTACTGGCGTATTACGGCGATTTACGATTAAAGTGTGGTTGGGAAACCCCCTGATGTTTATATAGATTTTCAGGTAAATCATTTCACAAAGGGCAGACACGCAGGTCTGCCCCTACAAGACATTATATTTATATTTATGTAGGGGCGAACCTGCGTGTTCGCCCTGTGTCAAAATCCCAACTCATGACAAACCTTGAAACATTACGTCAGCGTCTGGCTGAGTTTGCAGCGATGCGCGACTGGGATCAATTCCATTCGCCTAAAAATCTGGCTATGGCCTTGATTGCGGAATCCGCGGAATTAGTTGAACATTTTCAATGGTTAAGCGAGGAACAAAGCCGCCATTTATCGCCAGAAAAAAAGCAAGCCGTGAGTCATGAATTAGCTGATGTCTTGATTTATCTGATTCGGATTGCTGATAAACTGGATATTGATTTAATAACGGCCGCAGAAGCTAAAATTCAAATCAATGAAACGCGTTATCCTGTTGACTTAGTCAAAGGCGATGCCCGTCGTGCTGAGGAATATTAGGATAAATTTATTGTGGATTGAAATAGTGTACAACCCCGATCCTTACCCCCCTATCAGTTTGATTTTATACTTTTTTTCAACACAGAGCACACAGAGTACCACAGAGTGCCACAGAGTTGATTTTTAGTTGATTGATATTATGATATATAACACGATAAAATTTTAAAAATCATCGGTTTATTCTCTGTGGGACTCTGTGGGACTCTGTGGACTCTGTGTTGAAAAGCCTTGGGGCAAATTGATAGGTGTTAAGAAGCCCGATCCAATCCTTTATTATAAACAATCCTTGTAGATATACAGACGGTAGGGAGGTTTAATCTTATGAAACTTCTTTTCAAATTACTCAAATTCTTGGGTGCCACCATAGCACTCCTACTCATCGCGATTATTTTACTCCTATCTTTTGTTGATCTGAATGACTATAAACCGCAAATTGCGGACTTAGTTAAAAGTACAACGGGTAGAACGTTAACAATTGAAGGTGATATCAGTCTCACTTTTTTCCCTTGGTTCGGATTGGATTTAGGAAAAGTCAGTTTAGGGAATGCGAGCGACTTTGAACAACCGACGTTTGCACAAATAGAACAAACACGGGTACTGGTTAAATTGTTCTCTTTGTTAAAAGAACAAGTTGAAATTGATAAGGTATTAGTAGAAGGGATTGAAGTGAACTTGACGCGCAAAGCGGATGGCACAACCAATTGGGATGATTTACTGGCCCTTATGGGAGAAGAAAAACAGGCAAAAAGCGCACCCCCCTTTGAAGCCTTTAAGATCGACGGTTTAGAACTCAGGCAAGCTAAAATTGTTTGGGCAGATCAACAAAGCGGTTCGCGCTACGTTTTGTCTGATGTGAATATCAACGTTTCCGCTATCGATATCAATCTCGCTACCTCGGCAATCAAAGAACCCATAACTTTTGAATTGGGTACTGCCCTCGATATCAGTGGCCCCACCACACTCACTGGACAAATCGATTTCAATACCCAAATCGCCTTCAATCCAGAAAATCAACAGTATCGGATCGAACCCTTGCAACTCACGCTGACTGTCGAAGGTGAACAAATTCCCACGGGTCAACAAACCTTATCACTCCAAACAGAATTGATTAAAGTCGATTTGAAAGAACAAACCATGACACTCGCAGGATTAGTCGCGAAAGTGATGGAAGCCAGCTTGAAGATTGACGCAAAAGTACAGAATTTTAAAACCCATCCTATCTTGTCTGGTCAGCTTCAATTGCATGACTTAAAACCACAACAATTGATCAAACAACTGAATTTACAGGTGGTATTACCCAGTGATAAGATTTTAAAAACGGTGTCCTTGGAAACCCAGTTTCAAGGCAGTTTCACTGGAATCAACATCATGAATCTCCACTTAATGGTTGATGACAACCATTTAAAAATACCGCAATTAAATATTGATCTGGATAAACAAACCCTGAATTTAGAAAGCTTATCACTTCAAGCTATCGGTTTGAATCTGAATGGGCAAGCCAATGTCACACAATTATTTAAACAACCCTCAGTAAAGGGACAAATCGCCCTAGTGCCTTTCAATCCGCGCCAAGTGCTAAAGCGTTTAGAACAGCTTGAATTGCTCTCAACAGTACCCACTTTACCAGATAAAAGCGTATTCCCCTTACAAACAACCGCTTTTGAAACTGAATTTCAAGTGCATGAAGCCACTCAAGTCAGTGTGACAAATCTACAACTGCGTGTTGATGACCACTATTTTAAAACGCCTCAAATCGACATAGACTTGAATCAACAAACGCTCAATGCAAACCAGCTATTACTTCAGGCCTTCGGTATCAACCTGAACAGCCAAGTCAACATTAAAAACCTGCTCTCTCCACAGCCCACCGTGAGAGGCCAAATCACTATTGCACCGTTCAATCCACGTCTTCTCGTCAAGCGTTTAGAACAAGCACAGCTTATTCCCCCACAGTCATTGCCTGAAGAAAAGCGATTGCCTTTAAAAACAGCCTCATTCAACACCCAATTTGAAGTGCGTCAAGCCACCCAAATGCGTGTAAAAAATCTCCTTCTGCGTCTTGATGATAACCAATTCAAACTGCCTCGACTTGATGTCGATTTAAATAAAGAAACCTTGAATACCCAAACTTTTTCACTTCAGGCTTTAGGCATGACGCTCAAAGGGCAAGTCAATGCTCAAAAAATCCTGAGCAAAATGAGGGCACAAGTTGAATTGAATTTAATGCCATTCAACCCACAAAACGTCCTCAAACGTTTAGGCCAACCACGTTTAGACTTACCGCCCCCCTTGACACTGACTCATGCTGCCTTCCAAACCCATTTCAGCCTGACACCTAACCAAGTCAAGGTGAGCAATTTACGTGTCATGATTGATAAAACAGAGCTCCAAAGCACGAAAATCAAATTGAATTTAGCCAGAGACACACTCACATTAGGGAATTTAAAGTTCAAAGTATTCGGTCAAACCTATCTCAATGGCAATTTGTCAGCAAAACAGCTTTCAACCGATCCCCAATTGCAAGGTTCATTGAAAATCAACACCTTTGATCCGCGCAAACTACTTAAACGTTTAGGGCAACCGCTGCCCGAAACCACCGATCCAACCGTTTTAAAGCGTTTTGCACTCGAAACACAGTTAAAGGGTAGCTTATCCCAAGTACAGCTAGAACCGATTAAAATACGCCTAGACGACACTTGGTTAAAAGGCTATCTCAAAGTACACCATTTTGAGCAACCCGCAATCGCTTTCCAGCTCAACGTCAACGACATCGACATTGATCGGTATTTACCCGTCGAAAAATCAGAAAAAGCGCCACCGCCCTCTAACGAACCAGCTTCTTTACCTCTCAAGATGCTACACAGTTTAGACATCAACGGCGCACTCAAGGTAGAACAACTTAAAGCGATGGGTATCAGCCTAAATAATATCGAATTTGATGTCACAGCACAGAAAGGCGAATTTAAAGTCACGCCTAAAGATAATTGATATATCGATTTTGATAAAAAATCGTGCAGCCGTAGAGACGCACGGCCGTGCGTCTCTACTGTCATCCGTTAGCATCATGTTAAATCCCATGCAAAAACAAATACAACAACGCTTACAAACAATCGAACAAGAAAACGGCATCAACATTTTTTGGGCCTGTGAATCAGGCAGTCGAGCTTGGGGCTTTCCCTCTCAAGATAGCGATTTTGATGTCCGCTTTTTATACCACCATCGCACAGAATGGTATTTATCTATTGATAACAAACGCGATGTGATTGAATGCCCTATAGAAGGGCTACTGGACATCAATGGGTGGGATATCAGAAAAGCATTGAGATTGTTAAGAAAATCAAATCCAGTGCTACTCGAATGGCTACACTCGCCAATTGTTTACCAAGAAAAACCAACGCGAGTTGATTTGATCAGAAAGCTCGCACCAATCTATTTCTCACCTGTCACCTGTCATTATCATTACTTACATCTTGCTAAAAACACTGTCCGAAGGCATTTACAAAACGAATTGATCAACCTGAAAAAAATAGTTTATGTGCTACGACCGATATTAGCTTGTCGCTGGATTGAGGCAGAATTAGGCATCGTTCCCATGTCATTTGAGACTTTATTAGAATCGCTTAAAGAGGTTACTCTCAAAACAGCCATCAGGGCATTACTAGAGCGCAAAAAACAAGGCAACGAATCCGATTTTGAAACCGCATCGCCCGTCATCATGGATTTTATAACAGACGAATTGGCAAGATTATCCTCACTGTCTTATCCAAAAAAGAAGGTACCCCATTCAGACACTTTAGATCAGCTCTTTCGTCAAATTCTGTCTGAAACAGATTAAAAATCATGATGTTAACTTAAGGCCCCCGTTATTTCTCGTATTCCTTGTCATCTGTTATAATCAGCAAATTGATTTGATGGCTGGATACTGAGCTTAATAAGCCATTTTAAAACCGTTTCATCTCCCTCAAGTGCCCTTTTTAAAATCTTGGCTAATTCAGTACACTTATTGAGTGGAACAACATAATCAAATACTTTAGCCATTGTTTGCAATGTCGCTTGTGTCCAATCACCTTCAACAATCATAACGCCTATAAGTCGTTTATGGTGTCCCTTCCAATTAATAGCTGAAAACATCTTATCTTTAGCATATAATGACGCATGTCTACTTGAAGATTTTCGCACTTCTATGAATGCTACCGGATTATTTGGTTCAGGAATCACAAAATCAGCTCGAAAATCATAAACAACACCTGCTAAGGAAGAATACTCATTTTCTCGCATATACTTAACGTCTTGATTAGAAAGTGCATGAGCGACGATTTCTTCAAACAAAACTCGTCCGACTAAATCGCGGACAATACCCTCCATCGTGATTTCTAATCTTTGAAGTATATTGGCTTTAACAATTTTATTGGCTTTAATCGTGCTTTTAAGTAATGTTGCAAGTCGATCTGCACCCGGTTTTGACAAGACTGTATCAGACACTGCACCCACTTTCTTTTTCAATTGAGCTTTACTCAATGCGAGTAAATTCTGAAAAACGGGCAACAGTATCGGGTTTTGATGTAGGATATTGGCTTCAAAAACGGTGAAGCCATTTGTTAGTTTTTTTGCACTATCAAAGAGTATTGCAACATAAGGGCGTACCTTGTTATAAACACCTACGGTTACTGCTTGTTCAACATCAAAAGAGACAGCACTTTTCCGTTGCCTTTCTTCAATTAATTGTTTCGCAAAATGAGGTTCATTCTCTAAAAATTCAGTACCAATGCCAGCGGCAAATAATTTCGCGGTATCAGCGTCTAATAAATGCTCTTCTCTAATATTATTGAGTCCATTTGATAAATTCAGCAAATTGAGATAACGTTCAATCTCAACAGTCATCGCATCCTGAGCAAATTGATAAATCGTTTTCATTCTTTTTCCTTAATGCTTGTGGGCGATAATATGATATTCACCAAGCCCTTCTTTCGTGCCTTCTCGTTTGGAAAGTACCCAGCGATGTCCACGTTTTCGGATGAAATTGATTGTCACATTTGAAAATCCAAGCGATTCCATGATTGTTTTCGTATGCTGATGTGTTTTGATATGAACGCCATATAAGGCTGCATCTGCCACTACCCAATGAAGTAAGCCATTTTGTTTTAACACGCGAAAAACTTCTTTTAAAACAGATTGAATCTGTGAGTAATATGGATACACAATAAAATTGTAGTCTTTCTTGCCAGCGCGACTCTTTTTTTGGATAGACAAGTCATCAATAATCGGTATCAGAGCTTCTTGAAGAGCTAAGGGTAAGGAATCTCTTTTCTGATTTTGAAATTCATGACTTTTTCGATTTTGTAAAGCCGTTGTCGTGTTTATGATCAAGTCTTGTCGTATTGATTGAGTAATCTGTTTCCAAGAATCAGCCCATCCTAATAAATACAAATGTAACCTTGTCATCTCCGCAAAATCGAAGTTATTTAAGTACGGCGGTGATGTGATACACATACCTATACTATTATTTTCCAATTCAGACAAGGATTCGGAAGATTTTAAGTAACAACGAGGAGTTTGTTGATTAACCCAATGCGTTTGATACCAATGAGAATCAATATCTTCTTTAAAAATGGTGACGGCTAATTCAACTGCACTTTGAAATGGAATACTTTTCTTTTTTGAGTCAGGTGCTTTATAAATACCATCCGTTTGTGCCTCACAAGCCGCTTCGCAAGCTTTTAAGAAGAGTGCGACTGCCAGCGGTTTTAAATCGGTGGGAGTTGAATTAACGGCGGTGGCTGCACGACTTATTTTTTCCATATTGGACTCACAATACATTTTGGCAATGAATTTTTGGGCATCCTTTGCCCATTGGATTGGCACATTTTCAGTTAAGATTTTCTGAGCCATTTCATTGACCTCATTTATTGTATAATTTGTCAACTTAGCCTTTGCCAAGGTATAGAAAATCGGATGGGCCTCAAAACCAACGCCATTAAACCCTAAATTTCTTGCTGCCACCAATGTTGTTCCACAACCCAGAAAAGGGTCTAAAATCACCTCTTCATTTGCTTGTCTATTCGCTAAACAGGTTTCCACAAATTCAATAGAATACCCCGCAATAAAATTTGCCCAACGCTGAATTCTGTGGTTATGGCTTAAGATATTGGTTGGCCACTTTTCTGGGTCTAAATTTGAGTCTGAAAACAGTGAAAGATTTTCTGTCGTCAGTTTCATATAGCAACCTTCATCGTTCCGATTTTTGAATTATTTATCAGTTGGCAGGAGTTCATTCGTGATGGCCTCATGAGTTCAGAGCTTATGTCATAAAATCATTTAAAATCATCGTCTTACTCTTTACCCGATGATGAAATCAATTTTTCCATTTCACAGGGAGGAAAAGGCACGGTTTCGCTTTGAAGTGACAATCCGAAAAAACGCTTATCTAGCGGTTCTTGGCAAAAGAAAAGTCAAGATAAACAATAAAGTCGCTGCGACAACTACGGCAGGGCCTGTGGGTATGTCCCAGTGCCAAGACAGGGTTAAACCGATAACGACAGCAAGAGCCCCTATAATACTGGCTAACACGGCCATTTGTTCTGGTGTTTTGGCTAAACTACGGGCCGCAGCTGCTGGGATAATTAACATAGAGGTGATTAATAAAATCCCGACTATTTTCATAGCGATAGCAATCACTAGGGCAACCATTAACATAAATAATAAACGGATCCAAGCGACGGATACGCCTTCAACTTGCGCTAATTCTTCATGAATGGTTATCGACAGCAAAGATTGCCAAATAAAAACCAAACTCAATAGTATCAATCCGCCACCGCCATAAATCCAATATAAATCAGTGCGCGTGATGGCTAACAAATCGCCAAAAAGATAAGCATATAAATCAATCCGTAATCCTTCACCTTGCAAAAAAGCCAGTGCGACAAGTCCTAAAGATAAGGCGCTATGCGCCAAAATGCCTAACAAGGTATCAGTCGCAAAGCGTTTTTGTGATTCCAATATGACTAATAATAATGCTATCGCAAGACAGACTATCAGGGTGCTAAGCATCAACAAACTGCTCAGCGTCAATAGTTCTAAATGAACAGTCAGTTTTAAGTTGAGTAAAAAACCCAATGCGATGCCTAATAAGGCGGAATGAGCCAATGTGTCACCAAAATAGGCCATGCGTCGCCACACGATAAAGCAACCCAAAGGCCCGGCAATGACAGCCACACCTAAACCACCTAACAAAGCTCGCCACAAAAAATCTTCCATTTTTCCGTTATCAATTATCAGTTATCAGTTATCAGTTCGGGAATGCTGGGCTTTAAAAACATAAAGCCCACCTTACAAGATCGGCGATAATTGTTCATTGTTCATGACTGTGGGTATAAATGGCTAAATCCCTTGCCGCCCTGGGGCCAAATAATTTCAAATAAGCCGGATCCTGAACGACCGTTTTTGGATGCCCTAAGCAACACACTTTTTGATTCAAACACACCACACAATCTGTGGCGGCCATCACTAAATGTAAATCATGTGACACCATTAAAATGCCACAACCACGCTGCTTACGAATTTGTGCAATCAATTCATACAGTTCATATTGTCCCGTCACATCGACACCTTGTATCGGTTCATCCAATACAAGTAAATCGGGTTCACGTAATAAGGCGCGTGCTAACAAGACTCGCTGCATCTCTCCGCCTGAAAGGCTTTGTATCGGACGCTTGAACAAATGCTCAGCCCCCACTTCTGTCAGTACATGTTGGATAATGGCGGTTTTTTTCAGACTGCCTAAGGTGAGAAACCGCGTCACAGTCAGGGGTAATATGGGATCGAGAGTTAAGCGTTGTGGCATATAACCTACACGCATGTTCGGTTGTCGAAAAACGCTACCCTTGTGTGGTATTAATAAACCTAACATGACTCGCACTAGCGTCGATTTACCTGCGCCATTAGGCCCAATTAAGGTAATAATCTCATCGCGCTGCATTTTGAGTGACACATCTTGCAAAACGGTATGTTGTTGAAATTGCACATCAACATGGCGTACTTGGACTAATGTATTATCATGCATCATTTCAGTTACTGGGGATAAATCTAAAAACAGAAAAATAAACGCGCTTTGATGCGAATGACGCTAATGAGGCTTTAAAAATATCTCTTGCGTGCGTCTTTTGCGTTATATATTTTTGTTTTTTGAGGGCACGAGGGCACGAAGGCAACTTAAACTTTCCGGGCAGAGCTGCCCAATTTTTTGGCATCATAGCCACCTCAACCATAACCCTTATCAAAATGCTCTTCACCAGCCATAAAGGCCTCAATCTCTGCAACCGTTTTTGGCAAATCTGCCGTTAACACTTCATGTCCACTTTCCGTTATCAACACCTCATCTTCAAGACGAATACTGATATTCCACCATTCTTCTGCTATATCTTCTTGAACCGGAATAGATAAACTCGGTTCGACTGTCATGACCATATTCGGTTCTAATTCCCGCCAAACTTCATCAACTTTATAATTGCCCGGATCGTGGGCATCCATACCTAGCCAGTGACCAATATGGTGCTGTGTGTAAAAACGTTTGTAAGCTTCTTCTTCCATTAAAAGCTCAAACTTACCTATCAGTAGGCCGAGTTCTATGAAACCCCTCGTTATAACTTCAATAGCCGCTTGATAAGGTTCATTCCACTGATTGCCCGGATAAATTTTATTAATAGCTGCACGTTGCGCTTTAAGTAGCAGTTCATACAGGATTTTTTGTGGCTTAGTAAAATGCCCATTGATGGGATAAGTGCGTGCTATATCAGAAGCATAGTGATCCAGTTCAGCCCCTGCATCAACCGCGACAAGTTCATCATCATTCAAGACATCACTATTGGCAGTGTAGTGACACATACAAGCATTTTTACCGCCAGCTACGATGGTAGGAAATGCCGTTTCGCGGCAACCACTTCGCATTAATTCATGAACTATCTCAGCTTCTAGTTCGTATTCATACAAACCGGGACGACAAAATCGCATGGCGCGTTTATGGGCACGCATAGAAACGAAGGCAGAGGCACGTATGGCTTCTATTTCCGCTTCGGTTTTATATAAACGCATTTCCTGTAGGACATAATCTAAGGCAACCATTTCACTGGGCGCAACGACACCATCGCGAACACGTCCTCGGAGTTGATTCATCCACTCCACCACTTCATCATCAAATTCATGATAGTAACCCATTGGATAGTACACGCGGCGGCAACTTTCCATTAAACCGGGGACAATATCTTCAATATCGGTAATGGGGAAGGCATCATCAGCCCCATATATTTCACAAGCGCCTTCTAAACCGGCGCGCTTACCTTGCCAAGTTTCTTTTTCTCGCTGTATTTCGCGGCAAAATAGGATGTATTGCCCTTGCTCCCGATGTGGCACGAGAACGGCAAGAGCTTGTGCTTCTGGAAAACCGGTCAAATAATAAAAATTGCTGTCTTGGCGATAAGGATAATGTAGATCACGATTACGGATCTGTTCAGGCGCTGCGGGTATAATCGCCATACTCCCATCACCCATGATTTCCATTAATTGTTGACGACGTTTTTTAAATTCACTGTTATTCATCTTCTCGATCAGCTTGAGTGAGTTCTTCATATAAGGTTATGATGCCAATTCTAATATATTCAACAAGCTGCATATAATCTTCTTCATCATCGGTATCATCAGGTGGCGCAATTCTTGAGATTGAGATGATATCCTGAATAAATTCTCTCGGGTTATCAGGTAACAAATCTATCTCAACATTGGCCAATCCCAAACCAAATAAAAATCCTTCACACCAGCCGCCTAATGCTTGAGTACGATCCGACAACAGTATGTCATCACTGGGTAATAAAGGTGTAAATTCGCAGTTAAAAGAATTTAATTGATCTAAAGTATAATTTTTAACGAGCAATAATTGTTGTTGACATTCAGAGGCCAAACCATCTTCAGCCGCAGTTTTTCCAAGAACATGCTTAAACAAGATATCCAAGGAGAAAGGTTGAGAGGAACATAACAAACCACATAAGATACCATGTGTTTCTGCGGCATCCATCAAGGCACCGACATGTTGTAAAGATTGATTGAGTGGTTCATAAATTTCTTCCATATTGTTTCCTGTTTTGAATAGTAGAGACGCGATGCTTCGCGTCGAAACTGCTGTGCGTCTCTACATACAACCTTGGAGACGCATGGCAGTGCGTCTGTTTCCTGTTTTTTAGTAGAGACGCGATGCTTCGCGTCGAAACTGCTGTGCGTCGAAACAACCTTGGAAATAGATGCACCGCAGTGCGTCGAAACAACCTTGGAGACGCACGGCTGTGCGTCTCTACTAAAAGCCTCATGCTTTTTCTTTAAGTTCCTGTTCTTGCTCTTCTAAACGCTTGAGTACCAGGCGAATATGCATTCGCAAACCGTAAAATTCTCCCATGTAGGAAAGCGGTACAGAAACTTGTTCTATCAGCTCTTTTTGCAGGGATTTCATTTTTTGTATTTCCGCTTTTATAGCCTCTAAATCAGCGATCCCATCAATTTCGCTGTCAATCTGACGCAACATCGCATACCAACGAAAAATCTTGAAGCGGATGCTCCAACGATATAGCGGAAAAGCACCCTTTAATAAGGGGAGCAGAATCGCAATCAGCGGTATCAGCATGATTTTTAACCGATCCAGTGTACTGGCTATCCAAAAGGGGAAAATACTTTGTAGCCAACTTGGCCCATTTTCCAAATAGTGACCGGCATTTTGATTCATGGGAAATTCAACAAATTGGGTAGAGGGAAACTGATCCTTGTTTTCAAGCAATCCACCTTCTTTATGCACTTGAATCAGTGTTTCGAGCAACAAGAAAACAATATCAGGATGTAAATCCTGACGGGCAACCAGACTGGCTGTGGCTGCTAATAATGTTTTGTCTTGTCGGGGAATATTCTTTTCCAAGTTAATCATGCCTTCCCCGATTTGGACACTGGTTAAAAAAGAATAACGGCTGCTATAAGCCAGGTGGCGTTTAAAACTTAACAGTTCAATCTTTGGGTTGTCGAGCAATTTAATAATAGTACTGCTCTTAGGAGACATCACAAAAAAGGCCGCGTCAATTTCGCCATCTGCCAACTGTTGAGCAGCTTCCTTTGAAGAAAGGGCTACAAAAGTGCTATTGTCTTGGGTAACCTGGTTATCTAGTAGCAATTGTACTGCTATCGGTCGCGTACCACTGCCTTCTTCACCTACCGCGATACGCTTACCACGGAGTTCAAACAGATATTCAAACGACAAGGCTTTACGGTAAAAAACCCAGACTGGTTCATAAAACAGGCTGGCCAAAGATTGTAATCCTTCAGTAGACACTGCTTTAGCCGTGCCACCTTGAACGAGGCCAACCGAGACTTCTCCAGATTTGAGCTGCTTAAGTACTTCAATTGAGCCTGCCGTCGGTTGAATATCTAACTGAAATTGTTCATCAGCTAGCCGCTTTTGATATTCTAAAGCAAACGTGTGATAGCCCCCCCCTTCTCTGCCGGTGGCAATGCGAATTTCGTCAGGGGGTGGCGGCTCAACAAATTGGTAAGCGATGATTAGAGTGAGCAGGATAACAGCGACGATAATTATCCCGATTTTGCAAGAATCACATTTCATGATATGCGATGGCTCCGTTATGTGTTGAATAAAGGGTAATCAATAAGCGTATTTTGAACTAGTGTTCACTTACAATGAATTGTTTTGAGACAACTCATAAAATAAATTCAATTGTTCACTAATTCAGTAGTTCATAAAATAAGATTTTTTAATCAGCTACCTAACAACTCATTAATAATATATAAAACAATATCAATTATAAAAAAGCGGTTTATACCCGCTTTTTGATTATCAAATCACCTCAAACTGTTAAACTACTCTTTACAGAGCATTAGTTTTTGATACTGATTATTACAAACTTAAATAACAAATTAAGTGGCTTACAAAAGATTTGGGGAGATATAATCAATTCAAATGTTCAGAAATTATAAATATAAGCCATTTTCAAGCAAAAACATCCTCGTCTTTTCAAAACCTTCCCTATTTTTTTATATTTAACAGAGTTATTATAATGAACTCTAATAAATTTCAACGACTTATCGTTTTAAAGCTCAATAAAAAAGAAATTGTAAGTTTCATTTATTTTCAATGAGTTATCATAATAACCTTATTTAATACTCAAAATTTGGCAAAGGTATTATTTTTTCGAGAATATTTTTAATCATATCATTTTTTTGCACTGGGGCAGAAAATGGAAAAGTGGTGTGGTGGAAAAAAGCCATATTGAGGAAAGCGTTTTATTTAACTCAAATTTTTCCAGCAATGTATTCCACGCAAAAACTGTATTTCACGCGTGAAATGTAGAATTGGGTTTTCAAATAAATATTTGAAATCACAAAGTCTATTTTTTCTGAACGCCTGAATATTTGCATTATCCTAAACGCCTGATTTCTGAACTTATAATATATCTGAACAATTGAACATATTTATACCCGTTTTTGACTTTTCTTTAAAAGCAAGCCACTACTACGCACGTTTATCCTGTTCCAGTGCCAACAATAAATTTTGCATATCCTCAGGCAAAGGCTCCGCCCATTCCATCCATTCGCCATTAATCGGGTGAATTAAGCCTAATCGCTCAGCATGTAACGCTTGACGTGGGAAGGTTCGCAATATTTCCTTAAAATTATCACAACTATTAGGGGGTATGCGTAAGCGTCCACCATACACCGAATCGCCTATCAAAGGATAATATTTATAAGCAAAATGAACACGAATTTGATGAGTGCGTCCTGTTTCCAATTTGACACGCACCAGCGTATGGGCGCGGTAACGTTGGATAATACGATAATGGGTAATCGCTTGCTTACCCTTCTCTATCACGGCCATCCGAGTGCGCTGTGTTGGATGCCGCCCTATTGGTGCCGTAATGGTTCCCCCTGCAACTAATACGCCAGTGACAACCGCTTGATATTCTCTCATAAATTCATGCTTTTGTAATTGTGTCACTAAATGCGTATGGGCCGGTAGAGAACGCGCTACCACCAACACACCGCTGGTATCTTTATCAAGGCGGTGAATAATACCCGCACGGGGTAATTGTGCTAATTCGGGCGCATGATTTAGCAAAGCATTAACCAACGTGTTATCTTGATTACCAGCACCAGGATGGACAACTAAGCCCGCCGGTTTATTGATGACTAATATATCGTCATCCTCATAAAGCAACGACAGAGGCAACACTTGAGGTTGCCAAGGCACTTTTTCAGCTTGATGTGCCATAATGTCTACTTCTTCACCGCCTTTGACTTTATCTTTACTACGCCACGGGATATCATTAACTAATATCTGTCCATCACGTATCCACTGCTGCAAACGCCCTCGTGAATAAGACGGGAATAATTCGGCAAGGGCTTTATCAAGACGATATCCTGCCATATCGGCAGGAATTTTTGTGTTAAAATGTTCTTCTATAGTCATTGTTTAGTGATCAATAATGAGAAGGATTTCTTATAAATTGCTTGTAAATAAAACGAGTGGAAATGTGCCCAAGCTTCCCCAGGTTAATCTCGCACAGCGAATTACTGCGTCTCACCTCAATGCCATTTCGTGCCGGGCAGACACGCAGGTATGCCCCTACAAAACCCAGCATATTCAGGGGGTGTAGGGGCAGCCCGTTCGTGTTCGCCCTGGCTTTCGAGGTTCAAGTTTTCCGCCGAAAAACTTGAACATCGAATTCACATTCAATCCCTTCTTCCTTGTTTAAGCCTTTGAAAAAGGTTGAGAATTTGGATTTATCAAAATAACTCAATATTGAGAGGTTCTTAATGAAAGCGATTTTACTGTTTGTCGCATTATACACCTTAACGATTTTATCTGGCTGCGGAACTGAGCCGATAACCGACAACTGGCCTGTTGAAGTGCTTTATCAAGAAGCAAAAGATGCACTGGATGTCGGCGATTATAAAACGGCTATCAAATATTATGAAATACTAGAAGGACGCTATCCGTTTGGAAAATATGCCCAACAAGCACAACTGGATATCATTTATGCACACTACAAATACGAGGAGCCTGAATTAGCATTAGCCGCAGCCGACAGGTTTATTAAATTATATCCACGCCACTCAAACGTGGATTATGTTTATTACCTCAAAGGCTTGATTAATTTTGAACTTGATCAAGGCATGTTGGATCGCCTTTTACCGCTTGACCACTCGCAACGTGATCCAACAGCATCAAAGCGGGCTTTTCAAGAATTTGCTGAATTAATCAGGCGCTTTCCTAACAGTCAATACAGTCAAGATGCGAGACAGCGCATGATTCATCTGCGTAATCGACTGGCTAAGCATGAATTACATGTCGCCAAATTTTACATGAAACGTTCCGCTTATCTAGCCGCAGCCAATCGGGCTCAAACAGTGGTGCAAGCCTACTCGCGCACACCGGCCGTACCAGAGGCTTTAGTCATTATGGCTAAAGCTTACAAGATTATGGCCTTAAATGATTTATCGGATAATGCTTTAAAAGTCTTGACGTTAAATTATCCTGATCATAACGGCATTGCTGAAGTGAACAATTTGGTTGTGAAGTAACTTTTTCAGAAATCAGTTATCAAAACAGTTATATCGATTAGGGCAATAGATTATCAAACAAACGTTAAACGTTTAATAATGGATTGGGCAAGCATAAAGAATTAGGCAATCACAAAGAATTGCCCCTACGGCCGAAACTTCGGGGCAATCCGTAGGGTTGCCCCCTTAATGACTCCTCACTGCACGACCAAAATCAATCCAAAATGACCTTAAAAATCCAAAACCCTTTATGTGTTGATTTAGATGGCACACTCATCAAAACCGATTCCTTGTGGGAAAGTTTATTAATCTTATTAAGACAAAATATCTGGCTTAGTTTTTTACTACCGTTATGGTTGCTAAAAGGCAAGGCTTATTTTAAACATCAGATTGCCCAACAGGTTACGCTGGAGGTAGCCACTTTACCCTACCGCGAAAACATCTTGACTTTTTTACGTGAAGAAAAAACGCAAGGGCGTTTTTTGGTATTAGCCACGGCTGCTCATCAGACAATTGCACAAGCTGTCGCTGCTCATTTAAACCTGTTTGACTTTGTTCTCGCTAGCGATGCAAACACGAATATGAAAAGCACGACTAAACGTGATGCCCTTAAACAACATTTTGGTGTCTATAGTTATATAGGCGATTCCAAAGCAGATTTACCCATTTTGCAAGCCGCCGAAGAGGCCTTTTTGGTGGCACCTAGTCGGAATCTGCTTAAACAAAGCCAATGTCCACCTGACAATGTGTTTTCTGCGCCTAAACCCAAATGGCAAACTGGGTTAAAAGCGTTACGCCCTCATCAGTGGGTGAAAAATGTCTTGATCTTCTTGCCACTGCTGTTAGCTCATCAGCTATTGGAGATCAGTCAGTTGGTGGAAGCATTATTCGCTTTTGTTGCTTTCAGTCTTGCCGCATCGTCAGGGTATGTGTTAAATGATTTATTGGATTTAGCCGCAGATCGCACTCACCCAACGAAACAGTATCGCCCATTTGCCGCAGGGCTATTGTCAATTCCAGCTGGCTTAGCGTTATTTGTGACTTTAGTAAGCTTAAGTTTTTTAATATCACTAGGCTGGTTGTCATCAGGTTTTACCGGTATGCTGGCTTTATATCTACTGCTGACGATGAGTTATTCGTTTTATTTCAAGCAGAAGCTGATAGTGGATGTTCTGGTTTTAGCCGGTTTATATACTCATCGCATATTAGCCGGTGGCATTGCCGTAACGGTAGATATTTCTTCATGGTTACTGGCTTTTTCCATGTTTATTTTTATCAGTTTAGCTTTTCTCAAACGCTATGTAGAGTTGCTACAATTGTCTGATAAAAAGACAGTCAAAAATCGTAGCTATGAGGTGGGTGATATAGAGATGGTAGCCAGTATGGGGCCAACAAGTGGCTTTCTAGCTATCTTAGTTTTTTCGTTGTATATCGACAGTGACAAAGTCAGTATGCTTTACACTTCGCCATTTCTGTTGTGGCTGATTTGTCCCATCTTGTTGTATTGGATTATCCGTATTTGGTTTTTAGCCCACCGTGGGCAGATGTTAGATGATCCCGTCGAGTTTGCCTTAACCGATAACGTTAGCTGGTTCGCAGGAGGGTGTATTATTGTGTTTACGTTGCTGGCTAAGTTTTTTTAAAGAAGGTTTATCAGTTATCAGTTATCAATAAACAGTTATTAACAAATTGATATTATTGATATTTATACTCATTACCCCTCATTCTGTCAAATTGATTTCAATTTTCTTAAGCAAGGGCGCAAAATCTCAACCGTGATCTTCGATGCATTTTTGGCAGTGTGAAATTTTTCAAAGCTGAACTCAAATGAGAATTCATAGACTAACTGATAACTGATAACTGATAACTGATAACTGATAACTGATACCATGTCTGACTTCCAGGAAATTGGCTATGCGCTGGTTAATAACGATTTAATCATTATCAAACGCAATCCAGCCTTATCTCAATGGGTAAACGATGTCTCAACTGATTTAATCGGACAAGCGCTCACCGATATCTTTCCCATGTTAATTGGCTATGAGGATAGATTGCAGGCCTTAATTCAAAGGGCAGAACAACCGCTTATCATACCTCAAATTCTTCATCAAAACGACGATGAACAAGAACGCTACTATGAATTGCAAATTGATGCTTGCGACTATGTCGATGCTGCTTTATTGCTTACCACCTGCGATGTCACTGAATCAACCTATTTTGAGCAAGCCTTACGTCAAGAAAAAAACGAACTGCGTTTGCAATTGATTGAACGTGAACGAGTGGAAGCCAAGCTACAACAAACCTTATTGGCACTGCAACAAGCCAAAGAAACCGCTGAATCGGCTAATCGCGCTAAAAGCGAGTTTCTCGCTAACATGAGCCATGAAATACGCACACCCCTCAATGCGGTTATCGGTTTCAGCAACTTGTTATCTAGCTTAATCAGCGATAAAAAGCAAACCAGTTATTTGGACTCGATTCAAACAGCCGGCAAAAGTCTACTTACCCTGATCAATGACATACTTGATCTTTCCAAAATTGAAGCTGGGCGACTAGATATTCAGTATGAAGCGATCAATCCTTATCTCATTTTTGAAGAATTGAAACAGATTTTTGCCGTCAACATTGCCGAGAAAAACTTAGAATTAATTATTAACATTGATGAACACTTACCAAAAACCTTGCTGTTAGATGAAACCCGCTTGCGACAAGTGTTGCTCAATCTGATCGGTAATGCGATCAAGTTTACGAAACAGGGCTACATTAAACTGAGTGCTTACCCCTCAAGGGAGCAAATTGATGACAAAATTGAGTTAATCATCTCTGTAACTGATACAGGTATTGGTGTTCCTGAGAACCAACAGGAGGTTATTTTTGAATCGTTCCGACAACAAGAAGGTCAAAGTACTCGGCAATTTGGCGGCACCGGCTTAGGCTTAGCCATTAGTAAACGATTGGTAGAAATGATGAATGGTCAAATTTCTGTTTCAAGCCAAATTGGCCAAGGCAGCGTTTTTAAAATCACTTTACACAAAGTCTCAATACTGAACACCGAACCAACCGTTCCAATTGAAAACAGCTTTGATATCAATCAAATCCAGTTTGAAAAAGCTCTGGTACTGGTTGTCGATGATATTGAATCCAATCGCACCTTAATCCAAGAATTGCTATCCCAAGTCAATTTGGACGTGATAGAAGCTGAAGAGGGGCAAAACGCCCTGTTGATGGTACAGGAATATCAACCTGATCTCATTTTAATGGATATAAGAATGCCCGGCATGAATGGTTATGAAACCACCGAAATACTCAAAAAGAATCCCAATACTCAAGCTATACCGATTATCGCTTTAACCGCTTCTGTCGAATTGAATAAGCAATCCAAGCTCATAACTTATGGCTTTGACAACTACCTATCCAAACCTCTCAAAATATCAGCCCTGTTCAGCACATTATCACAGTATTTAAAGTATACCAAGACAGCACCCAGTGAAACTGAAGAGTCAAAACGCAACACTCAAAAAAATCAAGCGTCTGTAACGCTTTCCTTGGAAAAAATGGCCATTCCTTCCGAATTGAGCGAGCAATTAAAACAAGACATCACGCCACTCTGGGAAGAGATACAAGATGGCATGATGGAAACGGATAGCATTGAAGCGTTTGTCGATACACTGATACAACAGGCCTCAAAATATAACCAGCCAGGATTGATTCACTATGCTGAAAAATTGCAGGAATCAGCCGAAGATTTTGATCTTGATAATCTTGAACAGATTTTTAAAGAATTTATTGAAATCTTACGCCTCAGCCAGTACAACGAATGACTAAGATACGAATTTTAACGATTGGCGTTCAAGATTTATCTGTGATTGGCGTTCAATCTTGATTGGCGTTCAAGATTTATATTGAGATTGGGAACAAAAAAACAGTTTCCCACACTGTGCGTGAAAAGTTATTTATTATTTTGTTTTTTTTGAGGGATGAAGGCAACTTAAACAGCTTATGCATTAAGCCAACGAAAGTTGACCGTTTTTCGTAGAGACGCGATGCTTCGCGTCTCTATCTTTCGCGTCTCTATCTTTCGCGTCTCTATATCTACACATCCCTGTAATGCTTGATTTTCTTAGAGACGCGAAGCATCGCGTCTCTACACCTCACTGTAATGCCTGATTTTCTTAGAGACGCGAAGCATCGCGTCTCTACACCTCACTGTAATGCATGCCTTCTTTTATCCATCGTTGTATCAATAATTGACATTGTTCTGGATATTGTTTAGATAATATTTTGCCCGCTTCCAGAATCTCGTCTAGCAATAATGCTTTATCTCGTTGTAAGTCAGCAATGCGTAAATTGAGTACCCCTTTTTGACGTGTGCCTAAAACTTCTCCAGGGCCGCGGATTTCTAAGTCGCGTTGGGCTATGATAAAGCCGTCGTGATTGTCGCGGATCGTGGCGAGGCGTGATTTGGTGATGTCGTTTAAGGGAGGTTGGTAGAGCAAGACGCAGTAGCTTTGCAATGCCCCTCTGCCAACGCGCCCTCGTAATTGATGGAGTTGTGCTAAGCCTAGCCGTTCTGGGTTTTCAATGATCATTAAACTGGCGTTAGGGACATCAACACCCACTTCTATCACTGTGGTTGCCACTAATAAATCCAGTTCTTGGGCCTGAAATTGGGCCATAATCTGTTCTTTTTCTTTCGCTTTTATGCGCCCATGTATTAGCCCAATCTGGAGGTTTGGTAAAGCGTTTTGCAATTGTTCGGCTGTCTCGGTAGCGGCCTGAAATTGCTTGGTTTCGGATTCTTCTATTAAAGTACAAACCCAATAGGCTTGGCGGCCTTCGTGTTGACAAACCTGTTGAATACGGGCGATGACTTCATCACGCCGTGTATTGGGGATAATGACAGTGTTGACGGGAGTACGTCCAGGTGGCAATTCGTCAATGATGGAAGTGTCTAAATCAGCGTAAGCCGTCATGGCTAAAGTGCGCGGAATTGGCGTGGCCGTCATGATCAATTGATGGGGATAAAGCCCATCTTGAGTGCCTTTGTTACGCAAGGCTAAACGTTGATGTACGCCAAAACGGTGTTGTTCATCGACAATGACGAGCCCTAATTTGGCAAATTCAACGTCTTTTTGAAATAGCGCATGGGTGCCGATGATTAATTGCGCTTCGCCAGAAGCCATTTTTTCTAGTGCTTGTTCACGCTTTTTCTTGGTTAAACTACCTGTCAACCAAGCGATTTGAAGTGCTAAGGGTTCTAACCATTGCGAAAAGGTACGCTGATGTTGTTCAGAGAGTAATTCGGTAGGTGCCATCACGGCAACTTGATATCCGGATTCAATGGCTTGTAAAGCACTGAGGGCGGCCACAATGGTTTTGCCTGAACCGACATCGCCTTGTAAAAGGCGATGCATGGGATGCCTTGCGCGTAAATCTGCCGCAATTTCTTGTGAAACCCGTTGTTGCGCTTCTGTGAGTTTAAAGGGTAATTGTGCTAACAAGGTTTGGGTTAATTGCCCAGCATTGTCCAAGTTAGGGGCAGTTTGACGACGGGCCTGGATTTTTAAGGTATGGAAACTGAGATGATGGGCCAGTAATTCTTCAAAAACCAACCGTCGCAGCGCAGGATGTTTGCCATCTCGTAAGGCCTTGATAGACACATCGGCTGGAGGCTGATGTAAAATCTGCAAAGCCTCTTTTATCGGCAATAAGTTAAATTGTTCTCGTACCGTTTCGGGTAGGTAATCAATAATCTCTTGTTTTTGAAAAATTTGGTCAATAAGAGAATAAAAAACGGTTTGAGTTAAATGACTATTACTGGGATATATCGGAGTAAGATGATCTTCTAATAAAGGGGTAGAGTCAAAATAATCCAAACATTCATACTGAGGATGCATTAATTCCAAATTCTGATAACCTTGACGTACTTCACCAAAGCAGCGTAGGCGGGCACCGGGTTTTAATTTTTCCCGTTGTGAAGGGTAAAAGTGAAAAAATCGCAGCATGACAGTGTCGGCACCGTCAGAAAGCATACAAACAAGGGAGCGCCGCTTGCCAAATTTCACTTCAGCAGATTGAATAGTGCCTTCAACCAATACACTTTCTCCCACTTTTAACTGGTTTAAAGGCTTAATTTGCGTGTGATCTTCATAGCGCAATGGCAAATGAAATAGCATGTCTTCGAGGGTATGTATGCCCAGACGTGCGAGTTGTTCGGCCACTTGTTTGCCGATACCGTGTAGAGTGGTTACAGGCGTGGTCATTTTACAGTTATCAGTTATCAGTTATCAGTTATTATCAATCTGTTGGTTCCCTTTTGGAAACTTTACCCACAAATCTAATATCTATATTGATAAATATCTTACCAGCTATCCGTTTCTAAATTGGCGACGCATAAATGCCACCGCACACTCTATAAGGCAATTGCCCAAAAAATAAAATACCCAAAACAACCACACTACTCTATGCATACAAATCTTATGTCACAAACTGTCTGCTCACGCTTCGCGCTTCGCGCAGAGAATGA
>Ga0316201_10000208_pt1 | contig 29060 bp, 20 predicted proteins | sample CS6wburrow_MG_FD_204516 | JGI IMG/M metagenome (GOLD analysis project Ga0316201, IMG submission 204516) | Coastal sediment microbial communities from Delaware Bay, Delaware, United States - CS-6 worm burrow | ecosystem: Environmental > Aquatic > Marine > Coastal > Sediment | place: USA...
TCTATCGTATTTGGCCAAGAAGCAAGCCCAAATTTAAGCTCAAAAAGTACATATCATAATCAATTGTTTTTTAATAGATTCTTGATCAATCCAACGTTCTCTTTGGTACGTGAAAATAAATCCTATCTAAATATTTTACATAGGAATCAATATGCCACTTTTGATGATAACAATCAGAATTATTTTCTTGGATTTAGTAATAGATTAAATGAAAATACAGCATTGGGTATTGGCGTTTATAGTCAGTGGGCAGGTGTTGTTCAGGAGTTTGGGTTCAATGCCAATTATGCCACCGCGGTACAGTTGGGAGATAAGAGTAAATTAACTTTTGGGACCAATGTGACGTATTTTAATGAAGGTCTTGATAAGAACCGGGTTATAGTTACTGAAAACGATCCCGAAGTCGGGAATGCCCAAAAAGAGAGCAAAATTGCAATTCAACCTGGAATAACACTTTCTGTTGGTAAATTTGATTTTGGACTGTATGCCGAGGACCTAATTAAGTTTAATCAAACCACGAATGAATTTTTAACCCAGTTCAATGATAAAAGCATTAAAGCATCATTACAATACACTCATAATTTTGGTACTTCAAGAGGATTGTTTGAAAATGCAAGACTTATGCCTTTAGTACAAATGGGTAAAAATATAGATGGATCTTTATCCTATCTTGGATCCGTTTTATTGGATTTGCCAAATTACGGATGGTTACAGTCCACTTTGGATGATGAATATGGAATGTCAATGGGTCTAGGATTCAATCTCAGTAAAAAAATGTCAATAGGGTATTTGATGGAGAAAGATTTCAAACAAAAAGATGCTGATTTAGGATGGAATCATGAATTATCCTTGGCCTATACTTTTAAAAATGATAATGAAGATAATAGCTATGCAGATAGTTCACAAGATGCGAAGATAGACCGCATAGTAAGGAATTATGAAGAGCAGATTTTAAGATTGACTGCCGAGAACAGTGAAAAGGAGAATGGGAAAAAGAAGAATTTAATAATTGAGAATAATGATCAAGATTCAAATGCGCTAGCCTTTGAAAACCGTCTGATTTTAGATGAATTGATTTTTAGGCAAGACTCGATTGAGGGTGCCAGGGCTAAAGATTTTGAAAAGAGGTTTGAAACCATTGTAAGAATATTGCGGAATGATTTAAAACAAACTATCAAATCAAACCAAAAAAATTATGATACATCACAGAGCACAGTTTTGGTCGCAAGTAATGAAGAACCAGCAGCACCTAAAACAATGGCTCCAAATGAACATAAGAAATATGAAAAGCTTCCTATAAAGGTTTTGGACCAAGCAGATATTATAGGTGTAAAATCTGGCTTCTATGTAATTGCCAATGTTTACAAAAGCAAAAAGTATTTGAATGCTTTTATGGACACACTCAAGGAGCAGGGTTTGGATGCTAAAAAGTTTTATAACAAGGATAATGGTCTCTACTATGTTTATTTGGCCGATTTTAATTATAAAAAAGATGCCCAGACAGCATTTGTCTCGAATTTAAATGGCAAATATCGAGATGAAAAATGGATCATGCAGGTTAATAGTGCAAATGCCACGGCTGCAAACATTTATACGGATTAATGGCACGAAATGCTGAATGTTCAAAATTTAACCAGCAGAGTCAGATATAAAATTACGATTATAAAGGACGAACTTCCAAGTGATATATTTAGTCCTTATAAAGAGATTGGGAAAGGTTTCCAATGAGTTGTTTGATTACCGGGTTTAAAGGGAGGGGCTATATAAAAGCCCCCTCCTTTTTTTTATGACAATTCTCCCTCATGTCATATCTAAAAACTTCTGTACCCCTGTATTTTACTAATGCATTTGAACGAATAAATGTAGGAATTTTACATGTGCTTGTAATATTTTTCTATATTTATTCCAATATTAAACCTAAATCGAATAATATTAACCTTCAAAACCCCCAATGAAAATGGAAACCTATCTTATCCTCCAGAGTACCAAAAAGAGTATTCAAAAAGTCGGAATCGAACCTGCCGCATGCGAAGGCTTTAGCCAAAGCAATTTTAAATACCCAAAGCTTTCTAGTATTAACTTACACCTAGAGCGAACTTACAGATCCTAAAAATCGTTTTCAATAGACGGATAATTTTCAATTACTAATTGAGACTAAATAAGGCACGCCTTATTTTATGTCTAAGTAACTGGATTGCTGTATCGTTTCTGTGCCTTATTATTTGAATAATTAGGTAAAATGCCCCCGTCTTTTGGTTATGGTTAATTGTGTCTTGCGCAATATTTAAATCCCGAAATTTTATCAACTCTAATTCTAATTCTTTAATAATTAATTAGACCTATGTAATCAAAATACTATATGTTATGAGATCAGATGTTTTAAAAATTATTGTTATTGATAATGATGTATTACTACATGAGGAGTACAATACATACTTCGAAAAATATAAGGATTTTTCGCTTGAGGGCGTTTATAGCTCAATGGAAAGTGCCTTAATGGATTATTCCAGTACATTGCCCGATATCATTATTTTGGAAGTATGTTTTCCATTTCTCACAGGCGTTCAATCAATACGCCTTTTTCATAAAAAAGATAGGCATGTGAAGATATTGATGGTAAGCAATAAATCCGACTTTGAGATTATTAAAAAAGCATTTAAAAATGGTGCTAATGGATATCTAACAAAGCCATTATGTAAAAAACGACTTCTTCGTGCCCTGAATTCAATAAAATATGAAGGCGCCGCAATGAGCAGGGATATTGTGCAAAAAGTAATTTCAAATTTCCAGGTAAAATCATATAATTTCTTCTCTGAAAGAGAAAACCAAATTATTGATTATTTATGTAGAGGAGCTACCTACAAGATAATTGCAGACAAATTATTTGTTACAACGAGCACTATAAATTTTCACATTCAGAATATTTATTTAAAACTAAATGTGAATTCAAAATCTGAAGCGCTTTTGAAATTACAGGAAATGGATTAATTAATAAGGATTGGAATAGCCGAACGTGAGTTTAATTTTGAAGATCTGGTGTTTTAAAGTAGCATTTAATCTAAAATTAAATTAAGGAATACTTCAGCTTAATTCCAAATAGGTATACTGTGCCAAGTATATTTTAATTTTTGTGATTAATTGAAAAAACCTCTGTTTTAACAGAGGTTTTTTATTGGTTAATTTGAGCGATTTCAGAATTTCTGGAATTCTGGGGAATTATTTTTCGTCAGTTTCAGGTAAATTAATTCCCTTTCGTAAAAATGTCAAGCCCATAAGTACTAGCCAAACAGCTTTAACGTGGAACATAGGTTTGTAAATTTCATAGTTATCTGGTATGCCCATGATTATACCGCCAGCTGCAATACCCATTACTATGGTTAGCCAACCAAGTCCTTTGCTCACAAGATTCCATTTAACAAAAGCAGCACCTAAGATTACCAGCCCAACACCTGAAAATACGCGGCCAAACCTGACAAAACAAGTTACGTAATGATTGGTGTAGCTTAACCCATCCATAATCTGTTGAACTTCTTCTGGTGATTTTCCTGCGGTTTTTCCAACGCCCCAAGCCCCAAATGTGTAATAAAATGCAGCTGCAATAGCCAGCGTGAACGTGCCGACGATAATCATTCCCGCACCTGGATAAATAAGTACTCGATAGGGCTTCTTTGTTGCTATTGAAGTTAAAGCGAACATTGCTATTCCCATGATTACCCATCCAAAAATGTGAAGTCGATACATCCAAATCCAAGTCCATAAATGTTCGTTTACGGCGCTAAAATCAGAGGCAACAATATACTCTCCTAAATGATGTGGTGAAAAAAACCAACCACCCCAGAGCAATACGGCCGAGACAATAAAAGCCCACCCGATGACATTAGTTTCAAAATCTTTTTTCATAATTTATCTATTTGTTGTGCCTAATATTAATTGAATCAAATTTCTTTTACTGTAACAAATGTTACAAAGGCTGAAATCAAAATTTACATTTCCTCTTTTTCTTGATCTTAGCCTAGAAGTGTTTTTTAGGTAAACTTAGGTGCTTGCTCAAATGTTTTGTTTAAATTTAGGAAGGCATTATCTATATTTTTTTCAAATATTTTAGTACCATTGACAATTATTTAATTAGCGCTTTATTAGATTATAAAGAAACTATACTATGGGTATTTCGTTATCAGGGCAAAAAACCATATCTACTGATTTGGAAGCGTACTTTCAGCAGTTTAGACGACACATTGTTGGCGTTGACCAAACTTTCAATGCTCCATACGGAGTGAAAAACATAATTTATGCAGATTGGACTGCCAGTGGTAGGCTATATGGCCCCATTGAGGAAAAACTATTGCATGAAATTGGCCCAATGGTTGCAAATACACATACCGAGACATCCTTTACCGGATCGGTAATGACAATGGCTTATCATAAGGCGCGCAAGAAAATAAAACAGCATGTAAATGCCAATGAGGATGATATTCTGATAACGGTAGGTACTGGAATGACAGGTGCAGTAAATAAATTCCAAAGAATTTTAGGACTTAAGGTATCTGAAAATTTAAAAGAGCATACAAATGTACCGGAAGCATTAAGACCTATTGTTTTTGTGTCTCATATGGAGCATCATTCCAATCAAACCTCTTGGTTAGAGACTATCGCAAAGGTTGAGGTTATTCCTTGTGATGAAACTGGTTTGATTTGTTTTAAGAGTTTTCAAAAATTATTGGACAAGTATCAAAAAAATCTAATAAAAATTGCTTCAATAACAGCATGTTCCAATGTAACAGGAATCAAAACCGATTACCATAGAATTGCGAAAATGATTCATCAAAATAACGGACTTTGTTTCGTTGATTTTGCATGTTCTGCGCCCTACGTAGATATTGATATGCATCCTGAAAACAAAGCGGAATATTTAGATGCAATTTTCTTTTCCCCCCATAAGTTCTTGGGTGGTCCTGGCGCATGTGGCGTATTGATATTCAATAAGAAATTATACAAGAATTTGGTTCCCGATAATCCTGGTGGTGGTACAGTCACTTATACAAATCCATGGGGAGACCATGATTATATTGATGATATAGAGACGAGGGAAGATGGGGGTACCCCAGGATTTTTACAGGCGATTCGAACGGCCTTTGCCATTCAACTGAAAGAAGAAATGGGAGTTAAGAATATTCATGATAGAGAAAATGAAATAAATAAAAGAATATTTGAAAAAATTTCCCAAATCGACAATTTGCATATTCTGGCCGGAGAACATCAAGATAGATTGGGAATATTCTCTTTTTATATTGATGATGCGCATTATAATCTTATCGTAAAACTATTGAATGACCGTTTCGGAATCCAAACCAGGGGAGGGTGCTCTTGTGCCGGCACTTATGGACATTTTTTACTGCATGTCAATGAATTGACCTCAAAGGCAATAGAGCAGAAAATCTTGGAGGGTTGCTTAATGGAAAGACCTGGTTGGGTGCGAATGTCGATTCACCCAACTATGACAAATGCAGAAGTTGACTTTATCTGCGATGCCATAAAACAAGTTGCTTTGAATCATGTGGAATGGGGTAAGGACTATATACAAAACCTGGCCAAAAACGAGTTTGAACACAAGGAAGGCAATTTACAAGAGCAAGAATTAGTAAATAGCTGGTTCAATTCCTGATTTATCCTTTTATTCCATATTTGAAGGTGTAATGGTAAAATTATAAGCGTATGGTTTGGGCGAAATCGTATATGCATCATGAACCAAAGCCCCCCATGAATTATCGCCACCAACACCCATTTGCCTAAAATCGATATTCCATTGTACGGTTTGACCAATTTTAATTTCAGCTCCATGTGTGGAGGTAACGGGTACCAAGCCAGATGCTGACTTTGTCGCCTCATTTGTATTAAAATCAATTTCTTTCATGGTAAAGGGCCATGTACTGGCATTTAACAACTGTTCTGATGATACTTTAAGTGCCATGGTATTAGACGAAACTTGCATCCATCGCACATCTGTTTTATTCCCGGTTTCCTGGGGTCTTGGATAACGATGGAATTGATCGATGATCTTACCAGCATACAAGCCAGTTTTCACGCCAGTTTTTCTATCCCAGTAACTTTCTTCAGGCCCATTGCCATACCAAGAAACTTCGTCATACTCATTCGCTAGTGTAAGATACATGCCTAAACGAGGGATGTTTGGTAAATCTTCTTTCATTGGAACGAATTCATAAGCTATAGCTAATTGTCCGTTGGGTTGAATTGAATACCAAACCAATACTTTAGCTTCATGACCTGGAAGGTCATAACGCACTTGGTAAGTCACCTTATTTTCAATATTAATTGGTTTGCTGACCAAAGAGGCTTCGTAGTTGTACGAAGCATCTTGCCATACTTTGGCCCATTTATCCATGCCATTACCCAAATCGTTATCCGTTGGTGGGCGCCAGAAATTAGGGCGAATGGGTTGTGTTGTAATCTGTTTGCCGCTATGTGCCCATGATACAATTTCTCCTGTCTTAGTGTCAATTTTCAAGTTTACATTATTGTTTGCTATTTCAATTTCCGATGCCGTCGATTTAATTTCCAAACGTTCACCCTCGAAAACTGGTTTCGTGGTTTTTTGAACATCCTTATTCAGTACAAATTGCTCCCATGCTACTTCATGCCCCTTGGGAATCATTGCCGTAGATTTTTTTTGAATTAAACTAACCTCAAGAATATATTCAATATTAGCTTCGAAAACGGTTGGAATTTTATCAAAATATGCAATTAATGATTGCCTGGGTTGTACATTCAAATTGGGATTTGCCTGTTGTGCCATTTCTTTACCATTCTTCAATATTTTAACTCTTATTTCCTTGTCTGACAGATCTGAGAAGAAGTTTTTGTTCTCAATCACAACTACCCCATTTAAGTCATACTTGAACTGTACTGGTTCATAAACTTTCTTCACTTCAGCTAAATGCGGATGCGGATTTCGGTATGGGTCCACCAAACCGTTATTGAGGAAATTCCCATCTGTAGGCAAATCTGGATGAAAATCCTGTCCGTAAGCTAGGTACGGTAATCCTTCTTCATTCTTATATTCCAAACTTTGGTCTACCCAATCCCAAATAAAACCACCTTGTAGATTGGGATATTTTTCGATGATATACCAATAATCCTGAAGATTTCCTACTGAATTCCCCATGGCATGGGCATATTCAATCATTATTGATGGTTTGTCAGAGTCCGATTGGCCATGTTCAATCAAGAATTCCGGTTTAGGATACATTGGGCAATATAGATCTGTGTAACCTTCCTTGCCTGCAGGTTCATATTGAACAATTCTATTATTATCGGCCTCTTTAAGCCATTGATAGGTAGCTTTGAAAATTTCACCTTCTCCGGCCTCATTTCCCAAGGACCACGAATAAATGCTGGGGTGGTTTCTATCACGGTAATACATACGCTGTGTTCTTGATAAATGCGCTTCATACCAAGAAAGCTCATTGCCAATCTGTGTTTTTTCATCAATGGCCAGTGGATGGCTTTCAATATTGGCCTCATCAACAACATAGAGTCCGTAGGTATCGCATAGTTCCAACCAATAGGGATCGTTGGGATAGTGTGCACTACGAACCGCATTGATGTTGTTCTGTTTCATTAATGCAATATCCATTTCCATGGATTCCTTTGAGACTACATGACCGGTATGAGGGTCAGTTTCATGCCTGTCTACTCCTTTGATGTAAATGGCCTTACCGTTGATCAGTACTTGGCTATTCTTTATTTCGACCCTTTTGAATCCGACTTTCTTGTTTAGATATTGGCTGTTTTTTGGGTTGATTTCATCTTCCAAAGATATCTTCAAAGTATATAAGTTAGGTTGTTCTGCAGACCATTGTTTTACCTCTTTTACGATATCATTAAAAACAACATCGATCTTTGAATCTTTTGGAAGTTCAATCGTTTTTTCAGTGGCGAAGATAGATTTATTCCCATCCAACAATTCTAAGACAACAATTCTGGAAACAATATCATTCGTATTGTTTTTTAAGGATATCGTTCCCCTGAATATCCCATTGGAATACGTATCATCCAAATTAGTGTAGGCATGATAGTCAGATATAAAAGCCTTTGGTTGGGAATAGAGATAAACATCGCGTTCAATACCACTCATGCGTAGCATATCCTGACTCTCTAGGTAGCTGGCGTCACTCCATCGAAACATTTGCATGGCAAAAACATTTTCACCTTCTTTTAAATATGGGGTGATGTTGAATTCTGCAGGCGTTTTGCTTCCTTGTGAATAGCCCACATACTTTCCATTGACATATAAGTACATGGCTGACTTAGCGCCCGCAAAATGAATGATAACATCCTCTGAAAGAAATTCCTTGCTCAATTTTATTTCCCTGCGATAAGTGCCAACGGGATTATAATCTTTGGGCGCTTGAGGCCATTCCGTTTCAAAAGGATATCGTTCATCCAAATAAATGGGGTAGTCATAACCTTCAACTTCCCAATTTGCAGGAACTGGAATGGTTCCCCAATCAGAATCATCAAAATGTGTATTTTGAAAAGTTGTTGGTCGTTTTTTTGGATCTTTTACAAAATGGAATTTCCACTCCCCATTTAGGCTTAAAAACCGTTTGGAATCCTCTTTATTTAAAATTTCAGCAGTCTCAAAACTAAAATAAGTGGCTCTCGGAGGTAATTTATTCTCTTCGAATATTTGATGGTTATAGTGGTTTTCCTGTTTTACAACAGCGGGTAAGGGCTTATCTTTGCAATTGATTAAAATCAATGAACCTATAAGCACAAAAAGTATTTTTTTCATATCCAAGCCTATTATTATGATTTCATGAAATCCTCATGAAGAATCTTTTTTAGATAAAAAACCAACTCTTTGGCATTCTCTATGCTAAAAACTAAAGGCGGTTTTATTTTTAAGACGTTATGGTCAGGACCATCTGTACTCATTAAAATACCGTGATCCTTCATTCGATTGGCCAAATAATTTGTTTGTGCTTCGAGTGGATTCAGTTCTTTATCCACCAATTCTATACCCAAAAAGAGTCCCTGACCGCGAACATCCCCAATGATTGGAAATTCGATAGCAAGTTTATATAATTCGGACTTTAAGAATTCACCCACTTTGTATGCCTTTTCCTGAAGTTTTTCTTGCTTGACGACACGTATAACCTCTGTGCCAATAGCGCATGAAACGGGGTTGCCACCAAAGGTGTTGAAATACTCCATGCCATTGGCAAACTTCTCGGCTATCTCTTGGGTACAGGCAACGGCCGCCAAAGGATGTCCGTTACCTAAAGGCTTACCAATTGTTACAATGTCGGGTACTACATCGTGTAATTGAAAACCCCAAAAAGTTTCCCCCATTCTACCACAACCTACTTGTACCTCGTCAGAAATGCATAATCCACCGGCTTTTCTTATGTACTGATAAGTCTGTTTCAAGAACCCTTCAGGAAGTTCAATTTGACCACCACAACTAATGATTGGTTCTATAATGAAAGCACCTACTCCACGGCCTTTTTTATGTATGTCCTCAACCTGTTTTTGTACTTCTTCAGCATACATTGGCCCAGTATTCTTTCCTCTGTATTTACCTCTAAATGCATCAGGTAAAGGAAAAATATGCGTGTGTTCGGGAGCACCTTTCCCACCTTTGCCATCGAATTTATAGGAGCTAATGTCTATACACATGTTGGTATTGCCATGATAGCCCACCTCAGACGCAATAATATCACGTTCACCGGTTGCTGCCTTCACCATTCGTATCGCTAATTCATTGGCTTCACTACCTGAATTTACAAAATGCAATACACTCAACTCATCTGGGAGCGTTTCTAATAATTCTTTCGCCAAGGCATTGATGTTCTCATGTAAATAACGTGAGTTTGTATTGATCAAGGCCATTTGTGATTGGCCAGCTTTGACAACCCTTGGATGTTCATGACCCACATGGGCAACATTGTTGACCGTGTCCAAATAACTACGGCCGAATTGATTGAGTAAATACTGACCATTGCCGCGAACCATTTTTATAGGCACTTTGTACTGTAAGCTGAGACTTTTGCCCAAGTGTTTTTTGCGATAGGCAATTAGTTCTTCATTGGTTAAATCAGTTTTAGAATCAAGCTCCTTGGATTTGAATAGCATATTGGGGTTGGGACAGATACTTTTCCAAATGTTGATTTGTTTGAAATAGGCTACTCCGGGGTAATCTACTTTATAATCCAACATTGAAAGCATGACCTGAAAGTGTAGGTGAGGGGTCCAATTACCATTTTCAGGATAATTGCCCAAACTGCCAATTTGGTCACCAGCTTTTAATCTATCCCCTATATGATGTTTTGTGGCGCTGGCAACAGATAAATGCCCATACAAAGTATAGAATTCAAGATCATTGAAGTTGTGTTTTAAGACTACCAATCCGCCATATTCCTTATCTCCTTCATCATTGACGGCAATTACAACTTCACTGGCGAATAGTGCATGAATAGGTGTTTTGGCGGGAAGCCAATAATCAATACCCAAATGTATGGTTCGCTTTTCCTTACCGCTATTGCCAATTTTGTCATAGGCAGATGAAGTATAAAGCGGTCTTGGTTCCAAGTATCCACCAGCAATAATTTTTGTTGGGTGTTTTTTCTGAAGCTTATTAATCTTAAATTGAAATAGATCCAAATCATTGAATTCGCTTTGATGTCCAATCCAATGGCTTGAAACACTTAAATCCAAAGGAAACACTCCGTCTGATTTTATGGTCGGGAATAACTTCTCTAAACCAAAACTGTTATTTACCATCCAATCGTTGAACTTTTTTGTTTTGGGATGGGCATTAAAACCACAGACTTCCCGAAAACTAAAACAAGCAAAATCAGGACTTATTTTTCGCCACTTTTTTAGGACTTCCCAAGCTGGTTTATCACTGATCAACAGATATTCATTATCGGGTTCCTTGACTTTGTTCAAAGCCGACTTTGTAACCGAAATAATCAATCGCATGGCAATGGAAGTGTATAAATGTTCCAATTCCGATTCCAATAGTGGGAAGGTGCCATGATATCCTCTAATTATTGGCAATGCTGCCTGTAAAGGGTCATTGTGATGCATGATGGCATAGGCGCAGGCTATGGCCACATCATTGATTATTTGGGTATGTATCGCATCACCATAATCAATGGCTGCTTTAACTTTTGGATTTACCAATTCATCAGAAACTATGACATTATTGTCATTAGCATCATTGTGGACTACTGATCTTCTAAGTTTGCTATAGGTTTTATATTCTTCTTCGAACTTGTCCTGAAAGTATGCGATGATATCTTTTTTATCATCTTCAAATAAATCCAAGTGTTTTTTGGTCCATAGTGATTGGGCAATATCCCATTCAAAATCACGACTGGCCATCGGGTGTTCAAACCCCATCAAAGAAGCGGTTAATTTTCCGCATTGTTCTCCTAAGCTAGTTCGTAAATAATCTAATTGTGGGTTGACAGCGCTCCATATTCTACCCGAAATCCAACTGAGCAAACGAACTTTGCGCGAATTCCCGAAATCATCAATATATTCAGAAATGACTTTGCCATTAACGTCCAAACTAACTTTGGGTGCAATAATATCAAGTTGTTTCGCTTCAATATGTTGAAGCAGTTTCTGTTGAAAGTCAAGATATGCTTCATTCTCATTGGGCCGTGAAACCTTTAGAATGTACCCCTCGCCATTTTCAATTTTTAATCTAAAGTTAAAATCCAATTCTCCAGGCAATGCCGATGCTTTTCCTTTGATATTGAATAATTCCAAAGCCAATTTCTCAGCTTCATCCGGTGTTACTTTTATTGCGGGATAATCAATCATTCTTTTGCGTTGATAATATCTTGGTTACAATCCAAAAAAAGCCTAAAAAGACTAATTTAAACTTAAAAATAAGGGTATTTTAAAAGTAATCACAATAAACATTTTTAATTTGGATTTAGGACGTTATTTTTGAGTTCCCCAAATGTATTAATAAGGCGTTACTAGATAATCATGATCAAAGAACTACAAGAAAATTACGGACATCTTTTTGAAGAGGAGTTGATAAATGAAATTATCCAGACAGGAACGTATCGGGAAATTCGTGAAGGCCATAAACTTATGGAAATTGGCGATTACGTAAAGTCTATGCCATTACTGATATCCGGGGTTATTAAAGTGCTAAGGGAAGATGGTGATGGTGATGAATTACTATTGTATTTTCTAGAGCATGGCGATACTTGTGCCATGACCCTTTCTTGTTGTATGGGGCAAACTAAAAGTGAGATAAGGGCTATTGCGGAAACCAATACAAAACTGATTATGGTGCCAGTCCAAAAAATGGAAGAATGGTTAGCAAAATATAGTAGTTGGCGCAATTTTGTCTTACAGAGTTATCATAATAGGTTGAATGAAATGCTGGAAACTGTGGATAGTATTGCCTTTCTGAAAATGGATGATCGACTGCTGAAATATATTAAGGACAAAGCCCGTGTAAACAATGATAGTACAATAGCTACCACACATCAGCATATTGCTTATGAATTACATACTTCCAGGGTAGTTGTTTCAAGATTGCTCAAAAAATTGGAGAATCTAGGAAAAATAGAACTTCATAGAAATCAGATTAAATTAATCGATGTTTAATTTATAGCCTTGGGATATTAAAGTGAACCGAATTTTAAGTTCAATCTTTATAAAAAGGACTGATATTTATCAGTCTTTTTTAGTTTGGAAGTTCTGAGATTTGTAACCAATGTTACTTTACCTTTCATTATTTGATTATAATTTTATACCGTTAACTGTACAAGCTTGGTTACATGAGAATTGAACAAATTTATACGGGCTGCTTAGCCCATGCAGCGTATTATTTGGAGAGCAATGGCGAAGCTGCCATTTTTGATCCATTACGCGAGGTTCAACCCTATATTGATAGGGCTAATAAAGACACTGCCAAGATCAAATATGTTTTTGAGACACATTTTCATGCTGATTTTGTCAGCGGGCATTTGGATTTGAAGAAAAAAACAGGAGCACAGATTGTTTTTGGTCCTACTGCAAAACCCGGTTATGATGCCCTTGTCGCTGAAGATAACCAAGTATTTGAAATCGGGGATTATAAAGTGAAGGTTTTGCACACTCCGGGACACACGATGGAGAGTACCACTTATTTATTGATCGATGAAAAAGGGGAGGAACACGGAATCGTAACTGGGGATACCTTGTTCATAGGTGATGTTGGTAGACCAGATTTGGCCCAACATGTGGTTTCTGAGTTAACTGAAGAAAAATTGGCGGGTCATTTGTACGATTCATTACGCGATAAAATTATGCCTCTCAATGATAAGCTTATTGTTTATCCAAATCATGGTGCAGGATCTGCTTGTGGTAAAATGATGAGTAAGGAAACCACTGATACGTTGGGAAATCAGAAGAAGGTGAATTACGCACTGAGAGCTGATATGACCAAGGATGAATTTATAAAAGAGCTGCTAACGGGTTTAACCCCGCCGCCAGCATATTTTCCAAAGAATGTGCTGATGAACATAAAAGGTTATGAAAGTTTGGACACTGTAATGGAAAGAGGTATCAAACCCCTATCCCCTGATGCTTTTGAGGCGGCGGCCAATGAAACCGGTGCCCTCATGCTCGATACTAGGGATCCTAAGGATTTTGCCAAGGGTTTTATTCCAAATAGCATCAATATAGGTCTAAAAGGGAATTTTGCACAGTGGGTTGGTGAAATGATTCCTCGTATAAAGCAGGAAATACTTTTGATTACCTATCCGAATAAAGAAGAAGAAGCAATAACCCGATTATCAAGAGTAGGGTATGACCACACTATTGGATTCTTAAATGGTGGATTTGAAAATTGGAGTAATTCAAATAAGGAATTTGAAAAAGTAGGCAGGATTACCTCAGAAATTTATGCAAAGGCCTATCACGCAGAGATGCCATTGGTATTTGATATTCGCAAAAAAAGTGAATACAATTCACAACATGTAATAGGGTCAATCAATGTTCCTTTGAATGAATTAAATAAGCATTTGGCCCAGTTTCCGAAAGAAGTCCCCTTTGTCATTTATTGTGAGGGAGGTTATCGCAGTATGATAGCGGCTTCAATCTTAAAACAAAGAGGTTGGGATGATTTTGTTGACGTGAATGACGGTTATGTGGGTATAACCAAAACAAATATTAATAGGTCAGAATATATTTGTCCAACTACCATGCTGTAGCTTGGGCAAAAGTTTGTTTAAGATGGATGTTTGGGTAACGATTATGATGAAAATGGCCGTTCCCCAATTACAAAGCGTATAAAATTAATATAGAGAAATATGTCATTTTTAAGTTCACTTTTTGGGGGTAGTGCCCTTAACTCGGATAAATTCGAAGTCCTTGATAAAAACGCTTTTAAAACTGCTATTCGGCAAAAGAAAGTACAATTGGTCGATGTTAGAACGCCCAGGGAATATAAGGGTGGGCATATTGGAAAAGCAATAAATATAGATCTATTCCATCGAGGAAGTTTTAAGCAGGCTTTTGAAAAACTGGATAAAAGCAAACCTGTTTATCTATACTGTAGGTCGGGAAGTAGAAGTAGAAAGGCGGCCCAGAGAATTTTGGATATGGGATTTGAAAAAGTTTACGATCTAAAAGGGGGTTATATGCATTGGTAACAACCGCTTAAGCAATATTACGTAATCAATAAGCTTCCGAATAAATGAGTAGTGTAAATAAAATAGTAATTAAATGAACCACAGGTTGGAACGTGAAGAAAGTGTCTTGAAGACATATTTAGTGACAGGCCAGTCCATGCCTTGGCGATAACAACCAAAATGTTGATTGGCGAATTACACCTGCCTGCCTGCAGGAAAGTCTGACCTATTATAACAAATAAATATCAACGGATGAAAGCATCAATAATAGTACAAAACCTAAAATGCGGTGGATGTGCCCGGACCATAACAAATAAATTATCTGAATTGGAAAACATTTCAGAAATTCAGGTTTTTCCAAATACGTCAACGGTATCATTCGCCTACGAAGATTCCGGAGATGCCTTAAATGTCAAGGATAAACTTAAAGATCTGGGCTACCCTTCAATTGAAAGTAAGAATACGATTGCTGCAAAAGCCAAGTCATTCGTGAGCTGTGCTACCGGTAAAATGTCAAAGTAATGAAAATAGTATACATATTGGCCATTCTCTTAGTTATTACTGGATGTAAAGACGCCAAGAAATCTGAATATACAAAGGCAGATAAAACGGATGCACTAGATGTTATAGCTTCTGAATCGCATCCCGGAAGAAAAATCATGGAAACCGAGTGTTACATATGCCACAATCCTAAAGCCTCTGAGGAGAGTATGATCGCTCCACCAATGATTGCAATCAAGAAACATTACATCAACCAAGAAACAACGAAAGAACAATTTCAGTATGATTTGGTCAGTTGGATAAACAATCCTTCAGAAGAAAAATCTAAAATGCCAGGTGCACTTAGGAAATTCGGTATTATGCCACTGCAACCTTTTCCTGAGGATAAAATCAAATTGATTGCCGAATATATTTACGATTATGAAATTGATGAACCAGATTGGTTTGAAGAACATTACCAAAAAGGGCGCGGTAATGGACGAGGAAAAGGAATGGGTAAAGGCAAACAAGGGGGTAAGGGTAAAGGCAAGCAGATGCGAAAAGGAATAGGACGGAATGATGCTCGCGAAGATCATAGCGATATCGGCCTAAAATATGCCTTATCAACAAAAGCCCAATTAGGGAAAAATTTAATGAAAGCCATTCAGGATAAAGGCACTGTAGGTGCCGTTGAGTTTTGCAATATTGAGGCTATGAAGCTTACTGATAGCATGTCAGTTATGCATAATGCAATAATCAAAAGAGTTTCAGATAAGCCCAGGAACCTAAAGAACATGGCCAATGCAAAAGAGTTGGGGCATATCGCAACCTTTAAGGAACTGGTAAAAGCTGGATCTGATATAGACCCTATTGTTGAAGAAATTAATGGTGAAGTTAATTTCTATTACCCCATCACTACAAATACCACGTGTTTACAATGTCATGGCACGCCCAATGAACAAATAACCGCTATGACTTTTAATGCATTGAATAAATTATATCCTGAAGATAAGGCAACAGGATACGACGTAGATCAAGTTCGCGGTATTTGGAGCATTAATTTTGAAGCCAGTTCCATTAAATGAAAAAGGATTACAAAATCTTAATCCTTTTTGGTTTTACCAAACCCATATATATTTTGATGGATAAAATCTTTGGGAAATTTATCGTCCCCTGGAAAACCTAATTCTATAGTGCCACTATCCTCTGGTATATAATTGGTCTTAAAAATATAATCCCAAAGACTTAGACTAATTCCGAAGTTTACACCATAGGAATCTTTAGGGAGGGCATATACATGATGGTACAAATGCATTACCGAATTATTCAGAATATACTTCAGTGGCCCCCATGTTATTTTAATATTTGCATGGTTCAAATGCCCAATGGTGATAGCGGCAAAATGAACAATAAAGGCTTGTTCCGGTTCAAAACCTCCCAGGACCATAACACCCAGGGTTTTTAAAGGTTTGTATAATATATTCTCCATCCAATGATATCTTAAATGAGCTGCAAAGCCCATTTCCTTGACAGAATGATGAACTTTGTGAAATCGCCATAAGAATTCATATTTATGAAGTAGAATATGGGTAAACCATTGTACAAAGTCAAGGATTATAAAGAAAATCAACAATTGAGCCCAGGCCGGAAGGGCAGAAAGGTCTAATAAAGTAAGGCTCTTTGAGGAAACGCCTATATCATTAAAGAGTAATCCCAACATTTTGTAAAAACCACTTACGGCAATAGCAAATAAGAAGAAATTGAAATACATATAAAATCCATCCAACCAAAAATCCTTCCTAAAAATAGATTGGTTCTTTCTCCAGGGGAAGGCAATTTCAAGGCCCCATACGATTAACGAAATAACCGTAAGACCCCAGAAGTAATTGGTATACCAAGGCACATCAAAAAGTATTGATTTCCACGTCCAATCTACGCTGCCCATAAATGAGTTTACAAAAGCATCTAAGTATTTTTCCATTACTATATTATTTAATTTTATTACTTCTTTTTAAAGCTGTTCATCGTTAAAATATCAATCTTTGAGTTCATACCACTCTATGTCTTTTAAAACCTCTCTCCGGCCTTTATTTGATGGAGGATAGTTGGTAACTAGATAGTCCACTATCATATCCTCGTTATTGCCCAGGTCCCAAAGATTTTGTGTCTCTTGCATCCATCGTATCGTGCTGATCCATCGTTCTTTGTTCATTCTATTTTGGGTTACCAGTTTTGCAGAATGGCAATTCGTACAATTATTGACTACGGCCATGAGTCCTTCGGCTTCTATCAAACCTGTGCGAACATGTATGCCATTTTCTATTTTGTCATAATCATCTTCTTCGACGACTGCCACATACTCTGCCTCGGGTTTTGATTTTTCAAATAGGCTTGGGTTCGACAAAAGATATAGCACTGAAATTGCAGCTACAGCAAACAAACCAAAAAGGACTACCATCAGGCGATATATTGCCCTAACTTGCTGTTTGAATTTTTTATGATCCTCCATGCTTATGCAACCTTTATGGCAATTCTATGGGATGCATTGTTTAGATAACCTTTTGGATTCCAACCTGGTAAAAGCATAGGTTGACTTATTCCTCTAGCGTCGGTTGCTCTTGCCCAAACTTCATAATATCCTTTTTTGGGAAAATCAACGTTGGCCGTAAAATGCTGCCATGCCAAGCGATTAGCAGGTTTTTCAATGGCACATTCTTTCCAAGTGGAGCCAAAATCGATGGAATACTCCATCTTCGAAACTTCCAATTCTCCGGCCCATGCATGTCCTCTTATATTTAGTTTTTTTCCTTGTTGAATTGTCGCACCCGTTTTAGGATAGGTAATCAAGGATTTCACGGGCATGGATTCAATAATGCACATGTCCTCATCCTTTACCTTTTCACCAGGGGCCACGGGGTTACAAGGAACCCTATACGCAGTACCAGTCATTTTAGTGCCATCATGGACTATATTACGGACGCTTATGCGATTGATCCATTTACCTGAAACTGAAGCAGGCCAACCACCGGCTACCAGCCGTAAAGGATAGCCATGAGCTAATGGAATATCCTTACCGTTCATTTTGAATGCTACTAAGGTTTCATCTTGCATTACTTTTGGTAAGGGTGCTCCACGAGAGATTGGTTCTTTTTTTGGATCCCTGCTTAGGTGAACATCCGCTGCATGATAACCAATATAAACTGCATCACTTTTAATACCAACATCCTCAAGAATATCCCTTAATCGTACCCCTGTCCATGTTGCACAGGATACAGCCCCGATTGTCCATTGATTTCCTTTGGCAGGGGGGTCAAATTCGCTTCGGCCATTCCCACCACATTCCAATGTTAATTGGTAAGTATGTTGGGAGAATTTTGACTTTAATTCTTCAAGGGTATAAGTTTTGGTCTGTTTGGCCGATTCTCCATCGATGGTCAACGTCCATTTGCCGATATCGATATCTTCTGGTATGATACCATTATTGCGAATGAACATGAATTTATTGGGTGTGATTTTATCATCCAATAAATGTGCTTTGGCTTCAATATTCCAAGGTTTGTCATTGAGAACGACCATTTCCTTATCTTTGTCGAACATCTTAAAAGGGTCAGGGTCTTGTAAGGCCAATGGTTGATAGCCTTCTGGCAGCACATTACCAAAAACAATTTCGGCTCCGATGACAGTGGTCATAGTTCCTAAAACCGCTTTCTTAACAAAGTTTCTTCTTTTCATTTTGTTTATTGAAGTTCTTGATCTCCGAAAATAAGCATTTTTTGGTTTTACAATCTGTAACAAAAGTTACACCAGGCCTTAAAGATAAATAATTGGAAGTTTTCTCGTTATGATAAGTATCATTGTTTTTATATCAAGATCAGATTCATCAATCAGATTTTCTCGTATAGGCTGGAACATAGCTAAGGCAATATACGGCCCAAAGTCTACATCCGGAATCAGAATGCATTTCCATGATTTTATCTATCATTGGTATATCCATTTTTCCTGTCGTACTTTTATTTCTGTGGCAAACCATTCTTTATAGTTAAAACGAAAGCCAAAGCCAAAGCCTCTTCTTTTGTATATCAAATTTATCACTAGAGCACTTTGGTGTTATTTGTTTTTTAGTAATTTTCAAAATTTGGTAATTGGAAATAGTTTTTACCTCATTGTTGTAGCGCATACTGTTACTATATTCGTAGTTTATTTTTCAACTTTAGGCGTATTCAAGAGAATATTTTATGGACGTTACTTTTTCGTTGATAGCAGGTTTATTAGCCTCTATATTGCATGTAATTACAGGGCCGGATCATTTAGCTGCTGTTTTGCCTTTTGTGATCGAATCCAAGAAAAAAGCCTGGAAAATTGGTCTTTTCTGGGGGATAGGCCATCTCGTAGGCATGTTGTTCATCGGATTATTGTTCTTGGTTTTCAAGGAGTTGATTCCTATAGACCAAATATCAAATTACAGCGAACAATTAGTGGGACTTGTACTAGTTGGTATTGGGATTTGGGCCTTTTACAGAATCTTCAGAAAAAACAAACCACATAAGCATTTACATGTTCACAGTGAAAATTCACCAATAATCCATTCCCATAAGCATGAACATTCCCATGAAAAATCGCACCACCATGTTCATGACAAAACAATAAAGCAAAGTAAATATGCTTCGTTTTCTATAGGATTTCTGCATGGTTTGGCGGGTATAGCGCATTTTTTATTGTTCATCCCGGTTTTGAGTTTTAATGAACAGTCAGATTCTATTCTTTATGTAATAGGGTTTGGCCTGGGTATTATAGTGGCAATGACCGTATTTGCCTTTGTAATAGGTAAAATATCCTCCTTTGCCAAAAATGAGCACAATGATGCGTTTTTTAAGGGAATTCGCCTGTCCGGTGGGCTCTTTGCAATAGTAATCGGAATTTATTGGGTTTTTAGCACCTAGCAAATACGAGGCAATTGTTCGCCAATTAAGGGACTTACGATTCGTTTACCTCCAATTAGACTTTCCATGACCACCTTATTGGGGTGCTCATCGGTTACTTCGCCAATACATGCAGTATTTTTACCTTTGTCATTATTTCTCATTGTTTCAACAATGGCATCGGCCACTTCGGACTCAACAATAGCGATAAAAACACCTTCATTGGCAACATACATAGGGTCTAATCCTAAAATTTCACAAGCCGCGGCAACTTGCTTTTCAAGGGGAATCTTATTTTCTGAAATAGTTACTCCCATGTTGATGTCAGTGGCTATTTCTGATAATACACTAGCCAGACCACCTCTTGTTGGGTCTCTGAACAAGTGTATTTTGTTACCGAATTTATCCAATAGATCATTTACCACATAATTTAAGTTTGTGGTGTCGCTCTCAATGGTGGACTCAAACTTCAAACCTTCCCGTTGGGACATAATTGCCATTCCGTGTTGTGCAATAAACCCACTGACTATTATTTTATCCCCTACTTTTATATTGTCTGCCGAGATATTTGCCTTAGGATGAACCTCTCCAAATCCTGTAGTATTAATAAAGATTTTATCTCCCTTGCCACGTTCAACAACCTTGGTGTCACCTGTAATTATGAGTACGCCGCTTTTATCGGCGGCTTTTTTCACGGAATTTACGATTTTTGTAAAATCACTGATCGCCAAACCCTCTTCAACAATAAATGCAAGCGATAGGTATTTAGGAATGGCGCCACACATGGCAACATCATTAACAGTCCCGTTTACTGCCAACTCCCCAATGTCCCCTCCTTTGAAAAAAATGGGGGAAATGACAAAACTATCCGTGGAAATGGCAAATTCCCCATTAAATTTTACAATGGAACCATCGTGTTTTTGATTTAAATATGGATTGTTGAAGGTTTTAAAGATAATTTTGTCCAATAGGTCCCTTGTCATTGTTCCACCACTACCATGACCTAAATTTATAGTATCAAACCCGAGTTTTGTCGTATCCATTTGTTATGAGGAAATTAAATTATCTGAAAAATGAAAATAGGCTGCACAGGCCCCTTCGGAAGAAACCATGGGAGCACCCAAAGGGTTGGAGGGTGTACAGGTTTTACCAAATTGACTGCATTGGTTTGGTTTTTTAATGCCCCTTAAAATCTCGCCAGCAATACATTGGGAATTTTCAGGGACTTTTATATTTCCGATTCCAAATTTAGCTTCAGCGTTATACTTTCGATACGCTTCCCTTATGACATAACCGCTATTTGGAATTTCACCTATTCCACGCCATTCCCTGTCACCCACTTCAAATACTTTTCGAATTACATTTATGGCGGCCTTATTGCCATGTTCTTTTACTACCCTGGCATATTGATTTTCAAGTTCAAAGGTTCCTTCCTCCAACTGTTTTACCGCCATATATATGCCCTGTACCAAATCCAATGGTTCAAATCCTGTTATTACAATGGGAATTTCATACTTTTTGACCAAAGGATAATACCCTTGTATCCCCATAATGGCACAAACATGGCCTGCTCCCAAGAAAGCATCTATATTACAGAGTTCGTCGTCCAAAATTGCCTCCATGGCGGGAGGCACCAGTACATGGGATGCCAAAATGGAGTAATTGGTAATGCCCTCTTTTTCGGCATGCAAAACCGACAAAGCATTGGCAGGGGCAGTAGTTTCAAATCCGACGGCAAAAAATACAACTTCCTTATCGGGATTTTCCTTGGCAATTGAAACTGCTTCAATAGGGGAGTACAATATCCGTAAATCTCCTCCACTAGCTTTTGCCTCCAATAAACTCTTTTTACTTCCTGGAACACGGATCATATCACCAAAAGAGCACACGATCACGTCGTTTTCCAACAATTCAATGGCCTTATCTATTAAATTTAACGGTGTTACACAAACAGGACAGCCAGGACCATGGATCATCCGCACCTGATCCGGGTGTAAATCCAAAATACCATTCTTGACCAGACTATGGGTCTGTCCCCCACAAATCTCCATAATGTTCCAGTTGCGGGTAGTAATTTTATGGATTTCATCGAGGTATTTTTTGGTAGCCTCAAAATTTCTGTATTCACTCAGATACTTCATTTTCAATTCTTTATGTGTAAATAATACATAATTTGCCCAAAAGAAACGTTTTCATCGTTAGGGGATAACTCCTTATGAAAATACAACTTTATTTCTTTAGGCACCAGTTCCAACAGCATGTCCATCAAGGTAGTATTTTGAAAAACGCCACCACTTAGCGCTATATGTTTATAGTTTTTGTTTTTGGCCAATTCCAAAATCAAAAATGCCAGGGTAAACAAAAAATTTGCAATTATTTGCGCCCTTGGTTCCCCTATTTTGATATCCGCATATACTTTTTTTATAATTTCTTTTGGTGATATTTTATTTTCAATGTTGTCTAAATAACTTTTACAGGATTTTAGATCGTAATCTACAACCAGATTTTCCAATAAAATTGCCGCCTCACCTTCGTAAGTGTTCTTGTCACAGATATCCAATAAGGAAGCAACCGCATCGAAGAGCCTCCCAGCGGATGAAGTTTTTAGTTTATGGTGTTTTTTCAGCGATTGATAAATCGCCAATTCTTCTTTGGAAAACTTTTTAGCAACAACAGATTGCAGGGAATCATCGGCTAAGGATAATAATGAAAGTCTGGGCTCCTTTGCCATTTTGTCCCCGGCCAGCCAATTAAAATATTCGAAGTTGGCAATTCGTTCTATTTTTTTTGATTGAAAATCAAAAAATTCACCACCCCAAATTTGGTGATCATCCCCATAACCGGTTCCGTCCCAAACGACACCTAAAATAGATTCCTGACTATCAAAAAGATCATGTTCCCCTAAGACTGATGCAAAATGTGCTTTATGGTGTTGGACTTGATGGAGTTTTGCATTAAATTGTCGTGATAATTCTTCACCGTATTGTGTACTTTGATAGGAGGGGTGTTTATCTGTTAAGATCACATCAGGTTTATGCTCAAATAGGCTTATAAACTTTGAAGCGGTTTGGGTAAATCGATCATACACGTCATAGTGGGCCAAGTTGCCCAAATACTGACTGATATATAAAAAATCGTTGGGTAAAAAGGCAATGGTACTTTTTAAATGCGCACCCATGGCCATGATTTTTTTATCGGATTTGGATGACACATTAAAAAAATTAGGGGCGAGGCCCCTTGAACGTCTAAATAAAACTTTATGACCAAACTTTACACTGTATTTTACGACCGAATCATCTTGTGGGTGGGATATTTCCAGATCATGATGAAAAAAATAATCGGCTATTTTCCCCAATTCCTTTAACGCAATCGTATTGGAACTAATAATGGGGGAGCCATGAACATTACCACTAGTTGCTACTAAGGGCATGTTTACCTCATTGGCCAATAGTTGCAGTATTCCCGAATAGGGCAGCATCACTCCCAGTTGGTTTAAATTTGGAGCCAGTTCGGTCAAAGCCAAATTGCCTTTAAAATTTGTTTTAGGAAGGATGACTATTGGTCTTTCCGTTGAGGTAAGGGCCTTCTTTTGGGTATGGGTAAGACCCAAATGCTGTTCTAATAGTACCAAAGAGGGATATAAAATAGCAAACGGCTTGGTGGGTCGTTTTTTTCTAACTCTTAATTCTTGGATGGCTGATGGATTAGCTGCGTCACAACAAAGCAAATAACCTCCGGTATTTTTAATGGCGACTATTTTTCCTTTTTGCAATACGGCTGCTATTTTCCTAAAAATATCAGCTTTGGAAGTTTTTACGGGCATCCCTTTTGCGTCGGTTAAAATAATGCCAATACCACAAGTTGAACAGGTATTTGTCTGCGAATGAAAACGTCTATCGGTAGGATCGGTGTATTCATTTTTGCATACCTCACACATCTCAAAATCATCCATATTGGTGTGATTGCGCTCAAATGGAAAGGTGTTTGTAATGGCCAACCGTGGTCCGCAGTTCACACATGTAGTGAAGGGGTAGCCATAACGTCTATTTCCTTGATCCGAAATCTCATTTTTACAGGCATCGCAAATCCCAAAGTCTGGAGTAAGTGGTAGGTTAAGTTGGCCCCCTTTTTGTGACGGAATGATTTGAAAGTCCTCAAATTTTTTGAAATCGATTTCTTGTAAAGTGTGGTGGTTTATTCTTGAAACTCTGGGAGGGTCTTCAATTAATTTTTTATAAAAAGCAAGCATGTTTTTTTTTGGTCCTGAAGCACAAATAACAACTCCCTTTTCATTGTTGGAAACCGTTCCCTTCAAATTGAAATGGCGCGCCAAGGTATAAACAAAAGGGCGAAAACCAACGCCTTGAACCCTACCTGAGATTGTTATTTTATAAGTTTCGGACATTTTCAAATCCTAAATAGGACGAACCAATTCAATTAAAATCAGAATGTATCTTATCTGTCAAATTTAAGATTTATTCAGTAGCCTGAGGAATGGCCTGTTCAATTTTTGATGTCAATTTTATGGTCATGGGCGTCATTTATTTCCATGTTTTATAATGTTTTCATAATAAGTTTCTTTTACTTCATTTTTTGATGCCATAATTAAAAGTTAGTTTAAAAAAGATCTTATTGGTATTGGTGTTTTTGGAATGTTGCCGCTGAATTTAGGAATAGCGGAAGTTGGAAAATATGACTTTCATCATAATTATAACAAATAATTATAGTTATTATTGGAAGTTGGTAATTTAAATGACAATTAATTGGAATTTCAGTCTTATGCATGAATTATCGGTGGCTATGGGTATTGTCAGAATTGCTGAAAACGAAATGGCAAAAGCTAAGGCCAAATCAGTTGAATTGATTGAGCTTGAAATAGGCACTTTGGCCGGAATCGAGTTTGATTCACTCGATTTTGTTTGGACCTCCGCCGTAAAGGATACGGTTTTGGAAAATGCGGAAAAACGCATAAAAATAATTCCTGGCAAAGCACAATGTGGAGATTGTAATGCCATATATCCCATTCAATTTATTTATGATAATTGTCCAGATTGCGGAAGTTTTCTCAAGCGCATAGTACAAGGTAAAGAGCTGCGCGTAATAAGTTTGGAAACTTTTTAAAAAACACTCCTTGTCATTCCTGTCTTATTCCCTGTTAGACGGGTATAACGACTTCTTATTCAGGGTAAAACAGCATTTATTTACTCCCGAATAATTATTTTCATTATATGATGGATATCATTATTCAGGCCCTAATTCTATAATAAATTTGTTACATAATCAAAATATTTGAGTTATGGTAGCAGCGACAAAAGTAGATCGAAGCCGTTTAATGGATGTCATCTGGGGCATTCAACGTAAAAAAAGATTTATCGGGCATGATGATATAACTAAAATCGCACATGAATTCGAAATGTCTAGAATGGAACTGGAAGGGGTCATCACTTTTTACCATTTTTATCACAGAACGCATTCTGGTAATTTCACTATCTATCTAAACGATTCCATAATCTCTCAATTTGCGGGAAGAAATTCTATATTAAAGGCGTTCGAGGAAGCCATTGGCGTAAAATTGGGGAACGTTACCGAAGACAAAATGTTTGGTTTGTTTAAAACTCCCTGTATTGGGTTGAGTGACCAGGAACCGTCTTGTTTAATTAATTTCAGACCATTTGTCGACTTGACCCCAAAAAAGGTTTTTGATATAATATCAAAATTAAAGGCGGGTAAAATGCCGTACGAGATATGTGACATCCCAAAAAGTAATATACACTACACTCCTGCTAAGGATAGAACGGTATTCTTTAAACCCTATAAAAAGTTCTCATCACTATCAAAATTAAAGGATTACGAGCCTGAAGAAGTAATCGATTTGGTGATAAAATCAAAATTAACCGGTAGGGGAGGTGCATTTTTCCCAACGGGTCTAAAGTGGCAGCTCTGTCGTAACAACAAAGCCGATGTGAAGTATATTATTTGCAATGCGGATGAAGGAGAACCTGGCACATTTAAGGATCGTGTCTTATTGCAAGAGCATCCTGAATTACTTATAGAAGGAATGATTATGGCTGCCTATGCGGTTGGAGCTTCGAAAGGAGCTATTTATTTAAGGGCTGAATATATGTATTTGAAAGAGCCACTTGAACAACTGTTAGCTGAGTACCGGAAAAATGGATATCTAGGTAAAATTTTGAATTTAAAAACCCCTTTTGATTTCGAAATGTATGTTCATATGGGTGCAGGGGCTTACGTGTGTGGTGAAGAAACGGCATTGATCCATTCAATGGAAGGGAAAAGAGGGGAACCAGGAACCAGGGAATATTTTCCGGTCGATAGAGGATACAATGACAAACCTACTGTAGTGAATAATGTGGAAACGCTATGTGCTGTACCAAGAATATTAGAACTGGGACTGGATAAGTATTTGACCCTGGGAACCGATGCAACTCCAGGGACAAAGCTTCTTAGTGTATCAGGTGATTGCAAAAAACCGGGGATGTTCGAAATAGAATGGGGAATGAAACTCAGGGATTTTTTGGACTTGATCGGCGCAAAGAATCCGGAGTTTATTTTATTCAACGGATTTGCAGGTGAATGTCTGTCTTCAGCCGATTTTGATAGGGAAATATCAGGAGAAAACTTATTGGCCGAACACATTAAGTTCGATTATACGGACCCTATTGAATATGCCAGGAAAATGGTTGGTATAGGTTTGAGAAGTGGAGGATCAATTATGGTTTTTGATAAAGAAAAAGACCTCCTTGAAGTTTTAAAAAATGTCGCTGACTTTTTTGTTGCGGAATCATGTGGAATATGTGTTCCATGTAGAACCGGTAATTTTTTATTGAATAAAAAGATAAACAAGCTCATTTTAGGGCATGCCGAGCGACAAGACCTGGAGGACATAAGAGATTGGAGCAAAATTATCAAGACAACCAGTCGTTGCGGATTGGGTAAAATGTCATCAACCGCACTAAACGATGCTATTCTAAAGTTTCCTCAGGTTTTTGAAAAACTGCTGTTAGACAATACAGATTTTAATCAGGCATTTAATTTAGAAGACGCCACTGCAGATTACGACAGAATCATTAATGAAATGACCTCCGATTATGAATAATTTAGTAAACCTTACAATTGATGGTAAAACCATCCAGGCTGAATCAGGGAATAACCTTGTTGACGTTGCCAAACAAAATGGTATATACATACCTACCCTATGTTATTTCAGGAACCTCAATCCGCTGGGCACTTGCAGAATTTGCACCGTTAAGGTCAATGGAAAAGATACGACCGGCTGCACTGTAAAAGTAGCCGAAGGTATGGAGATTGAAGTACATACTGCGGAACTCGTGGATAACCGCAAAGCGATCATCGAAATGCTTTATGCCGAAGGCAATCATTTTTGTCCTTCCTGTGAGAAAAGTGGTAATTGCGATATGCAAAATCACGCCTATGATATGGGGCTTACGGTAACACGGTATCCGCATGTATTTAGTGATAAAATAGTAGACTTTACTCCTAAACGTATGATTATGGAATCCAACCGTTGCATATTGTGCAAACGATGTGTTGAGGAAGTAAAGACCAAAGAGGGCCGGGATGTTTTTTCCTTTGTACAAAGAGGAATAAATACCCGGGTAAAAATAGATTATGAACTAGAGCAAGAACTAAGCGAATCAGAAGCGCTAAGAGCAATGAATCTTTGTCCCGTAGGTGCTATTCTAGTAAAAGGGATGATACAGGAACAGCCCTTTGGAGAACGCAAATACGACCTACTGGGTAAAGACATTACGTCTGTTGTAAAAAACAATCATTTACATAAAAAAGATAATGAAAAATTCATAGTTGCCACGACTTCACTTGCGGGCTGTTTTGGTTGCCACATGTCTTTATTGGACATAGATACGGAGTTATTGGATATCCTTGAAATTGCAGAATTTAACAAATCGCCTTTAACAGATATAAAGAAATTCTCAAAGCGCTGTCATATTGGCCTTATTGAAGGTGGATGTTCTAATTCTGAGAACGTAGCAGTGTTAAAGGAATTCCGTAAAAAATGTGATATTCTCGTGGGTTTTGGCGAATGCGCTATTATGGGAGGTATTCCAGCGATGCGAAACTTTGTTCCGCTGCAGGAATGCCTTGAAGAAGCCTATCTAAATGGCGTAACCACTGAGATTGGGGCAGATGTCGTACCAGGGCATGAGGATATTCCAAAATTGTTGAACAATGTATATCCGTGCAACGAAGTCGTAAAGATCGATTATTACATACCGGGTTGTCCGCCCAATGCACAACATATCTGGAAAGTGGTAAAAAGCATTCTATTGGGTGAGGAATTTTCAATTGCCCATGATGAATTTAAATATGATTAATACGAATTGGTAGTTAATTAGAATTGGGAATTTAAATAAATGCCATTGCAGAATAGATTTATAAAAAGAGAATCAATCGAAATAATATATTGACTATGTCACAAAAATTAGTAATAGATCCGGTAACCAGAGTTGAAGGACATGGTAAGGTCACAGTGCATTTGGACGATCAGAATAAGGTAAAAGATGCTTTTTTTCACGTTGTTGAGTTTCGTGGTTTTGAACGGTTTATTCAGGGTCACCCTTATTGGGAAGCACCCGTCTTGGTACAACGCTTATGTGGCATATGTCCCGTAAGTCATCATTTAGCGGCAGCCAAGGCCATTGACCAGATAGTAGGATTAGACCCTGCGGATCTTTCATTACCTGCCCAAAAGATTAGAAAGCTGTTGCATTTCGGACAAGTGTTTCAGTCACATGCTTTGCATTTCTTTTATTTAGCATCGCCCGACCTGCTGTTTGGTTACGATGCCGATCCATTAAAAAGAAACGTTGTTGGGGTAGCAATGGAATATCCGTCATTGGCCAAAAAGGGGATCTTGATGCGCAAATTTGGGCAGGAGATTATAAAATTGGTGGCGGGAAAACGTATTCATGGTATTTCAACAACACCTGGT
>Ga0316201_10000209_pt1 | contig 29033 bp, 28 predicted proteins | sample CS6wburrow_MG_FD_204516 | JGI IMG/M metagenome (GOLD analysis project Ga0316201, IMG submission 204516) | Coastal sediment microbial communities from Delaware Bay, Delaware, United States - CS-6 worm burrow | ecosystem: Environmental > Aquatic > Marine > Coastal > Sediment | place: USA...
AATGAGAATCGCGCCGTACAGCGGCAACGTAACCAGCAGCAGCAGGCTGTCACGGGTGACACTCAGCGCCAGCCCGGTAAAAATAAGCATCGCCAGGTGGGCGCCCAACTGGGCCAGACCCCTGGCGTCCGAACGGCGCGTCAGTTGCTGCTGCACCTCGGGTGGCAATTTGAAATCGTCGTTTTTATTCATGCCAGCGGATAGGTCTCGATTACCTCGTATTTGACGCCGCCATCGACGGTGCGCGATTCGATCAACACGAAATTATCCACTTTCCAACGCAGCGGCTCAAACGATTCCATCATCGGCGCGGTTTTTATTTTGCGGGCGACCGTGACATGCGGGTTATAGCGTCGTTTTTCCGGCCGATAGCCGCAGGGTTGCAGGTATTCTCCGAGCTGCCGATGCATTATTTGCAACGCCTCGGGAACCTCGCTGCAGCCCAGCCAGGCAACTCGGGGTTTGGCGAAATGACCATGACAATCGACGGCCAGTTCGAAACGCGGCGCCGCCAGCTGCCGCGCCGCCCGCTGCAGGCAGTCGAGTTCGTCGAACAGTACATTGCCGATGAAATGCAGCGTCAGGTGCAGGTTGTAATCCGGCACCCGCCGCGAGGGAGGCTCGACCGGCATCATGCGGGCGGTACGCGATAACCGCTTGCGCAGATCCCTGTCGGGCCAGAGCGCAAAAAAAATACGGATATCCTTCCTTTCCCGCATCAGCCCGGGTTCCCGCGTGCAATCCGATACTTCAGACTGGAACGTCCGGCACCCAGACGTAACCGTCAGCGTCGACGATATGCGCCTCACGCAGCCCGTGATCGGGCTGGTCGCGCGGCCCGTCAATCAGCTTGAAGCCATGGTTTCGCGCGCGCTCGGCGACACCATCCGGATCGCAACCATGCAGGCGCAGTTCTACCCCGGCGCCGCGCCGGGTCTGGTTTTGCGTATCGGCCAACAGCGGATGCTGGTCGTAGGTATGATCGGCATGCACCATCCAGTTGCTGCCGTAACCGCTGACGATCAACAGGTCTTCATCCTCGTGCAGGATGTCCGCCTGCAACACGTCACGTTGAAACAACAGCGCCCGCGGCAGGTCGGCACTCAGCAGGTTGACGGTAAAACCGGACAGCGAATGGCCGTAGTCCGGCGCCGCCATGAAGGGTGTCTTGATACTCTTTTTCATTGTCGCTCCGATCTGTTTGCCATCATTTTCAGTACAGTTCTCGACCCGCCGCGTACCAAACACCGCTCCCTAGCCGGCAAATATCTAACGCCGGTGCCGGTATTTCGATGTCTCTAAAAACAGGGGCGATGTTTTCGCACCTCGATTCTGATCAATTATGTTAAGCCCCGGCCGCAGCAAGAACAATCCTGATTTTAAATTGCACTGGCTCACTCCGTTGGCGCCTGCGAGCTCAGCAGCCACTGGCTAAATCCGGTCACAGCCGCATCTGTGGTACCATTGGCGGCTAAAACCGTTACGGACTCGAAAACCAACCGCCCAAGAGACGATATTCAGGTAAAGATACTAAATTACGGAGATAGTCTCTAGCGACAAGAAAAGTTCGCGCTGTAACCCGATAGAACCGGTATCCGATACCGACCAAAGGAGGTAGCGATGCTAAAAAGAATACTGCTCCCCAGCATTTTACTGATACTCGCCTACGGCTTCTGGGTCAGCCCCGATTTCAAGGAAATCGCCGCCGGAGTCGCCATTTTCCTGTTCGGCATGTTGTTCCTGGAAGAAGGCTTCAGGGCATTCACGGGCGGCTTTCTCGAAAAGCTGTTACAGAGAACCACCAACAAAACCTGGAAAAGCCTGCTCTTCGGCGTCGTCTCGACCACGATCATGCAATCCAGCTCGCTGGTTTCGGTCATCACGATTTCCTTTATCAGCGCGGGGCTGGTCACCCTGGTTGCCGGTATCGGCATCATATTCGGCGCCAACATCGGGACCACAACCGGCGCCTGGCTGGTGGCTGCCTTTGGTCTCAAGGTTAAAATATCCGCCTATGCGATGCCGATGCTGGTGTTCGGAATCGTGTTGGCGTTTCAGAAATCGAGGTACCTGAAAGGCATCGGTTCGGTCCTTGCGGGGCTTGGTTTCCTGTTTCTGGGCATTCATTATATGAAGGAAGGCTTTGAGGCCTTCAAGGACAGTTTTGACCTCGCCTCGCTGGCGGTGGGCGGATATCCCGGGCTGTTTCTGTTCGCCGGCATTGGTGCCGCCGCAACCGTGGTCATGCAATCGAGCCACGCAACTCTGGTGTTGATCCTGACCGCGCTCGCCGCCTCGCAGATCACCTATGAAAACGGGCTGGCGCTCGCTATTGGCGCCAACGTGGGCACCACCATAACCGCGATAATCGGAGCGCTGAGCGCCAACGTGCAGGGCAAGCGACTGGCCGGTGCGCACCTGATTTTCAACGTGGTTACCGGCATAATCGCGATCGTGTTTATCGGCCAGTTTGTCTGGGCCGTGGATATGATTAGTAACCAGGTCGGCATTGCCAGCGATAATTACACGATGAAACTGGCGGTGTTTCATACCCTGTTCAATTTGACAGGTGTGCTGGTTATGGTGCCGTTTATCTTTCGGCTGGCCGATAACCTGGTCAGGTATCTCCCGGAAAAAGCGCTCTCCGCGGCCGAACCCAGGTACCTCAACGATGCCGCGTTCGAGTTTCCCGAAACCGTGCTCAAATCGGTGAAGCTGGAGGTCTGGCACCTGTTCGATTCGGCCTTCGAGATAATAGCGCATGGCATGAATTTGCATCGCACCGAAATCCTGGATTCCGAAGACCTGAAGAAAACCATCGATGCCGACCGCGAAGTTCATGACTTCGATCTTGACGAAGTGTACGAGACAAAGGTCAAGGTTCTTTACAGCGCGATCGTCGAGTTTATTTCACGCTCGCAGACCGAGGTTCCGAGCATTTTTGCCGAGGAGATGTTCCGTTTGCGTAACGCCGCGACTGAAATCGTGGAAAGCGTCAAGCACATAAAACACTTGCGTAAAAATGCGACCCGGTACCTGCTGTCCGACAATGAGCACATTCGCGACGAATACAACCGTCTGCGCTACCAGATAGCGTTGCTGTTGCGCGAAATTTACGAAATTCGGGAACAAGATGATATCGATCATGCACTCGCGGTGCGCGATCTGAAAAAGATGCGCAAGGAGATTCGAATCTCGCACGACGAGTTGAATATGCATATCTCGGAAGTATTGCGGGACCAGCGCATTACTCCGGAAATGGCGACTTCGTTGTTGAACGATTTTAACTATGTCGATGACACCTTGAAGAACCTGGTTAGCTGCGCCAAGGCTTTGCTGTCCTCGCACGAGGAGCTAATCAAGGAAGCCGCGGCGGAGATCGATCTGGAAGAAGATATCGCTACCCCGATATCTACCGCCTGAGTGCCACAGGAAAGGCAAGCCGGGGACCGGTCTATCCGCCGTGCCGGCGCGTTCAGCTCGTTTGCGACTGGAAGCGGCTGATACTCCAGGCGCAAATCACGAGGATCAGCGTGAACAGGACTATCATGCCGTGCCAGCCCAGGCCCTCGTACAGGTACCCCGGCAGCCAGGAGCCGAGCGCGCCGCTGAGATAATAGATCGACACGTATAATCCGTTGACCACCCCCTTGTGTTCACGCGCCAGATGATTGGCCAGCCCCGACAGCAGGGCGTGAATCAGAAAAAATCCCGCGGCCAGGAAAAACATCGTCACGACCAGTCCCTGGAATGCAACAAACAGCAGCATAACCAGCCCGCCAGCGTGTACCACGAGCCCCAGCAGCAGGCCGCGGCGCTCGTCGCCGCATACTCGACTGATAGCTTCGCTGAAAAAAGAGACCGGCGCGCCCACCAGGTAGCCCAGGTAAAGCATGGAAATGACGAAAGGCGTGGCACCCGGATCGATATCCCGCAGGCGGAAAGGCACGTTGTTCAATATGCCCGAGAACACAAAAAATACCGTGGCCAGGGCGACAAACATGAAACGGTAATTACGGTTAGCTAACACCCGTGAAATACTCCGGCTGTCGAGGCGCGCAAAATTGATATCGGCATCGGATTCGACCTTGAGCAGCAACAGCAATGGCACTAATTGCAGCAGGCCCATGACGACAAAGGCGCTGCGCCAGTCCAGCAGGCTGGCAAAGACACCGCCTGCCAGCCTGCCGGCGAAACCGCCGAGAATGGTCGCGCCGATGTAAAAACCCATTGCCCGCCTTACCAGGGTGGGCGGCACCATGGTCGCGCAGTAGGTCATCAGCGCGGTAAAAATCGCCGGCAGCAACAAGCCCTGCAACAAACGCAAACCGATCAGGTGCCAGAATTCGTCGGCGAAATAGAAACAGAGCTGGTTCAGCGTCAGCAGACTGAGCGCGATGATCAGCATCAGCCGTGCCGGTACCGCCTGCAGGAAGTAACCGTAAATTACCGGTGCGAAAGCCAGCGGCAGCATCGCCACCGTCATCAGCAGGCCCGCCTCGCCGGCCGACACGCCGAAATTATCCGCCAGCAGCGGCAGCATCGGCTGCGGAATGTAAAGCGTGCTGAAAGAGATGACGGTCGCTATCAGCGCGACGACGAGGTTTCGCGTCAATAGCATTGGAGTCAGTTTTACTCCGGGTCGAACAGCTGTTTGAAAGTGAAGGCCCTTGCAGTGGGCCCGAGCCTGCGCAAACTGTCGAGTCTTGCGGAGGCGTCTTCCAGCGTCGGGATAGTGCCAGCCGGAACCCACCACAACACCGCGTAAGCCTCGTCCATGCGATCGAACCATTCGTTGCGCCGCGCCAGCACGTTTTTATGCGCCGAGCGAAAAGCGTAGTCGCGCAGCGACTCGACGTCCTGCCAGACGCTCATGTTGACCAGGTAATCGGGTCCGAAGAAGTCGATCGCGGTGGCGTCGCCCTCGTCGGTTTGCAGGCGCCAGACAAAGCCGGGCGATTCATCGGCAAGCGCGTTGATGTGATCGAGGGCGGCTACGAAATCGGCCAGTTCGGGATCTTCGAATCCGTATTTCATTTTCGCGATGTTCAGTTGCGCAAGCTGGTGTGCGGACACTGCGGAGCCCCGATTCGGTTTCAAAGCATAATAGCAACTACTATCACATTACAGAAACACACTCACAAGCGGTTGTGGGCAAAAAAATGTCGCGTCATGCCGGGCTGCGTCCCGGCATCCATTCTGCCGACTGTTCGTCTCCCGACCCGCAATAATCAACGCGCCCTGAGCTAGCATCGATAGGATCTGAAATAGATTGCGCCCCGGAGGCCGCAATGACGATTTTTCGGATACACTAGCCGCCCATGGAGTTATGGATTCCACTGACCATAGCCGCGGCGTTCTTTCAGAACATCCGCTCAGCGCTGCAAAAACATTTACAGGGCAAGCTGTCGACCCTGGGCGCGGCCTATGTGCGTTTCCTCTATGCCTGGCCGCTGGCGCTGATTTATCTTTTCGGAGTCGTCGTTTACGAAGGCCAGCCCTTGCCGGAGGTTCATGGCGTATTCATTTTTTACGCACTGGCAGGCGGCGTTTGCCAGATCATGTTCACGGTGTTCCTGCTGTGGCTGTTTTCATTTCACAACTTTGCCGTCGGCACCACGATCTCCAAACTCGAAACCGTCATGGTTGCGATCTTCGGTCTGCTGTTACTCGGCGATGCATTGACGCCGGCGGTGACCATGGCAATCACCATGAGCGCCATAGGACTGATAATTCTAAGCCTTGGCCAGTCTCGACTCGATATCAGGTCATTGCTGCAGGGACTTTGGCGACTGCCGACCCTGGTTGGACTCGCCTGCGCCGCCTGGCTTGGCATGAGCGTGGTGTTGTTTCGCGCGGCCTCGCTGTCGCTGGGACTCGAGAGTTTCACGCTGGCGGCTTCTTTTACGCTGCTTGTCGTGCTAATCCTGCAAATCGCGATCATGGGAATACTGATCGGCTTGCGCGAACCCGAACAGCTGAAACAGGTACTGCGGCACTGGCGCCCGGCGGCACTGGTTGGACTCAGCGGCGGACTGGCTTCGATCGGCTGGTTCAGCGCCTTCACGCTGCAAAACGCGACCTATGTGCGCGCGCTCGGGCAAATCGAACTGGTCTTCACTTTTATCGTGACCCTGCTGTTTTTTCGCGAAAAGGTAACGCGCCTGGAAACGATGGGCATCGGCCTGATATCGGTCTCCATCATCCTGATCCTGCTCGCCCGCTAGCGCGGACAATGCCACTCGAAACAATCTCCCACCCACCCCATAATTCCGGGTCAGAGTAAATACTCTCTGGGCCCAAAATCCCCAGGATCAGCTGCAAAACTGCCTGGATAGAATAGAGCCTGATGAGGCGTTGATCTCCTCGCAGAGCAGAGGCCAGCTTCTACTAGGACCCGGAATTATTTGATCAAGAGAGGCGTGCGGCGATAGCGGAACCGCAGTCGCTGCAATTGGCGGCACCGCCCATATCAGCGGTCAGGCTGTCGCGGTCGCGAATAAGGTCCTCGATCGCGGTAACAATGGCATCGTGCGCATCCTGGTGGCCGAGGTGCTGCAGCATCATCGCCGCGGACCAGATTTGCCCGATTGGATTGGCAATGCCCTGCCCGGCGATATCCGGCGCCGAGCCGTGCACCGGCTCGAACATCGACGGAAAATCGCCCTCGGGATTGATGTTGGCGGACGGCGCGATGCCGATGGTACCGGTAACCCCGGGACCGAGGTCGGAAAGAATGTCGCCGAACAGGTTGGAACCGACCACGACATCGAAAATTTCGGGACGGTTGACGAAGTGCGAAACCAGGATATCGATGTGATACTTGTCGACGTAGATTTCCGGGTAGTGTTCCGCCATCGCGGCAACCCGTTCATCCCAGTAAGGCATGGTATGGATGATACCGTTGGACTTGGTGGCCGACGTCAGGCGCTTGCGCGGTCGAGACATGGCGAGTTCGAAAGCGTATTTCAATACCCGGTCGGTGCCTTTGCGGGTGAAGATCGACTGCTGCATCGCCATTTCATCCTCGGTTCCGGCAAACATGCGACCACCGATATTCGAATATTCACCCTCGTTATTTTCACGCACCACGTAAAAATCGATATCGCCCGCTTTTTTACCAGCCAACGGGCACTGCATGCCCTCGAACAGGCGCACCGGCCGCAGGTTGATATACTGCTGAAACTCGCGCCGGATCGGAATCAGCAACCCCCACAGCGAGACGTGATCCAGTACCGTCGGAAATCCCACGGCGCCGAGAAATATCGCGTCGAACTTCGATAGCTGTTCGATGCCATCCTCCGGCATCATCGCCCCGGTTTCGAGGTAGCGCTCGCAGCTCCAGTCGAAGTGCGAGTATTCAAAATTAATGCCGAATCGCGGTGCTAGCGCATCGAGCACCTTTAGCCCTTCCGGCACCACCTCGTTGCCGATACCGTCGCCTGGAATTACAGCTATCCGATAGGAAATCATGGAAGTCATGGAAGTCATTCGCCTCTTGTGTCATGCCGAACCCCGATCCGGCATCCATTAGCGCCAATCGATTACGCGGCCCGACGTCCCCGGGCCTGCGGGCCGCGCAGGCGCCGCAACGATGCCGTTTTCTAACCTCCGAGAAACAGCTCGCCGACCTTGGGATTCTTCAGCAAATCGTCGCCCTTGCCGGCGATAGCGAGCTCGCCGGACACCAGCACGTAACCGATATCGGCAAACTCGAGTCCCTTCTTGGCGTTTTGTTCCACCATGATAATGGTTTTACCTTCCTTGTTCTGCAGGTCATCGAGAATATCGAACACCATATCGATGAAGCGCGGTTCGAGGCCGATCGAGGGTTCGTCCACCAGCAGTATTTCAGGATTCATGACCAGCGCACGCGAAATTTCGAGTAAACGCCGCTCACCGCCGGACAATACGCCGGCCTTGTGCTTGCGCCGTTTGGCCAGGCGATCGTATTTGTCGAAAACCTGTTCCGCGGCGATCTTGGCTTCCTGCGGCTTGTCCTTGAGGAAGCCTCCCATCCACAGGTTCTCTTCCACGGTCATCGCCGGAAAAATCGACTTGTCCTGCAGGATATAGGCGATACCGGCCTTCGCGAGTTTTTGATTCGGCGTCATTCTGGTGACATCCACCTTGTCATTACCCGTACCGATTTCGATGGTGCCGGAAAAAATCCGGTTAAAGCCGAATATCGCGTGCAAAATGGTGGATTTACCGGCACCGTTGGGGCCGATCAGGCACAGCGACTGCCCCTTGCCCACGCGCAGGTCGAGGTTATGCAGGATTTGCATCTGCCCGTAGCCCGCGACCAGGTTCCTGATCGATACAAATGATTCGTTGCCTGCCAGTGCGTCCAGCTGATCGAGACTGATATCTTCCGCGATCGCCGCCGCCTGCCGGGTGACTTCCTCGACCGATATGACCGAGTCGACACCGCCACCGTGATAGCCGCGCGTTTTCTTGCCGTCGCTCATTTAATGAGCCCCCAGGTAGGCATCGATCACACGTTGATCATTTTGAATTTCATCAGGCGTACCCTCGGCCAGCAATTCTCCATGCGCGAGGCAGTAAATCGTCTCGGCCATGTTCATGATCACGCGCATATTGTGCTCGATGACGAACAGGGTAATTCCAAACTCGGTATTGGCGCGCTTGAGCCGGTCGATCAAACCGTTGATCAGGGTCGGGTTGATACCCGCAGTGGGTTCGTCGAGCAGCAGGCAGGTCGGTTCGTTCATCAACGCCATCGCAAACTCGAGCAGCTTCTGCTGACCGAAGGACAGGTCGCCGCTTTTGAGCATACGCTTTTCGTAGAGCCCGACAAATTCTAACAGGTGGTCGGCGCGTTCGTAATCTTCCCTGGTAAAGGTTTTCAGCGCATCCCAGATATTCATCTTGCGATGCGGCAGCGAGATCAGCATATTTTCGACGCCGTTCATCGCGCCGTAGATTCGGGTTTGCTGAAAAGTGCGCAGCAAACCGCGCCGCGCAATCTTCTGTACCGGAAAGGTGGATATCTCCTCGCCCTCGAACTTGATCGAACCCGAATCGATCGGGTGATAGCCAACGATTGAATTAAACAGCGTGGTTTTGCCGGAGCCATTCGGCCCGATCAGCCCGGTGATGGTGCCCGTATTGACCGACAGCGATACAGCCTGGTTTGCCACCACGCCACCAAACCTTTTCGATACGTCCTTGACTTCGATAATCGCGGTCATTCGGCCTGCTCCGCAGTCTTTTCCTCAACCTTGATGCCGAACCACTCCGGGCGCTTATGCACCAGCCAGCCCATCACGCCGTCCTGGAAATAAACCACGGTGACGACAATCAGCGCGCCGAGCGCAACCCACTGCCAGCCGAGCAGGTAGTTCCAGGTCACCTCCTTGAAAACGTGGAACAGGATCGCGCCGATGACCGGTCCCCACAGGGTTCCCTTGCCGCCCAATAGTACGCAGACCACCATGAAGATACCGAGGTTGATGGTCTGGTAGGCCGATTCTAGCGGTTCGAAATGGATCAGCTGAAACGCCGAGATGCCGCCAGCCATGCCGACGAAAAATGCGGCCATCGCCCACGTATAGAGCTTGTAGCGCAGGGTATGGATTCCCATCGCGTCGGCTTTTTCCTCGTCGTCGCGAATCGCGTTGATCGCAGCGCCGAAGCGGGTACCGTAGAGCCATTTGGCAAACAGGAACACGCTGACGCCGACCGCGGCAAATAAAAAGTAAAAGAAAATCTTGCCGGTATCGAGGTCACCCGGGTAGACCGGCAGGGCGATACCCTGGCCACCGCCGACCCAGTCCCAGTTCGAAACCAGCTCACCGGCCGCGATCGCCACACCCAGCGTGCCGATCGCGAAATAGGGTCCACGCAGACCAAAGGTCAGGTAGCCAATGATCACCGCGGTGATCGAGCAGAACAATCCGGCCCCCAGCACGCCCAGCGCCAGGCCGCCGAAATATTGCAGATCGGTAAACTTGTAGATTCCGCCGCCCGCGGCATTGGTGTAGTCGCCAACGTCATAGACCATGCCAATCGCTATTAGCGCCGCGACATACATGCCGGTGCCGTAAAAAAAGATGTTGCCGAGGGAGTTGTATCCCATTTGCCCGCCGGTCATATCCCAGGTCAGGGCGACGATAATCATCAACCAGAGCGTTGCCAGCTGGGTGCCGAAATCAGGGAATAAAAACGGGCTGATAAAGGTGAAAGCCAGGATCAGCGCATAAAGAATAGTTTTATTTCTCGCCATATTCATCGCAGTTACTTTAATACCTGGCGGTTACGTCGCTGCTGAATCAGTCGAATTAATAGCACCAGCAACAATAGCAATACCGCTATCGCCTGCTGGTAACCGATGCCGAATATATGCGCGCCATACTGCTCGAGCGCGCCGATGCCGAGGCCGGCCGCGATTACGCCGGGCAGGTTGCCGAGGCCGGCGGCGGTGACGATGACAAATGCACGAATCGAGTAGGAAATGCCGTAAAACGGCTGGATCACCCAGACCATGACGATAATGGCACCGGCGGCCCCGCAAATCGCCGAATTCAGCGAAAAGGTGAAAGCGTATACCTTCTCGGTATCGATACCCATGACGCGCGCCGCGCGGGCATCCTGCGCCGTGGCCCGGATCGCCTGGCCCATACGGCTCGACTTCATGAAAATAATGACCCCGGCAGCCAGTGCCGAAGCCATCAATACACCGATAAGCTTGGCGATCGGCACGTCGATAAAACCGTCGAAGAAATACAGTACGTCGTAGTCGAGGTCGACACTCTGGGTATCCGAGCCGAACAGCAGGTTGAGGATTTGCGCCATCATGATGGCTAGACCGAAGGTGGCAAGCAGCGAGGTAAACAGGTCACGCTCGATGACGCGCGAGATCACCAGCTTGTAGATGACCCAGCCGATCCCCCACATGACGACAAAGGCGACCGGCACGCCGAGCAGGGCCGGAAAGCCATGCTGCACCAGGTACCAGGACACGTAGCCGCCCGCAATGACGAAATCGCCCTGGGCCAGGTTCTTGACGTTCATGACGCCCCAAACCAGCGCGAGGCCATAAGCGGCGAGGGCAAACAGCGCGCCGATCATTATCCCGTCAAGCACAATTTTCAGGTTAACGACGGGGAATTCGAACAGTAGCCCGATGTTGCCGAGGATTTGATCCATGGATATTAGCGCAAGAAAAAGAAAACGGGACGACGATGGCGTCCCGTTTTCCCTTCAGCCGGTTACTTACGCGGCCAGTTCAGCTTGTGTGACGCAAACGCCGAGGGCGCAACCACGTTATATTTACCGTCCTGGATCTGGCGCAATACCATCGGCTTGGCGATATTGTTACCCTCGGGAGCAAACTTGATACCACCGTAGAAGGTCATCAGGTCGGTCGCAGCGATCGCATCGCGAACCTTTTCCTTGTCCAGTGACCCGGCGCGCTCGAAGGCATCCTTGAAGACGTAAACCGCGGCAGTCGCCTGGGCGGTCTGGTAAGGCACGGACTTGTCTTTATACTCGGGAAAGGCCTTCTTGAAATTCTGCTCGTATTCAGCCGCAGTACCAAACAGCGGATCCTTGTAAGACAGGGTTTCCGCCCACTGGGTCGAACACAGGATATCGTTGGCCGCATCGCCGAACTTGCCGGTTACGTCGGCAGCCTCGCAGTGCGTCAGGGCAATCATCGGCACCTTGATATTCTGCTCATCGATCTGGCGTACCGCGGTTGCGGCGCCCTTGGAGTGGCCGCTGACGATCAACAGGTCGGGCTTGAGCAATTTCACCTTGGTCAGGATAGCGCTCATGTCTGACAGGTCGCGTGGCAGTTTTTCATCGATGACGACATTCATGCCGTACCTGGCCGCATCATCGGACACACCGGCGCGAATATCGAGCGAGAAAGGATCGTTTTCGACCGCGATCGCGACCTTAACCGATGAAGGTTTCTTGCCCTGCTTTTCCGCCATCTCGGCCGCCAGCGTTACCGCCGAGGCCAGGTACTGCTCGGAAGTCGACAGCACCGCGAACAGGTACTTGTAGCCCTTGTTGAACAGTGAACGGGAGGCGCCCTCGGCTTCCACCATCGGGATCTGGTACTTTTCGGTAACCGGCGCGATTGCCTTGGTCAGACCCGAGGAGTAAGGCCCCAGCATGTACTGGACCTTGTCCTGGCTGATCAACCGCTCGGCAAGCGTAGCACCACGGTCGCCCTTGGATTCGTCATCGTAGTAAATGACCTTGAAGTTGTAACACTTGCCGTCGACCATGACGCCGCCATTTTCTTTTATTTTCTGGATGGCGAATTCATAACCGTTCTTGGCGTGGATACCGTTGGTGGCATACTTGCCGGTCAGCGAGATTGCAGAACCCAGCACAATTTCACCACAGGCAGCGAGGCTGGCCTGGGAAAACGAGAGCGAGAACGCTGCCATCAGGATTGATAGCATGGATAGCTTTTTCATGGGTAACTCCTCCGGTTGTAAAGCCGCAGATCAGTCTGCGTGTATTATGTTTTATAAGTCTTGCTAACGCGGATTCTATGATGATCGTCCGCTTACCGCAAGTCAGATCAGCTCGTCCTTGCGGTCGTCGGTTTCGCCGAAACGACTCAGCGCGGGGGCCTTCAGGCCTTCGTACAGCTTTTCGAGGTTGGCGTTGATGAGCCTGCCCTGCTGTTCAAACAGGCTGTTACCCTCGAGGTCGCTTTCGACGAGGAAGGGGCCGAAGTTCTCCACTTCGAAGATCCACATCGCCTGGGCATTGCCGAGCTCTTCAATCCAGTGGACCGCTTTGACTCCCTTAATGCCGCGCCCCAACAACGCGCCGGTGCCATAGCCCACCGTGGTTAGATAAATCGCGCCGGCCGGTACCAGGATGTCGCGGTAATCCTCGAGCGACATACCGCCCTTGCCGATGATTATTTTCGCGTTCGACAGCTGCAACCACTGCGCCATCCACTTCGAAAAACGGAAGCTCGCGGTCGCGGTCACGCCGCCTACCGAGTAGCTGCCATCCGGCTCCACCGCGGCCGCGGGCGAACAATGGAAGTTGGCATTGCTCAGCGCTGTCAGCCCCCCGGGCAAATCCGCGCCCTGTTCCAGCACCTTTTTATAAACGCCTTCACGCCCGGTATAAATCACCCCGTCGAGATAAACCACGGTGCCGATTTCGAGCCCGTCGAGATCTCCTGGCTGAACCGGAAGTTTCAGACGGACTGTTTTTCGTTGTGCCTGGCTATCGGCCATTCGACTGTCTCTCTACGCATGTAAGGGGTGAACCACTCGGGATCGTGACGATACTCGCAACTGCCGTCGGCCTGAATGCGCACCGTCGCGCGGCGCGACGACAGGCAGAAAGCGTGCACGCTCATCGGCATACCGCCGGTATGGGTATAGCCGACCTCGATGTGGCAATCGGCCACCATCGCGTTGCCAACGAAACCCATCGCGCCCATGCCGATGCTGTTGCCGAGTTTTTTCAGCTCGAGTTCGAGTTCGGCAATTTTCGGATCCGGGTTGCGGTCGCCCACCGTGCGCAGGCACGCCGCCTGCTTGCCCAGCACCATGGTGACATCCTTGGAACCGCCGAGACCGATGCCGACGATCGCCGGCTGGCAGGCCAGCCCGCGCTTGCCGAAGGCGACCAGGGTATCGAGGAAAAAGCGCTTGATACCGTCGATGCCGTCGCCCGGAAACAGCATGCGGTAATCGGTGCCGAACAGCCCGCCCTTGTGTACCGTGGTAATGTCGATCCAGTCGACATCCGGCTCGAAGCTCCAGTCGATCTCGGGCGCGTTGATGCCGACGTTGTTGTTGTGGTCGGTGCGCCACAGCGGATGCACCCGGTTCGGCCGCAGCGGGATATCGTGGGTCGCCAGCGCGGTCGCGCTGCGCAGCGCGCGTTCGAGGCCGGTAAACCCGTCCGCCAGCCGGGCGTTGTTGCCAAACTTGACGTAGTAGCGCGGCAGCCCGGTATCGGCGCACATCGGCCGCCGGTCTTCGCTCGCCGCGTTCCAGTTGTCCATCATGGTTTGCAGCACGAAACAGGAAAGATCGCCCTCCTCCCACCTGGCCATGTCCTCGATGCCCTGGCGGTAATCCGGCGGGATATCGATCGCGGCGTTGGCCATGATCCGGCGCGCCGCGTCTTCGATGGTTTGATATTCAATCATTTTCGATCAGGGACTCCCCCGGTTTGACGATGCTAAACTCGACCGGCGCGCGTTCGACTGTTACCTCGTCGCGGGCACGGCTCGCAATTGTAAAAAAAGATTCCTCGAGGCTGCCGACCTCAGGAAAATCCTCGCGGTAGTGCGCGCCGCGTGAATTCTCGCGCGATAGCGATGCCGCCGCAATCACCTCGGATACCTCGATCAGGCTGCGCAGGTTGAGCCAGTCGTGCCAGCCGAGGGCGAAAACGCGATTATCGTCGCCGATACCGGATTCGAGTAACTCCGCGCTCAACGCCGCCAGCTCGGTCTGCGCCTGCACGATACCCCGCGCATCGCGCAACACGCCGACGCCATTCCACATCACGTCGAGCAGGCGATTGCGGATTGCGTTGATATCGGATCTGGGCCGGCACAGGGGCGCCATGCACTCGTCGATGGCAGCGTCTACCACGTCCTGGTCGACATCGGCCCAGCTCGCTTCCGTTGCCACGTAACCCGCCATTTCCTCGCCGGCAATGCCGCCGAAGACGGTCGAATTGGCGACGCCGTTGCCGCCGAGCCGATTGGCGCCATGCGCGCCGCCGGCGTCTTCGCCGGCAACAAACAGCCCCGGCAAATCGCTACGCGTGTCCGGTTTTACCACGACGCCACCCATCAGGTAGTGCGCGGTCGGCACCACTTCGACCTGCCCGCCGGCGAGATCGAAACCACAATCGGCACAGCGCTTGACCATACCGGGGAACCTGCGCGCCACTTCAGCCGGACCCAGGTGGCTCATCGCGATATATACCCCGCCGTTGGGCGTGGTGCGCCCGGCGCGCATTTCGGCATAAATCGCGCGGCTGACGATATCGCGCGTGGCGCGTTCGCCGTCCGGGTCGTAATTGAGCATGAATCGCTCGCCGGCGCCGTCGAGCAGGTAGCCGCCGGCGCCGCGCAAACCTTCCTCGAGCACGGTGCCGGTCATGCGGGTATCGGTCCCGGCCAGCAGGCCGGTCGGATGAAACTGCACCATTTCCATATCGCGCAAACCCAGGCCCAGGCGCAGCGCCATCGCCAGGCCATCCATCGATTTGTCGCCCGACGGGGTGTGATAACGATACATGGTCGGCCCGCCGCCGGTGGCGAGCAGCACGGCCCTGGCCCGCACCAGGCGGAACTCGCCGCTGCGCATGTCGACCAGCAGCACACCGGCAATCGCATCGCCTTCACGCGACGGTATCAGCGCCAGCGCCCGGTGCTCCTCCATCAGGTCCACCGGCAGGGCGCGCACCTGCTCCATCAGGCGGCTGATAATCTCGATACCGGTCAGGTCGCCCTTGTGCACGGTGCGATCGAAGGTCTGGCCCGCAAAGGCCTTGTGGTGCAGCGAACCGTCATCGTTGCGATCGAAGAAACACCCCAGCTCGTTCTCCAGTTCCTGCACCCGCGTTACCGCGGTCTGGCACAGGCGCATCGCCATCTCCTGGTCGGGCAGCCATTTGCCGCCGATGATAGTATCCATGAAATGCCGCTCGACCGAATCCCCGGGACTCAGCGCAACGTTGTAGCCACCCTGCACCATGCGCGTACAGCCGCACTTGCCGAGCAGGCCCTTGACCGCGACGGTGACCTTCAGCTGCGGGTTAGCCTGTTTTGCATGCAACGCCGCAAACAGGCCTGCCCCACCGCTGCCGAGGATCAATACATCGGTTTTGAGAACCTGGTAATCCATTCAAACGGCCCTCAACAGGAAGCCACAGGCGATGAAAAACGATACCGCGACGGCAAGCGCGGCAAGGGTCTTGTGGCGATTGCTCCACGACAGGTTTTCCAGCGCCAGCAGGCGCAGGCCGCCGAAGAAATGAACCGCCAGCAGGAACACAAGCCCGAACTCGGCGAACTTGACCAGCGGCCCCTCGGTCCAGCGGAGCGCGGCGTCAAACGCCGCCTCGCCCGCGAGCGCGCGCCCGAGCACATAGAAATGCAGTGGCAGAAACAGCGCCAGCCCCAGTCCCGACAGCCGGTGCAGCAGAAATGCCAGGTATAGCGGTTGCCTGCGATGCGCTTTCATCAGCCCCCCACGACGGCCGCCACCGCACGCAGGCCCGCCGCCAGCAAGGCCAGGCCGATAAACCAGCACAGGCCGCCCAGCAGCAGACCGCGCAGCTGCAGCCACTCGGACAGGATGTTGCGCAGTCCGATCGACGCGTGCACCGCAACCGCAATGACAAACAAGCCGTAAAAGCCTCCCCACAGCAGGCTGCCGCGGGTACGCGCCAGGATTTCATCCGCCGACAATCCTCCCTGGATGGCGTAAATCATGACGCCGAGATGCACCAGTACCAGCGGCGCCATGATGGCCGCGCTGATGCGTTGCGCCAGGTATAGCCTTAGTTCAACCATGGCGTTCGCGGTACTTTTTTTTCATGAACGCGCTCGCGGCCATCTTTTTGAGGCCGGCAATCGACCCGGTCGGGTTGAGTTCGTTGGGACAGTAGCTGGCGCAACCCTGTTGCGAATGACAGGACAGGCAGCCGCCGTCGCCGCTGACCGCCTGCAGGCGCTCGTCGTGGCGGCGATCACGGCTATCGTTTTGCAGGCTCCAGGCGCGATTGAGCGCCGCCGGGCCGAGGTAATCCGGGTTCCACTTCACCACGTCGCAGGCGGCGTAACAGATGGCGCAATTGATGCATTCGATCGCCGCATTCGCCGCGCGGCGCGCGGGTTCGACCGGCGAAATTGCCGCCACCGGTTGCTGGCGCGAATCCTTGCCGCTGAATTGGCCCTCGGCGCGTTTCCACTTGTCGAAAAATTCGCTCATGTCGCAGGCCAGGTCCTTGATCACCGGCAGGTTACGCAACGGCTCGATAGTCAGCCGCTTGTCCCGCATGACCTTGTTGACATGGGTGCGGCAAGTCCAGCGCGGAATGCCGTTGACCATCATGGCGCAGGAACCACACATGCCGACCCGGCAGGCGAAACGATAACTCAACGAGCTATCGGCGTGGCGCTGAATCCAGGTGACCACGTCAAGCACGGTTTGCGCGGGTTGCTGCGGTACGTCGAATTCAGCAAAACCGCCGCCGCTGGCGTCACCGCGCCATACCTTGACCTGGATGTGATCTAAATCCTGCATCGGGCTATTGTATTACTTTATTAAATTTCAAGAAATTTAATTTATTTTGAATTAAACTTTAATTTATTTAAAGTTAACCCGAGGCATGAATCTACGCCAGTTGCGCACGGTCGCAACCATCCTGCAGCAGGGCAGCTTCGCCGCGGCGGGCGACCGCATCGGATTGAGTCACTCGGCCATCAGCGTGCAAATGCAACAGCTCGAGCACTCGCTCGGGGTCGAACTGTTCGATCGCGGCAGTCGGCCGGTTACGCTGACGCCCGAGGGGATGCGCATCGCCGCGATCGCCAACGAAATACTGGACAAGCTGGAAACCATCAAGCAGGTTGCCAGCGGCACCGAAGCGCTGGCTTCGGTTGCCATCGGCTTCATTCCCACCACGGTGCAGAACCTGTTGCCGCGCGTGCTCGAAGCCCTGGGCGAGGAATTTCCCGCGCTCCAGGTCAGCGTCAAGTCGGGCCTGTCGGGCGAACTCGCGGCCGCGGTAGCCCGCCGCGAACTCGACTACGCCCTGTTGACGGCACCTGCGGTCGAAATTCCGGAACTCGACATCGTCCCGATTGCCTCGGAACCCTTTTACGTGATCGCGCCGGCGACACGGGCAGACATCGAGGCCGATGACGAACTGTTGCGTTCGATGCCCTACATCGCCTTTAACCGCCGTACCTGGGTGGGCCAGCATATCGCCGCCAAGCTGCAGCAGCGCGGGATTCACATTCACGAGTCGATCGAGATTGATTCACTGGAGGCGATCGAAAACCTGGTGTCCCGGGGCTTCGGCGTGTCCATCGTGCCGCGACGCCTGCACGCCACTATCGATGCGGATAATATCGTGCAGCTTCCATTCGGTGCGCCCGTGGAAACGCGCCAACTGGCGCTGGTACAGCATGTTGCCCGTGCCCGCAGCTCGTTCGACCTGGCGCTAAAGAAGATCTTCACCGGGCTGCCCGATCGAGCCTGAGGCCGACCGTTTCGAACGGGCGGTAGCATCTGACCGATGAACGGTCGCCATATCGTGGCGCGTCGTCGGCAGTGTGAAATTACTCTCACTTTCGTCCGTCATTGGCGCCTATATTCGATTTGTGCGGCAAGTCAAGGTTTTGGGCACGCACCCGGATAAAATAACCTGACAATTTAACTTAGCTGAATTTTTGCTGGATACATCGATGAACGACGACACGACTACTACCGGATTCGATCACATGGACGCCACCGACAATAGCCTGATGAGAACCTATACCCAGATCGCAAGCTGCGCCGTTGGCGACAACTTCGTGGAACGCAGACGCCAAAGCCTGCGAGCCAAGCTCGAACGCGAAATGATCGAGCGCGAGGAACAATTCGAAAACATGTTTACCAAAACCTTTCGCAACCTGCTGAAAGGTTTCTAACCGGCAGTCGGATTACATAACCCATTCTACGCCGGGCAGGTGACAGCACCTGCCCGGCTTGACTGCGTCTGGCGATAGTGAAAAGATGCCGGCAACAAAAATATAACGGCATCGGTATCCCGGTATCGATTCCGCTATCCTGGATCGTAATGCTCCAAATAGCCAAACGCTACGTCTCGATTGTGGACAGCGTCAACTACCGCATCGGCCGGATCATGATGTATTTCATATTTGTCATGATAGGCATCCTGTTGTGGTCGTCGATTTCCAAGACTTTTTTCCTGCCATCACTATGGACGCTTGAAATCGCTCAGTTTGCGATGGTCGCCTACTACATCATGGGCGGCCCCTACTCGATCCAGCTGGGTTCGAACGTGCGCATGGACCTGTTTTACAGCGAATGGACCGACAGGACCAAGGCCTGGGTCGATTCATTCACCGTGCTGTTCCTGATTTTCTACCTGGGAGTCCTGCTGTGGGGCGGCCTCGACAGCACGCAGTACGCGATCGAATACAAGGAACGCAGTTACTCCGCCTGGCGGCCCTACATGTGGCCGATCAAGGTGATCATGTGCGTTGGCATCTTCCTGATGCTGCTGCAGGCAATTTCCGAGTTAATCAAGGACATCAGCAAAATCAGAGGCGAGGAGCTCGGTCATGTCGAATGAGATGATCGCGACCCTGATGTTCTCCTCGATGATGCTGATGCTGATGACCGGGCAGCGTGTTTTCGGTGCCATCGGCGTCGTCGCCTCGGTCGCCGCGCTAACGCTGTGGGGCGGCGCCGGCGGTTACGACATCCCGTTTTCAGCGGCGATGAAGCTGATGAAATGGTACCCGCTGCTGACGCTACCGATGTTTATCTTCATGGGTTACATCCTGTCGGAATCCAAAATCGCGGACGACCTGTACAAAATGTTTCACGTCTGGACCGGCGGACTGCATGGCGGCCTCGCGATCGGCACCATCGGCCTGATGGTCTTGATCTCCGCGATGAACGGACTGTCGGTCGCCGGCATGGCGATCGGCGCCACGATTGCCCTGCCCGAGCTGCTGCGCCGCGGGTATGACAAACGCATGGTCACGGGGGTAATCCAGGCCGGATCGTCGCTCGGCATCCTGGTGCCCCCGTCGGTGGTACTGGTGCTATACGCGATGATCGCCCGCCAACCGGTGGGCCAGTTGTGGCTGGCCGGGGTGCTACCAGGGCTGATGATGGCGACGATGTTCATCCTCTACATCGCCATCCGTTGCCGCCTGCAACCCGAACTCGGTCCGGTATTATCGAAGGAGGAGCGTGATATTCCGATGGCGGAAAAGTTGCGCCTGTTGCGCGCCGGCCTGCTGCCAATCGTTATTTTTGCGTCGATGATGCTGCCCTTCGTCAATGGCTGGACCAGCCTGGTGGAAAGCTCGGCCATCGGCGCGATGACCGCGTTTTCCGCCGCGATTTTGAAAGGCCGCATGACGCGCCAGGTGTTTGACACCTCCATTCGCAATACGCTGGCGATATCCTGCATGTTCATGTGGATCATCCTCGCCGCACTCGGCTTCGGCGCGGTGTTCGACGGTCTCGGCGCGGTGCGTGCGATCGATAACCTGTTTACCGAGCAGCTCGGCCTCGATCCGTGGATGATCCTGATCCTGATGCAACTGTCTTTCCTGTTAATGGGCACCTTTCTCGACGACACCGCGATGCTGGTTATCGTCGCACCGCTCTACGTACCGCTGGTCAAGGTACTGGGTTTCGACCTGATATGGTATGGTGTGCTCTACACGATCACGACCCAGATCGCTTACATGACGCCACCGTTTGGCTACAACCTGTTCCTGATGCGCGCAATGGCACCACCCGAAATCACGCTGCGCGACATCTATGGATCGATCCTGCCGTTTGTCGGGGTAATGATTCTCGCCCTGATCCTGTTGATGAAATTCCCGGAAATCGCTCTCTGGTTGCCGCAGTATGTCTACGCGCGCTAAACCGGGGCAACGGCAGGCAATAACAACAGACCGGGGAATAAAATCCGATACCTCATGACACAATAACTGGAGAAACGAGATGACAAGTAGACGCAAGTTCCTGAAAACAACCGGCGCCGGCCTTGCCGGTGTCGCCGCGCTGGGCGCACCCGCGGTTCACGCGCAGTCAAAATCGACCATCAAGTGGCGTATGCAGACCTATGCCGGTCCTGCACTGGCCGAGCACGTCATCAAGCCGGCCATCGATTCATTCAACAAGATCGCCGGTAGCGAGATGCAGATCGAGCTATTCTTCGCCGATCAACTGGTGCCGACCGGCGAATTGTTCCGCGCGATGCAAAAAGGCACCATCGACGCGGTACAGTCTGACGACGACTCGATGGCGTCGCCGACCGAGGTCACCGTGTTCGGCGGTTACTTCCCGTTTGCCAGCCGCTACTCGCTGGACGTGCCGGTACTGTTCAACCAATACGGTTTGAACGAAATCTGGGACGCCGAGTATTCCAGGGTGGGGGTCAAGCATCTATCCGCCGGCGCCTGGGACCCCTGTCACTTCGCCACCAAGGATCCGATCAACAGTCTTGCCGATTTGAAGGGCAAGCGCGTATTCACGTTCCCGACCGCGGGCCGCTTCCTGGCACAGTTCGGCGTGGTACCGGTAACCCTGCCCTGGGAAGACATCGAGGTGGCGGTACAGACCGGCGAACTCGACGGCGTGGCCTGGTCGGGTATTACCGAGGACTACACGGTCGGCTGGGCGGACGTCACCGACTACTTCCTGACCAATAACATCTCGGGCGCCTGGGCCGGTTCTTTCTTCGCCAACATGGACAGCTATAACAAGCTGCCCGATAACCTGAAGGAATTGCTGACGCTGACCATGGACAGCTCGCACTACTACCGCCAGTGGTGGTACTGGGGCGGCGAGGCGTCGTTGCGCGTCAACGGCACCAAGATGAAACTGACTTCGATTCCCGACGACGAATGGGCCCAGGTAGAGGCGGCCGCGGTCAAGTTCTGGGACGAGATCGCCGCCGAATCGCCGACCAAGGCGAAAGTCGTCAATATCTTCAAGCAGTACAATGCCGACATGACGAAAGCCGGAAGACCTTATCGCTACGGTTAGACTTGATCCTTTGGAACCCGGGGGCGTATTCTAGGCGAATCCTGCCGGATTCGCCGGCCCCTTTTTTTGACCCGAACGGATAATAACAATGCCTGGCAATCTCACCCTGGAAGCGCTCAAGGAAAAAGTCGCTAGCGGACAAATCGATACCGTCATCACCGCGATACCCGACATGCAGGGACGGCTGATGGGAAAGCGCTTCCACGCCGAATTCTTTCTCGAAAGCGCCTTTGAAGAAACCCACTGCTGCAACTACCTGATCGCAACCGATCTCGAGATGTATACCGTCGACGGCTATGCTTCAACCAGCTGGTCAGCCGGTTACGGCGACTACGTGATGAAGCCGGATCTCGCGACCTTGCGGCTACTACCGTGGCTGGAGGGCACCGCGATGGTCACTTGCGACCTGCTCGATCACCATACCCATGCGCTGGTGCCGCACGCCCCGCGCTCGGTGCTGAAGCAGCAAATCGCGCGCCTGCAAAATATGGGGCTTAAATCCGCGGTCGCGACCGAACTCGAATTTTTCGTGTTTCGTGAGAGTTTCGAGGAAATCCGCGACCAACGCTACCGCGACATGACCACCATCAGCCCCTACAACGAGGATTACCACATCTTCCAGACCACCAAGGAAGAGAACCTGATGCGGGCACTGCGCAACGGGCTACAGGGCGCGGGGATCAAGGTCGAAAATACCAAGGGCGAGGCCGACCCCGGACAGGCGGAGATCAACGTCGGTTACTGCGACGCGCTGGAAATGGCGGACAACCACTGCCTGGTGAAAAACGCGACCAAGGAAATCGCCTTCCTCAACAACCGAGCAGTCACTTTCCTCGCCAAGTGGAGCCACGACGCGGCCGGTTCATCCAGCCATATTCACCAGTCGCTGGTCTCGACTGCAGGTGACCCGGTGTTTTTCGACGCCGACGCCGAGTACGGCATGTCCGACCTGATGCGCCACTACCTCGCCGGCCTGTTGAAATACGCCAGCGACAATACATTTTTCCTGGCGCCTTACGTCAATTCGTATAAACGTTTCGTCGCCGGCACCTTTGCGCCAACCAAGGCGATCTGGTCGCTCGACAACCGCACCGCCGGTTACCGCGTGGTCGCCGATGGCAGCCGCAACGTGCGCGTCGAATGCCGCGTCGGCGGCAGTGACCTGAATCCCTACCTTGCGATCGCGGCGCAGATTGCCGCCGGTATCGCGGGTATCGAAGACAAGCTCGAGCTGGAAAAGGAATTCAAGGGCGACGCCTACCAGGCGCGCAAGGCGCGTGAAATTCCTGCCACGCTGGCCCAGGCCACACTGGCCTTGAAAAAGTCCAGCATGCTGCGCGACGCGATGGGTTCCGACGTGATCGACCACTACGTGCGCTGCGCCGAGTGGGAACTCGAGGATTTCAACAGCAAGGTCACCGATTACGAGGTCAGCCGTGGCTTCGAACGGGCTTAAACCACCATACATTCAATGAGATAGATACATGCAACTTACCGGAAACTGGTCCTACCCGACCGCTATTCGATTTGGCGCCGGCCGCATCGGCGAAATCGGCGACGCCTGCAATGCCGCCGGCATCAGGAAACCGCTGCTGGTCACCGACCGCGGGCTGGCCGATCTGCCAATCACCACCAACACCCTGGCCTTGCTCGAGCAGGCGGGTCTCGGCAAGGCAATGTTCGCCGAGGTCGATCCCAATCCCAACGAAAAGAACCTGGAAGCCGGCCTCAAGGCCTACCGGGATGGCGGTCACGACGGCGTGGTCGCCTTCGGTGGCGGTTCGGGCCTCGACCTCGGTAAGGTAGTTGCTTTCATGTGCGGTCAAACCCGCCCGGTATGGGACTACGAGGACGTCGGCGACTGGTGGACTCGCGCCGACGCCGACAAGATTGCGCCGATCATTGCGGTACCGACTACCGCCGGCACCGGCTCCGAGGTCGGCCGCGCCGGCGTGCTTTCCAACTCGGTCACCCATGAAAAGAAAATCATCTTTCATCCGAAGATCCTGGCGGCAGTGGTTATTTGCGACCCGGAACTGACCGTCGGCATGCCGGCCGCGATTACCGCCGGCACCGGTATGGACGCTTTCGCCCATTGTCTCGAAGCCTATTGCTCGCCGCATTACCACCCGATGAGCCAGGGCATCGCGATCGAAGGCATGCGCCTGGTCAGGGAAAACCTGCCGCGCGCCTTCGCCGACGGCAGCGACATCGAGGCGCGCGCGCACATGATGTCGGCCGCGGCCATGGGCGCGACCGCTTTCCAGAAAGGGCTGGGCGCGATCCACGCCTGTTCGCACCCGATCGGGGCCCGCTACAACACCCATCACGGCACCACCAACGCGATCTTCATGACGGCCGTACTCGAAATGAACCGCCCCGAGATCGAAACCAGGATCGAGGCCCTGGCCGCCTATCTCGGTATCGGCGACGGCTTCGATGGTTTCGTGGCTTATATCGATGAACTCAACGCGTCGCTTGGCATTCCGGCAAAGCTCGGCTCCATCGGCGTCAGCGATCCGGACCTGGACTGGCTGGTCGAATCGGCACTCAAGGACCCGAGCGTCGGCGGCAACCCGGTCGAGATGAACGCCGACAACACCCGGCGCCTGTTCGAGGCCTGTTTGTAATTAAGGGAAGCACTCCGCAGACCCTGCGGAGTGGGCTTCGATTGACTAGACCAATAGCGCTAGCAGTAACGCTATTACCGCGCCACCAACCAGCCAGGCGGTCAGCGTAATCGGACGGTCTTCGAGCCGTTCGGGCAGATAATCCTGCATCGTTCTCTCCATTTACTCCTCAACGACATCCTGTATATGCGAGAAGTCCCGTGCGGCTCTTGACCTGGATCAGTTGAATCGTCCCTGGTCGCTTCCCACCATCCGGGATTCGTCAGACCAGCTTGTCGCGCGGGGTTTCGCCGTTGAAGAAAGCCTCGATATTTTCCACCACGCGCATGCCCATCGCCTTGCGGGTTTCCTGCGTGGCGCTGCCGAGATGCGGCAACAGCACGACGTTTTCCATCTTCAGCAAGCCGGCGGTGACCGCGGGCTCCTTTTCGAACACATCGAGCCCGGCGCCGGCAATTTCGCCATTTTCAAGCGCTGTCACCAGCGCCGCTTCATCGATGACGTCGCCGCGCGCGGTGTTGATCAGGAAAGCCCCTGGCTGCATCGCCTTGAACGCGTCGGCGCCGATCAGGTGATAGGTTTCCTTGCCGCCCGGGCAATGCAGGGACACGAAATCAGCCTGGGCAAATACTTCCTCGGGCGATGCGCATTGGGTTGCGTTCAAACCGGCGATATCCTCGTTTCGCGGCGGGAACGGGTCGTGAAAAATAATTTTCATGTTGAAACCGTGTGCGGCGCGAGCAGCGACGGCACGCGCGATGCGGCCCATGCCGATCAATCCGAGGGTCTTGCCGGTAACGCTGGTGCCCATCATGTGAGTCGGACGCCAACCGGTCCATTCGCCATTGCGCAAGTGGCGCTCGCCTTCACCGACGCGGCGCGCAACCGTGAGCATCAGGGTCATTGCAAGGTCGGCGGTGCAGTCGGTCAGGACTTCGGGGGTGTTCGTGACCGTCAGGCCGGCAGCTTTCGCCGCGTCGAGGTCGATGTGATTGAAGCCGACGCCGTTGCTGCCGAGGATCCTGGCGCGGATATTGTCGGCACCGAGTACTTCGGCGTTGACCTTGTCGCAAACGGTTGGCAAAACCGCGTCGGCATTGCGCAACGCATCCTGCAACTCCGCGACCGACATCGCGTGGTCATCTTCGTTGAGCCGGGTATCGAAGCGCTCGACCAGCAGTTGCTCGACTTCGGGGTGCCAGCGGCGGGTAACTATCACCTTGGGTTTCGACATGCAAATTCTCCTCTTGATCTGTTCTGGAATGCTTCAGTAAAAAAGTGCCGCGAATTGTAATCAGGATCAGGCGAATAAACTACCGTAAAAACAGCATGCAGGTTAATCACGACCAGCTTCTCGACCGGCACGCCGGCCGTTGCCAATGGCTGTTTGCGATAATCGATTCGACGTTGTTCACGCAGAATCCTGGTCCTGTTCCACCAGCTCGGGGTAAGCAAACAGCGAAGCAGTGCCGCCGGTATGCAGAAAAACCAGGTCGTCGTCGGGCGTGTAATCGCCCCGGCGCAACATCTCGAGCAGCACCGCGAAAGTTTTACCCGAGTATGTCGGATCGAGCAGGATGCCCTCGCGCCGCGCCAGGTACCTGATCGCGGCTACCGTGGCCTCGCTGGGCAGGCCGTACCCCGGCGCCAGCATACTGTCGTCACACAGGATATCTTCATCGGCAATATGGATATCGATGCCGAGCACATCGATTACCGCCTGCAGCTTGGTTGCGACGCGTTGCCGCTGGCTACCGGCGTCGCGACGCACACAGACGCCATGCACCGGCGCCTCGCATCCGAGGGCCCTGACGCCGAGCAGGAAACCACTGTGGGTAGACGCGGATCCCGACGGTACGATAAACCGGGTCGGGATTATCGCCTGCGCATCCAACTGTTGCATCAATTCCTCGGCGCCATCGACATAGCCCAGGGCACCGTAGGGCGTATGGGCATTCGACAGCGGAATCACGTAGGCCTTGCGGCCTTCGCGGGCGAGTTCGGCCGCGCGCAGCTCGAGTGCATGGTCCGCCCCGGCCTCGTCCTCGCCTTCCGGGTAGTAATGAATCTTCGCACCCATTAACTTGACCAGGTAAGGATTTCCCGAGCGATGGTATTCGGGTTGCTTGCGATCCACGCGATGCTCCAGCTGCACCTCGACCTCGAGACCCATCTTGCGCGCCGCCGCCACCGTCATGCGCACGTGGTTGGACTGCACGGCACCCGTGGTCAACAGGGTGTCGGCGCCCTGTTCCATCGCCTGGCCGATGTAAAACTCGAGCTGCCGGCTCTTGTTGCCGCCGAGGGCGAGCCCGGTGCAATCGTCGCGCTTGATCCAGACCCGCGGGCCGAACTCGGCGCTGACGTTTTTGAGGAGCTCCAGCGGCGTCGGTCGGTGGCTCAATTCGACGCGCGGAAAGTTTTTTGTCAATGACATCGCTGGATACTCCGGCTAACTCAGGACCTTGATCAACACGACCCCGAGGCACACCAGAATTGCGGCGATGATGCGCTGGCGGCCAAAGGGCTCACGAAACAACAGGGTACCGATCAAGGCAGCGAATATTACACTGGTTTCACGCAATGACGAAACCAGCGCCATCGGCGCGACGCCCATGGCATAAATCACCATGCCGTAGGCGCAGGCGGCCGCGGTTGCACCGGCAACGATCTTGCCGGGTTTGGCGCGCATGTAGCCAAACCAACCGGACCGGTCCCGCAGCAACAGCCAGGTTCCGATCGGGATCGGCTCGAGTACGAATAACCAGATAATATAGCTGAACGGATTGCCCGCGGCGCGCACACCGATGCCGTCGGCGACCGTGTACGCGGCGATCAGCACCGAAGTCGCCAGCCCCCAGACCAGCGCCGGTCGAGGGATCTTGCCCACCAGGCCGCCGGCGAAGGTGATACTGATGAGGCCGGCGCTGACCAGCCCGATACCGAGCATCGCGCCCAGGGGCAGGTATTCCTGGGCCAGCAGCGCCGCGCCCAGCACCACCAGCACCGGCGCCAGGCCGCGAAACAGCGGGTAAACCTGGGACAGGTCGCCGACGCGATAAGACTTCGACAGGGTTACGTAATAGGCCGTGTGGATAACCATCGAGGCCAGCAACATCGGCCAGCTCGCGGCCAGTGGAATCGGAAACACGAGCAACAGGGGCAGGCAACAGACCGCGCTGAACAGACGATAGGAGGCAATACTGTACTGCGGGGTGCCGCCCGATTTCGCCATTGCGTTCCAGCCGGCGTGCAGCAGTGCCGCCAGCAGCACCAGGCCGGCGATAAAAGGCGTCATCTAGAACTTTCCAATGGCACCAGTTCGCGAATACTTCAGGTAAAGAGGATTAGATCTGAATTCCAGTAACACAACACTTAACCCTTTTACGAGCACACAGTACACAATTGAATCAAGTATTGTGCCCCTGGAATTATTTCAGACCCCACTCAGGCTGGCGCCTGGGCCAGGCTGTCCTGCTCCTCGCGTAAACGTCGCCTTTGCAGAAAAATGATGAGTCCAAGCATCAGGACCGCGGGGATATAGAAAACTTCTTTGTATATCCGCTCGGCGGTCTGTCGAACCTCGGCGATCTGAACCTGCTCGTCGCCGTAATAATCGAAGGCCTTACCCAGGCTCTCGAAAAAAGGTGTTCCGGGGAAGGGTTCCTCGATAATCGCCTTACCGTCTTCAACCATTAGCGTAAGCCCCGCGTTTTTCAAGCGGGTCTCGGCGTCGGCTGCCGCCGCCAGCGGCACCAGTATCGTCGTGCTCGCGACCTCGCCGCTATCAAAGTCTGGTCCACTGACGACCAGCATCAGGTCTGCGTCCACCGGAACCTGATCGATGACCTGGTATACATCGGAGGGACTGTGATTGACATAGGGCGGCGACACCATGTCTAGCCAGAAGCCGGGGCGAAACAGCGTAAATGCAATCAACAACAATAAAACCGATTCCCAGACCTTGTTTCGCACGAACATGAAGCCCTGAGTCGCCGAGGCGAACAGCATCATCGCGATCACCGCCACGCCAAATACAAAAAAGGCTTTCTGTATCGACACGTCGATCAGCAACAGTTCGGTATTGAAGATAAACAGAAACGGCAGTAGCGCCGTGCGAATATCATAAGCGAAGCCCTGGATACCGGTCTTGATCGGATCACCGCCCGAAATTGCGGCAGCGGCAAAAGCGGCCAGTCCCACCGGCGGCGTATCGTCGGCGAGAATACCGAAATAAAATACGAACAGGTGCACCGCGATCAACGGCACAATCAACCCGTTTTGTGCGCCAAGAGTGATGATGACTGGCGCCATCAGCGACGACACCACGATATAGTTGGCCGTGGTTGGCAATCCCATGCCGAGAATCAAGCTCATCAGGGCGACCAGGATCAGCATGAAGATCAGGCTGCCGCCGGACAGGAACTCGACGAATTCTCCGACCACCTGGTGGGCGCCGGTCAACGAGATGGTGCCAACGATGATACCGGCGGCGCCGGTCGCAACCGCAATACTGATCATGTTCCTGGAACCGGCAATCATGCCCTCTACCCAGTGGCCCAGGCCAGTCTTGAAAGCGGCGGCATAGTTACCGCTACCGCGAAAGAAAGCCTTGAGC
>Ga0316201_10000210_pt1 | contig 29030 bp, 20 predicted proteins | sample CS6wburrow_MG_FD_204516 | JGI IMG/M metagenome (GOLD analysis project Ga0316201, IMG submission 204516) | Coastal sediment microbial communities from Delaware Bay, Delaware, United States - CS-6 worm burrow | ecosystem: Environmental > Aquatic > Marine > Coastal > Sediment | place: USA...
AAGCGGCTTTCAAGGAATCGCTGAATCCGCCGTACCCGCTGGCCGACGCTTTCGCGCTCGCGATCAAAACTCCCGACGGCACCCGACTCGACGTCGAGGACCCTGCGTTTCTCGCCGGCCTGCGCGATAAATCCGAAGGTGAATTAACCCTGCATTTTACGCAGAAAAACGCGGTCGACTGCCGGCCGCTGTCGATATTTTCGCATCAGACCCTGGCGCAACTGGAGCAGGAAACCGGGCTCGAGCTCGATAAACGCCGCTTTCGCGCGAATTTTTACGTGAGCTGGGATTCGGCGCCAGGATTCTATGAAAACGAACTCGTCAATCGCAGGTTAAAAATCGGCGATCGTCTCGAAATCATGGTGCGCGAGCTCGATCCGCGCTGCAAATCGATAACCATCGATCCCGAGACGGCGGAAACTCAACCTCGAATCCTGAAACATATCGCTCGCAAGCACGACGGCTTTGCCGGGGTTTACGCCGCGGTGCTGACCGAGGGCACGGTTAAACCCGGCGCTGCCATCTGCCTGCTCGACTAGCCCATGACGCCCGATTCGAACGCCGCCGGCGACATTACCAGCTTTCGCGCGAGACTCGATGGCGAAGAATACGAAGTACCCTGTATTCCTGGCGAAACGCTGCTCGAATGCATGCTGGCCGACGGCCTCGACCCGGCCTACCAGTGCATGGACGGGCGCTGCGGCACCTGCATGGTCAGGCTGTCGAATGGCGACGTAGAGATGCGCAGGAATAAAGTGCTTTCGAAGCGCGACCTCGAACAGGGCTATGTCTTGCTGTGCCAGTCGATTCCCCTGTCGGCGGACGTCAGCGTGGATTGCGATGCCTGAACCCGCTATGCACGGGAGTGTGAATATTAATATGGCTCCGTGATTTCGCTAGAATCGCAGGGACAGGGTGGCTATACTCGGGCTTCGTGGACTGCTGGTAACAGGCTGTTCCGGAAATACTAACAACATATAAATCGACCAATCCGTTACTAATAACGCAGGAGGACTCTCATGTCTCATATTTCGAAACCGGCCCCGCGTGTCCGGTCAATGATCACGGCCGCAGGCCTTGCGGCTTGCGCCACTTTCGCGACCGGCGTTCTCGCAGCCGATCCAGTCACCGTGGTTTCATGGGGCGGTAGCTATGGCGAGGCGCAGGATAAGGCGCTGTTCATGGACGCTTCCAAAAACACCGGTATCGCCATCAACCGGGAATCCGGCGCCAGCATGTCGAAGACCTGCCTGCAGGTTGAATCCGGTTCTGTTACCTGGGACCTGGTTGTGACCGGCTCGGGCGGGGCCGCTTCGGCAGCCGCCAAGGGGTGCCTGGAAAAAATCGATTACAGCGTGGTGGACGTCTCCGACTTTTACCCGAATCTCTACACCGATTACTGTGTCGGATCCGATGTGTTTGCCACCGTAATGTCCTGGAACACGGACAAGTACGGCGAACCCGGAAGCCCGGGTGCACCCAAGTCCTGGGCCGACTTCTGGGACGTGGAAAAATTCCCCGGTACCCGCGCCTATCGCGCCAATAATGTCGACGGTGCACTCGAACCCGCGCTGATGGCAGACGGCGTTCCGCCGGAAAAGGTTTACGAAGTACTTTCAACCCGGGAAGGTATCGAGCGCGCGATCAACAAGATCCGCGAGCTAAAACCGCATATCGCGGTCTTCTGGGGTTCCGGCGCGCAGCAGGCCCAGTTGATGAAAGATGCCGAGGTAGACATGACTACCGGCTGGAACGGTCGCTTCGACAACGCCAGGAAAGATGGAGCCAAGGTCGGCTACACGCTGAACCAGGCGTTGCTGGATTACGACTGCTTCGCGATGCCCAAGGGTGCGCCCAACAAGGAAGTCGCGATGAAGTTTCTGGCAGAAATCTCCAAGCCCGAGTACCAGGCGAACCTGCCTTTCCATATCACCTACGGCCCGACCAACAAGAAGGCCTACGAGATCACGACTGCCTCCAAGGAACTGATCGAATCCCTGCCATCGCATCCAAAGAATGTGCCGATGATGCTGCCGATAAACCTGGACTGGTACGCCAACAACAGGACTCAGGCGCTCGAGCTTTACATGGAGCTTATGAGCGAGTAGCAGTAATAAACCTGTCGTCGCCGGGCGGCCTCGCTGCCCGGCGACCGCAGTCACAGGGGTTCTGATTTTGGCCAGCCAAGCTGATAACCAGCCGTCCGCAACAGCGACGGCGTTACCAATCCATATTCAAGGCCTTACCAAGAAATATGGCCGCATGTATGCCCTGGATTCCGTCGACCTGGAAGTCAGGAGTGGAGAGTTCCTGACCCTGCTAGGCCCCTCGGGTTCGGGAAAGACGACGCTGTTGATGGCCATCGCGGGTTTCAATCGGCCCGACGCCGGCAGTATCCGTTTCGGCGAAACCGAAATGATTCTGACGCCGCCGCATAAACGCGAGGTGGGGATGGTGTTTCAAAGCTACGCGTTGTTTCCGCACATGACGGTAGCGGAAAACGTTTCGTTCCCGTTGCGCTTGCGCGGCGTCGGCGCGGAGGAGTGCGCCTCGCGCGTGGCAACCGCGCTGGAAACGGTCCAGCTGTCCAATCTTGGCGACCGGGGCATAGACCAGCTTTCCGGTGGACAGCGGCAGCGGGTGGCGCTGGCCCGCGCCTTCGTGTTTCGCCCGCGTATCCTGTTGATGGACGAACCGCTATCCGCGCTCGATAAGAAACTGCGTGAGCGCATGCAGATCGAGCTTAAACACCTGCATGAGCAACTCGGCGTAACCACGGTTTACGTTACTCACGATCAACGCGAAGCCCTGACCATGTCTGATCGCATTGCGGTCATTAATGACGGCAAGCTGGCCCAGGTCGACACACCGCACGCGATTTACAACCACCCGGCAAGCTCGTTTGTGGCCGACTTTATCGGCGAATCGAGCATGCTGCCGTTAATCTGTGAGAGTTCCGGCAGGCTTTCATTCGAGAATCACCTGGTGGCGACCGACTTCAAGGCCGAGGCGGGCAGCGAATGGTCGCTGGTCATTCGACCCGAGCGCTTGACCGTCGTCCGCGACGAAGCGGTCGATCCGGATCAAACTATCGTATTCTCCGGGGTGGTGCGCGAATTCGTATACCAGGGTGAAACCGCGTTTGCACTGATGTCGATTAGCGACAAGTATGATCTTTCTTTCCGCTTTGGCACCGATGCTTCATCTGCACACAACGAAATGCAACCGGGTGACCGGGTTTCCCTCGGCCTGAATCGCAGGGACGTGATCATAATCCCCCGGGGCGCTGATCTATGAGCGCCTCGACCAGCGGTGAAATCGAGCCTGCTCGCCTGAACCAGGAATCGCTCAGGGTTCAGGGCGCGCGCGAACAGTGGATGCTGCTGAGCCTGGCAGCGCCCGCGGTGGTGGCCGTCGTCGCGGTCATCGTCATCCCGGTGGGCTGGCTGTTTTACCTGTCGTTCATCGGCAGCGATGGCCAGCCAACACTCGAACATTATCAAAAGATGATCGAGTACAAGTCCTACGCGCGCGTCTTCGTCACCACTTTCGAGGTCAGCATTCTGACCACGCTGCTGTGTATTTTGATCGGTTACCCGCTGGCTTATTTTCTGGCGATGCTGCCGCCGCGCCTGGCCGGGTTTTTCATGCTGGCGGTACTGTTGCCGTTCTGGACTTCGTTGCTGGTTCGTACCTACGCCTGGCTGGTGCTGCTGCAGAAAAACGGTATTCTCAATGATTTTGCGATCTCGGTCGGCTTATGGGAAAACCCGATCAAGCTGGTGCATAACATGACGGGCACCCTGATCGGAATGGCCCACATCATGCTGCCTTTCCTGGTGTTGCCGCTTTACGGATCGATGCGCAAGATCGAGCGCGACATGATGCACGCGGCCGCTAACCTCGGCGCCTCCCCGGCGCAGACTTTCTGGAAGGTGTTTTTTCCGCTGTCGCTGTCGGGCATGGTGGCTGGTTCGCTGATCGTGTTCGTGCTTTGCCTGGGATTTTACGTCACGCCCGCGGTACTCGGTGGCGGCCGCGTGGTCATGGTGGCGACTCAGATCACCGCGATACTCGAGAACCAGTTCGACTGGGGCGCGGCCAGCGCGCTCGGCGTTGTGCTGCTGGTGGCCACGCTGGTTATCCTGGTGGTTGTAACCCGGCTGTTCAAGCTCGACGCCGCGCTATTCGGTAAGCATTGACGTGGCCTGGTGGAATAAACCCGCTTCGGATACGCAGATCACGCATGGTGACCGGTTGTGGCTATACGTGGTTGCGACGATCATCATGCTGCTGCTGGTGATCCCAACCTTTATCGTCATTCCGATGTCGTTTTCCGATTCGCAATACCTGGAGTTCCCCCCGGAAGTGTGGTCGCTGCGCTGGTACACGGTTTACCTCGAATCATCGAAGTGGATGCGGGCAACCGTGACCTCGGTACAGGTCGGTATCCTGACGATGCTAGTGGCAACCCCGCTGGGGACCATGGCCGCCTACGCCCTGTTCGTGTCCGGCCACCGGGCGGCCCGGGCGATCTTCGCGTTTCTGATTACGCCGATGATCGTACCCGTCATCCTGATCGCAATCGGCGCCTTTTATGCTTTCGGGCGTGTCGGTCTCAATAACACCATCACCGGGCTGGTGCTGGCGCACACCGTGCTCGCGGCCCCGCTGGTCATGATCGTCATCACCGCGGCGTTGCGCACTTACGACCTGAACCAGGAGCGCGTCGCCCGCAGCCTGGGCGCGACACGGGTAAAAGCGTTTTTTGTCATTACCCTGCCGCAAATCAAGTTTTCCATCGTCACCTGCGCGCTGTTGTCGTTTCTGACCTCCTTCGACGAGGTTATCATCGCGATCTTCGTATCGGGCGGATCGAATGCAACGCTGACCAAGCATATGTTCGCCGCGTTGCGCGATTTCATCGATCCGACCATCGCCGCCATTTCCACTATCATGATCCTGGTGTCGACCACGCTATTGCTCGCAACCCAGTTTATCGGCAAGCGCGAGAAACAGGATTGAGCGGGTGTTCCTGCCCGTGGCTTGTTCGAGGTAGCGCAAACTTATAACTTCTCTTGCACCCGCCCAATGGGACAACAAAATGCGGAAATCCCGAGTCGATTACACCCGCGCCAATCGCATCGCCTGGAACGAGGCGGCAACAAGACATGCCGCGCACAACAACGCGGAGCTGTTCGCGGCCTTTAAAGATCCGAACCACGTCACCTTCCAGGGGGATATCCTGGAAACCAGTCCGACCAAACCGCCGCTGGGATTTGTCATGGTCATGCAAAAGGGGAAGCTGTCGGATTCTGCGGCTACCTGACCGGCGTATCCATCAAGTCCTGCCAACAGATAAACACGGGCTTTGAAACCCGCGTATAGACTGCGTCGTGCGCGGCATCGCTCGGCCCGACATGTTCAAGGATATGCGCGTAGGCGGCATCGACCTGGGCACGGTCGCGAAACGACATGATCACGAAATACTCCTGGTCGCGTTCGTCGTCGGTATCCATCGGCGTGTCGCTTTGGCGGCGGCCGATCGGGCCGCTTGCTTCGACCAGGCCGAGGCGTTTCATCTCGTCGACGAAAGCCGTGTAGGCCAACTGGAAAACACCGATCTCCTCGCCGGGCTTGAGATCGAAACAGGAAAGCATGTGAAACATCGGTCGAGCGCTAGGGGTTCGGGAATCAATCATCGTCGAAAAACACCCGGTCGTATTTCATGCGGTTGTCCGGATCGACCTCGGTGTCGAGTTCGCGCGCGTAGCGATGCCCCGAGAATACCGCGCCGGCAATGATCGTCGGCGTCAGGCAGTCGCCGATGCGGGTCAGGGATTTCGGACGATAATCGCTGCCGTTCTCGAGGCTCTGCTGCAGTTCCTGGAACAGGCTGTCTTCGGGTGCGCGCATGGTCACGGCGACCACCGCTTCGAGCTCGAGGCTTCGGCGGTTACCCGTATAGGCGCATTCGATTTGCGCTTCGCTGCCATCGAAGGACGCCAGCGCGTGCGAGGTGATGATATCGACCCCGAGCTCCATCATGCGGCGCTGCACGCGGCCCTGTTCGCCGGTCTTGCCGCCCCAGGCCGAGACGATGGTCTCCGGCGTCACCAGGGTGACCGGGATGTTGTGCGAGCGCAGCAGTTCGGCTATGACGTTGCCCATGTAATAATGATCGTCGTCGTAGACCAGGGTCGGGCCCTGGGGCAGGCGCCCGGCCATGATATCGTCCGGCGTGAAAACCCGCTCCGTCGGACCCAGTTGCTCGAGCCCGACCTGGTTATACAGCCCGCGGCCATCCGCCAGCCAGCTGGCGCCGGTCGCGATGACGATATGGTTAGCCTCGACCGCGAGCACGTGCTCGGCATCCATGCGGTTATCGAAGTAAACGTCGACGTTGTGCATGTTCTGGATTTCGTGCACGCGGTAGTTACGCACGCGCGCCCATTCTCCGAGCCCCGGCAGTTCGGACTCGCGGTTGACCCGGCCGCCCAGCGTATGCTGGGCCTCGGCCAGCATGACGTGGTAACCGCGCCGCCCGAGGACCCGGGTGACCTCGAGTCCGGCGGGGCCGCCGCCGATGACCAGCACGTTCGCATCCGAGCCCTGCGGTTCGAACTTTTCCGGGTGCCAGCCGCGTCGCCACTCCTCGCTGATGGTCGGGTTCTGGGTACAACGGATCGGCGTGCCTGTGCTGTCACCGGTGTAGCAGATATTGCAGCCGATGCATTCGCGAATCTCGTCGATACGGCCTTCCTCGATTTTCTTCGGCAGGAAAGGGTCGGCGATCGACGGCCTGGCGGCGCCGATGAAATCGACAATGCCGCGCGTGAGTTGTGAAACCATGGTATCGGGCGACGTAAAACGTCCCACCGTGACCACGGGTTTGCTGGTAATCGACTTGACCCAGGACATGTAAGTCTCGAGCGAGCCTTCCTTGACGAAGCGCGAGGTCCCCATTTCACGCGAGTAGTCCTGGATGTTGATGTCCCACAGGTCCGGCAGGTCGGCCAGCATTTCCAGCATGTCGCGCCGTTCCCCGGTCACCGGTTCGCCATCCTCGCCGATACTGTCGTCGGCGGCAAAGCGCACCGCGACCGCGCAACGATCGCCAACCGCGTCCTTGGTTTCCTCGATTAATTCGCGTACCAGCCGCACCCGGTTTTCCAGCGAACCGCCGTATTCGTCGCTGCGTGAATTGGTCTTCGGAGACAGGAAATGCGCCAGCAGGTAATGGTGAGTGGCGTATACGTAAACGATATCGAAACCCGCGTCGCGCGCGCGCAGGGCGGCGTTGCGGTGCCAGCGCCGCAGTTCGCGAATATCGGACTTGTCCATCGCGCGCGCCTGGTAGGGGATGCCGATGGCGTTGGGCATGTTGGCGACGTCCATCGCGACCTCGTTGGAAAACAGGTTGGTGCTGCGCGCTCCGCCAACCCAGAGTTCGGCGCCGGCGAGCGAGCCGTGCTCGTGTACCTGTTCGGTCATCAGTGAATGCGCCCTGATATCGCCCTGGTCCCACAGCGACGCATAGGGGTGCGGCAGGTCGTCGGAGGCCGGGTGGATCGAGCAGTACTCGGTGCAGACGACGCCCCAGCCGCCCTCGGCTTTCATGCCGCGCAGGGCGGCGACCATGCGCGGTCGCAGCCAGCCGAGACCGGTGCAGTGCGGCACCTGGTAAAACCGGTTCCGGGCGGTCACCGGGCCGATTTTTACGGGTTCGAACAATATGTCGTAGCGTGAGTCTCGGGTCATGTATCTGGGTTCCAGGCCGTGCTATTGCGATCCGTACAGATTAAACGAAATGACGCTCAAATAAAGGGGTTGACGAGCGTGACAGGTGAATTTTTTTGTGACTGATCGATTGCCCGGGCATGGTTCTCTCGAATCAGCGGGGCGCGGCTGGCGCCTCTGTTATACTTGCCCGTTCGCGCGCATCGCGCAAGGCGCCTGCGCCGGGTAGCAGAATCGTCAAGCCGGGACGTTGCCAGAACAGGAGGACAGGATGGACCAGAAAGAATGGCATTTCGTGCATAACCAGGCCGCCGATGCGGACTGGGCACAGGGCCTGCGAGAGATATTCGAGTACCGCGACCTGGGAATCGCATCGGGTACCAATGGCGACTATGTGGCACATGTCATCAGGGCCAGGGGCAAGGAAGCAGGTGACCAGATCCATCACTGGCACTACCACGAATGCCGATTCCAGATGGTATACATTCTCAAGGGTTGGGCGACTTTCGAATACGAAGGCGTCGGCGTTCGAACGCTGCGCGCTGGCGACTGCGTCAACCAGGTTCCGATGCTCAGGCACCGCGAGATCGATTGTTCGGACGACCTCGAGATACTCGAAATCGTGTCGCCCGCGGATTTCAGGACCGTCACCCTGGACGACCAGGGCTGACGCGGCCAGCCTTATTCGCTGACGCAGTTGCGGCCTTTACCCTTGGCGCGATAAAGCGCCTGGTCTGCCCGTTTCAGGGCATCCCAGGGAGTTGATTCCTTGCCGCCCGACTCCGCGAATCCGATAGATACGGTGACCTTGACCGAGTTGTTGGCGACTGGTTTTACCCCCTTGGCATCGAGTGCTCTGCCTACCCGCCGGATGATGAAGGGCTTGTTCGCGATTTCTTCACGCAGGGCGTCCAGGTGGCGCACGGCTTCCCGCGAGTCCTTGCCGTTAAAGACGATGGTAAACTCCTCGCCGCCATAACGGTAGGGCAGCCCGCCGCCGGCCACTTTGCCCATTTTCGACGCGATCATGCGCAGCACCGCGTCCCCGGCATCGTGGCCGAAGGTATCGTTGAACTTCTTGAAATGATCCACGTCGAGCATGGCGACCGTGTAGGCGCCGCTCATTTTCTGAAACTTCTCGCGTAGCGCGCGTCTTCCAGGCAACCCGGTTAGCTCGTCGATGTAGGCCATGCGCCAGGTTTCCTGCATGATTGCGTACAGGCACATCAGCAGCGCGCCGCTGCCAAATACGTTCAGGCTGCCGCCCTGGTCGCCAAAATGCAGCTGGATTACCAGCATGAACAACACCCCGAAGCCGGCACAGACATGTAGCGAGGGATTTAAAATGCAGAGTGTCAGCAAGACATAGAGCGACGCGAAAGAAATAATCAGCACGGTTTGCGCCTGGCTGGTCCAGTCGAAGTACTGGGGCGGCAACCAGTCGGTCAGCACCACCTGCGTCGCCCAGGCGGGTGAGGTCATTACCACGGCTACCACCAGGGCGCCGACCAGAAGCAGGGTCGCGTAGGCGGGAATCGCCTTGCGACTGACAATACCGCGATCAGGCAGCAGGGTTAACACCACCAGCAGTAGCGGCAAGGACGCGGACAGCAGCCCGTAGGCAAGCTCGCTGCTGGCCCAGTCAAATCGCAAAACCAGGTTCGCGATGACAACCAGCAATACGTAGAAAAAAACCGAGGCGCGGCTGAAACGAATGCTCAGGCCGGCAACGATGAGCGCCAGCATATGCGTCAGGTAGGTTATCCCGATGGTGGCCGAGGCCGGTAACAGGTCATACTTCTGGTAACCGTACAGTGACCCGGCCAGCAGGAGCAGAATGGGGAAAAGGCTCTTGAAAACTTTCATGCGCTGTTTTGCGGTTTTTTAAACCTGTTATCGGCGTTGTTTGCTTGCCAATTATTGTAGCTGTTATTCGAACAATATCCGGGAAACTGGGGAGCGATGCCTGGATTTCGCCCTGGATCGAAGATCAGGGGTTCATGGGAACGCGAAAACCTGGAACCGCGTTACCCTCGGACAGGAACACCGGGGTCCTGGGGGGGTCAGGCGCTGGATAAACTGGGGTGGTTTTCCCGCTGGGTGGCGACCGTGCCCAGAAAGGCATCGATCGCGACCGGCTTACTGAAAAGATAGCCCTGCATGATGTTGCAGCCCAGTCCCTCCAGGTAGTCGGACTGGCTGCTGTTTTCCACGCCCTCGGCAATGATGCCGATGCCGAGACCATGCGCCATGCCGACGATGGCCGCCACCAGGGCGGCTCCTTTTGCCGAATGTTCGATTTCGGATACGAAGGAATAGTCAATCTTCACCGCGTGCACCGGCAGCTCCCGCAGGTAGTTCAAGGAGGAATAACCCGTGCCAAAATCGTCTATCGCGATCGAGATTCCCCGGTTGGACAATACCTGCAGTTTGTGGGTGCAGGCCTGGATGTCGCTCATGAACATGTTTTCGGTGATTTCTATTTCCAGGCGATTCGGCTTGATACCGTAGTGCTCGGTCAGCGCGACCAGGCTCTCCGGGAACTTCTTGTTCCTGATATCGGAGGCCGACAGGTTGATGCTGACCTTGATGCCGCTCTCCAGGAAATCCTCGTTGCCGAACAAATCGGTGGCGACGCGGTTCAGCACCCAGTCGCTGAGTTGCTCGATGATACGGGATTCTTCCGCATGCTCGATAAAGTAGCTGGGCTCGACCATTCCGAACTGCGGGTGATTCCATCGCAGCAGGGCTTCGACGCCGACGATTTTCCTGGTTTTCACATCCAGTTGCGGTTGGTAGTAAATCTCCAGCTCGTCATTTTTAAGCGCTTTCCTGAGCCCGCTTTCGATCGAGATCTTTTCTGCGGCCGCGTGTTCCAGCCTGGCGTCGAAAAAAGTGTATCCGTTCTTGCCAGTGGCCTTGACCTCGTACATGGCCATGTCGGCGTTCTTGATCAGGGTATTGATCTCCTTGGAATCGTCGGGAAACACCGCGATACCGATACTGACGTTGACGTAGACTTCCTTGCCGCGCAGGTAAAAGGGTTGCTGCAGGCTGGCGATGAGTTTCTGTGCGACGCTTTCGGCCTGTTCCCTGGACGTGGGCTGGGGCAATAGCAACATAAATTCATCACCGCCGAGCCGGGCCAGGGTGTCGCCGGTTCTGATCTCTGTCTTGAGTCTTTCGGCAACCTCGACCAGCAGCTGGTCGCCAACCACGTGGCCGAAACTGTCGTTGATAAGCTTGAAGCGATCCAGGTCGAGAAACATCACGATCAGCGTCTGGTTGGTTCTAGCCGCCTGCTTGACCGCCAGGTCGAGCCGGTCGAGCAGCATGGCCCGATTCGGTAACTTGGTCAGCAGGTCGTGGTAGGCCTGGTAGGTAATCAGCTTTTCCGCCTTTTTGCGGCTGGAAATATCGCGCGCGACGCCGTAAGTCCCCTGGTAGGTGCTGACTTTCTTCGGGCCCTTCGAGTCGATTGAATAAATGCCCATGGAGTTAAGTTCGATCGGGCAGACCGAGGTTTGAAAAGGTTTCGAGAAACTCGCGGTATTGCATTTCAAGCCGAGCTCGACGGTCCGTTTCGAGCGGCTTTCCCGGCGGCGTTCGTTGAACAGGTATTCCGCTTTCATGCGATCTTCGTCGGCAATAAACTCGCTGTAATGTTTGCCGATCAGGTCGGCCCGGTCGAAGCCGAGCAAGCGCTTGACGCTATTGTTGACGTAACTGAATTCGCCCTTCAGGTTCAGGATGTAAATCAGGTCGGGCGAATTGTTGACCATGTAGCGATGCAGTTGCTCCGAATGCTCAAGCCGTTTCTGGATCTGGGCTTTTTCATCCTCGACCATGAGCTTGTCGAGGGCGTTGCGAATGGAATGTTCCAGCTCGTCGAAACTGTAGGGCTTTCTGAAGATATCGTAGGCGCCCAGGCGCACCGCCTCGGTAACCTTGTTGATCGAGGTTTCACCACTGATGACGATCACCGTGGTTTGAATTTTCTTTTCCCGGATGAAGGTCAACACCTGGTCGCCCGACTTTTTGGGCATGTTCAGGTCGAGTATTACCAGGTTGAACTGGCGCTGCTGTATCAGCGCTATCGCTTCTTCGCCATCATTGGCCTCGGTGATATCGGGCCATTGACGTTTCAACAGGGTCACCAGGCTCTCCCGGGCGCGACCGTCATCATCCACCACCAGGAACGAGATGGGCCGTTCGGGCTTGACGGTATTTTCTTCGGAACTAATCAGGGAATGATCCATGCTCATACTTCACCGGACTGCTGTTTTTCTGACAGGGGCAGCAGTATCTCGAACAATGCGCCCCCGACCTCGTTTTCCATGTACTTGATCTGTCCATTAAAGCTCTTTAAAACTTCCGCCACCACCGAAAGGCCAAGTCCGCGGCCGGCGCCCTGTTTCGCACTGGTCAACGGTGAAAACAGGTGCTTCAGGGTTTCCTCGTCGATTCCCGGACCGCGATCGGATATCGAGAACTGCGCGTAAAGCCTGCCTTCGATGTTCACAAAATGGTGGCTGGAAACCATGATTGCGGCGTCGCTGGTCTGGGCCTCGACCGCGTTCTTGACCAGGTTGAGCACTATCTGGCGGAAAGCGTCCTGGGTTATCTGGACTTCGGCCTCCTTGTGGCCGAGGCTCCACATTATTTGAACCTCCTTGTCGCCGCAAGTGGACTTGACGTACAGCGGGATGCAGCTTTCGAGCTCGGCGTTCAGGTAAACGGCCTGCGCTCCCGCGTATTTACCGTCCTTGAAGTTCCAGACGATATTGCGAATTCTCTGCAGTTCTTCCTGCAGCACCTCGATTTCCTGGTTGTTTTCGGCGCCCGCCGACTGCGCGTTGATTTTCAGGATATCGATATAATTGCCAATAACGCTAAGCGGATTGCTGATTTCATGTATCAGTTTATCGATATCGCTTTGATCGTTTTCCTCGGGCGGCGGCGGGCCCGAATCCGTGCGGCCGACCACCCAGCTCTGGCCAATGTTCTCGAGGTAACTGGCGACGACGTCCGAGAGTTTGTCCAGGTTGTTTTTCTGCGTTTTGTGGCAACCGATCACCACGGTGCCGAGCGTCTTTTTTTCATGCGTGACCGGAAAGCTCAATGCGATATCGTGGTTAAGCCGGCGAATGATCTGCCGGTCCGATATCGGTGATTTCTTGTAATCCGGGATATGCGGTTCGATCCAGAGCTGGGCTCGTTCGACGAAGCTGCGAGCGAGCTGGCTATTGTTGTTGTCGATCGAGAATTTGCTTACCGGATTCGCGTGGCTTATCTGGTAAAGGGTGAGAAACCCGCTGTCCTCGGGATCGTGGTACAGCAGGCCCACGTCGGAAATGGAGAAGAAAAACTGCATCTCCCGGGCGATTTTACCGAGCAGGGCCCTCGGTGATTCGGGGATCTCGGAAAACTTGTGCTCCGGGTTGATCACCCGGGATAACGAGGCATTCCTGATTTTTCGCGCGAGCTTGATGGTTTCCTTTTCGATATCCCTGGCCAGGTGCTCCTGGGTCAGGCACCGGGACCTCGGTAACGAGATACCCATTTTCCTGGCCGTCTGGGTTACCTTGTCCTGGATGTGCATGTAGATGTTTCTTAAATCCGCTTGCTCGACCAGCCTGGAACGCCACTCCGCATCTAGCTTGCCCTCCTGGCTCCAGTGCCGGGCCAGGTGGCTCGCTTCGGCAACGATCTGGCAAAGCATGTCGCAGCCCTGCAGTTGTTCTTCGTCCTCGTGGTGGAAGCGGACGGCGTCGGCGATGCCGGGGCTCAGGCTCGGCCACTGCTCGATAATGCTGGCACCGAGTTCGGTATGGCTGACGCCATACTGCGAGTTTTCCTTGGCGATGGTTTCAGCCTCGGTATCGGAATTTATGATCTTGATGTACTGCTCATGGAAGCGGGCATCGAGCACGATCTGGCCGAAATCGTGGAACAGGCCCGCCAGGTAGGCGTCATAGGGATGCTCGTAATTCGTGGCGATCGCAATATCCCGGGCAAACACGGCGCAATACAGGGAGTCCAGCCACAGGTTGCAGACAAACTCTTTCTGGGTGTTGATCAGGCCCGCAAACAGCTGCTGTATCGACGAGGTTATCGCCATGGTCTTCACCAGGTCGTGACCGATTACCGTGATCGCCTGTTCCAGCGTAATTATCGGCTGCCTGATTGCAAACGACGCCGAGTTGACCGCCATGAGAAGTTTACTGGTCAGGGCGGCGTCGATACTGATCAATGCGGCGAGATCGGAGGTGGAACTGTCAGGGTCGTGGCAAACGTCCAGCAGTTGACTGAGTATGTGGGGAGGGCTAGGCAGTCGGACCAATTCCATTGATTCCAGGACCGATTTTGGCGGACTTCCTAATTCATACATTTGTTGGATATTATCGTTATTGGTTCAATGCATTGTCGAGGCGCCAATAATACACTAAATTGATGCCAGAGTTTGACCAACCATCGGATATTAGGAGAGTCACTTCACAGAAATGGCAGAAATTCGGAGCCCGGCCTGCCAATGCGGTCGGTGTTACCGCGGATGGCAAGACAGATCCTGGTCTGGAACCGCAGCCGTTGCTGGCTCAACCGCCGTCTCGAAGGCGAATTGAAGCGACCGATTAACCCGGGAATTGGCATGCTGATCGATGTCTGCGCCCGGTGTAAAGCCCAGGGCGCTATTCGATTTTTGATCGCGAGTCGGCCAGGGGGATACTGATACTATCCCTAAACCGATATAATCCTGTAAATTCAGGCAATTTGTGCCGTTTCGCGAATGTTATGGATGCACTCGCGACAATAGAGCGCGGCTTTGTCCCGTCCAGGTCGACCATGAAAGAGTAAAGACTCTGTCGATTATGTTCGGGAGATCGTGCAACCGTAACTGAAGCGAATCACATTATGACCACCCAGAAGAATTCACGTTTTGTCAGTCGTCTGACCCGCAACACCCTGGCCCTGGTGCTTGCCGGCGGCCGCGGTTCGCGGCTCTATGAACTGACCGACTGGCGCGCCAAGCCGGCGGTTTCTTTCGGCGGCAAATTCCGCCTGATCGATTTCCCGCTGTCCAACTGCGTCAACTCGGGCATACGCCGCATCGGCGTGCTGACCCAGTACAAGGCGCATTCGCTGATTCGCCACCTGGTGCTCGGTTGGAGCTATCTCCATAGCGAGCTCGACGAATTCGTGGAAATCCTGCCGGCATCGCAACGCGCCAGCGGCGAGTGGTACCAGGGAACCGCCGACGCGGTTTATCAAAACATCGATATCCTGCGTACCCATAAACCCGAGCACGTGCTGATCCTGTCCGGTGATCACATCTACAAGATGGATTACGGCGATATGCTGGTCGAACACGTGGAACGCAAGGCCGACATGACCGTGTCCTGCCTGGAAGTGCCTATCGAGGAGGCCGCCGGCGCCTACGGCGTGTTAACCGCCGACGAATCGGGCCGCATTATCGAATTCAACGAAAAACCCGAGCATCCGACGCCGATACCCGGCCAGCCGGGATACTGCCTGGCGTCGATGGGTAACTACCTGTTCAACACCGATTTTCTCTACGAGCAGTTGATCAGGGATGCCGACGACCCGGATTCCGCGCACGATTTTGGCGGCAACATCATCCCGTCGATTATCGAAAAATACCAGGTTTACGCGCACCCGTTTCGCGACCCCGAAACCAACCAGCGTGCTTACTGGCGCGATGTCGGCACGCTGGATGCGTTCTGGGAAGCCAATATCGAAATGGTCAACGTCACCCCCGAGTTGAATCTCTACGATGCGGACTGGCCGATCCTGACCTACCAGGCGCAGCTGCCGCCGGCCAAGTTCGTTTTCGATCGCAAGGATCGTCGCGGGGTGGCGGTCGATTCGATGGTCTCCGGTGGGTGCGTCATTTCCGGCGCAAAAATAAAACGCTCGCTGCTTTTCTCGAACGTCAAGGTTCATTCCTATGCGCGAATCAAGGACAGCGTGATCCTGCCCGACGTGGTCATCGGGCGCAACGCGCGTGTCATTAAAGCGATTATCGACCGCGGTTGTACCATCGAGCCGGGCATGGTCATCGGCGAGGATCACGATGCGGACAGGCAACGCGGTTTTCGCGTTACCGACAACGGCGTGGTGCTGGTAACGCCCGACATGCTGCATCAATCGACGCACGCGTCCCGCTAGGCATTGCCCGATGGAGCGTAAAACCGTGATAACCACGGCCTGCACCGACCAGAGACCGGGAACCTCGGGTCTGCGCAAAAAGGTCAGGGTTTTTCAGCAGCCTCATTACCTGGAAAACTTCGTGCAGTCGATCTTCGATGCGATAGCGGTCGGGGACGAGGGATTCGGTGACAAGACCCTGGTGCTCGGCGGCGACGGTCGATTCTATAACCAGCAGGCTACGCAAATCATCCTGCGCATGGCCGCGGCCAACGGTTTCGCCCGCGTTATCGTCGGCCGCGACGGCCTGCTGTCGACGCCGGCGGCGTCGCACCTGATTCGCAAACACGAGGCTTTCGGCGGCATTATTCTATCCGCCAGCCATAATCCTGGCGGGCCGGATGCCGATTTCGGTATCAAGTTCAATGCCGCTAACGGCGGGCCAGCCCAGGAAGGACTCACCGATTCGATTTTCCGGCATAGCCTCGAAATCGGTGAATACCATATTCTCGAGACCAGCGATGTCGACATCCACCAGCTCGGCAGCCGGCAGCTGGCCGGGCTGCAGATCGACGTGGTAGACCCCGTTGCCGACTATGCCGCGCTGATGCAGCAGCTGTTCGATTTCGAGCGCATTCGGGAATTGCTGGCCACGGACTCGTACAGCCTGTATTTCGACGCGATGAATGCCGTGACCGGTCCCTACGCCGAGGCCATCCTGCAGGGGCAACTGGGCGCCGGGCCGGATAACGTATTGCGGGCTCAACCGCTGGCGGATTTCGGCGGCGAACATCCGGACCCGAACCCGGCGCACGCGCAACAACTGATGCAATTGATGACCGGTCCGGGAGCAGGCGACTTCGGCGCGGCCTCCGATGGCGACGGCGATCGCAACATGATCCTGGGCGCTGATTTCTATGTCACCCCAAGCGACAGTCTCGCGGTGTTGGCCGCCAACGCCACGCTGGTGCCCGGTTATCGGCAGGGACTCGCGGGCGTGGCGCGCTCGATGCCGACCAGCCAGGCGGTGGATCGCGTCGCGCAAGCGCTCGGTATTCCCTGTTTCGAAACCCCGACCGGCTGGAAGTTTTTCGGCAACCTGCTCGATGCCGGGGAAATCACGCTTTGCGGCGAAGAGTCTTTTGGCACCGGGTCGGATCACGTGCGCGAAAAGGACGGGCTCTGGGCGGTGCTTTTCTGGCTCAATATTCTCGCCGCCAGGCGGGAGCCGGTTGCTGACATCGTGCGCCAGCACTGGCAGCGCTTCGGACGCAATTACTATACCCGACATGACTACGAGGCGGTGGCAAGCGATGCCGCACAAGGGCTGGTCGATGCCTTGCGCCAGCGGGCCAGCGCCCTGGTCGGCCAGCGGTTTGGCGAGCACGAGATAGCGCTCGCCGACGATTTCAGCTACGCCGATCCGGTGGACGGTAGCGTCAGCGAGAAGCAGGGGATTCGGCTGCTGCTGCGCGGCGGTGCGCGAATCGTGTATCGCCTCTCGGGCACCGGGACCGAGGGCGCAACGCTGAGAGTCTATATCGAAGCGCCCGAGTCGAATCCCGATCAACAGTTGAAAACGCCCCAGGACGCGCTGGCGGAATTGATCGACCTGGCGCGCGAGACCGCCAGGATCGAACATTTCACCGGCCGCGCTGGTCCCGACGTGGTGACCTGAGCAGTCTGACTGATGAAACATGTACTCATGATTTCCGCGGAGAACGGTGCGCTACCGGAGGGCAAGGTGGGCGGTATCGGCGACGTGGTGCGCGACGTGCCGGTCGCGCTCGTTGCGCGCGGCTGCGCGGTTACCGTGGTGACACCCGCCTACGGCAGGTTCGCCGAGCTGCCGGGGGCGAAGCAGATCGAAAGTCTCGAGGTCAGTTTCGCGGGCGCCCCGCAGTCCTTCGACCTCTACGAAATACCTGCCCGCGAGAACGGCGGCGCGGTGCGTCACGTCGTCGTCGATCACCCGCTGTTCGGCGTTTGCGGAGCGGGCCAGATCTACTGTGACGATCCACCGGGTCGGCCGTTTGCCACCGATGCGACCAAGTTTGCGCTGTTTTGCGCGACCGCTGCCGAGTCGATCGGCAAGGCGGTTTTTGGCAAGGTCGACGTCATCCACCTGCACGACTGGCATGCCGCCATGCTGCTGGTGCTGCGCGCCTTCGACCCGCGTTACCGGGCGTTGCAGAAAATCTGGTGTGCCTACAGTATTCATAATCTCGCGCTGCAGGGGGTGCGGCCGCTGATGAAAGACGATTCGTCGCTACAGGCCTGGTATCCGGAGCTGAGTTACGAGCGCGGGCGACTGGTCGACCCGCGCTGGCCGGACACGGTGAACCCGATGGCGGCGGCGATACGGCTGGCCGACAGGGTACATGCCGTATCGCCGAGTTATGCCGAGGAAATCCTGTCTGCCAGCGACGTTGAACGGCGCGGTTATTACGGCGGCGAGGGTCTCGAGGCTGACCTGGTGGCAGCGCGGGAGCAGGGGCGTTTATTCGGTATTCTAAACGGCTGCGAGTACCCGAAGAAAAAGAAAACCGCGGCTCATGGCTGGAAGTCATTGCTAACCCTGATGCGCGCCCAGCTGCCGCTCTGGATCAGCGCAACCCAGACGCTGCGCAGCACGCATTACATCGCGCAATCCTGCCTCGATCGGCTCAAGCACAGGCGCCCCGGCATGTTATTGACCAGCATTGGCCGCATCACGCCGCAAAAAATCGGCCTGATGCGCCAGTCCACCAGCAGCGGCAAACCGGCGCTGCATGGCGTGCTGGAAACCCTGGGCGAGCATGGCCTGTTAATCATGATCGGCAGCGGGGACCCGGAGGTCGAAACCTTTCTAACCGGCGTCGCGGCCCGTTTCGATAATTTCATCTTTTTGCGAGGTTACTCCGAAGAACTGGCCGAGGCGCTTTACAGTCTCGGCGACCTGTTCTTCATGCCGAGTTCATACGAGCCCTGCGGCATCAGTCAGATGCTGGCGCTGCGCGCGGGGCAACCCTGCCTGGTGCATTACGTCGGTGGCCTGCGCGATACGGTGCGCGATAACGAGACCGGGTTTGTCTTCAAGGGCAACAACCCGGCCGAACAGGCCGATAACCTGGTTACCGCGATGCAGCGCGCGTTGACCCTGTTCCAGGAGCATCCGGTGAAATGGAAGGCGATGCGCAAGACGGCTGCCGCGCAACGATTCGAATGGGCCGACAGCGTCGATGCCTACCTCAAGCATCTCTACCGCCGCTCGTGATCCGTTAATCCATGGCAACGCTGGCAGATAGTTTCGACGCAATCGCGTGCGGTCGCCACCGGGATCCTTTCGGGATTCTGGGCCCCCACGCCGCCCGGAAAAACTGGGTAGTGCGCAGCTGGCAGCCGCAGGCGGAGCAGGTAGAGCTGCTGGATGCGGAAGACCAGGTGCTCGCGATCCTGCAAAAGGTGCACGCTGACGGCCTGTACCAGGCGCGCTTGCCGCTACCCGTGGTTGACTACCGGCTGCGTCTCCAGGAGGGTGGGAATTTCCGCGTCATCGACGACCCCTATGCTTTCCCCTCGCCGCTGGGCGATCTCGACCGCCACCTGATGCGGGAAGGCAGGCTGCATCGGCTCGACAGCAAGCTCGGCGCCAACCCGATGCAGATGAACGGCGTCGACGGCGTTCATTTCGCGGTCTGGGCGCCCGCTGCCGCCCGGGTCAGCGTCATCGGCGGGTTCAACGCCTGGGACGGCCGCCGGCATCCGATGCGGTTTCATCCGGGTAACGGCATCTGGGATATTTTCATCCCGGGAATCGAGACGGGCGAGTATTACAAGTTCGAATTACTCGATTCGAATTTCAGGTTGCTGCCGCGCAAGGCCGACCCTTTCGCGCGCCTGATGGAAGGTTCGCCCGGCAACGCCTCGATCGTGCACCAGGATCACTACCGGTGGCAGGACGACGACTGGGTCGAACGGCGTAACGCCGCGACCACCCTCGATCAACCCATGTCGATCTACGAGGTGCATCTCGGCTCCTGGCGGCGGCAGGAGCATAACCGGGTACTCGACTATCGCCAGCTCGCCGATAGCCTGGTGAGCTACGTCGCCGACATGGCCTATACCCATATCGAGTTGCTACCGGTGACCGAGTATCCTTTCGACGGATCCTGGGGCTACCAGCCGGTGGGCCTGTTCGCGCCGACCAGCCGATTCGGCAGGCCCGAGGATTTCAAGTACCTGGTCGACGCCTGTCACCGGCGCAATATCGGCGTGATCATGGACTGGGTGCCGGCGCATTTCCCGCGCGACGATTTCGGGCTGGGTAGCTTCGACGGCAGTCACCTTTACGAGCACGCGGACCCGCGCCAGGGGGCGCACCCCGACTGGGGCACGCTGATCTTCAACTACGGCCGTCCCGAGGTGGCCAACTACCTGCTTGCCAGCGCTACCTTCTGGATCGAGGAGTACCACATCGATGCGCTGCGCGTCGACGCGGTCGCCTCGATGCTGTACCTGGACTACTCGCGCGCCGCCGGCGAGTGGCTACCCAATCCCTACGGTGGTAACGAAAACCTCGAGGCGGTCGCTTTTTTACGCACCATGAACGAGCATGTTCATGCGCTTGGGGCCGTAACTATCGCCGAAGAGTCGACAAGTTGGCCCGGGGTATCGCATCCCGTTTATAATGGCGGACTGGGTTTCAGCTATAAATGGAACATGGGCTGGATGCACGATACGCTCGATTATTTTGGGGAGGAACCCGTTCATCGAAGTTATCACCACGACAAACTCACCTTCGGATTGCTGTATGCATTCAGCGAGAATTTCGTATTGCCGCTGTCGCACGACGAGGTCGTCCACGGCAAGGGTTCGATCTTCGCGCGCATGCCGGGCGACGAGTGGCGAAAATTCGCCAACCTGCGGCTCTACTATGCCTTCATGTACGCCTATCCCGGGAAGAAACTGATGTTCATGGGCTGCGAATTCGGCCAGGTGCGCGAATGGAATCACGACACCTCGCTCGACTGGCATTTGCTGGAGCAACCCGGGCATGCCGGGGTGCGGCAACTGGTGCGGGATCTCAACCGCCTGTACCAGGATAGCCCGGCGCTCTATGAAGCCGATTTCAACCCGCGGGGTTTCGACTGGATCGATTGCTCCGATAATCAGCAGGGCGTGATTTCGTTTCAGCGGCGTGCGCAAAACCCGGACGATCTCCTGGTCGTGGTGTGCAACATGACGCCGGTGCCGCGGCCGGATTACCGCATCGGCGCGCCCCGCCCCGGCGATTATGTCGAACTGATCAACAGCGACGCCGATTGCTACGGCGGCAGCGGCAGCGGCAACCTGGGCCGGGTGCACACCGATCCGGTCGGTGCCCACGGACACGAGCAATCGCTCAAGCTGAACCTGCCGCCGCTAGCCACCCTGATTCTGAAACCTGCCTGATCGCAGCAACAAACTATGACTGAACCGAAACCAACCAACAAATCCAGTGAGAAGTATGCAATAGCCCCTCCGGCCAACGATTGCGATAGCCTGGCGACAGATTTTCTGCGCCATTTCAATCATACGCTCGGACGCGATAATTACAGCCACTCGGTGCGCTACCAGTTCCTGGCGCTGGCGATGACCCTGCGCGATCGGCTGATGGCGACCAGCAACGATACGCGCCATGCCTACGAGCAGCACGATAGCCGCCGCGTCTGTTACCTGTCGATGGAGTTCCTGCTCGGCCGCAGCCTGCGCAACGCCGCGTTGAACCTCGAAATCAGCGAACCGCTGTCGCAGGCGCTGAATGCGCTGGGACTCGATGAAGAAGAGATTGTCGCCGAGGAACACGATGCCGGCCTCGGCAACGGCGGTCTCGGACGTCTCGCCGCCTGTTTTCTCGATAGCTGCGCGACGCTCGGGCTGCCGGTAATCGGCTACGGTATTCGCTATCACTACGGCATGTTCCGCCAGGTCATCGAGCATGGCTACCAGCTGGAAGAGCCGGACCCGTGGTTACGCGGCGGTCATCCCTGGGAAATCGAGCGCCCGGAGTATACCCAGGTCATCAAGTTCGGCGGGCGCGTGCACCATGAATTCGACGATAGCGGGCGCAGCCATGCCTACTGGATCGACACCCATGACGTGCTGGCGCTGCCCTACGACATCCCGGTGCCGGGCTATGCCAACGGCACGGTCAACACGCTGCGACTCTGGTCCGCGGAGGCGACCGACGCTTTCGACCTGGAAGAATTCAACGCCGGCAGTTACGTCGAGGCGGTGGCGGCGAAAACCCTGGCTGAGAACATCACCATGGTGTTGTACCCGAACGACAGCAGCGAGAATGGCAAGGACCTGAGACTGCGCCAGCAGTATTTTCTCGCTTCGGCCAGTCTGCAGGACGTGATGCGCCAGTGGGTTAATCGCAACGGGGAAGATTTCAGCCGCTTCGCCGAAAAGCATTGCTTCCAGTTGAACGATACCCACCCGAGTATCGCGGTGGCCGAACTGATGCGACTGTTAATGGATTGCCACGGGCTGGAGTGGGACGCGGCCTGGCAGATTACCACCAGCACCATGGCCTATACCAACCACACGCTGCTGCCGGAGGCGCTCGAGTGCTGGCCGGTGCGGATGCTCGATCAACTGGTGCCGCGCATCATGGAAATCATCCGTGAAATCAATCATCGTTTTCTTGAGCAACTGCGCGAGCGCTGGCCGAAGGACGATTATCGGCATCAGCGCATGGCGCTGATCAGCAGCGACGCCGACCCCGTGGTGCGCATGGCCCACCTGGCCATCGTCGGCAGTTTTTCCGTCAACGGCGTCGCCGAGCTGCATTCGACGTTGCTCAAGCAGGGCCTGTTCCACGATTTTCACGAGTTCTGGCCCGATAAACTCAACAACAAAACCAACGGCGTGACCCAGCGGCGCTGGCTCAAAGCCTGCAATCCGGAGCTGGCAAACCTGATCTCGTCGCGAATAGGCGAGGGCTGGATAACCGACCTCGAGGAACTTGCGGGGCTCCGGCCCTATGCCGAGGATGGCGAGTTTCGCGAGCGCTGGATGTCGGTCAGGCAGGGCAACAAGCAGCGCGTCGCCGAACTGGTCAAGCAGGATTGCGGCGTCGACCTCAATCCGCATGCCCTGTTCGACGTGCAGGTCAAGCGAATGCATGAATACAAGCGCCAGTTGCTTAACGTGCTGCACGCGATTCACCTGCACCTGCGGATACAGAGCGGTGACATCGCCGACTGGACGCCGCGCGCGGTCATCATCGGCGGCAAGGCGGCGCCGGGATACGTCATGGCGAAAAGTATCATCAAGCTGATCAATAACGTCGCCGACGTGATCAATAACGACCCGAAAACCGCTGGCCTGCTGCAGCTGATGTTCCTGCCGAACTACCGGATTACATCGATGGAAACCCTGTGCGCCGGCTGCGACCTGTCGGAGCAGATCTCGACCGCCGGTAAGGAAGCCTCGGGCACCGGCAACATGAAATTCATGATCAACGGCGCGCTGACCATCGGTACCCTCGACGGCGCCAATATCGAAATTCGCGACGCCGCCGGGCCCGAGAATTTCTTCCTGTTCGGTCTCGATGCCGACGAGGTTTCGAATCTGCGGACCCATTATCAACCCGAGGCGATCGTCGCCGCGGACGAAAATCTTGCGGCCGTCCTGGCGGCGCTGCGAGGCGGCGCTTACAACGCCAACGAACCGGGTATTTTCGATCACATCGTCAATGCCATTCTGAGCCCGCACGACCCGTGGATGACCGTGGCCGACTTCGCCAGTTTCGTGGCCGCCCAGCGCGAGGTTTCCCGTGCCTTCCAGGACCGTGAGCACTGGGCAAGGATGAGCATCTACAATAGCGCCGCCAGCGGGCGCTTCTCTTCCGATCGAACCATCCGGGAATACAACTCCGATATCTGGCACCTGGAGCCCGTGTCGCCGGTCGAGAGCACTCCCGGCCTGGCATGAGCCAGGGCATGCACGAGGGCAAATCCTCGCCCCTGGGCGCAAGCTGGGATGGGCAGGGGGTTAACTTTGCATTGTTCTCGGCGCATGCCGAAAAGGTCGAGCTGTGCCTGTTCGACGAAAATGGCGAACACGAAATCGCGCGCTACCAACTGCCTTGCACAACCGACGAGGTGTGGCACGGGTACCTGCCCGGCTGCGGGCCGGGCGCGGTTTACGGTTACCGGGTTTACGGGCCTTACCGCCCCGACCAGGGTCACCGCTTCAACCACCATAAATTACTGGTCGATCCCTACGCCAGGCAGTTGCTCGGCGGGCTCAACTGGAGCAACGCGATTCTCGGATACGATCCCGCGGACCCGCGTGACGAGATTTTCGATACCCGCGATAGCGCCGCCGACGTGCCCAAGTCGGTGGTCGTGGACGAGGCCTTCGACTGGCAGGACGATCGCCCGCCACGGGTGCCCTGGTCGGAGACTATTATTTACGAGACCCACGTGCGCGGCTTTACCCGGCTGCACCCGGCTATCGATGTTGACAGGCGTGGCAGCTTTTCCGCGCTCGCCTGCGCCGATGTCATTACTTATTTGCAATCGCTGGGTATAACCAGCGTCGAGTTACTGCCGATTCACGAGTTCGTCGACGACAAATTCCTGGTGGAAAAGAAGCTGCGTAATTACTGGGGGTACAACACGCTTGGTTACTTTGCCCCGGCCGCGCGCTACCTCGGCAGCGGCGACCGCAACGAGTTCAAGACCATGGTGCGCGAACTGCACCGGGCCGGCATCGAAGTCATTCTCGACGTGGTCTACAACCACACCGCCGAGGGTGACCGCAGCGGTCCAACCTTGAGTTTCAGGGGTATCGACAATGCCAGCTATTACCGCCTGCTCGAGGACGATCCGCGCGAGTACATCAATGACACCGGTTGCGGTAACACGCTCAATGCCAACCACCCGCGGGTATTACAAATGATTATCGACAGCCTGCGCTACTGGGTCGACGAGATGCACGTGGACGGATTTCGTTTCGATCTCGCGGTCAGTCTCGGACGCGAGTCGCACGGTTTCGACAGTCACGGAGAATTCTTCCGGAGAATCCGGCAGGACGAGGTGCTGTCCCGGGTCAAGCTGATCGCCGAGCCCTGGGATGTCGGCCCGGGCGGATACCAGCTCGGGGCTTTCCCGACCGACTGGGGCGAGTGGAACGATCGTTTCCGCGACGCCGTGAGGCGTTTCTGGCGCGGAGACGAAGGCCAGTTACCGGGCCTGGCGAGCGCCTTGCACGGCTCGAACGAATTATTCGAGCACAACGACCGCCGGCCCTCGGCCAGTATCAACCTGGTTACCAGCCATGACGGCTTCACGCTCGCCGACCTGGTTAGTTACAACGAGCGTCACAACGAGGCCAACGGCGAAGACAACAACGATGGCCACGAGGCTAATTTCAGTCATAACCACGGGGTCGAGGGTTTCACCGATGACCCGTCAATCGACTCGCTGCGGCAACGCCAAAGCCGCAACCTGCTCGCGACCCTGATGCTTGCGCAGGGCACACCGATGTTGCTCGCCGGCGACGAAATTGGGCGCAGCCAGCAGGGTAACAATAATGCCTATTGCCAGGACAACGAACTGAACTGGCTGGACTGGTCGTTACTCGAGCGCAACGCCGACCTGCATGACCTGGTTCGACGGCTGGCGGATTTACGCAGGCATTACGCGGTGCTGCGCTACGACCGTTTTTTGCATGACAACCGGATCCGCTGGTTGCGGGCCGACGGCAGCTCAATGACGGAGGCCGACTGGCATGACCCGCAACGGCGTTTCCTGGCAATGTTGTTGAGCATTACCGCATCCGGCCCGCCACCCCAATCCCCGCGGGAAGCGACGCTTTTGCTGGCCTTTAATGCCGGCGCCGAGCCCATTGTTTTCGAGCTACCCGAGACCAGGCATGGCTGGCACTGCATTTTCTCGACCGCAATCGATGAACCCGACAGGTCCGCGGTAACCAGCCTGTCGCTGGAAGCCCGTTCGGTGCAGGTATTCGAATTACGCGCTGGTAAAAGTCCATGACCGTAACCGACCACGCAGGGCTCGATGCCCTTTGCGATGCCTGCGGCATCGCCAATGGATACCACGATATTGCGGGCGAGTTGCACCAGCCCGACATCGAGGTCAGGCGATTGCTGCTCGAGGCGATTGGCTATCCTGTCGACGACGACGTCGATATCCAGCGTCACCTCGCGACACTGAGCTCTCGCGAATGGCGGCGAATCGTATCGCCGGTCATGGTTTACCGACCGCACGATGTGCCGCGACGACTCAGGCTCAGCCTGACGCCTGCGCAGTGCGCTGCACCGGTTCGCTGGGAATTGCTCGAAGAAAGCGGGCAGCGCCGGCAGGGCAGCTGGGAATTCGATAGCGAGCAGGCGATTGGCGAGTACTGGCTGAACGAGATGGCGATAAGGCAGTTTGAAGCGGAGTTGCCCGACGTCGATGACTTCGGCTATCACCAGTTGCGGGTCGAAACCGGTGGCGGGGTCGAAGCGACCAGCCTTGTCATCGTGGCGCCCGGGGCATGCTATGAACCACCCGTGCTCGCAAACCAGAAAAAAGCATGGGGCGTCAGCCTGCAACTCTACTCGCTGCGATCGCGGCGCAACTGGGGTATCGGCGATTTTGGTGACCTGCGTTCGGCCATCGATATACTGGCGCCGCTGGGCGTCGATGTAATCGGCCTGAATCCCCTGCACACGCTGTTTGCGCACCAGCCCGAGAAAGCGAGTCCTTACAGCCCGTCGAGCCGCGATCATCTCAACCCGGTTTATCTCGATATCGAGGCCATCGAAGACTATAGCGAATGCCAGCCTGCGCAGGCGCTGGTGGTGAGTGATGGCTTCCAGGCCAGCCTGCAGACGCTGCGCGACGCTGAGTTCATTGACTATACCGGCGTCTGGGCGGCGAAACTCCAGGTGCTGGAAATGCTCTACCAGGGTTTCCGGCGCGCGCATCTCGAGCCTGGCTCGAGCCGCGCGGCGGAATTCCGTCAGTTCCAGCGTGACGGCGGCCAGGACCTCTTCAGGTTTGCATTGTTCGAAGCCCTGCAGCGACACTTCCACGCCGCGGATGCAGGCTGTACCCGCTGGCAGCAGTGGCCGCGCGATTACCAGGACCCCGATTCGAATCAAACCACCACCTGGGCCGAGCAGAACCTTCAGGCGATCGAGTTTCATCAATACCTGCAGTGGATTACCGAGCTGCAGCTCGCCGTGGTCGCCGATTGCTGCCGCCATAACGGCATGGGCATCGGCATCTACCGCGATCTTGCGGTAGGTAACGAACAGTCAGCCGCGCAGTGCTGGGCCGAACCCGAACTTTACGCCCCGGGTATAGGCATCGGCGCGCCGCCCGACGACTTCAGTTCGAATGGCCAGAACTGGGAATTACCGCCGCTGAAACCGCCGTCCGTGAGCCCGCATTTTTATCACCGGTTTGCCAGAACCCTGCGCGCCAACATGCGCCACGCCGGCGCGCTGCGTATCGATCACATCATGGGTTTGATGCGCCTGTACTGGATTCCGCTTGATGACACTCCAGGCCTGGGCAGCTACGTGTCCTACCCGTTTCAGGATTTACTCGCGATCGTCGCCCTGGAAAGCCAGCGCAATCGCTGCCTGGTCGTGGGCGAAGACCTGGGTACGGTGCCCGACGAGGTCCGTTACGCGCTCGAACCCAACAATATCCTGTCGTACCGAATCCTCCGCTTCGAGAAGGACTGGCACCACGGAAGATTCATTGCGCCGACCGATTACCCGCGCTACGCGCTATGCGTTGCCGGGTCGCACGACCTGCCGACTCTCAGCGCTTACTGGCAGGAACTCGATATTGATTTACGCGACCGGTTGAAGCAGTTTGCGTCGCCCGAGTTGGCAAAGCGGCAACGACAACTGAGAGCACAGGAGCGAAGCGAAATCCTGGCCGCGCTCGAGCGCGAGAATCTCGTCCCGGGCGAAGCGCTGGCAGACGCGGGAACGGCCCAGGCACCCGGTAGCGAACTGGTATTGTCCATCCATCGATTTCTGGCCCGCTCCAATGCCGCGGTGATGATGGTTCAAATCGAAGACCTGTTCGGTCAACAACAGCAGGTGAACCTGCCGGGCACCATCGATGAATACCCCAACTGGCGCTGCAAATTACCCGTCGACCTGGAAGACTGGTCAGCGCGGAGCGAGCTCGAGAGCGTTACCCGGGCGATCGACCACGAGCGTCACGCCTGAATCCAGGCACCGAAGGCCAGATTCGGTCCCCGGAAAATCTCCCAGATTAGTTGCCAGCCACTCTCGAAAACAGGCGCCCGAAATATCGCGATGGGCGGCAGAAACTGACCCACTACAGACGCTCGTATTCCCGGCCAATCGTGTCATCAGGCACGTCGGACCTCTGCGCAAGCGGTAATCTTCACTATCAGATTATCGACTGCCACCGATATTCGAGCTTGCTGACTCGACCGGCACCGGACCTGGCCAGGTGAATATTTCACAACTTTCCCGGTATTACTGCATAACAATCAGGGTAATAGCCAACTGAACGATTTCGATCATTTCCCTATAGTTTCACAATTAAAAATAAACAGGAGGTGACTCATGAAAAACTCAATTAGTTACATCGTTATCAGCCTTTGTCTGACCTTAAGCCATAATGTCACGGCCAATAGTTCGGCGCCTTCTCTGGAAAAATGGCAGATGAAAATGATTTACCATCCTACCAAGCCCGTATTAGAGCGAGAATCAAAAGGATTTGTATTCATTTATGATGGATTTAACGAAAACCAGGTCAATCAGATTCTCGATGCCAAGTTTGACCGGATCGATCACATGATGTTTACCCGGGTCAAGCTCACCGATACCAGCGGAAAAATCCTGCTGGACCCTGAGACTGGCGATGAATTAACTGCCGATGATGGTTGTGATTAACCCTTAAGTCTGCCGAATCACTCCTCGCAGATTTACCCGCCCCCATCGGGGCGGGTTTTCTTTTACCACAGAATCAGAAAAGCCCCGTTGGTGTGCGCCCGGGAAATGGTGTAATTTATATAGCAGTAGTACAAATATAAAAAAGGGCTATGCTGGATTTCCTAAAGAAAGTAACTCCGTACAATCTCCTTGA
>Ga0316201_10000211_pt1 | contig 29005 bp, 25 predicted proteins | sample CS6wburrow_MG_FD_204516 | JGI IMG/M metagenome (GOLD analysis project Ga0316201, IMG submission 204516) | Coastal sediment microbial communities from Delaware Bay, Delaware, United States - CS-6 worm burrow | ecosystem: Environmental > Aquatic > Marine > Coastal > Sediment | place: USA...
GCCAGCCCCGTCAGTACGCCGAAAACGGTGAAATCGTGGTGGCCCTGGTGCACAACGAAGAGGCCACGGTCAAGCGATTTTTCCTGCACGGCGACCATATCGAGCTGCGGCCGGAAAACCCCGACTTCCCGGCCATGCGCTACGGTTTCGACGACGTGCTGGTGCAGGGAAAAGTGGTGGGGCTGCAGCGCGGGCCGGCGGGTATCGAATAATGACCAGACCTGCCCGAAGAGACCAGACCCTCCCCCCGCCCCCATGCGTATTGCAGGTGGGCACCAGCGGATACTCCTATCCGGAGTGGCTGGATGCGGGGTTTTACCCGCCGGGAACCCCGGCGCGGGAGATGCTGACCCAGTATGCCCGCAATTTCTCCGTCACCGAGTTGAACTATACCTGGTACCAGATGCCCAAGGCGGCCGCCATGGAGCGCATGCTGCCCCGGGTGCCGGCCGGTTTCGGCTTTGCCGTCAAACTGACCCGCAGCATGACCCACGAAGTCGATCCCGATGGATGGCGCAGCCAGGTCGGTTTCTTCAGAAACGGCATCGCCCCGCTGTTGCAGGCCGGCCGGCTTCTGGCCGTTCTCATCCAACTGCCGCCCTCTTTCGACCGGGGCCGCGAGCACCGGCTCTACCTGAGCAGGCTTTTGGATAGGCTGGAGGGCCTCCCCCTGGCCGTAGAATTCCGCCACCGCTCCTGGGCTGTCGACAGGGTCTTTGCCGGGCTGGAAAACCGCAGGGTCACCCTCGTGTCGGTGGATGTCCCCGAACTGTCCGACCTGTTTCCAGCACTGGACGTGGTCACCAACCCCGACCTGTTTTACATTCGCTTTCACGGCCGCAACCGTCGCGGGTGGCGCTCGGGCAACATGCAAAAGCAGTTCGACTACGACTACAGCGCCGACGAACTGCTCCCGTGGAGCACCCGCACCATCCCCAAGATGGCAAACCAGGCCCGCACCGGTATCGCTTTTTTCAACAACCACGTCCGGGCCCAGGCCCCCCGCAACGCGAAGACACTGGTGGAGCAACTGGCCGCACAGGGGACGCCCGTCGAAAATACAATGCGCATGCTGTAATGGAACGATCCATCATCCATATCAATGTGGCTGATTTTGCCGTGGCCGTGGAGCGGCTGGCCGATGACCGGCTGAAAAACCGGCCGGTGATCATCGCACCCGAGGGCGCCCCCCGGGCCACGGTGTACGACATGAGCGAAGAGGCCTACCAGGACGGCGTTCGCAAGGGAATGGCCCTGCGCCGGGCCACGCGGCTGTGCCGCCGGGCCTGTATTCTGCCGCCTCAAACGGCGCGCTACGAACAAGCCATGGCCGGCCTGCTGCACCAGGCCCTGCCCTTCTCCCCCCTGGTGGAACCGGGTGAGGACGACGGCCACCTCTTTGTGGACGTCACCGGCACCAGCCGCCTCTTCGGCCCTCCGGTGGACGTGGCCTGGCGGTTGCAGCGCCAGGCCAGAAAATCCCTGGGGCTGGCCCCCATATGGTCCCTGGGGACCAACAAGCTGGTGGCCAAGGTGGCATCGCGCCTGGTAAAACCCCTGGGGGAATATATTGTCGCCCCGGGCGACGAGGCCTCCTTTCTGGCGCCGCTGCCCCTCTGGCTTATTCCCGGCATCGAGGCCTCCGATCTTGAACGGCTGCAGGAATTCAACCTGACCCTCGTGCGCCAGGTCACCACCCTCGACCGCGTCCACCTTGACGCGGGTTTCGGCCGCCGCGCCGCCTTTCTCTCCGATGCCCTGAACGGCATCGATACCGCCCCGGTACTGCCGGTAGGCCGAAGGCCGCCGCGGGTGGTGCTGAACCACACCTTCGGCACCGACGCCAACGAGCCGTCCCGGGTGGAAAGCGCACTCCACAAGCTGGTGGAACAAGCCGGCAGCAGACTGCGCCGACAGGGCCGGGTGACCCGCCGCGCCGGTGTCTGTGTGGACTACAGCGACGGCCGGCGCTGCATCCGGCAGTTTCGCGTTGAACCGGCCACCGCCAACGACCTGGCGCTCTTTCCCTTCGCCCGCCGGTCTCTGCAGCTGGCCTGGCGGCGCCGGGTGCGGATCCGCCACCTGCGCCTGATCTGCGACCGCCTGGCCTATCCGCCGGCCCAGATACCCCTGTTCGACAATGACCGCCGGATCGTGGTCCGGCAGGAGCGGATCGTCGCCGCCATGGACCGGATTCGGGAGCGGTTCGGGCAGGAGAGCATTCAGATAGGCAAAAGTCGGGCCGCTTAACTGCTGCCCTGAGCAGTTAAGCGTTGTCGATCAATGCCGTTAACTAAACGGCATTTTAGCAAGCGCTGTATGGGGGAGCTGCTTTTCGCCGCGACATAACCAGCCAACGGATCTGCTGTCGCGGCTGAAAGCCGCTCCTACAAACCCGTCAAGCCCGTCTGGATTTACAGTGGTCGCTTAGGTTAATGCCATTGAGTGACAACTCGAAACGCACAACTGTCCCTGATCCCTGAAATGGCCATGAAGACAAGTTATCCAGGATACAATAAATGATCCCCCTGACCACACGCTCCCACTACTCCCTGATGTGGGGAACCGCCTCGATCGAGGCGCTCTGCCGCCACGCCCGGCGGTTGGGATATGACCGCCTGGCGCTGACCGACACGGACAACCTGTATGGCCTGTGGCCCTTCATGTCCGCCTGCCGTCGCGAGGGAATCGTCCCCATCATCGGCGCCGAGGTCACCGACCCCCAAAGCGGCCGGCGCGCCGTCTGCCTGGTCAAAAATGCCGTCGGTTACCGTGACCTGTGCCGTTTGCTCACCCGTCGCCACATGGACGCCGGCTTCGATCTGGCTTCGGTGCTACCGGGTCTTGCCGACGACATGGTAATCCTCACCGCCAGTGCCGACCTGCTGAAGCAGTGGCACCGCAACGGCCTCCACCTGGCCGCCGCCATGGCACGGACCCTCCTGCCGGCCACCCATCGATTGCGCCGAACAGCCAAAACGCTGGGTATCCCCCTGGTGGCAACCCCGGGCAGCTTCTTCCTCCAACCCGGGGCTCATGGCCTGCATCGGTTGTTGCGCGCCATCGCCCTCAACACCACCCTGGAGCGACTGCAACCCGGACAAATGGCGCCTTCCAATGCCTGGCTGGCCGGGCCGGGCGATTATGCCGAACGCTTTGCCCCCTGCCCCGAAGCCCTGGCCAACACGGCTGCTATCGCCGACCAGATCGATTTCACGGGGCCGGCATTCGGCCTGGTCATGCCGCCATGGCACGACAGCCGCAACCGCCCCAACGCTTTGGAACTGCGGGAGGCCGCCTACGACGGCGCCCGGCAGCGCTACGGAGAAGATCTGCCCGAACCGGTGGTGGATCGCCTGGAGCACGAACTGCGCATCATCGCCGAAATGAACTTCTGCGCCTATTTTCTGCTGGTACAAGACATCGTCCGGCGCAGCCCCCGCACCTGCGGACGGGGATCGGGGGCCGCCTCTCTTGTAGCTTACTGCCTGGGCATCACCAACGTCTGCCCCGTAAAGCACAACCTCTACTTCGGCCGCTTCCTCAATCCAGGCCGCACGGACCCGCCGGACATCGACGTGGATTTCGCCTGGGACGAACGGGACGACCTCATCGGCGGCGTGCTGGACCAGTACGGAGACCATGCCGCCATGGTGTCCAGCCACATCCTGTTCCAGCCCCGCATGGCCGTCAGGGAAACGGCCAAGGTTTTTGGATTGACCGATGCCGAGATCGGTCGGGTCACCCGGCGGCTGCCATGGTTCTGGCGCATCCACCGGCCTGGTGCCAGCCTGATGTCCGACCTCCAGCAGCGCCCTGAAGCCAAAGCCCTGGATTTCATTCACCCCTGGCCCGAAATCCTCTCCCTGGCCGAGCAGCTCATCGGCATCCCACGCTACCTCTCCGTCCATCCTGGAGGGGTGGTCATTACGCCGCAGCCCGTCAGCCACTATGTCCCTGTGCAGCGCGCCGCCAAGGGGGTGCCCATCATCCAGTGGGAAAAAGAGGCCACCGAGGATGCCGGACTGGTCAAAATCGACCTGCTGGGAAATCGCAGCCTGGGGGTTATACGAGACGCTATTCATAACGTCCGCGAAAACCGCATCGACTTTAAAGAACGCGGATGGGAGCCCGAAGACGATGCCGACACCCAGGCTGTGCTGGCCCAGGGCCGCACCATGGGCTGTTTTTACATCGAGAGCCCGGCCATGCGCCTGCTGCAGCAAAAAGCCGGTGTGGGCGACTTCGAGCACCTGGTGATCCACTCCAGTATCATCCGGCCGGCAGCCAACGACTGTATCCAGGAGTACATCCGGCGCCTCCACGGCGGTGCCTGGGAGCCCATCCACCCCCTGCTCACTGATGTGCTCGAAGAGACGTTCGGCATCATGGTTTACCAGGAGGATGTCTCCAGAGCCGCCAAAGCTTTAGCCGGGTTCGATGACGTCGAAGCCGACGGCCTGCGCAAGATCATGTCGAAAAAAGACCGGCAGCGGCGCCTCGAAGACTACCGCCGGCGCTTTGTCGACGGAGCCTTACAGCGCGGTGTCACCCGGCAACAAATTGAGGCGATATGGACCATGATGATGAGCTTTTCGGGCTACTCTTTCTGCAAGCCCCACAGCGCCTCCTACGCCCGGGTCTCTTTTCAGGCCGCCTATCTCAAAGTCCATTTTCCGGCCGCATTCATGGCGGCCGTCATCAGCAACCAGGGCGGCTTTTACAGCACTTTCGCCTACGTTTCCGAAGCACGGCGCCTGGGGGTGGAAATCCTACCGCCGGATGTCCGTCACAGCCACATTCACTGGACCGGCCGCGACAACGCCATGCGGGTGGGATTGATGGCCATCCGCGGCCTGTCCGCCAAAACCCTCGAACGCATCGTCACCCATCGCAGCCGGAGACCCTTTGACCACCTTTTCGACTTTTTCGAGCGCATCCGCCCAGCCGTTGACGAGGCCCGTGCCCTGATCCACTGCGGTGCCCTGGACCATCTGGCGGCGGGGCCGTCCCGGGCCCGAATCCTGTGGCAACTCAGCCAGTGGCAAGCCCGCCGATCCAGCCAGGACAAGGCGCCCCAGCTGTTTGCTCAGGCCGAGACCATCACGGCACCCCCCGCCCTTCCCCCCGACAATGAACGCACCCTGCTGCGCCGCGAGTTTAACGTATTAGGGTTCTTGTGTCGGCAGCATCCCATGACCCTCTTTACCGAGGCGGTCTCCCGCTCGGGCAGCGTGAAGGCCGTCGCCATTCCGCGCCACCCTGGCCAACGGGTCCGCTTCGCCGGATGGCTGATCACCGGCAAGGTGGTCCACACCAAGGGCGGTGACCCCATGGAATTTCTCACCTTCGAAGACGAGACCGGCATCGTGGAGACCACCTTTTTCCCGAAAGCATACGACCGCTTTTGCCACCTCATCGACCGGGGCCGGCCCTATCTGCTGTGGGGAAAGGTGGACCGGAACTGGGGTGCCGCCACATTGACCGTAGACCGGGTGAAGCCCCTATCCACCTAAATCTTTTGACAATTGTTCTCCTGAGGAGATACAATTGGGTATCCTTTCCAAGCAGGCGTAGAGAAGGTCATCGCCTGCCGGATGCCTGTGAGCGCATCCATATACCGGATCCCATGTATCGTGAACCCTCATCCATAAAGGCAGCCAATGACAGCATTCGAGCAGATCAAAGCATTTTACCGGAAGCACCTTCCCCAAGTCGTGGAGAAAGCCAAACACCTCACGGCCCCTTGCCCTTTTTGCAGCAACAGCACAGACCAGACCACCGGCAAAATTGACATCGACGTCGATGAACACAGCTATTTCAGGGGGTACTTCACCTGCACGGCACACTGTAACGAGGGCGGCTTTCATTTCCATTTCGGCGCCCTGATGGGAATCGAAGCCGATGGCGTCCCCGGATTCGATCCCGATGCGTCCCCTTACGCCATGGATGCGGCGTATCCCAGCCAGCACCTTGAAACCGAAATCACCCAATTCATCAGCCTGCTGGGGGACGCCCAGGCCGAACACTTTGCCCGGTTCGGCGTTACGCGGACCACCCTGGGGCACCTGAAAGTCGGCTTCAACGGCCGCTACCTGGTCTACCCCTATATCCAGGAGACCGGCCTGGCCTATGCAGCCCGCTGTGTCATGCCAGGAAGGCCGGGAGACAGCTTCTGGCACGGCAACGAGAACTTTTCAAAGGCCCCTTTCAATATCTACAACGTACGGGAAATCGACCGCTGCAAGGGCGGTGCCCTCATCATCACCGAGGGCGAGCCCAATCTGCTGATTCTCAAGGAATTGGGCTACCCGGCCATCAGTGTCCCGGCCCCAATGGATTTAACCGGTATTCCAGCACGGCGACTGGAGGGCATCGATCACGTCTTCCTGCTGGTGGCCAATACTCCGGAGGCGCTCCAGTCGGCCTCCAAACTGGCCGTAAGCCTGGGATTCAAGGCCCGCATTCTCTCCTGGCCAGTCAATGCCAAACGGGGGCGGCAACTGTCCGACATGGCTGCGGAGGATGCCTTAGAGCTGGGCCAAAACCTGGCAGCCATGATCGAGACCTCAAAGTCCTTTTCACCCTTTGCATCTCCAGAAAAAGAACAGCGCCAGCTGGTCGAGCTACTCGCCAGAGAAAAAGGCAGGCAGATGCTGGGATTGAAAACCGGCTTTCCGAAACTGGACATCGCCCTGGATGGTCTGCGGGGTATCAATATCCTGGGAGGCCCCCCAAAAGCGGGTAAATCCAGTTTTTTTATGCAGATCTCCACTGAGCTTGCCCTCCACAACACACCGGTCATCTATTATGATTTTGAAAACGGCCGCCAGAAAATATACCTGCGCACCATCGTGCGCTTGAGCAGCATCCCGGAAAAGAGCATCCGCACCGGAGAACTCGACCCTGCGGGGTCCGCATCCCTGAAGCGGACATTGGCCACATTTGGAACAATGCTCAACTATTTCAGGGTCGTCACCGACCGTGAGCTGACGCCTGACGTCATGCGACGGCACATCGATTTTCTAAGAAAGGAATCCCGCAGGGACAAATTGCTGGTGGTGCTTGACAGCCTGCACAAATTGCCCTTCAGGGACCTGAGTGAGCGCCGCACCGGCATTGATTTTTGGCTGCGGCAATGCGAAGCCATACGAGACGAGGAGGGAGCGGATTTTCTGATCATCAGCGAGCTGTCACGGGACAGGGGGGGGAACTACGGCGAAAAGCCGGACTTGGGCTCTTTCAAGGCCTCCGGGGATATTGCCTACAGCGCCGACAACGCCATGATCTTGATGCCCGCCTGGGACCCCCTCGACCCAACCCCGGCCGCTGTGCGAAAAAATAACCTCTGGCTGGTCGCCAGCCGGGAGAATAACCCGGGAAGGATCGCCGCATATACCATTGATTTTCCTTTTTGGAGATTCCTGGAAGGCTAACGGACCCGGCGGCCCCATGCCATCCTGTGGACTGGTCCGCCAGGGGGCTGAGAACGCCTGAACGGAACACATAGAACTGTTCCGACTTGCAGGCGGCTGGTCTGGTTTGGTTTCTAAAGGTTTGGTGCTGTTATGCCGATAGAGCTGTGAAGTCATGATCATCACCATCATTTCACGGGGATGCGATGAAGACCAAACTGCTCGTGCTGCTGTGCTGGATGTTCTATTATGCCGTCATTCAAACGGCTGATGCGGTCTGGCTGTTTTTTTCGATCTACAGCGGTATCCTTGCCATCTGCTCCTTTTTCTACAGCCTTGAAAACAAGAAACCAAAACCCAAGAAGAGCAAATAAGCTCTATTGAAGCCGGAAATTGAGCACCGCTTGGGGTACTTCCGCAAGCCGCGGCGACCCGTCCCGTTACACGCCGAAAGGCCTTTCCGGAGGCTCATCCGACGGGCTGGAGGCTGCCCAGCACCGGAGCGGCATTGGACGTGCCGGCAATCATCAGATGGTCGGTGATGCGCTGGCCGTCGATATGGTCCCCGGGAAAAAAATCACTGCCGTCGATCTTGAATATCTTGCCCCCCGCCGATTCGATGATGACGTTCACGGCGGCGAGATCTTTGAACGCTTCATTGGCCGCGAAGGCGGCAGAGGCCCGCCCCATTGCCACATAGCAGGCATGGGCGCCAGTGCTGCCGAAATCTCGGATCTTTCCTGGAAATGGACAGCGGTAGTATTGGTGAAATCGTGAAAAAGTCAGCAGGAGGCTGCCACGGGTGACCGAGCCGCGGTCATCGACCTGGATGACATGGTCATTAAGGAAAGCGGGTTTGCCGGCACATGCACGAAAGAGGTCGTCGGTGGCAGGCATGTAAAATGCCCCCAAAACAGGCCAGTAATTTTCATACAACGCCAGAGACATCCCCCAGACCGGAATACCTGATTGAAAATTATCTACGCCGTCGAGTGGATCGAAAATCCAGAGGTAGCGCTTGCCGCCATGGGTATAACCGTCGTCCAGGGAGGATTGACCATAAATCTGGTGATGAGGATAACTCATTGAAATAATATCTAAAAATGTTTTATTCAGTAGCAGCTCAGTCTGGGTGACCAAGTCTTGGTCAAAGAGCGGCTTCTGGTGCCGCTTGCCGTAAAAGGCGAGCGCCTCGTGACCCAATTTCAAAATGGTTTCCTGGGCAAATGCATACAGCTCGGTGACATCGATGGTTTGACCCGATTGGTTCATTGGACCTCCAGGTTTGGTTGTATGGGCAATGGAACGGTCACCCCGGGGACTTGGGGCAAACCGCGGTGTAGGCAAGATGCAGGGGGATTGGCAGAGCCGGGGTCATACTGATACCAGGAAACTGGCGACAGGCCCGGCAAGTGGCGTGAGGGGCGAATGTTATTTCTTGGACGAGGTGGAATAGCCGTCTGCATACCAGCCGCCGCCTTTTAACTCAAAGGTGCACTGGGACATTATTTTTTTGGCTTTTTTATGGCAATGGGGACAATTCTGACTGTTGGTTCCCATTTTGACGAGTTCTTCGAAGCTGTGACCACATTCACATTCAAATTCGTAGACCGGCATTTTTGGCTCCATTTACCCTTTCGACGTGAATTTTTTTTTAATTTAAATTTCAATGGCCGGTCTGTCAAGTCCAAACCACCTGGATTTCATTTCAGGCCATGCGCTCTTGCCGCCGGGGACGGGACATATCGACGCCGGCTCTCCATCCTAAAGTGCCGGGCGAGGGGTCGTAATGCCCCTCCTCCCGGCGCATGAAGGTGGTCCCGCTTTTGTGCAGCAACACCAGGCTGGATTAGCAGTCCTGCAAATCGGCGGATTACTTCACAGGGTCAATCTGAATGCCCCTTGAACCCTGGTTTCGCCGAAATACCAGCAGATTGATAGCCGCGTTCTTGTCTAGAGCTTTCATAGTCTTCTGATACTCTTCCAGATTGCTCACTTTCTTGAGGTTGATGCCCTTGATGACATCGCCCACCCGAACACCGGCCTCATGGGACCTGCCGCCGTCTTCCACGTCAACGACCAACACGCCGCTTTCTTCCTCGCCCAAGCCGAACTGGCGGGCTTTTTCAGCGTCGATATCGGCCACCTGCATGCCTAAACTGTCGTCATTCCGCTGGTTTGCCGCGATCTGGACCTTTTCCGCAGACTGTTTGGCAATTTTTACCGAAAGCTTTTTCTCCTTGCCGTCGCGCAGCAGAACGATCCGCGTCTTTTGCCCCACCGGGATACTGGCAATCAAACCGGCAAGCTCCTTTCCAGAGGCGACCGGCTCTCCATCCACGGTGCTAATGATGTCGCCGGACCGAATACCGGCAAGATCGGCGGGGTCGCCCGGAACCACATTTTCCACATAGACACCCGAAAATGGCTTGAGTTTATAGTACCCGGCCAGGCTTTCGTCGAGGTCCCGGATCTGGACGCCGAGCCAACCTCTGGTGACCTCGCCCTTGTCCTTGAGCTGACTGACAATGTTCTTGGCCAGATCAATGGGGATAGCAAATCCGATGCCCTGGCCCCGTGCGATAATGGCCGTGTTGATGCCGATCACCTGACCCTGCAGATTGACCAGCGGCCCACCGCTGTTGCCCGGGTTAATGGAAGCATCTGTCTGGATAAAATCATCATACGGGCCGGCACCGATGCTGCGCCCCTTGGCGCTGACAATCCCGGCCGTGACGGTCTGCTCGAGGCCGAAAGGGCTGCCGATGGCGACCACCCAGGTCCCCACCTTCAGGCTCTCGGAATCGCCCAGGGGCAGCGATTTCAGTTTCTCGAACCCTTTGATTTTGATGAGGGCCAAATCGGTTTTGGAGTCCCGGCCGACCACCTCGGCGTCGAATTCCTTGCCATCGGCCAATTTGACTTTGATTTCGTCGGCCTCGGCGATCACGTGATTATTGGTCACGATGAAGCCGTCATCGTCAATGATGAATCCGGACCCCAGGCTGCGCTCCTTGTGCTCTTGGTTGGGCTGTGGCGTATTGGGCCCGAAAAAATCCTCAAAAGGATTGCGGCGGTTGCCGAAAGGCTCCCCGAAAAAATGCCGGAATACACGTCCGCCGCCCTTGATGGTGCGCGTAGTGCGGATGTTGACGACGCCGGGCTTGGCTTTTTCGGCCAGCTGGGTAAAGTTGGCTGGCACCATGGGAACGTCGTCGGCCTGTGCAAAACCGAGCACAGGCCCGCTTGAGAACAGCAGGGAAAAACTGAGCAAGAAAATTAAAGCATAGTGGTTGAGTCGCTGCATATCGATTCCTCCGAAAGGGTTTGGTGGTTGTCTTCTTGTGAGGGATGATAGAGCACGGAGATGACCCTAGTATGATTAGAATGTTACCATTTGGTCATCTTCAGGGGCCCCCTTCCGCAGGCTGAAAGGGCGAGCTGTCCGGGCAATGGACAGGGGTCCAAATCGATCAGACGGCAGATCAGCCCATATCCGGGTCGACCACCGGCAGCTCCAGGGTGAAGGTGCTGCCGGTGCCCAGGTCGCTTTGAACCGACAGGCGGCCGCCATGGGATCGGGCGATAACTTGGGCCAGGCTCAAACCGAGGCCGGTACCGCTTTGGGTGCGGCTGCGGTCGCCACGGTAAAACCGGTCAAATAGTTTGGGCATTTCATCCGACGCGATCCCCATACCGCTGTCGATGACCTCCAGGCGGACGGCATCGCCGGTGTTGCCGTGGAGGATGACACGGATGGTTCCGCCGGCATCGGTGTATTTCAGTGCATTGTCAACGAGATTGGCCACCAAACGCTGGAGCATCGGGCGATCGCCGCTCACGTTGATATCCTCTTCTGTGTTGCACAAGAGAGTGATGGACTTGTCTTCCGCCAGGGGCTGAAAGAGGGTACAGGCGTCCTGCACCAGCGCCGAGAAATCGATCAGTTTGCGCTCTCTGGCGTTGACGCCAGCTTCTGTGCGGGAGATGGCCAGCATGGTGTTGATCATTTCGAGAAGCCGGTCGCACTCTTCGATGGTGCTTTCCGACATCTGCCGGTAGGCGTCGAGATCCTGGGCACCGGTCAGGGTTATCTCGGCAAGCCCGCGGATTCGGGTAATGGGGCTGCGCAAGTCATGGGCGATGTTGTCATTCATCTGGCGCACCCCGGTGACCAGCATCTGGATGCGATCCAGCATCTGGTTGAAGGTGCTGGCCAGCATGTCAATCTCGCTGTGATGATGGCTCACCGGAACCCGGGCATCCAGGTCTTCCGCCGATATCTGACGGGCCGTATGGGTAAGGTGCCCAACCCCGGAAAGCGCCCTGCGCGCCATGAACCAGCCGGCCAGAACGGCAAGGAGAAGAATTCCCGACATGGTCACGACGAAAATTTGCCTGAAGGCCTGGAGCAAGTGCCGCCCCTCCTCCAGGGATACGCCCAGCTGCAACAGGATGGGTTTTCCGATGCGGGCGTAAATCACGCGCACACTGGCCTTTGGATCCGAGAGATGATGGGTGACGATGACCTCGCTGTTGCCGGCCAACACGGCATCGACCGCTTTCCGGTCAATACCGATCTCCTTCCAGTGGGTCATGTTGGAACTGGAAAACACCACGCCGCTGTTGTAGAAAAGCCGAAAAAAGACCTTTTTTTCGCCGGCACTCTGTGCGTAGAAGGCGGCCGACCGCTGCACCATGGCAATCCCCTGCAAGGCGTAAGCACGGGACAATTCGCTGCCCTGTCTGCGCAGATCGCCGTCGATGCGCTTTTCAATTACCGCAGCGATCTGCATGTAAAACAGTACAAAGACAATAGCGGCAGAAGCAATAAAGATAACCGCGTACCAAAGCGTCAGCCGAAAAGCCAGAGTGTGCCTGATCCTATTGATCAAGTCGAAGAACATATCCAACCCCGCGGACGGTGTGGATCAATTTGGAAGCGAATCCCTTGTCGATCTTATCCCTCAGACGGCATATGCGGGCCTCCACCACGTTGGTCTGCGGATCGAAGTTGTAATCCCACACCCGTTCCATAATCATCGTTTTGGACACCACCTTATCAGCATTGCGCATCAAGTATGCCAACAGAGAATATTCCAGGGGCTGCAGCTCGATGCGGCGTCCATCCCGGGTCACCTCCCTGGAGATCAGATCGAGAGAGAGGTCTCCAACCTTCAGCCGGGTCGGTTCGGCCTGGTTGCTGCCCCTGCGCATGAGCGCTTGCACCCTGGCCAGCAATTCAGCGAAGGCAAAAGGCTTGGGCAGGTAGTCATCGCTGCCGCTTTGAAGCCCCTTGACACGATCATCGACGGAATCCTTGGCGCTGAGAATAATCACCGGCGTATCGACTTTCTGGCGACGAAGGCTGGCAATCACCGACATCCCGTCCAGTTTGGGCAGCATAAGATCAACGATCATGACGTCATACGGTTCAGTCAACGCCAAATCGAGTCCCCGCAACCCATCGGCGGCGTGATCCACGGCAAAGCCAGCCGCTTTGAACCCTTTCATTACGAAAGAGGCTATTTTGTTGTCATCTTCAATCAAAAGCAACCGCATCGGCGCCACCTCCCAATGAACGACATTACCATATTGAATCTTTTGCCGGAATATAGCTAAAATGCAGTGGGAAGACAAGTCGGCATACAGGCTCCGTCTTCTCGAGGCGACGATGCCGCCGGCCGATCCGATCCGTGAGGATCCGCCAACCGCTGCATCGAAAATGGCAAATTCACAAGAGGAGCGCATTCCATGGTCCATGACATCAGCGCATATCAATTGGGGTACCTGGTCGGCACACCTCCAAGGGGGGGACTGCCCAACGGTTTTTCTTCCGACATTGCCCAGACGGTGCACCAGTTTCACCGCAGGCTTCCCGGATATGACCGCACCAGACTGGTACCTCTTGCGCGCCTGGCCCGGCGGTGGGGGGTCGGCGCTGTTGCGGTTAAAGACGAGTCGACCCGCTTCGGGCTGAAAGCTTTCAAAGTCCTGGGAAGCAGTTATGCCGTGGCGCAGCTGATGCACCGCAAACTGGGAAAGCGATTGGGAGAGATCGATTTCCAGGCCCTTGCAGGCAGCGCGGTGCGCCGGATCACCGGCGACATTACATTGACGACAGCCACCGACGGAAACCACGGCCGCGGTGTCGCCTGGACGGCCCAGCAATTGGGGCAAAAGGCCGTGATTTACATGCCCAAAGGAACCGTCGAATCCCGCGTACGGCTGATCCAGTCCCATGGAGCGCGTGTGGAGGTTACGGCGATGAACTACGACGACACCGTGCGGTTGGCCAGGGACACGGCCCTGCAAAAGGGGTGGTACCTCATCCAGGATACTGCCTGGGAAGGATATACGGATATCCCCCTCTGGATCATGCAGGGCTACATGACCATGTGTGCAGAGGCCGCGGAACAGATGGCCGCCATCGGACAGCGCCCCACCCACGTCTTCGTTCAGGCCGGGGTCGGCTCACTGGCTGCGGCGGTAGTGGGGTATTTAAGCCATCGCTATAAGAAGACGCCGCCACGGTTTATTGTCATCGAGCCCAATAACGCCGCCTGTTTTCTTGCATCGGCTGCCGCGGGCGACGGACGCCCCCGCAATGTCTCCGGTGACCTGGACACCGTCATGGCGGGACTGGCCTGCGGAGAACCCAGCACCATGGCGTGGGAAATCCTTCGGCATCGGGTCGATGCCTATATCCGTTGCGGCGACTATGTCCCGGCCAACGGCATTCGTATCCTGGCCAACCCCCTGGATGGCGACGCGGCCATCGAAGCCGGAGAGTCCGGGTCCGTGAGCATCGGGCTGCTGGATCTGATTTGCAAGCATCAGGCGCTGGAACGCCTCAAGGCGGCGCTGGCCATCGGGCCGAATTCCAGCCTGTTGGTTTTCAACACCGAAGGGGCCACCGATCCATCGAACCGTAGGGATATACTGTGGTTCGGCAAATGGGCAATGCCGGACCGGGTGCTGACCGCCGGACCGGCCCACTGACTATTATTGTGCCCCGGATATAGAGTCCAAAAAAGATGCAGGAACGGCTTTTAGCCGCAGCTAGTGCTGACGGCGGTTACCGGATTATCGCGGCTGAAAGCCGCTCCTAAATACGCAAGGTGTTTCCGGGCTATAACACTGGGGTGTGGCAGCGCCTGGCACCGGCGGCATACCCCTTGCCATGTTATTGAGGTTGCCACAGCATCATTTTTACTGTACCGAAACAACCAGGAGTGAATGGTCCGCAAGGAGGCTTGAAAAATGACAGATCAACCGCCGTATGGCTGGGACGACGCCATGGACGTATCCCTTCTGCGTAAGGTGAAGGCAGATTTGAAAACCGCCCTGCTGAAGAAAGATGACGCCGTCAAAAGCGCCCTGCGCATGGTCATGGGCGAATTTCCCCGGCTGACGGTTCCCATCACCCTTGAAAGCGGAAAGAAGACAACTCGTGTCAAAAGTCCCGAAGAGATCACCGACGAAGATATTCAGGGGATCATCCGGGGCCTGGTCAAATCAGAAAAGACGGTCCTGGAAGCAAAGAAGGAAAAAGATTCCGAATACATCGACATCTTAAGCCGCTACCTGCCGAAGATGGCAACCAGAGAAGACATAATGGCCTGGATCGCGGCAAACGATCTAGCGCAATTCAAGAGCCCCCTGCAGGCCATCGGGCCCATCATGAAACACTTCGGCAAACTGGCGGATGGCAATATGGTCAAAGCCATTTTAAAAGAATTGTAATATCCCCACCACCGCGCCGGTCATGGAGGTCGCCAGGGTGCCGGCGACAATGGCCCGCAGTCCCAGAGATACAATTTCGCCGCGCCGCTCCGGGGCCATGGTCCCCAGACCACCGATCATGATGCCCAGACTTCCCGGATTGGCAAAGCCGCACAGGGCATACGTCATGATCACCAGGCTGGAGCTGCTCAGTGTCCCCGGAGCAAGCCGGGCCATGTCCAGGTAAGCGACAAATTCATTGAGTACGGTTTTGGTTCCCATCAAGGTGCCGGCTGCCGGTGCCTCGGACCATGGTACGCCCATCAGCCACACCACAGGGGCCATGAGCCAGCCCATAAGCCGCTGGATGGTGACCGGGGTGCCGTTCCACCCGGGAAGGAGGCCGAGAATCAAATTGGTCAGCTGTACCAGGGCCACCAGAACAACCAGCATGCCCAGAATGTTGATCAGCAGCTCAATGCCCTGCAGGGTTCCCTGGGTGACGGCATCCATGCTGTTGAGCGCCTTTTGGGGGGCCTCCAGCCGGCCCTCGGTCACTGTGGAGGTGCCGGGTACCATTACTTTGGCAATGGTCACGGCGGCGGGCACACTGATAACGGAAGCTGTCAGAATATGTCCCATGACACCGGGCAGTACATCCCCGAGGATGGCCCCGTAGAGCACCATCACCGTACCAGCGATGGTGGCCATACCGGCCGTCATCAGAGTGAACAGTTCACTGCGGCTCATCTCGTGGAGGTACGGACGGATAAAGAGCGGGGCTTCAACCATACCGACGAACACATTGGCGGCTACGGCCAGTCCCTCGGCCCCACCGATGCGCATGGTTTTGGAGAGGCACCAGGCAAAGGCGCGAACCACCCGCGGCAGGATGTTCCAATAAAAAAGCAGTGCAGAGAGAGCGCTGACGACCAGCACCAGGGGAAGCGCCCTGAACGCCAGAATAAAATCACTTCCCGGCGATTGAATCTCGAAGGGTAGCGGACCGCCGCCGAGGTATCCGAAAACCATGCTGGTGCCGGCCCGGGTCGATTCCTCCAGGGCGAGGACCATGCTGTTCAGGGCCAGGAACAAATGCTGAAACAGCGGCACCTTCAGCAGAACCAGCCCCAGGGCCAGCTGCGTGCCAATGCCGACGATCACCAATCGGGCGGAGACCCTGGCCCGATCCTCGCTCAGGCACCATGCAATGGCGATAAACGCTATCAGTCCGCTGATTCCCTGCAAAACCGGCATGACGCGGCCCCCTGGTCATCCCTCTTCGGCAATGAGCGCTTTGGCGGCTTGGATATCGTAGGCCTTGTCCGGGTCAAAGGCACCGCCTCGATAGAGCTGCCTGGCTTCCAAAATGGCGGTATAGGGCACCCACCCGTGAGATTTCCATAATCCGTCATCGTCCTGGTTCCACAGCCTGAACTCCGGTTCCGGCTGGCCCGGCCGCACGTACATGCGGACCCGCTTGTTCTGGGGAAAAGGATAGTAGTACAGGCCCCGTTGGTCTTTCATGGAATTACAACTCCTGTCGATGTTGAAATGTTTCGCTCTTGCGCACGGGACAACCTGCCGCTGTTAGGGCCTGACCTGGTCCTTGATCCATTGGATGAAGTCAGGGTTACCCCCCATAATGGGTAGCGTCACGATGCAGGGACAATCGTAGCTGTGGCGTGCCTTGACTGCTTCGACGAGCGGCTCCGCCAAATCCTCGCTTGTCTTTGCAATCAGCACTGCTTCCCGATCGTCCTGGAATTCGCCCTGCCAGACATACATGGAATTCATATGATCCAGTATATTGACACAGGCCGCCAGTTTCGACCTTACGATATATTCGCCGATATCGCGAGCCTCCGTTTTATCCTTTGTCGTCATGTAAATCAAAACGGTGTTCATGGCTTTCCTCAGGACAGTATGCCGTTCTCGATCAGATAGGTCATGGATTGCTGGCCAATCCGATTGACCTGGCTCAAGGCCTGGGTGAAATGATAGGTGGCCTCCTCGGCAACACCCGAATCCACCATCACCCTTGCGGTGTTCATCAATTTCTCGACCTCCAGCCAAATATCGTTGCCGCTGACCTGGCGTGCCAGCTGCGCTTCGTTGGCCACCATGGCCATGAGGCTTTGCAGGAGCTGAATCGCGCCCCGCTTCTCTTCCGCCGGCAAGTTATCGGCAATCTGGGCACACTGGGAGCACCAGATCAAACCGCTTTTGACTTTTTCACTCTGGGAAAATGAAATGATGGCCTGCTTGGTTTCCATTCGAGGGCACTCCTTTCGCAAACCCCTGAACCGTCCGGGTGTAGGCAATCTGGCACAAAAAACAGTTTTTTCAAAGATTTTTCTTTTCATATCAACCGATTCATGCCAGTTAATAAGGTCACTTTCGGGCCGCGAAAATCTGAGCAATCAGCCCCGATGCAGGCATCGCAATACCAGAGCTTGCCTCTTCATGCCAGGATACGGGACCGCTCCTGATTCTAAAATTGAATCAGCAGGCGTCTCCCAACTAAGATCTGGATAATCATTGCGGAAAGGCGGCACTAGCCGGATATCGAAGCAATGTCGGAGACCCAAAACCAGTTCGACGACAGTCCTTCCAGTGCATGGTCCAACCTGCAGGTCCTTTTGCGCAACGGACCTGAACACATTCGAAAACTCAACCCCGAAGCAGGCGCCTTGCACGATATGCTACAGGAAAGCGAGCGCCTGTTTCATGCCATGGTGGATGCCTTCGATGGCATGATCTACATCTGCTCCATGGACTATCGCATCCGATACCTCAATGACCGCATGATCGATCATATCGGCCATGATGCCACCGGGGAGTATTGCTATGTCGCATTCGGCCGCAGCAGTGCATGTCCCTGGTGCATCAATCATCGGGTGCTCAAGGGCGAAACCATCTCCTGGGAGGTGATCAGTCCCCGGGATGGCCGTTGGTATTATGTTGTCAACGCCCCCATCCGGCACATCGACGGCAGAATTTCCAAATACGCCATGATGATGGACATTCATGAGCGCAAGCTCAATGACGACGAATTGCGCCGGCACAGAGATCACCTGGAAGAGCGTGTCAAAGCCCGCACGGCTGAACTGACCTTCACCAACGAGCAGTTGCGACTGGAAATCGAGGAACGCAAGGAGATCGAAAAGACATTGCGGGAGAGCCAGCAGCGCTATCGCAGTCTCTTCGAAGGCTCCCGCGACGCTATTTTCATCAGCGACGGCAAGGGGCGCATCCTGGATGCCAATGATGCGGCGGCTCAGTTGACCGGCCGCCAAAAGCCCCAACTGATCCTGAAGCTGATGCAGGAGATCTATGAAAATTTCGACCAGGCCGCCTACCAGACCCATTTCGACCGCACCCTTGCCGGCGATGATTTCTCCGTCGAAGCCTCCTTGCAGCACGCTGACGGGAAACGGGTCTATACAGAGCTCAACAGCAAGCAGGTCACGCTGGCAGGTATTCGCTGCATCCACACCGCAGCCAGGGACGTGACCTCAAGAAAAAGGGGTGAAGAGGCCCTGAGGCGCAGCGAAGCCAAGTATCGTGAACTGGTGCAAAATGCCAATAGCATGATCGTGCGCTTCGACACCCATGCGCGCATCACTTTTTTCAACGAGTATGCCCAGAAATTTTTCGACTACACCGAAGATGAAATTATCGGCCACAAAATTACGGAAAAATTGATACCGGCGGTGGATAGCGACGGGCGGGATATCCTGGGTCGCCTGAAGCACTTCTTCACTGAACCTGAAAAGTACAAGAATATCGCCCTGGAAAACATTCGCCGCAATGGTGAACGTGTGGTGGTGGCCTGGACCAACCGCCCCATTCGAGGCGCTGGGGGAAAGATCATCGAGTTTCTATCGGTGGGCGTGGACATGACCGAGCGTCGCAGGGCCCGTCAGATGATCCAGACATTGACCCACGAGCTGATCAAGGCCCAGGAGAACGAGCGCTACAAAATCGCCAGGGACCTGCATGACCATATCGCCCAGGACCTCTCGTCACTCAAAATCGGCCTTCAAACCCTGTTCAGCGGAAACGCCTCTGATCAGGACGGTTATGCCGACCAGGCCGGCAATTTGATCCATCTGCTTCAGCGCTCCATCACTGAAGTGCGCAACCTGGCCTACGATCTGAGACCTCCGGGACTGGATCAGTTCGGACTGGTGAGAACCCTGTTTACCTATTGCGAGGATTTTAGCCATAACAACGCCATCAAAATCGATTTTGTTTCGGCGGGTCTCGACGATCTGCAGCTCGAACCCGATATCCAGATCAACTTGTACCGGTTGATCCAGGAAGCCCTGTACAATGTCAAAAAACACGCCGATGCCAATGGGGTGACCATTCGTCTGGTGGCCTCGTCGCCAAACCTGATGCTGAGAATCATTGACGATGGCTGCGGCTTCGATGTCCGTCTTTGGAGGGCCAAATCCCACCGGGAAAAGCGCATGGGCCTCCAAAGCATGGTAGAACGGGTAGGCTTGCTCAACGGCACCATCGATATCCGATCTCAACCCCATAAGGGAACCGCAATTTTTATCACCATACCAATCAAGGAGCAGCGCAGTGACCCATCAGAAGATCCGCGTCCTGATCATTGATGACCATCCCCTGTTCCGGGAAGGCATCAAAACCATCATCTCAAAGGACACCCGCTTCGATATCGTTGGAGAGGCCGGCAACGGCAGGGAGGGTATGGAAAAAGTCATTGAGCAAAAGCCGGATGTCGCCGTGGTGGACATTTCACTGCCCGACACAACCGGAATGGAACTGGCACGTGAAATTCGCGCCCAGTCAAAGCGCACCCGCATCATGATTTTGAGTATGCACTCCAAAATTGACTACATCGTAGAGGCCTTCCAGGCCGGCGCCACAGGATACGTGGTCAAAGAATCGGCCTCCGAGCGACTGACCCAGGGGCTGGGCTCCGTGGCTGCGGGAGAGTACTACCTGGACAGCTCCATTTCCCAGGAAGTGGTGGCCAAGCTGATGCAGAGCCCGGTCAAAGAGGCTAAAGTCAGCGATGAGGGGTATGGAAAACTGAGCCCCAGAGAACAGGAAATCATGCGGCTTTTGGCTGAGGGCGTTTCAAAAGCAGCAATTGCCGACCAGTTGTGTATCAGCATCAAGACAGTCGAAAACCACCGCACTAATATCATGCGTAAACTGGATATCCATAGCGCCATGGAGCTGGTGCGGTATGCCGCCCGTCTGGGCCTGATAGACGTGGATCTCTGGAAAGAGTAGTCCAGGAAATAGTCCCGCCCATAACCCAACGACCCCATAAAATTGAGCGCACCGCTTTATTTACTTCGCCCCCTGGCCCGCGTATAGTAGATTCAAGTACTTTGGATATATTCTTTTTTTATAGTTTATTCAGACAGTTAAGTATAACTCAACTAGGGAAAGGGGCCGCAATGATTTCATCGCCGTGTAAAGACTGTCACAAAAAGAACTTGCCCAAAGATGAGTGTCTCAAAGATTGTCAGATGCTCCAGAGTATTCAAGGCATGCAGCTGTCGCGTAAAGAGAGCAATGTATACACAGCTGTGGATTTCACGGAAGAGAGCCGCTTCCAGATCGCGACGCCTTTTGCCAGCGCCTTGAACGCCTGCTGACCCTGGCAAACCTTTGCAACCGTATTGGCGGGTCCCCAACGCCTTTTTTTCCGCCGGCCGCCCCGCCTGGTATGTCGTGACTTTCTCCCGATGATCGGGAGTTTTTCCCAAGCCCCTGACGGCCCGTTTCCGCAGGCCTTGCCCCTGGCCTTTAGCAGCTGCCAAACCGCTGTGCAGGAATCCGAACCGGGCGATATGGATACCCATATGAGCGACAAACCAAAAATCGATCAACCGGATCGCTCAACATCAGAAGAGGACGAACCCGACAAACGCATGCCTACCTCCATTGAGAAAACCAACAGCACGAGTTCGCGTCAGCAGTATGTCGACGTAACGGCAATGATCCGCAGCCTGCAGCGCACAGAAGGACTGACCGACTGCTTCAGGCGAGGCCTGGCAGATTGCGACCAGTTGGAGTGTGCCTGGCGTCAGTACTGTCTGGAGAAAAGTAACTGCCTGCCTCCGGATTCAAAGTTGTAACCCGCTTGTCAATCCAGCCATTTTCTCGACGGCGGTCACGCCTTTGCCCGCCCACCCCAGAACTGTTTCAACAGGCGCCCCAGCCCCTCGCCCTTCCCGACCATGGTCGGCTGCCAGTGCTGCGGCAATAAAGCTCTATAGCGGCTCTGCCCATACCGGCGATCAATCAGATAGATGACCCCTCTATCCGTTTCAGACCGGATGACCCGACCGGCAGCCTGCAGGACGCGGTTGATCCCGGGGTACTGGTAGGCGTAGGCAAAGCCAGCGCCGTTCACCCGTTCATAATAAGACCGGATAAGATCCCGCTCCAGGCATATACCCGGCAGTCCGACGCCCACAATGACCACGCCACTCAATCTCTCGCCCTTTAAGTCGATACCCTCCCCGAAGACCCCTCCCAGCACAGCAAATCCCACCAGTGACTGTCGGCTGTCAGCCCGAAACCGGGACAGGAAATGCTCTCTCTGCGTGTCATCCATGTCAGCCCTCTGCAAAAGCGTCTGAATTTCTCCTTCAGCACCCACAAACTGGTTATGGATTTGTTCCATATAGGCGTATGAAGGAAAGTAGAGCAGGTAATTGCCCGACCGCCGCTTGACTAAATCGGAGATGGATTGGCAGACTTGGGCTGCGGATGCTTGGCGGTCCCTGTAATAGGTGGAGATGGCGTCGGCCACGAAAACGGAGAGATTGAGACGCGGAAATGGAGACCCCAGGTTGAGCTGGTGGGTACTGTCCGGGCATCCCAGGACCGATTGAAAATATCCGGACGGCGTTAATGTGGCCGAAAAGAGCACGGCCGCGTGACTGCGCCGCCAAGCCTCACTGAGTTGACGGGATGGATCGATGCAAAACAACTTAACCCTTAGATCTTCACCCGAAGTGCTGTACATCACCACATACCTCAGGTCGTAGCCGTCACCGACCCTCACAAAACGGACCGCTTCAAAAAAAACGTCTAGCAGGGCCTCTCGAAAACCCGTTTTCAGATTGAGGGATAACCATTTTTCAGCCTGTCGCAGAAAGGTACGCAGGCGTTCCATCAGGATATCGGGCAAAACGGCCTCGGCATGCTCTCCACCTGCTGCGCGGCAAACACGTCGCGCAGCGGCCATCCAGGCATTGATTCGGCCCAACGCACGGTAAAGGTTGGGATGCTCATCTTTCAACTGACGGCGCAGCGCCAGAATGGGGACTTTGTCCAACTGGGCGGAAAACATCTCCCGGGCACGGTCCACCAGGTTGTGGGCTTCGTCCACAAGGATGGTGTGCCGTCCCCCCTGGTCGCCAAAAAGGCGTTGCAGCATGACCCCGGGGGAAAAGGCGTAATTGTAATCGCAAATCACGCAATCGGCCCAGTCCACCAACTCCAGGGAAAATTCAAAAGGGCAGATCGCATGCATCTTTGCAATGCTCTCGACCCGAGTGCGGGTCAGGTTGTCATGTGCCAGGGCGGCTTCAACGGCCTGGTCCAGTCGATCAAAATATCCTCGGGCACAAGGGCATTCATCCGGCGTACAGGCCGCTTCCGGGTAGAAACAGATCTTATCTTTGGCCGTCAAGGATACGGATTTGAGGTTTAATCCCTTTTGCCGCAGCAATTCGAGGGCAGCCTCCGCGGCCAGCCGTCCCGTGGTTCGCGCGGTCAGGAAAACCACTTTTCGGGCCGCTTCGTCTGGTAGCGCCTTGATGGCCGGAAACAGGGCCGCCATAGTTTTTCCGATGCCAGTGGCGGCTTGGACCAGCAAGTGTCCGGCATCGCGCAACGTGCGGTAAACTGCCACGGCCATATCCCGCTGCCCGGGACGGTATGCTGAAAATGGAAACCCCATTGCCTGGATGGACGTATCGCGCACATGGATCCACCGAGCCAATAGAACAACCCATTTGGCATATTGGTCAACGAGATCCTGGAAAAAATGGGCCAGCTCTTCGACGTCGAAGGATTTGACGAACTCGCGCACCGCGAAGCTGTCGATATGGACATAAGTGAGCCGCACATCGATCCGATCAAGCTTCTCCTCGTGAGCCCACATGTAGGCATAGCACTGGGCTTGGGCCCAGTGAAGGGGATTGGGGTGTTGTTCCAGATCATCGAAGGAACGGCGGGTGGATTTGATCTCTTCCACTACCGTGGTCGAAGTCTCCTGCAACACACCGTCCAGGCGTCCCGTTACGATGAGATCGACATCGCCGGTCTTGACCAGATGACGCACCGCCACTTCGGCCTGGTAAGTAACGGGCCTTTGGCCTTGAATATGCTGATGGGCCCGGATCCCCTCGACAGCTTTGATCGAGCCGAGAAAATCATAGTGTAGATCGCCACTGCGTAAAACGGTTTCTACGAGACTACGGACGGCGATGGTAATGGCGGGAGGGTTCAATGGATTGGCGTGTGCTTTACTGTCGCTGGGGACATCGATAGGCTTCCGCAGCCGCAGAATAGGCCGTCCGGTGCAGCCAAACGATGTGGGTAGCGCCCAACGCAACCGCCCTTTCGCGCACCCGCAGGATCATCTTGTCTTTGGCATCAAAAGCAAAGACATTGCCGGCATCGGCCGTCTCGTTGATCACCCCCACTTGCTCGCAGGCGGCAACCAGGCGTTTTTCGGTTTCCATCAGATCCGGGTAGGGGTCCGGAAACCACTGGCTGCAACCCGCTACCCATAGCCCGGCAAGCGCCAGCCTGAAAAAGAGCCGCATCATGAGCCTCCCCTGTTGAACCGCGAAATTTGCAGTATCGCCTGGGCCATATCCCAAGCAATTGCAAAATTAATGATTAGGGTTATACAACCTGATCGAAAAAGGAGTCAAAGGGATTCATCGCTCCCAGGGGCCTCGCGGGCGCCAAAAAGCCTTGCAATGCCCCCGCATCCCATGTAGGAATTGACATGATTCCCTGAATTCTCAATCTGTTAAACAATAAGGAGCATGGCATGAAAATGAGACGTCTGGTCAATACGGAGATTGACATTTCACCCATTCTCATGGGGACCTGGCAAGCCGGCAAAGCCATGTGGACCGATATCGACGACAACGCGACAACCCGTGCCATTCGTGCCGCCTACGATGCCGGCATCACCACTTTCGATACCGCCGAAGTCTATGGAAACGGCCATTCGGAGCGCATTCTGGGCAAGGCCTTGTCTGATGTGCGCGATAACGTCATCATCGCCACCAAAGTTTTTTCCAACCACCTGAAGTACGACCAGGTGGTGGCCGCCTGCCACCGCAGCCTAAAAAATCTAAAGACCGACACCATCGACTTATACCAGGTGCACTGGCCTCCGGGATCCTTCGGCCATGCCAGGGTGCCCATGGAAGAGACCTTGTCGGCCCTCAACGAACTGAAAGAGCAGGGTAAAATACGAGCCATCGGGGTTTCGAACTTTAACCGCCTGGAGTTGGAAGAGGCTGCTCAGCATAGCGACATCGTCAGTCTTCAGCCGCCCTACTCTCTTTTCTGGCGCCATGTTGAAAATGACGCCGGGGCTTACTGCCGTGACAACGGGCTCGCTCTGCTGGCCTATTCACCCATGGCACAGGGCCTGCTAACCGGAAAATTCGGACCGGATCACACCTTCGCCAATGGGGATCACCGTGCCTCCAACCGCCTGTTTCAGCCGGAGCATTTCGGCCGTGTGCAGGCAGCCCTTTCCCAATTGAAACCCATCGCGGATGCCCGGGGCGTCAGCCTCGGCCAGCTGGCCCTGGCCTGGGTCATTGCGCAACCCAATAGCTGCGCCATCGCCGGGGCCCGCAACGCCGAACAGTCCGTGATGAATGCAGCGGCCGCTGAAATAGCGCTCACCGAGGAAGAGTTGACCCAGATGGATCGTATCGGCCGTTCGGTTACCGATCACCTGGATGACGATCCGGTGATGTGGAAATGGTGATGGGCCGTTCGCAGCGAAAATCGGTGCTCTGCCCCAACTGCCGGCGGATCGTCAGCGCGGATGAACGCCTTTGCCCGCATTGCGGCATCGCCAGACCCGGGTCCCCCTGGAAAAACAACCCCGTGTCCCTCGGCTTGAGCGACGGACCCCAGATGATCAAGTTCATCATCTACGCCAATGTGGCCCTGTTCCTGGTGTCGCTGGCCATCAGCGGGGGAATGTTCGGTCCCGGTTTCAACCCTTTTCGCATGTTCTCGCCGACCACCCGCGGACTTGCAGCACTGGGCGCAACCGGTACCCTGCTGGTCCGGGACGTGGGGTGGTGGACCCTGGTGTCGGCCAACTACCTGCACGGCAGCGTATTGCACATCTTTTTCAACATGGTGGCACTCTATCAGATTGCACCCCTGATCACGAAACTCTACGGGACCCACCGATTTTTCACCATCTTCACCTTCAGTGGTGTCGGGGGATTTCTGGCGTCATATCTGATGGGCATCCCCATCACCGTGGGCGCGTCGGCTGCGTTGTGCGGCCTTATCGGGGCAGCTCTGTTTTACGGCAAGAACCGTGGCGGTCTCTTCGGCCAAGCGATCTACAAGCAGGTCGGCGTCTGGGCGCTCTTTATCCTTGTATCCGGCTTCATGATTCCCCAGGTCAACAACTCCGCCCACATCGGCGGCATGGCGGTTGGCGCCTTGGTTGCCGCCATCCTGGGCTATAACGAAAAATCACCGGAACGTCTGTTGCACCGCAACCTTGCCGCAGCCTGTATCGTGGTTACGGTTTTGGTGCTGTTGTGGGCCCTCTTAAGGGGGGTGCTCTACATGTTCGCGGCATAGGGCCATAACACTGTCCTGGATCTCTCCAGCTTCTGCTGTCCCAGGGCATTGACGGAAAGAAAGGGGGCATCGATGAAAACCCTGTCACGCACCGTACTTTATCCGCGCCATGTCGAACAAGGCGCACAAATGGTGGATTTCGGCGGCTGGGATATGCCGGTCCAATATCCAGACGGTATTCTCAAAGAGCACCTGGCCACACGGCGCACAGCCGGACTTTTCGATGTATCCCACATGGGCAGGTTCATCATCTCCGGAGCCGGCGCACTTGATTTTCTGCAGCACGTGCTCAGCAACCACGCCAGGGCACTTGACGTGGGTGAGAGTCAATATACCCTGATCCCCGATCAAACCGGCGGTGCCGTGGACGATGCCTACCTCTACCGATTCTTCGAAGACCGCTACCTGCTGGTGGTCAATGCGGCCAATCGGGAGAAAGACTGGGCTCATCTGCAAAACGAACTGCCGCATTTTGAAGGTGTTCAACTGGAAGACCACACCGCCGAAATCGCCATGATCAGTCTTCAGGGACCGCAGGCCAAAGCCATCCTCTCCCAGCTCGTGGGAGAGGAGGCCTTGCCCGAGCCCAGGCGCAACTGTCTCAGCATTGCTGCAATGGATAGCCATTGGCTATGGCTAGCACGCACCGGTTACACAGGGGAACCGCTGTGTTTCGAGGTTTTCATGCCGGCGGACAGCGCCATTTCCGTCTGGGATGCCATGCAGGCCGGAGGCGCGGTGCCCATCGGGCTGGGCGCCAGGGATACCCTTCGCCTGGAGGCGGGGCTCCCGCTTTACGGCCACGAGCTGGGCACAGATCCCGAAGGCGCCGCAATTCCCATTTTTGCCATTCCCCTGGCCCGTTTCGCGGTCAGCTTCTCTCCGGACAAAAAAGAGTATATCGGTCGAGCGGCACTGAAGGCCCAGTTCGACGCCCTTCAAACCATCATCTCACAGCGCCGCGGAACGATTGATGCCCTTCCCCGCCGGGTGCGCTGCGTTTCCCTCATCGACAAGGGCATTGCCCGGGCCGGAGCACCGGTGTTCCACGACGGGAAGCCGGCCGGATTTGTCACCAGCGGCACCATGGTGCCGATGTGGCTTTTCGATGGCCTGGGGCTCGATAGCCGGCTCACCGACCGGAGCGGCCGTCGCGCCATCGCCCTGGCCCTGATCGACAGCCGCATTCCGGATGGCGCCGAAATCGACATCGAGGTTCGCGGCAAGCGGCTGCGCGCCGGCGTGATGCCCTATCTGCTGCGCAGCGAGGCTCCACCCTTTGCCCGCCCCATCACCTGGGAGACGCTGCGTCGCCAATTCGAAGGCAACGACGAAACGCAACCATCGGCTGACCAGGCGGTGCACTGGGTCCGCAAAGCCATCGACAATACCCGATGGCGTCAGCAGCAGTGCATCAACCTGATCCCTTCGGAGATGACTGCCTCTCCCCTGGCGCGCATGCTGTCTATAATGGATCCGACCGGACGCTACGCCGAGCATAAGCCGGTCAAGGCGTTTTCCGAGGCGGAGGTATTTTACTACCAGGGTACTGATTTTATTGCCGCCGTGGAAACGGCGGTGGCCGAACAGATGCGCCTTTTCCTCGGGTGCGGGCTCATGGAAACCCGTCCTGTATCGGGACAGATGGCCAACATGGTGCTCTTCTCAGCCCTGGTGGACCACCTCAACCGCGGCGATCGCAAGGTGGAACAACGCCGCATTCGCCGGGTGATGAACCACCACATCATAAAAGGCGGTCATTTGAGTGCCCAGCCCATGGGCGCCCTGCGGGATTTTGTTATGCGCGATCCGGACACCGAAGGCCCGGCAGTGGTCAATTTTCCGGTCCTGCCGCACAACCCTTACGCCATCGACGTCGATGCCTGCGCTGACCTGCTGGAAAAGTACAAGCCCGAATTGGTGATCCTTGGAAAGAGCATGATCCTGCACAAAGAGCCCGTTGCAGCCATGCGCGGCCTCATCGACGACCTGGGCCTGGACACCTTGCTGATGTACGACATGGCCCATGTGCTGGGGCTGGCCGGGCCCCACTTCCAGGAGCCGTTTGCCGAAGGCGCCCACGTCGTGACCGGCTCCACCCACAAGACCTTTTTCGGCACCCAGCGCGGCGTAGTGGCCGCCGACTTCGACCTGGAGCAGGAGAACCAGCGGGAGTTGTGGGAAGCCATATCGCGGCGGGCTTTTCCCGGATCGGTAAGCAACCACCATCTGGGCACCCTGCTCGGCCTGCTGGCGGCCGCCATGGAGATGAACGCCTTCAAGGAGCCTTATCAGCGCCAGGTCGTGGCCAATGCCAAAGCGTTCGCAGCGGCACTGAAAGAGGCCGGGCTGAATGTGGCCGGAGACGCTGCCATCGGATACACCGAAACCCACCAGGTCATCGTCGACGTGGGCTATGGCCGGGGGCCGGCCATCGCCAGGGCCCTGGAAGACAACAACATCGTCTGCAACTACCAGGCAGCCCCCCGCGAAGAGGGCTTTACCACCTCCGGGGCTCTGCGGCTGGGCGTGGCGGAAATGACCCGCTTCGGCATGACAGAGGCGGACTTTCAAATTATCGCCCAGCTCATGGCCGACGTCATCCTGAATGCAAAACAGGTCGGCCCGGAGGTGGCCAAATTCCGGAACCGCTATCTGGACCTGCACTTTTGTTTTTCCGGCCAAGGCATGGAAGAGCTGATACAGAAGCTGCACCACCTGGTGTGAGAGGTTTGCCCTGGCAAGCGGCTTGCATTCGCTTTGAAGGATTTGCTAAGGTGCCGGCCGGACCTTAAAACGGCGACAGTAAAAAACGAACTGATACAGGAGTTCTCCATGCGTCTGAAGGTTGTGCTGACCCTCTCTCTGGCAATAGCCCTCTGCTGCCCGACAGCCGGCATCTTCGCCGATGTGGATGTTACCGTCAAATCGGAAATCAAGCTGGGCTTTGCCGTTTCTGACATGAAACTGTCCCGGGACGGCAGCTGGCTGTA
>Ga0316201_10000212_pt1 | contig 28985 bp, 20 predicted proteins | sample CS6wburrow_MG_FD_204516 | JGI IMG/M metagenome (GOLD analysis project Ga0316201, IMG submission 204516) | Coastal sediment microbial communities from Delaware Bay, Delaware, United States - CS-6 worm burrow | ecosystem: Environmental > Aquatic > Marine > Coastal > Sediment | place: USA...
GTTCGTACTCGGCGGTCGCAGCCTGGTAGTCCTCACTTTCGAACAGGATTTCCGCCAGCAGGAAGTTGGTGTTGGCGCTATCAGCCTGGCCCGGAAAATAAGCAAGGTATTTGCGATACCAGTTTGCCGCTTCCTGATAATCGCTCTTCTTGCCATCCCGCTGCGCTTCTGCATGATAGTACTGCGCCAGATCGGTGAGGTTAGCTTTCAGATAGTCCGCGACAGCCTCGTTTTCCTCGGCAGGGTTGCGAACCCAGAATTCGCCATCCATGCCATAGCGCTCGACAAATCCCTTCTTGCCCTCGAGGACCAGGCTGGGGAAGCCGCCGCGCTTGTACGCTTCGATGACTTCGACCTGGAGTATCGGTGCTTTCGGATGGTACGGATCCTGCTCTACAAAAGCCTCGTAGGTTTCCGCGGCGTCGACATAACGTTCCTTCTCGAGGTACAGGTCACCCAAATTGCTGTAGATCACGTAGCTATAAACAGGGTTTTGCCGCGTCTCTAGGAACGCGTCAATACTCTCGGCACCCTCCATATAGGAGAAGCTGATACTCAAGACGCGGAAAGTGTCTTCGACAAGCTCACGTTCAGCGCGCTTCAGGCCGGCGAGACGTTCGTCGCCCTCGCCGACATCGATGCCCTTGATCTTGCGATCCAGCAACTCGAAGAACGGGTCGAGGCTATCCTCATGCCAGGCCAGCTTGAACTGCGACCAGCCGAGCTTGTACAAGGCCTGCTCATAAAAGCGCGAGCCTTCGCCATAGGTTCTGACATCCTGATAAGCCGCTTCCGCGTCGTTGTAATTCTTGCGCAGAAACAGCATCTCGCCACGACGGAATTGCACCTCATCGATCAGCGCGGTGTCCGGAAAATTGCCGACAAGCTCATTGAGCACATCCAGCGCTTCATCCGTTCGGCCGCCGATCTCGTAGGCTCGGGCCAGCTGATAGAGGACAGTGTCGTTGCGGCGATAATCCGGATACGCCTCCAAAAGCTGTTGATAAAGGCCGACAGCGTTGTCGTAGCCGACTGACTCCAGAGACTCGATGTTATCCGCGAGCTGATCGGCCTCAGTTGACTCTAGCTCGAGATCACCGAGTCGGCGCATCGCCTCAGCTCGCAGTTCGGGATCGTCGGTCACCAGGTCCAGAAAGGCCCGGTAATTATCTCGGGCCAGATCGGTACTATCGAGTATTACGTTTCCGGGCCGGATTCTGACCGTCTTTTTCTCGAGACTCTTGATCGTGTCCTTCTTTTTGACGGCCGCATCCACGGGCGCGCCAAGAACAACCAAGCCGAGAAATACGAGCAGCAGGTAGCGGTGCATCTTCATTCGGACGCATCTCCTACTGTTGCCGCAATGTCATAAATAGCGGCAAGCGCAAACCTCGCTTGCACCGTGTAAATATCAAGTCGCTGTTTTTGTGCCTGGAGCTCGCCAACCGCGATCGATTGCAGGAATACTCGTTGCTTGGAGAGCGCATCTTCGAGACGCATCTTGGTACCCTCGATACGTGGCCCGAGCCCGTAGACACGGTCGCTGAGTTCTTCAAACTTGAGCGGTTCCAAACGCATCGTCTCGTCGATCTGTCGCCGCGACCGTTGTGTCGCGACCAATGCTTCGCCAGACTGACGCAGATTGCGCCGGATTCGCCAGAGGCGATCACTGAAGTCGCGTTCCAGATCCCACTGCAGAACACCCTTTAACAGCTGAATCTTGTCGCGTACTTCTTCAGCTTCCGGGATATTTGCTCGCAGCGCGGGCGTGTTTTCGAGGCCCGTAATCTCGCCCCACATTTCGAATTCAGATTTCGTCGCCAATGCGAGCCAGTCGTTACTTTCCTCGATGTTATTCAGTGTCGAATCGAACTCAAGCTTTCGATTCACCATGCCGTCGAGATCAGCGCGTTCTAGCGCGTCCTCAACACGTGGCAAACGATGTGCGTATGCTTCTTTGCGAGTTTCCAGCATGTTGGCGTACACATCGACGTTTTGTTGCCAGTCATCGAGATTGCTGTAAAGATAACTGAGGTCTCGATAATTCTTCAGGCCCTCCTGGAACTCATGCTGAGCAAGCAGGTGAAACAGGTAACGAGCCTCGGTACCTTCCGGCAACTTCTCAAGACGCCAATACCAGCCAGTGCTATCGAGTGGATCGTTCTCGACAAATTCGTCAAAGAACTCGCCCGACTCGATTCGCATAATTGCCTGGTCGAGCCGGTTGGTCTCTTCGTAGAACGCCTCAATCGCATTCAAATAGTGATCCGCGGCCTGGCTGATTGAATCGAGTTTCGCCAACGCGTATGGAATTGCCAGCATCGACTCCTGGACAGCTGAATCCAGCAGATCTCTGCCACGCAGTTCCATCCATGGAACCAGAGCGCGCTGATAGTTCTCCATTTCCGAGTCCGCCCAGCCGACACCCAGCAGAGCCTTGTTAGAAAATGGCCCTTCCAGTCGAACGCGCTGCAACGGCGCTTTCGCGGCGCGCGGCTGACCGTCCTGCAGTAATGCGTAGCCAAGCGCCAGATTTGCCTTGTCCCGGAGGGACGTCAGCTCTTCGTTGAACGGGTCGAGGTTACCGAGGTCATCAAGCAGCTTTGCCGCCTCATCGGTTCTGCCGAGCCGCACCAGAGCCACACCTATATTGAATTTCGCGTAACTCGCCCACTCCGTCTTACCTTTCCACTTTTGCAGCTTCGCAACCGCAGCGTCGTAGTCACCGCGAGCAATCAGAATCTGGGCCTGTAACATCAACGCTTCGCGCTGCAGGTTCTTTGGCAACTCACTTTCGATGTTTGCAAGCGCCTCTTGCGACCTGTCCAGATAACCGCGCTGATACCAGATCTTTGCGAGGAAGAACCAGGTTCTGTCGCGAATATCTGTCGCTACATTGTCGGCCAGAAGGCGCTCGAAAATCGCTGCCGCCTCGAGATGGTGACCATACGAGAGGTACATACCGCCCAGCAGCAGCTCCGACTCATCTGCATGATCGTCAAGCTGCTGATTCTGTTTTGCCGCCAATGTGCGGACAATCGCAGGGAAGTAATCTTCCTGATAGAAGTAGAACAGGACCTCGCCATAGTGCGGGTCCTGTACGACAATCGGATCACGACCGTCGTCGGCAGCCTGGGCAGTCTGCGTCAGCGCCAGAAGCGCCAACAACAAACAGAGGCACCTAGCTAGTAAGTGACCTGAAGGCAAAGATCACTCCCATTCCTTGATGACAAATTCGGGCTGTTGTTTCTTGACCCGGTCGGTGATCTCCAGCTCGAGATACTTAGCCCCGATTCCCTTGTCAAAGGTCATGGTCGCGCCACGACGATAGTCGCGGACGTGAGGTCCTTTGCCTGTGAAGATGGCTACGAGTTCGTGGTCGCCAGTCTTGAGGTTAGCCATGTGCACACGATGCACACCTCCTCGAATAAGGGCGTCCGCCTCGCGAGCCGTATAAAGATAATTCGCAACTTCCTTACCGTCGATCTTGATATTTACAGAATCGAGTTCGAAATATTCGCCGACATCCATCGAAATAAAGAACGCAACCTGAGAGTTTGCCGGGAACAACAACTCTTCTTCGAGAAGGAACAAATCCCGGTTCAGGTCCAGCACCTCTTTCTTGAGCGTCTGCACGTCCTGGTCGAGGCTGCGGAACTCCTGGCGTGATTCCGACTCGGCAGCTTCAGCGCTAATAGCCGCGGCCATCGCGGAATCCGCGTCCATGGGCTCTGCGTCCTGAGCAACGGCTGCCATTCCGATCGCGAGCAACAGCGCTGCAACCAATCCTGTAAATGTCTGGGTCACTGACTTACTCTCTTAACAAGGAGCGAACTTGATCCAGGTATTTTTCTTCATACCCGGGCTTGTAACCATGATGTACGTGGCGAATGGTGCCTTCGCGATCGACAAGGACCGTAACGGGCATTGCCTCAACGGAGTACAGCTTGCTGACTTCCTTGCGCGCATCAAAAAGAACCGGGAAATTCACACCGAGTTCCTCAATCATCTTCATCGCACGCCGTGAGTCATCATCGATATTGACGCCGAGCAGATTGAATCCGACGCGCTGATATCGGGTGTAGAGCTCGTCGAGCAACGGCATTTCCTGGCGACAAGGACCGCACCAGGTTGCCCAGAAATTAATCATTACGACGTCGCCGCGGTACTCGGAAAGCCGCAGGTTTTCACCATTGGAACTCTTGAGTGCGAAGTCAGGCGCTGGCTGACCTTCCATTCCGGATGAAGCGAGGCTGCTTGCTGCAAAGATACTTACAACCAGAGCAAAAATTACGTTCCTGATTCTCATTCGTCCATTCCTTTGTATTAGTCGCCCGGTTTCTTCCATTGAAACGCGCCTTCGGCGGCACCATTGAAGCCCGAATAGTGACAGTCGGGGCGGCTCTAGGCCGTGATAATCGTCACAAATGCCCGGATTTCCTAAACATAATGGCACCGGGAGCAAACCGGACAGGAGCCCATCTCGGTGCGGCCAGATTACGTTAAATCGCGGTCATGCCCAAGCATTTTATTTACCGAGCCAATGCGCCCTATAATAGGCGTATGAACCTGAATTTAAAGTGAAAATCCGTCGGCTTTCGGCGACATTGCTGGATTTCTTGAGGCCTTATTGGGCGGCCGTTTCGGCGGGTTCGCCCAGTCCGTCGGAATAATAAACCTGGCCGTCGGAATCAATGACGATGCTTTCATAGTCCGGCAAAGTAGAAATCAGCGTCAGGCCCTGCTCTACCCCCATTACGAACACCGAGGTCGAGAGCGCATCGGTAATGACGGCGTCGGGACCAAAAACCGTGGCGCTGTGTACGCCGCTCGCCGGCACGCCGGTTGTCGGCTTAATAATGTGGTGATAACGGACACCGTCTTCCTCAAAATAGCGTTCGTAGTCGCCTGACGTCGAAATCGCTTCGTCCGCCAGCGGCACGGAAATCGCCACCTTGCCATCGACTCTTGGGTCACGTATTCCCACCATCCAGGGTCTGCCGCGGCGGTCGCCCAGCAGGCGAGAGTCGCCGCCAGCCGTCACGATCGCATGCTGCAGACCGTGAGCACGCAGGATATCGATGCCCCGCTCTACGACATAGCCCTTTGCAATACCGCCGAGATTGATGCGCACGCCCGCTTTCAGGAACTCGATGCTGTGAGCGGCCTGATCAAGTTCTACGTAGCGGTAGTCGATGTTTTCGCGCTCGGATGCAACTGTGTCCGAGTCCGGTCTCTTTCGCGAGCGAAAGTCGTAATGCTGCCCAACACTGTCGTAGGTAATATCGAATGCACCCAGCGTCAGTACGGAAATATCGAGCGATCGTTGCACGAGCCGAAATAACTCTTCGCTAGCTACAACCGGCCCCAAAGACGCAAGGCGGTTGATTTTTGAAATTTCGCTCTCAGCTTTATAGGTACTCATGAGTCGATCGATACGCGCTGCCTCGGAAAAAACCTCTTCGAGGGCCTTTTTGCCGCGCTCGGTGTCTTCGCTCCAGAGATAAACGCTGACCTCAGTACCCATTAGCGGCCTCGCGTCGCCAAGCCACTCAGCGAAGGCCGCGGATACCGGCAGCAGCAGCAGAAGCGCCGCTAGTCTTAACCCGAGCCGAGAGTTATGCTTGCAAGATTGACCCCTCAACAAGGAGCCGGATAGTGACTTCATTCCTGATTTTCCTGGGCGTAATTGCCGCGATAGTGATCTGGGCGATCGGTATATACAACCGACTCGTTAATGAACGAAATCGTGTCAGAAATGCATTCGCTCAAATTGATGTGCAGCTGACCCGTCGACACGATCTGATTCCTAACCTGGTTGAAGCCGTCAAGGGTTATATGAAACATGAGCGGGGAACCCTCGAAGCCGTAATTCAGGCACGAAACAATGCGGTTTCCAGCCTGGATGCCGCCAAAGCAGACCCGGCCAACGCGGAAGCGATCAAGAAACTCGGCGCCTCCGAAGGTGCCCTGAGCAGCGCTCTCGGCCGTTTATTCGCCTTATCGGAAGCTTATCCTGATCTCAAGGCAAATCAAAACATGATGCAGTTCCAGGAGGAACTGGCCAGTACTGAAAACAAGGTCGCATTTTCACGCCAGGCGTTCAACGACGCAGTTCTCTCCTACAACAATAGTGCTGAGAACTTCCCGAACAATGTGATTGCAAATTCGTTCAGCTTCGATCTGGCGAGCTTCCTCGAGATCGAGTCGGAGGAGAAGCGCGAAGTACCGGACGTATCCTTCACCTGAAGTGAACTTTTTTGAAGCGCAGGACCGTGCCCGCAGGGCGTCAAAACGGCTGGTAGGTGCCTATTTCCTTGCCACACTGGCCATCGTTATTGCCGTAACCGTTCTGGTCGGCGTGGTACTTTTCAATTTCTCCAATGCAGGCTATGACTATGCCTCGGAGATGGGGCTAGCGACAGGCGATTTTTTCGCCCAGCAAAAGACGGTCCTGATTGGCACGGCAGTCCTTACAACGCTGTTCATTTTCGGCGCCAGCCTCTTCAAGACCTCGGTACTTTCCGCAGGCGGCGGGCGCGTGGCCACGGACATGGGTGGAACGCTGGTGCCGGCCGACGTACAGGACCCGCTGCGGCGTCGACTGCGCAATGTCGTCGAGGAAATGGCGATTGCTTCGGGAGTTCCAGTGCCCGAAATATACGTACTCGAAGAAGAAAGTGGCATCAACGCATTTGCCGCCGGCTATACCCCAAGTGACGCCGCAGTTGCGGTAACACGCGGCACGCTTGAACTACTCGACCGGGACGAACTGCAAGGGGTAATCGCACACGAGTTCAGCCATATCCTCAATGGTGACATGCGTTTGAATATTCGCCTCATGGGCGTACTGTTTGGGATCATGGTGCTGGGCCTCATAGGTCGCCTGATCGTTCGGGGCGGCTACCATCGCAGCATTATCTCCAGCCGCCGTGATCGCGGTCACCCGGCAACCCTGGTGATCGGGCTTGGGCTGATAATCGTAGGAGCTATCGGCGTTTTCTTCGCCCGCATTATCAAGGCGAGTATCTCGAGACAACGCGAATACCTCGCGGACGCATCCGCTGTGCAATTTACTCGGCAGAGCAGCGGCATTGCCAATGCCCTCAAGAAGATCGGCGGCTACGGCGGCGGCTCCCGGATCCGTTCCAAGGACCCCGAAGAAGTCAGCCATATGTTGTTTGGTGAGGGCGCTCGTTTTATTCGCCTGTTCGCGACCCATCCACCACTGGTGGAGCGGATTCAGGCACTCGACCCTAGTTTCAAGGCGTCGGACTTCCGCTCCGTCGACCTTCGCGAACGCAGCGCCTCGGTTCTTGCCGATGCGAAGCGGAGCGAATTTGCCAGCGATGTGACATCGGCGATCGCCAGTGGCGGCGCGGCCTTCCTGCCCGAATCAATTGCCGAAACGGTCGGCCAGCCAGAAAGCGAGCACATCGAATACGCGCGACACCTGCGTGAATCGGTGCCCGAAGCGCTGTATGCCGCCGCACATTCATCGGAGTTTGCCTACCTGCTAACGATCGCACTCATACTCCATCGTGATGGCAGCACTCTCGAACGCCAACTTTCACTCGTTCAGGAACAACTCGGTTCGGACCGTGCAAGCCTGGTGCGAGGGTACTTTGACGATCTCGGCAACACAGGCGCTGAATATCGACTGCCGTTGTTGTCTATTGCATTTCCGGCTCTCAAACTGCGCCCGAATCAACAACTTAGTTATCTCGTATCGCTCGCGTCGCGGATTATCGAGATCGATGGTGCGATCGATTTCTATGAATACTGCTTCTACAGAATTCTAATGAGCAACCTGGGACAGGCAATCGATCCATCGGGTCGGCGCAGTCCCGTCCGTGCCAGGCGCAGGGACCTGCAGCCGGCTGTTATCGACTTGCTGAGAGTTCTGGCAAGTTACGGACACGAATCGGAGCAAGCCAGTGAGAACGCATTCAAGACCGGGCTGGCGGCGCTTGGGCCATGGGCGCAGCGCTACAGCTATGAAGCCGAAGAGCATAAATACTCGGTTGCGGTCCTGGACCGTAGCCTCGACGTGCTGCTCGGACTGAATAGCAAGGGCAAGGAGTCCTTATTGCGGGCGATCAGCGCGACGGCCGGCCATGATGGCAAGTTGTCGATCGGCGAGGCAGAGCTTATTCGAGCTGTCTGCGCGACGCTCGACTACCCTTTGCCACCCATTCTGGTTCATCGGTAAGGCCATTCAGCCTCACAGTAAAAGCACGTTCGTGACGGCGCCATTTTGGCGTAGAATAGAACTATTGAGCGATATACCTGTCGGATCCGGACATGAACATTAAACCCTTTATCGCCGCGCTTTCGTTATGCGCAATGATTTTTACATCCTCGAGTTTTGCCGCTACCCGCGAGGAAAAGCGTGTTGCCGATTCGGCAGACGTTATTGATCAGTTGCTGCGAATTCCGGAAAAAACGATACCGCCGGCGCTGCTGTCGCGCGCTTACGCGGTTGCAGTTGTACCCAATGTCGTAAAAGCCGCTTTCGGTTTTGGTGCACGTCGCGGCAAAGGCATACTGGTAATCCGACAGGACGACAACTCCTGGAGCAACCCCGCCTTCATTACATTGACGGGCGGCAGCTTCGGCTGGCAAGTCGGTGCACAGTCGACTGACATTATTCTTGTCTTCAAGACCCGTAAGGGTGTCGACGGCATTGCCAAAGGCAAGTTAACTCTTGGCGCAGATGCTTCCGTTGCGGCGGGACCGGTTGGTCGTCATACCGCCGTCGCTACTGATGTGCTTTTTAAGGCCGAGGTCGTTTCCTACTCTCGAAGCCGGGGCCTGTTTGCCGGCGTCGCGCTGGAAGGAGCCGGGGTCACGATGGATCGCAAAGCTAACGTGGCGTTCTACAGTTCCAGCAGCATGACACCTGAGAAAATATTTGTGAGCTCCCCGAACATTGCACCCGACGTTGCAAACACTTTCGTACAGATTCTGACAGCGCAAACCCGCCGCTTGCCAACGTCACCAGGTATGCAGGCCGGCATCGAAACGGTCGAGGAGGATGCCTCCAGTGTACGGACGTTTGGTATGCCGGATGTCGATGAGGATGGCGATAACGAACCCGAGTATGATCCGAACTACTAAGCTATAGGGCGGCACCAACGTTGAACGATCTATTGAGCAAAGTTCAGCAGCTTGCTGAGTTGATTGGTCCGAATGTCTATTTGCAGGCCGCAATAATTGCGGCCGTTTTTATTCTGGCTGGAAAAATCGCAGACTGGATTATCTCCGGGATAATCGGTCGCATCGCGAATCGCTCGACCAATAGCTTCGACGACCAGCTCGTAAGCCTGGTTCATCGGCCGGTTTTTCTGTCCTTTGTTTTACTAGGTCTCGGCCTGGCCGCGCGCCGTATGGGCCTGCCCGCTGCGCCGCTATTTATTACGGTGGGAATTCTACAGACGATCGCGATCTTCGTTTGGTACAGCACGCTAAGTCACCTGCTCGCGTTAGTTGTCAGGGCTCTTAGCAGCAAGTCTGATACCAAGATTTTGCAGACAGGCATGATGTCTCTGATCCACAACGTCATGAAAGTAGTGTTAGTCGCGTTGACTGGCTATTTTTTGTTCCTTGCCTGGGACATCAATGTGACGGCCTGGCTGGCGTCCGCTGGTATCGTCGGATTGGCGCTTAGTTTCGCGGCCAAAGACACGCTATCCAATCTGTTTGCAGGCGTCTCCATTATTATGGATGCACCGTATAAGGCCGGGGACTTTATTATTCTGGAAACCGGCGAACGCGGTGTCGTGACAGACATCGGCCTTCGCAGCACCCGCATCCTCACCCGCGACGATATAGAAATCACAGTTCCGAATGGCGTCATCGGTAATGGCAAGATAATAAATGAGGCGGGCGGGCCATCCGAGAGGCACAGAATTCGTATCGCCGTGGGGGTCGCCTATGGCAGTGATATCGACCACGTGATCGCGACACTGGAGAAAGTGGCTGCAGAAAACGTAGATGTTGTGGCAGATCCGGAGCCGCGCGTGCGGTTTCGGATGTTCGGTGATTCCAGTCTGAATTTCGAACTACTCGGCTGGATAGCTCAACCGGTAGACCGGGGTCGTGTCACACACGAATTAAACTGCGCGGTTTATAAAGCATTCGCAGAAAGCGGCATCCAAATTCCGTTTCCGCAGCGAGATTTGCACGTGCGGACTATGCCTTTGTCAGAAAGCTAGTCTCCGTCGCCTTCTTCGTTGCGACGACGCAGCTCGTCACGAATCGACTCGAGGTCGGTTGCCGCCTCATCACTTTGCGACTCGACCGGCGCTGCCTCAGCCTGACCGGGTACTGGCGGCTCAACATAGCTTTCCTGCTCCGGCGCGCCAGCATCCGCGTCGGGAACTACGGCCATGGGTGAATTACCACTAACAAGTGGATCCGGATTCGCATTCGCGTCGTCCGGCAGAACACCGAACTGGGCGAGATAATCGGCCTCTTCCTGCTGCCGACGCGCTTCGGCAGCCCGCCGCCGAGCCTCCGAAACCGCCGCCTGTGTACGTCGCAACGCGGCACGCTTGCTTTCCGAGCGGGCCTCAAATTCGGCCTTGTCCTCGGCCTCCTCCTTCGCCTGGATGCGGGCCACCGCCTGGCGAGCATTCACGCATTCGGCGTCATAGCGGGTCTTCGCCCTGTCCTGCGAACAGCGAACCATAGCTGCCTCGAGGAGAATCCGATTCTCGACGAACTCAGTAACGGACCTCGGTGGTGGCTCTTTTACGCAGCCGGCCAGCATCGAGAATCCGCAAAGCAACAATGTCAGGTGCCTTGTCATAGGGCGTAATCAGTCCAAATTGGTCAGGTGGTAGAAAATTCATGTGCTCACTGTCGAGATCATAACAAAATTGTCAAATTCGATTGGCGGTGCGAGTTCGCACTTTTTCAAGCGGAACAGCTCATTTTTCGCGCTATAGTGACGCCGTGCTCATTACAGGGATGCAGGCCATTGTCACAATCGAGCCAATTTGCGCTACTCGGGCAACGTCGCTTCGCGCCTTTTTTTGCAACCCAGTTTCTCGGCGCACTTAATGACAACATTTTCCGCAACGGTCTGGTCATTCTGATCACTTTCCAGGGCGTGCTGGTTGCAGGCATGGATCACACGCAGCTGGCTAATGTAGCGGCCGGCCTTTTCATACTGCCTTTCTTCCTGTTCTCCGCGACCGCCGGCCAGCTGGCCGACAAGTACGAAAAGTCGATGCTCATTCGGCGCATCAAAGCGCTCGAAATCGCGCTTATGTTACTCGCAGCTTCCGCACTGGTGTCGGAAAGTTACTCGCTTCTGCTGCTCGTGCTGTTTCTCATGGGCTGCCAGTCGACGATGTTCGGGCCCGTCAAGTACGCTTACCTGCCGCAAAAACTAACCGACAATGAGTTGGTCGGCGGTAATGCGCTGGTGGAATCCGGGACCTACATTGCGATCATCTTCGGGCTCATCGTTGGCGGCATCACGGTCGGCGATGAAATCGCCGGCGCACTGGGTGTCAGCAAGCAGCTCGTATTGGGCAGTGGTCTTGTACTGGTCGCCCTGGCGGGTTTCACCACCAGTTTCCAGGTGCCCAACACACCGGCCGTTGATCCAGCATTGACGATCAACTGGAATTCGTGGGATGAAACCTGGCATATCGTCCGCTTTGCCCGCGAAGACCGCAGTGTATTCCTTTCGATCCTCGGCATCTCATGGTTCTGGTTTTTCGGTTCGGCGATGACAATTCAGATTCCGGCGTACACGCTGGAAATTCTGAATGGCAATGAGGCGATTACGACGGCTTTGCTCGCCGCCTTCGCCGTTGGCGTCGGGATAGGCTCCCTGCTGTGTGAACGGATGTCAGGGCATCGCATTGAACTCGGACTGGTGCCATTTGGCTCGATCGGTCTCAGCCTGTTCGCAATCGACTTGTATTTCGCACAGCCGGTAGCCCATTCGCTGGCGGCAGCATCCATCGGCGAGTTTCTGACTCGGGATGGAAGCTGGCGCATATTGGCGGATCTGGCATTGCTGGGCGCTTTTGGCGGCTTTTATAGCGTACCTCTGTATGCGCTGATTCAAAAGCGCTCCAAGCGCCAGCATCTGTCTCGCATTATTGCGGCCAACAACATAATCAACGCTCTATTGATGGTAGCCGCCGCAGTGCTTTCCATTGTCGTGCTCAGATCCGGTTTATCGATACCGGAGTTATTCGTCATTATCGCGATCCTGAATGCGGCTGTGGCGATATACATATACTCATTGCTACCCGAATTTCTGATGCGATTCCTCGCATGGCTGGCGATTAATGTCGCCTATCGTGTACGACCGACGGGTCTGGACAATATCCCGAGTTCCGGGCCTGTCGTCGTCGTATGTAATCACGTCAGCTTCATGGACCCCATAATCCTCGGCGGAGTTGTGCGCCGACCGATGCGGTTTGTCATGTGGTACAAGATATTCCAGATGCCACTGCTAAAGTTCATTTTCAAGACGGCCAAAGCGATACCCATCGCTTCCGCAAAGGAAGACAGGCAGTTGATGGATGAGGCTTTTGAAAAAGTCGACGCTGAACTGGCAGCAGGCAATGTGGTCTGCATTTTTCCGGAGGGCGGTATCACGAATGATGGCGAAATACAGCGCTTCAGACCGGGTATCGAAAAAATCATCAAGCGCCGCGGCGTTCCCGTGGTGCCCGCCTCGCTTGGTCGTTTGTGGGGAAGCTGGTTCAGTCGCCGCAAGACGGGCGGCATCCGTAAAATCCCTGGTCGGCTGTTTGCACGCGTCCCGGTATCGTTCGGCGAGCCTGTAGCACCGTCGGAGGTTACAGCCGAAAAACTCGAGCTATTGGTAAGGACCCTTCGCGGGGACCTTAAATAGTCGAGGCGCGTAGCCTCTCAAATCCCATCCTTAATCGTCCGACGCAGCCGCGCTCTGTAATCGCGAGCGCCATGTATTCAGCAATTCGTCTTTGCTGCCAAACAGGCCAGGACCCGATGAGCCGCGAAACCCTAGCTCCACAAGCTCTACGTGCCCATTTCGCACTGCCGGCACGTAGGTTCGATCGCGGCCATCGGGACCGCCGACCACCACCCTCGCACCATGAACGACCGTCGGGCCAAATACGCTGTCTTGCCAGATCAGGCCGTTTCGCGAGGAACTGGCGCGATGAAACCAGCGAGATGTCCGAAACAGCACGCGATTTCGACTGAACGATACATCGATGACAGGCGATGGTAGTTGCAACGTTGCCGGAGCGATCTGGCCGTCTTCAAGAATGAACTGCCTGGCGAGATTATCGTCATCAACGAAGACCAGGTATTCGCCGCCGGGGGCCGCTTCAAGCCAACGAACAGGGGCCGCCCCCTGCCACAGTAATTGCAGCGACCATTTTTCGTCATCGCCTTTGTTGAGCAAATGCAGTGCTCCGCTATTGCCACCCAGGAACAGCTGCCGATTCTTCGCAAACGCAATGCCGGCGTGAGGCTCGCCTAGTTCAAACTGAGCTATCAGTTCTCCCGTCTGCGCCTCCAATAGCCAGACACGGTCATCGTTGAGAACAGCTAGCGTGGAAGAGTCCGGTGAGAAAACCATGCGCGTTATCGCCGCGCCGGCAATCTCGGCGATGAATGCCCTCGGTTCGCCTTTGGCGATACTCCAGACCCGGATCGTGTTGTCGGAAGCGGCGCTTGCAAGCAACGAGCCAGTGCTATTGACTGCGAGTACTCGTACGACGGCGTTGTGACCGAAATAGCTCACGTCTTCACTGACCGCCCTGATCTCCTCAAGACTCGCCCCCGCCGGGACAATGTGGACGTGACCCTCCGGATCGCCGATGATCAAGCGGCTCGCATCCGGCGTAGCCGCGATTACCCGGTCTGCTGATGTTTTCCAAATTTCGTGATCACGGACCGCAATAATCTCGGCAGCTTCGACCAAGGCGGGAGCCTTCCAGATGCGTATGGGCCCGCTCGTGTTACCTGTTATTAGAAATTGCTCGTCGTCACTGTAGGCCAGAAGGTCAGACGAGAAACGGTCGTTGCGAACCCCCACCGCTGGACCCAGAAGACGACCGTCACCGCTGTCATACATCTGGAAACCGATATCCGGGCGTCCTGTAATCACACTTCTTCCCGATGGCGAAAACACAAGTTGCCAGCGTCCCTCCGCAAATTCTTCCAGCAACGACGTCTTCGGTTGATCGACATTCCACAGGGACACACCCGAATCCCCATGAACCACGCCGAGCGCAGTGCCATCGGCGGCCAGTTCAATCGCGCTGGGCTGAGCCGGTAAATCAACCTGAGCAACAAGCTCGCCTGTTGAAAAATTCCATACCCGAACTGCCCTGTCATAGTCGGCAACAGCGACACGACTGCCACTACTATCGATGGCGATAAGCGCTGGAGCGCCGGCGACCTTGATAGCCGCCGTCATCGCCCGTTGCTCGAGAGACCAGGTTTCGAGGCTTGTTTCCGCGTCGCTGCGCCGCACGACGAATAACGCCGTTCTATCTCCCGTCAACACGGCACCTGCACTGGCGGAACCGATTGCTATCGAACCAACCTGATCGCCGGTCGCAGTATCCCAGAGGTTGACGTTGTCCTGTGACGCCGTAGCAAGGCGATGGCCCGCAGCATCGAAACCGATTAGCGTCTCATTGTCATTGACGGCGATAGCTCGCACAGGCTCGGCGAATGTGAGATCCCAAATACGCGCACTGTCGCTTTGCGTAGCGCGAGCAATGGCGTAGCGCCCGCTCTTGTCGAACCAAATGTTGTCGGTTTCGCGTTCCACGGGCTCCGGTATATTCAAACCACGCTGGAAGTCCTCAAGATTGCCCTGCGAATTCAATTTGAGATTCCAGGCAACAAATTGCCCGGAAATTCCCGGGCTCTCGTCACGCACGCTGATCGACCAGGTGCCCGCAAGGCTCTCGCCGATCAATGATTGCAGCTGGCTCGCGGGAATGCGGATGTCATCACTGCTGGAAGCTCGCTCCAGGCCCGGCTCGACTTCCAGGGTTCGTCCCGACGGGGCGATAATCTTGATACGCAGATCGGTCAATCGGGAATGACTGATGCTGAGTGTCAACCCAACGCGATTCACCGTGCCATCGCGGTCAACGACGACACGGCGCACCAGCGGTATCACGTCCAGCGCTGTCACCGACCAGCTCTCCCGTTGCTGCAATGACGGTGTTGCAAGCGACCACTGGGAGATACTTGCGCCATCCGCCGACGTCAGTAGCAGGCTCGCCGGGTCGAATACAGTTCGTGTGCCACTGACTTCAGGCAGCGTGGCAATCAGCAAAGGGTAGTCATCGCCTATAAGGTTGGCCGCCTGTTTGCGGCGCTGAGGCGTCGCCCGCACCAGTGACTGCAATGCGGCAATGAGCGCATCATCCCGTCGTTCCTGGCGCTTGGCGGCGATGACCTGGCGATCCCAATAGTCGGCTAGCAGACTTTCCGGCAATCGTTCCCTGTTTGGCAGGTCCGCCGCCATCTCGGTGATGCTGAAAATCTGGCTCTGATCGGCCGCTGCGGACGCGCGCTCTTTGAGGAAACTGAAATAGAGGTTGTCAGCGATGTCTGCGTGGCCTGGAAACGATCGCAGGTTTCGATAGGCTTCTCTCGCGTAGTTCAGCTCTGTAGTTGGCGACGTCAAAATCTCCAGATACGGGCGTGGCAACAATTGCGTGTACCAGAACGGAATGAGCGCCAGAAAGACGAGTCCGCCAAGCACCATCGCTGGAACGCGCAAGCGAACAGGCAGATTCTCGTTCGCCCAGCGCGCCGTAAAAACACGTGCATACAATCGATTGCGAACACAGAGATTGCCGTCTTGGTCAATTTCCAACAAACCGATTGCCATTAGCCGTCGTTGCAGAGGTGACCCCAGATCCGCTGCGACGTTGACGCCCTTACGAATCTTGCCATACAGATTGAGCAACGCCTCCTTGCGCTTTTCATCATTCACAATAGCCCGATGAATATGGCTCATATGCGGCTCGCTGTTCAGCGCCGCACGCCCTGCCAATTGCTGCGTAGCAATCCGATCAATTTGCTCAATCACATCCTCCGCCGCAGCGTCGCGCGCAATAGCCCGCGCCAGTTTCTGGCTGAGATAGGGCTGTCCGCGGGTCCAGTAGTAAATTTGGTCGAGCGCTGCAGTAGCTTCCTTGTTACCGAGGTTGAGTTCCGTTGAAAATAAATCAAGCTCTTCGCGCGTGAAGTCATTCAGGACAATCGGCTGGGTTACGTTGAACGGAGACAGCTCCGCCTCCTCGACCAAATTGACCGGATCGCATTCGCCGAGAAGCACAAATGACAGCCGCGAGAAATCCGGATCGGTGGTCCGCGCGTTATGCGCTGCACGGATGCTGGCCAGCAGCTGATCGGCGAACGACAGTGCTTCAATCGACTGAATCTCGTCTATGAATACGACGATCCGCTCTGGCACGAACTGCAACAGTATTTCCGAATAGAACTCGAGCAGTCGCTGACGGTTACTGAGAATCGACTTGTCCTGCCACCACGACTGTAGGTCATAACGAATTCTGAGCTGCCGCATCAGACGATAGACGACGTTGTAATACCATCGGCCCGCATCGCCGCCACCGTCACGAACACCGATCTGCTGGAGATCAAGGACCGCAATCTTGCATCCATTATTTTCGAGGCGCGCCGCTGTCGCAGCCACCAGGCTGGACTTGCCGGTGCGATCCGGCGCAAGTACGTGTGCGTAGCGACCGGAAATGACCGTGTCGTACAACAGGTCGTCGGCCTTCCTGCGCACGTAACCTGCACGCACCGGATGCAACGGAGCACCGACGCTGAAAAACTCGCCAGTCGCGTCTAGCTGTTCGCGCCCATCATCTGGCGCCTGCCCGTCAATATCACCGGCCATTGCTGGCTCCGTTGAAGTCCGTTTGTCCATTTTGTGCATTTGCAGCGCGTATCGCCAGTGCCAGCTGCAGAATCCAGACCGACATCACGGTATTCTTACGTTTATGGATGATGCGCGACTGCTAAAAAAAGACCTGTTTGGCGAGATTTGGCTTCGGGGTTCCGGCGAGGATCGAGAGATATTGCGAGATACGAGGCCAGCCCGCTGGTGGACTCGCTGGCTGGCCCGCGCGCTGATGCGGCGCGAAGCCGCCGGTCTACTTGCCCTGGATGGCATCGACGGCGTACCCAGAATATTGCGCTACGATACTGAGCAACTCGGCCGCAGCTATGTCGCCGGCGAACCTATGCACTTTGCGCGTCCATCATCGCCCGCCTATTTTCGGGACGCCATGCGCTTGCTCAGACGGATGCATCGCGCCGGCGTCGTTCACAACGACCTCGCCAAGGAACCGAATCTCCTGGTTCGCGACGATGGCTCAGCCGCTTTCATCGATTTCCAACTGGCCGCATACTCCCGCGGCCGCGGTCGGCTGTTTCGAATCGCGGCGCGCGAGGATATCCGGCACCTCCTGAAACACAAGCGCACCTACTGCCCTGACGAACTGACATCGAGGGAACTAAGCATACTCGCACGTCCCTCTGGAATATCCCGAGTCTGGATGGGCCTGTTCAAGCCTGCATACGTCTTCATCACACGTCGCATCTTCGGCTGGTCCGACCGTGAAGGCGCCGGCGACCGCGGTCAACAACCCTGACGGTTGATTAACGACTTCCGGTATACTCGCGCTGCCAGCTCGGCAGGAAAGCACTTTTCAAGGAACTCGTCTGTGGACTTTTATCATCAGCATAATCTCGTTGATCCGCTTTCAGCAGGCCGCGAGCGCCCGTTCGGTATTCGCGTGACCTTGCCCGTGAACGACACACTCCGGAACGTCCTGGGTGACGACTGGGAGCGTTTCCATTGGTATGCCACAGAAGATGAGAGAGACCTCGCGTTCGGAAAAATGGCCATCAGGCACGGCTACTACCGTGACTCGGACTCACCGACTCAGGTGCTTGAGAAAGTCTCTCGTTAGCGCGGGCGCTCTCCAATAAAGAGATAAAGGTTCTTATTGCCGCCCTCGGCAAAACCGGCAGCCAGGTAGACCGGGCCTATAAACGTATCAATACCTGTAAATATACTGCCGTTCATCATCAGCGTATTGAAGCTGATGTCGGATCGTGACTGCCAGACATTGCCTGCCTCTGCTGAAACACCCAGATAGACCGGCGTATCCAAAATTCCGCCCGTCGTATCACCGACACGCCGAAAATAAACAAGACGCGCCAGCGCCGCATGTGGACCGCTGATCTCCCCTCGCTCGAGACCTGACATTCTCAAGAAACCGCCGAGCGGAAAGTAGTCCTGAACCGTGTTGTCGGACTCGAGCGTCGTTGCATAGCTCATGCCCAGCTGCAGCGTATTCTTGCCGCGACTCCAGCTGGTTTCGAATTCACCTTCGACCGTATCGAATTCGTTATCCGCCCCCAGGCCCGGGCGCGACAGGTTCCACCGCAGGTCGGCGCGCATGCCGCTGCGCGGAAACTGGGCATTGTCCAGAGTGTCAAATCTTAGCGCTGCAAATATGCCACCCGCATCGAAGTCGATGTTCGGCAAACTCGGTTCACCAACCTTGATTCTGGCCTCGCCCACGCCCCGGTAAGCACCCAATCGAAATTCGCCGAAAGTCCCGAGTTCCCGACCGAAATCCAGACCAGTCTCAGCCTCGGAAACGCGTAACCGAGCGATAGTCTCATCTTGTGCAAACAGGTTGAGATTCGACTGAGCCATTTCAATTCTGGGCGCGACGAACCAACGCGAATCGAAACTCAGTGGTTGGTAGAATTCGGAGAACAGCTTGGGATCGGTCCCGAGCGTAAGGTCTGTGCGCCATTCAGCACCCAGGCGATTCAGGCCGGCCCGAGTCAAGCGGGCGGAGAGATTTAGTCCCGTCGAGCCTTCGAAATCGTCTTCCAGGGAGACGCCGAACTGCAGGAAATTTGCCCCCCAACTCTTCGTGGTTGCCGAATACTCGACGCCAGTGTGACCATTTTCATCAACCAGCTGGTAACCGACATGTTCGTATAACTGCAGCCCGTACAATCTTTCCGCATTCGTCGCCAGCACTCGAGTATCAATCGGATCACCCGCCTCCACGCTGAGTCTCGACTCGAGAACGCCTCGCGACAGCCTTCCCTCGTGCAGGATACGAACGAACGCCAGTGTCGACGCAATCGTCCTTGGCGCCGTTCGCCGAGCATGGTACTCCGCGTACGCGGATTCATCGAGCGCCAAACTCTGCAGTTTGTCGTGCTGCCCGCGAGCGGCCTGCTCGCCGGGTTCTATGGTCTCCAGAATGTCGCCAAAATTGGTCGATGCATAAGTGCCGAGCTCCGGACGGATGAGAATATCGCGGGTGCCCAGGCGATCGATTTGCCTAAGCGTTTCCTTGCGAATCAGAATCGTCAGCATTTGCTCAGAAATCGTAAGCACGGAGCCAAGCTCATCCTCACTGTATAGTGGAAACTCGACGTCAACAGCGATAACAACATCAACACCGATCTCCTGAATCACTTCGACCGGCAAGTTGCCAACAATCCCGCCATCGACCAGGAGTCGATCATCAAGGCGCACCGGCGCAAATACGCCCGGCACAGACATGCTGGCGCGAATGGCGCGCGCAAGATCGCCCTTGCCGATAACGTAAGCTTCGCCACGTTCAATGTCCGATGCGATTGCGCGAAATGGAATTGGTAGCTCGTCAAAATCGTCAATTTGCGAACTCTTGATGGTCAGCTCGCGCAATAACAAATCCAGTTTTTGCCCCTGGATCACGCCTTTGGGCAGCACCAGGTCTGTGCCACGCACACCCAGCTCGAAATCGATGGGAAATTCCGCATCGTCCTGTTTTCGACGGAAACTGAGATCTTCCCGATCCGGCTTGTCAGTAAGCGCGCCGGCCCAGTCCAGTGAGCCAACCAGCGCCTCCAGTTCGGCCGCGGTCATGCCGCTGGCATATAGCCCACCGACGATAGCCCCCATACTGGTACCCGTAATGACATCGACGGGAATACGCTGACGCTCCAGCTCTTTCAGTACACCGATATGTGCTGCGCCGCGTGCGCCGCCGCCGCCCAGAACCAGGCCGACACGCAGGCGCCTGTCGTCCACCAATAGATGCTCGCCAGTTGCTTCAGCGTAGACGTCGCACGCGAACAGGCTCGCGAGGACCAGGAAAAGCCCAGACACGGTACTGAGGTAGTGGGAATTCGACATTGAGACACTCATTTCGGGTTACATTCGGGCCTGGGAAGGCGATTATAGTGACCTCAGGATGCAAAGAGTAAAGTGATGACACCAATACAGTCAGGGATGACGGCGGCTCAGGTGCTGCTGGCACTCTGTTTGTTTCCCGCAGCGGCCCTGCCGGCAGCACAATCGAGTCAGGAGACTATCGACGAAACGGTGGAAGAACTCATCGTGACCAGTCGACGACGGAACGAGCCCCTGGCACTGCACGCCGGCAACGTTTCAGCGATTCCGAGCGAGACTATTGCGGCGATCAGTCACCAGCATATCCATGAACTGATGACACGTGTTCCCGGCGTGTGGCTTGGCCGCGGGAGTGGGCAAGAACATCTGACTGCCATTCGTTCGCCGGTGCTGACCGGCGCGGGTTCCTGCGGCGATTTCCTGTTTCTCGAAGACGGTATTCCCATAAGACCCAGTGGGTTTTGCAATGTAAACCAGATGTTCGAGATGAATACCGAGATGGCGAGGAGAATCGAGGTAATTCGCGGTCCCGGAAGTGCGCTATACGGATCCAATGCATTGCACGGAATTATCAACGTAATCACGCATGCTTCCGGGCAAGATCGTCAGGACCAGGTTGCCCTCGAGGTAGGCTCGAACGAATTTCTGCGCTTTCGAACAGCGCTGTCGCGCCGCGCAGCAACACCCGTTATGGGCTCACTGGTGTATGCCGACGACGGCGGTTTTCGTGATGATTCCGGATACCGGCAACTGAAAATACAGGCAGCTACGGATTGGGACCTTGGAAACGCAGAACTAACAACCGTAGTCACAGCTACCGACCTCGATCAGGAGACAGCCGGATTCATATTCGGCGAAGATGCCTACGAAGATCCGAGTCTTAACCGCAGCAATCTCAATCCTGAAGCCTTTCGCGATGCCTCTAGCCAGAGGTTGTACGCTATCTGGAAATCATCCCGCGAAATCCGCGATGTCGATGTGAATATCGACATCCGCCCCTATCTTCGGCATACGGACATGCGTTTCCTGCAGCATTTCTTGCCCGGAAAACCGCTCGAAGAAAACGGCCACATCAGTGCGGGGGCAGTATCGGCATTGTCGTTTGAGATCGATGGCAAACAGCTGGTGATCGGCATCGACATGGAATGGAGTGACATGTTCCTCAGGGAGACCCAGTCCGGCCCCGCCGAAGGCTCCGATTTCCTGGTGGAAACCCGGCCCGAAGGGAAACACTATGACTTTCGCGTACAGGGCTTCAGCCTGGCGCCGTTCCTGCAGGCCGACATACGCTTTAGCGATCGCTTGACGCTTGGGGCCGGACTGCGACTGGAATTCCTGCACTACGATTACGAAAATCGCATGCTCGTTGGAAATTCACGAGATGACGGTACGTCCTGTGGTTTTGGAGGGTGCCTGTATACACGACCCGCAAGCCGCACGGATACCTACACCAACGTCGCGCCTAAACTATCGCTAAGCTACCGGCTGCACCCGGAAGTCTCGCTTTTCGGCGCATTACTGAGGGGGTTTCGCGCACCGCAGGCGACCGAACTGTACCGCCTGCAAAGCGGACAAACGGTCGCAGACCTGGATTCGGAAAGCATCGACTCCGTTGAGTTCGGAGCTCGATGGAGTAAGGACCGATTTAGCGGTGACGCAACATTGTTCGCGATGCGAAAACGCGACAGCGTTTTTCGAGATTCCGATGGATTCAATGTGAGCGGCGGTCGAAGCAAGCATCGTGGAATCGAACTTGCCGTGAACTGGCAAATATCCGAGTCAATGCGCTTCCAGATGAACGGCAGCTACGCACGCCACAGCTACGATTTCGATACGACGGCCGCTCGTGGCGAGACGTTTGCTTCCGGAAACGACATCGACAGCGCGCCGCGCTGGCTCGGCAGCGCGGAATTTCTAGTCCAACCCGGTGACACGACGATGCTCGCATTGCAGTGGACCTCTATCGGAGACTACTACCTGGATGCGGAGAACCGCTTCGAATACCCGGGACATAACCTGCTCAACCTGCGCACCCGCATTAAACTAAGCCGAAAGCTCGGCGTCACTGCGCGTTTCAATAACCTGATGAACGAGTCGTACGCCGATCGCGCCGACTTCGCATTCGGACAGTATCGTTATTTCCCGGGCCGCGGGCGGGAACTGTTCATCGAATTGCGATATCTGCTGGGCCCAACGGACTCCGCTATCAGGTAACGCGCAGCGATTCGGCGTATTCGATCAGACTATCCAATTGTCTGGACTTCTCGTTCGTGTCCCACTGCAATTCACCAGCGGCGATATCGGCAATCGCGGCATACAACGGCCTGCCCTGATCGCTGTCGAGACCGACCATGCAACGGCGGAACACAATATCCTCCAGGTTCTTCGCAAATTCTTCGCGTATCGCAAAAGCGATCTCGGCAGCCAGCACCGTGTCATCGCCGTCCAGTATTCGCCCTAAGCCCTGCTCCTCTTGAATCAGGGCGCAGATTTCTGAAGCCCTGCCTCCGTAGACACTCAACATGCGCACGATGCCTGCCTCCGATAGCAGTTGTAAATCACGTAGCGCAAGCTCGGCGCGCTCGAGGCCCCACGCGCCAGGCAATAAGGTGTCGCGGGTTCGACACGGCGGCAACTTCCGGTGAGTAAGCTTCGCGATTCGATCGACGACCTGCTCCGCGAGACTTCTGTAGGTGGTGAGCTTGCCGCCTATAATGGAAATCAGCCCCTCCGCGACTTCGTTGTTCACCTTGATAATATGTTTGCGAGTAATTGCGGATTCCGGCCCTGCTTCCTGGAACGGTAACGGTCGTACTCCGGCATACGCGTAGTTGATGCTCGCTCTTGTCAGGCCTGCTTTCGGAAACACACGATTGCTTTCACTCAACAGGTACTCGACCTCCGCGTCGCTCACCCGTATCGAATCGAGATCGTCGTCATAACGAATATCGGTCGTACCAATCAGATACTGCCGGTTCCAGGGAATAATAAAGAAAGGTCTGCCGTCAGCTGCCGCCTCTACGTAAAAAGCCTGTCGTGGTGCACCCTCGAAAGCATCAACGATGATATGACTGCCCTTCGTACCACCGATGTGCCGTGTCGTATGAACAGGGGCGGTCTCGAGAACCCGGTCTACCCAGGGGCCGGCGGCATTGACCACGGTCCCAATGGAAACCTCGTGCTCCGAATTATCCATTTTGTCCACATAGGCCAGCGATGACACGGCTCCGTCGCTGACGCGAATCGCCGAAACTTCGCAATGTGTTTTGACCTCTGCCCCGGCAGCCTTTGCCGCGACAAGGTTTTCGAGCACCAGGCGTTCGGCGAAAGCAACCTGGGCGTCGTAGTAGCGAGCGGCAGCTCGCAGGCCATCGCTGCGCAGGCCGGGCTCTTCTTTCTTGATAGCGTCGCTACTAAGCATGTCATGGTTCGGTACTGTCTTTCGAATTGACAACAAATCGTAGGCGATCATGCCGAGTCGAATTAGTAATGGGCCGCGCCGCGCGTTCTTGAATATGGGAATACAGATACGCAGCGGCTTTACCAGGTGCGGTGCCGTGTTGCGCAGACAGCGACGTTCGTGCAGGGACTCGTACACCAAAGGAATTTCGCCATACTCCAGGTAGCGCAGCCCACCGTGAATCAGCCGGCTCGATATCCAGGAGCACCCTGTACACATGTCGTTCTTGTCGAAGATCACGACGCGCAGCCCCCGCAGCGCGGCGTCCCTTGCTATTCCCGCACCGTTGATACCAGCGCCGATAATAGCAATGTCGAAGTCGGGAGAATCGATCGCACTCATGAGCGCACCTGCCCGGCACCGCGTACCACGTATTTGTAGCTGGTCAGTTGTTCAGCGCCGACCGGACCGCGGGCGTGAATACGCCCTGTCGCAATACCAATTTCCGCACCCATGCCAAACTCGCCGCCATCGGCAAACTGTGTCGACGCATTATGCAGGACAATGGCGCTGTCAACTTCGGCGAGAAACTGCTCCGCCGCTGCATCGTTTGTCGTGACTATACTTTCGGTATGACCGGAGCCGTATTCGCGGATATGGGCAATGGCCTGTTTTATGTCATCGACGACACGTATTGAAACAATCGCATCCAGGTATTCCGTAGACCAGTCTGACGCCGTCGCCGCAACGGCTCCCGCGACCAGGGACACAACGGTCTCGTCACCACGCACCTCGCAACCTGCTTGCTGCAGGGCCGCAACAACTTCGGGTAACAGACGCTGTGCGGCGTCGTGATCGACAAGGATAGTCTCGGCAGCCCCGCAGATACCGGTACGACGCATCTTGGCATTTAGCACGATGCTGCGAGCCATTTCGACATCCGCATCCTTGTGAAGGTAGACATGACAAATGCCTTCGAGATGACCGATAACGGGTACACGAGCCTCCTCCTGCACGCGCTTGATCAGGTTTTTTCCGCCGCGGGGCACAACGACATCCACCCATTCGGCCATCGACGACAGCAGGTAACCCACAGCGGCACGATCCTTTGTTGGCAACATCTGTACGGCATCCGGCGCGATGCCTGCCGCTTCAAAGCCTTCACGCAGGCAGGCATAGATAGCCTGGCTGGAGTGAAAGCTCTCCGATCCACCCCGCAAGATAACGGCATTGCCTGACTTGATGCAAAGCGCAGCGGCATCGGCCGTCACATTTGGCCGGCTCTCGTAGATGATGCCGATGACGCCAAGAGGCACCGATACTCGCTGGATGTTCAGGCCATTGGGCCGTTCCCATTCGGCCAGAACGCGCCCGACCGGGTCCGGCAGCGTCACGATACTCTCGATTCCCGATGCCATCGCCTCGATACGTCCGCCGTCGAGCATCAGCCGGTCGAGCATAGCGCCGCTCAGGCCGCTTGCTTTCGCCGCAACGAGATCCCGCCTGTTTGCTTCCGCAATCCCACCGGCTGCCTGTCGAATCGACGCGGCCGATGCACGTAGCGCAGCGTCGCGCTGCTCTCCGGTCGACCCTGCCAGCATCGCTGCAGATCGTCGCGCCCGACGGCCGATTTCGTCCATCATGTCTGCAATAGACACTGTGCTCTTGTCTTCAGAAATCATTATCGAATAACACCAGTTCATCGCGGTGAATCATCACCGAACGGCCACGGTAGCCGAGCCGATCCTCGATTTTGTCAGAATGGCATCCCTGCAAACGCGCGGCGTCTTTGTGCGAATACTCGGTAAGCCCGCGCCCAATCGCTGCACCGTCTGGCCCGATAACGGTCACAACGTCGCCACGACGAAAACCGCCGACAATTTCAGTAACACCGACGGGCAACAAGCTGTTACCACTGCGCAGTGCTTTCGCGGCGCCTTTGTCGATGCGAATTTCGCCACTGACCTCCAAAAGGCCCGCCAGCCATTGCTTGCGGGCCGAAGCTGGCGTGCCTTCCGCCCGAAAAACGGTGCATCGGCCGTCATCATCAAGTTTCTGCAGCGGATGGCTGACGACCCCACTGGCAATTATCGTAGAACATCCTGCATGCGTCGCGATACGGGCTGCTTGAACCTTGGTCGCCATGCCACCGCTGCCGATATCGGAACGCGTCTCGCCCGCCATTGCGAGAACGTCACTGCCAATGGTCTTTACCTCGGGAATATGCGTAGCACTTGTGTCGGTGCCAGGATCAGCTGAATAGAGCCCATCAACATCTGACAGCAATATCAGAGCATCGGCCATAACCAACTGCGCCACTCGCGCCGCAAGACGATCATTGTCGCCATAGCGAATCTCTTCAGTTGCAACCGTGTCGTTCTCGTTGACGATCGGTACGACCCCGAGATCCAGCAGACGTCCGAAGGTGCCACGCGCGTTTAGAAATCTGCGACGACTCTCGGTGTCCTCGAGCGTCAGCAGGATCTGCGCAGCCCGAATTCGGTGCCTGCCCAGCGCTTCCTGATACGCATGCACAAGCTGCACCTGTCCAGCCGCCGCGGCTGCCTGCAGATCCGGAAGTCGCGCACGTTTCTTATTGATGCCGAGGACTGAACTGCCCAGCGCTATTGCGCCTGACGAGACGATCAGGATCTGGTGGCCGGCAGCCTGAAACCTGGCGATGTCATCGGCGAGGCTGTCCAACCAGTCTCGATTGAGCTGGCCCGTATCGTCCACCAGCAGTGAAGAGCCGACTTTGACAACCAGCCGTTGATAATCGGTGAGTGCATGAACGCCCATCAAGCGTGCCCTTGCGGACGCTTAGCCTACGAGCAGGTGTTGACGCTCGAATGACGTCAGCGTCACTTCACCCTTCGAGACAGCGACAGAACCGCTGCGGGCGACGGCCGAAATCTCTCCCACCTTCGCAGCTTCATTGACGAATTCATCAATCTCGCCGACGCGCCCCGTGAGTTGCATGGTGCAACTTACCTGGGCTTCATCCAGCATTTCGGCGCCGACCCGCTTGGCCAGTGACATCGCCTTTGCGAGTCCACCGGTACCCAGCTTAATCTTGACGATGGCGAGTTCGCGCTCAAAATGTTCTCCGAGCGTCATGTCATGGATATTGACGACATCGACGAGCTTGGCGAGTTGCGCATTAAGCTGTGCAATCGCCGCATCGGAGCCGGTAATGACCAGCGTCACCCGTGAAACTCGCGAATCATAAGTCGGCGCCACGTTGAGCGTTTCGATGTTGTACCCGCGCGACGAAAACATGCCCGTCATCCGGGTCAACGCTCCGACCTCATTCTGCAAAAGAACTGAAATTGCATGTCGCATGGCCTGCTCGCTCCTGCACGCGGCGGTGAATTACATGTGAAACCAATCGGGCTCGGTCAGCAAAGGATGGTGGCGCAGTATGGGCAGTATTGCAATGCCCCAAATTTTAGTAAACACTCGTGCAAAATCCGTGACTTATGCGAAAGAATGACGCAAATGAATGATCAGGCAAATACCGTAGCCAGCGGAGAGCACCTGCTGGCAGGACGCTCGATGAGTGGCGCCGATACCGTTGTACAGGTCATGGCTGATGAGGGCGTTGGCACGATCTTTGGCTACAGCGGCGGCGCCATCCTGCCTATTTTTGACGCGGTGTTTCGCTACAACGACAGCCACAAGGGCTCTGACGGCACCGCACCCATGCCGCTTATCGTTCCTGCCAATGAACAGGGCGCCGGTTTCATGGCCGCCGGTTATGCACGCGCCAGCGGCAAAGTCGGGGTCGTTATGGTCACATCCGGACCTGGCGCGACGAACACAGTAACGCCGGTTCGCGACAGCATGGCGGACTCGGTGCCAATGGTGGTGATATGCGGCCAGGTGCCGACTGCGGCTATCGGAACCGACGCCTTCCAGGAAGCGCCGGTTTCCGCAATCATGGGCGCCATAGCCAAGCACGTATTTCTCGTCACGGAACCCGAACTTCTGGAAGACACAATGCGCAGCGCCTTCGAGCTCGCGCGTACCGGTCGCCCGGGACCGGTAGTCGTCGATATACCGAAGGACATCCAGAACTGGGAAGGCGCTTTCAAGGGCCACGGTACCCTGCCTTTGCACGGTTACCGCCGTCGTCTCGCGAAAGTCGAAGACAACAAACTGAACGATGAGGCATGCGAGCGATTTTTCCTGATGCTCTCGCAATGCGAGCGCCCGCTTATTTATGCTGGCGGCGGTGTCATCAACGCAAATGCGACCAAGTCAATGCGCCGGCTGGCGAACGAATATGGCATCCCGGTGACGACGACCTTGATGGCCCTGGGTGCCAGCGACACGACACACCCGCTGGCCCTGCACATGCTCGGCATGCACGGCATCGCGTCAGCAAATTACGCCGTGGAAGATTGCGATTTTCTTATTGCCGTTGGTGCGCGTTTTGACGACCGCGTCGCGGGTAACCCAGGCCAATTTGCGCCGAATGCCAAGAACATTGCGCATTTTGACGTCGACTTCGCCGAGATAGGCAAGGTCAAGCGTGTCACCTGGCATCACGTCGGCATGCTGGACCGAGATCTTACCAATCTGCTTGCCTACGGCCGCCGTATCCGTTTCGAAAAATCCTTTGACCAGTGGCACCAGGAAATCGCCGACCTAAAACGTGACCACGCGCTAAATTACGATCGGCAGTCCGAGCTGATCCAGCCTTATGCCGTCATCGAAGAAGTCAACAAACATTCGAAGGGCGAAGCGATCATCTCGACCGGCGTTGGGCAGCATCAAATGTGGGCTGCGCAGTACTTCGACTACCGCGAGCCACGCCTATGGCTGACGTCCGGCAGCATGGGCACGATGGGCTTCGGCCTGCCCGCCGCCATTGGCGCGCAGTTCGCGCAGCCCGATCGGACTGTAATCGATATCGACGGTGACGGCAGTATTCGCATGAACATTGGCGAACTTGAGACGGCAACGACCTATAACCTGCCCATCAAAGTGATTGTGTTGAACAATTTCGGCGACGGTATGGTTCGTCAATGGCAGAAGCTCTATTTCGGCGGGCGCATGTCCGGGAGCGACAAATCCCTTCATAACAAGAACTTCGTAAAAGCGGCTGAAGCCGATGGCTTCAAGTTTGCCAGGCGTCTGGACAACAATGACGATCTGCCAGGGGTTATTAAGGAGTTCATGGAATTCGATGGCCCCGCGTTCCTTGAGGTCGTCATCGACCGTGATGCAGGTGTCTACCCGATGGTCGGGCCCGGCCTGAGCTATGACAGCATGATCACCGGGGACCATATCAAGAGTAGAGAAAAGCCTGCCGACGATGCTCCCGGGCCCAGCTAGATGTTTTAGCCGCGC
>Ga0316201_10000213_pt1 | contig 28944 bp, 30 predicted proteins | sample CS6wburrow_MG_FD_204516 | JGI IMG/M metagenome (GOLD analysis project Ga0316201, IMG submission 204516) | Coastal sediment microbial communities from Delaware Bay, Delaware, United States - CS-6 worm burrow | ecosystem: Environmental > Aquatic > Marine > Coastal > Sediment | place: USA...
TTAAGGAATTCAGCACTCCTATCCAATAACAAGCAGCCAATAGATAGGCTAGACTCTGAGACACCAGTAGAATGCTCAAGTGATTTTGGCGCATCGACCGGCTGAGTCTGCGACCCAGAGCATCCTTTGACTTGAACGGATGGCCTTGGCTATCCAGTGGTTGCGAGGCCATGCGTTGTGTCCGAAGATCGCGAAACCGTTTTCTGCAATCTGACTTTTAGATCGTCAATCCTGGATTCCATATCCGCCAACATTGCGGTTCTCGATCCAACAGGGGAGATTTTGGCGGTGAATCTGAGCTGGCAAGAGTTCGCGGACGCAAACCAAATGCCTGACGATGCTCTCTTGGGTATAGGTGCAAACTACTTCGATGTTTGTCGGGCTGCTAGCACCGATCCGAACGCCCTCGCGGCAATGACGGGCATACGCGAGGTGATGAAAGGACGCCGATCCTTCTTCTATCACGAATATCCATGCCATAGCCCAAGTCAACAACGCTGGTTCGCCCTCCGAGCTACGCCACTAATCGACTATCCGAACTTTGTCGTCGTATCTCACGAAAATATTACCGAGCGGATGTCCGCGGAAATAGCCGCCCAACCGCCCAAAGAGAATTAAGGGCCGCCTGAGATCCAGCCTGCGTCCGTTGCTGGCCGCTCTGAGACGGTGGTACTCAAGATGAGCGACCGGTGGCTTAGCGCCGCAAACCCACTGGTCGAACGAGTTGATTCGAAATGACTACTAGTAACCTATTCCGGACGATTACCAAATTGTGTAGATGATGCGATTCTCACTCCCAGGACAAATTCGTGGCCCCGAATGCAAGCGCGTAGTTCAGCAGGCGATCGTACTGCGCAAAGCGCTTGAATCTTGGTTTGATGGTGTTGACGGAGGTAACCTCGCGGAGCTGGGTATAGCCCTACGGGTGGATGGCTCACTTGGCAGTTTTGGACCAGAGGGCGTCGAGAACATTGCGGTTATAGACGGAAAGATCGAATGTGATGTGGTTATCGCCGATCAAGGGTGGGCGGCACTTGGCGACGAGGAAATCGCTACCATTCTAAAGTCCCGAGTACTCGAAGCAGTGAATACTTGCTTTACGACCGTCGGCGTTTCCTACGACGCTGATGCACTGGCTGCGGCTGCAAGCTGAAAGACTGCTCGTGGCTGTGACTTCAAACGGTGGTTGCAACACCTAGACTCTATCACTAGAGCAGGAGGTGTTGCAGATGGGGTATCCAACCAGGATTTACTACAGTGAGTCTGACCGCCATAAGATCTTCGATCGTTGGTTTGTGATCCTCAGCATCCCTGGCAACGGGGCTCGAACGAGAACACTATCGGCTTGCTACGCCAGTACTTCCCGAAGGGAATGGACTTGTCGAACGTGCATCAGAATCGACTCAATGCTGTTGCTAAACGACTAAACGACCGCCCGAGGAAGACTCTGGGTTATTATTCTCCGGCAGAGAAATATTATGAATGTGTTGCAGCGACCGATTGAACCCGCAACCCAAAGCGGCCGTTAGCCGGGTATCTCGACGACCTATGGTTGTCGACTGAGGCTTGATAGCTTAATCCGCGTCTTGGCTAGTGCGGCACATTCCTTCAATATGCCGGCTGTCAACACAGATTCAGGAGTGCCCCCATGCGTAAGTTCGCCGTTCTCGCCTGCCTGCTGCTACCCATCCAGGCGACTTTAGCTCAGGATCAGGGGCGGGAAGTTGCTGGCCCTCGCGCCGTGCTGGAATACAGAGACCGCCCTCCTGTAGAGAACCGACACCTCGAAGAGCGTATCGACACGCTACTGCCAGCCCTGATGGAGGAGACCAATCTCGATATGTGGCTCATACTCAATCGCGAGTATGCAGAGGACCCTATCTACTTCTCTCTGGTGCCGCAGCCGACATTCGCAGCGCGCCGCACAACCATGCTTGTGTTTCATCGCACCGACGACGGTGTCGATCGCCTGACTGTCAACCGCTATCCGCTCGGCGGTCCGTATGAGTCAGCCTGGGAGGGCGGCGATCTTGATTCGCAATGGCAAGCGCTGGGCGAGCTCATCGTCTCGCGCAACCCGGCACGCATCGGCATAAACGTGTCTCGCGACTGGCCGGTAGCCGATGGGCTCACTCACGCCCTGCATGAACGCTTGCTCGAGGTGCTGCCTGACGACTATGCAGATCGCCTGTTGCCGGCGGAAGACCTCGTCGTACGGTGGGCAGAGACGCGCACACCAGATGAGATTGAAACGTATGCGCACACGGTGAGCCTCGCACGCAGCGTCATCGCCGAGGCGTTTTCCGGCCGTGTAATCACGCCCGGTGTGACAACGACCGATGACGTCGCCTGGTACCTGAGGCAACGCTTCGCAGAACTCGACCTGCCTACTTGGTTTATGCCCTATGTCAACGCGCAACGTCCTGGACAGACCTGTGACAGCGACACCGCGTTCTGCGGCGAGAGCGGTATCATCCAAGCCGGCGATGTCATTCACACCGACGTGGGTATCTGCTACCTGCACTTGTGTACGGACACGCAGGAGATGGGCTATGTGCTGAAACTCGGTGAAACTAAAGCTCCGAAAGGCCTCATCGACGCGCTCAAGGTTGGCAACCACTGGCAGGACCTGTTGACCGACGAGTTCGTCACTGGCCGCACGGGCAACGAGATCACGGCAGCGACGCGTGCCGAGTGTGCCAAAAAGAATATCGACTGCACTGTGTATACACACGCGATCGGCTTATTCGGGCATGCACCTGGCCCGACGATTGGTATGTGGGATGATCAAGACGGTACGCCGGTGCACGGCGATTGGCCGGTGCACGCGAACACGTGCTACGCGATTGAGGGCAATATCAAGACACCACTGCCCGAATGGGACGGCCAGCTTGTGCAGATCAAACTCGAGCAAAGCGCATGCTTCAATGGTGAGACCGTGCACTATCTTGCGGGCCGGCAGACCAACTGGCATATCGTGCGCTAGCACTCGGCTACTTTGCGACCGTCCGGTTATGGCCGGAAACAGCCCGTCATCCTGGCTGAGAGTGAACGGCTTGTATGCGGTCGAAAGCAGCCCGTCGAATGATAAACTGCTCAAAGACTGCTATTGACTGCGGGTTCAATCGGTCGCCGCAACCCAAAGCCGCCGGTCGCCGACCGCCGTTTTTCGATTTGGCTCTAATGGAAGTAAGAATGAACGACAAAAATGAATCAGCAACGCAAGATAATGGCGGCGGATTTCGAGGATTCGTGACCTCGTTTCTCGCAAGTCTGGCTCGAGATGCCTTCAAGCTAGTCGTCGCTTTCGCAGTTGGAACAGGCGGAGGTGCCATTGTCTGCTGGTATTACGGCGTCCCTCTGGCCTTATCGATACTCGGCGGCATTCTCGTGCTTGGGTTGGCTCTTGCGCTAATGACGGATAGCTGGTTTGCTTAAAACCAATCCGTTCAACTGCGTACTTTAATTACTCCGTTACCTGGCCTGGTAATGGAGATCTATCGGGGCCGACGTCTATTTTTGGCCGTAAGCAGACTGTCGTCACCTCACCAAAACAGACACCCGACCCGAGCGAAAAGAAAGTATCAGAAGTTGCCATTGACGAACGTCTGTGTCTGATTTCGCAGGTGATTATCAGCTAACTGGATGTAACTGACCTTCAGCGGACATTTTTCCGCCTTTTTTTCGGCACATTTCGTTTATACACTGCTTGGAACATACTCGTAGGGTGTAAAGGCGGGACGAAGCAATGACATTATCGCATTTGCAAACGATGGCGGAACTTCTCGGACTGCTAATCTTTGCCGGCACGCTGGTTTTTCTGGCCATGCGAATACGCCAGAACAGAACCTATAAAGTTGCGCTCGGTATTGCGCTAATGACAGCACTACTCGTGCTGTGGATTAACCTCGCCGTAGGCATTATCGGAGAGCCTGACAATCTCGCCAACCTGATGTACGTCGGGGTGCTCGTCGTAGGCATCGTCGGGGCCATAATTGCGCGGTTCCAACCACAGCAAATGGCAATCGCATTGTTCGCCACGGCAGTCGCTCAGATAGTGGTCGCCAGTATTACTGCGATCTTAGGGCTAGGCTTCCCGCCAACTCCGTCGCAATCGCTCCTGATATTGAACGCGATTCTCATCGGCTTGTGGGTCGGGTCGGCGTTGCTGTTTCGCAAAGGCGCAAGAGAATAAAATGGCGCCGATGCGATCCCGGATGGCTGATCCGCTCGCCGGCGATCGGTTGTGAGAGCACCGACAGCGGCGCCCCAAGATGTCTCGGCGTCAGTCGGTTAGCGGCTTTGCTGCACTCCTACAGGTTCCGGCGAACCCGGCTTCTTAGTTACTGCGCCGCACCGAAACAACGTTCGGCACTTGCTCCAGGCGAGTGATAACAGTACTCAATGTCGGCAGGTCGCGAATCTCGATGCTGATGTGCAGAACGGCCTGCAAGGTGTCTTTATCGGTGTGACTTTTCAGGTCAAGTACGTTCGCATCGTCGTCGGCAAGCACCGATGTAATATCGCGTATCAAGCCACTACGATCAAAAGCGTGCAACGTAAGGTCAACCGGGTAGGCGCCGGAGTCCTGTTGGCCCCAGCTTATCTCGACGATCCGTTCCGGGTAGCGACGACTTAGTCCCAGGAAGTTACCGCAGTCCTGACGGTGAATCGTCACGCCGCGCCCCTGGGTGATGTAGCCGACAATGAACTCCGGCGGCACCGGTCGGCAGCAGCGCGCGAAATTGCACATCAGGTCGCCTATGCCGGTAACAGCAACGGAGTCTGGTTGGTTTTGCTTCTTTCTTGCCGTTCTTCGGGTTCGAAATCGATCCGGCATTCCATCGCCGCGCAAATTTTGCAGAGCCGTCGCTATCGATGCGGATGTCAGGTCGCCGGCACCAAGACTGACGCACAGTCCCTCGGTGTCTTTTAGTTTCAACTGCTTGGCGATCTTATCCGTCGGTACGTCCTTTGCGCCGAGGCGGGCAAGCTCTCGATCAAGGATTTCGCGGCCCTGACGCTGATGCTGATCGCGATCCTGGTGGCGGAACCAGTTCCGCACCTTGGCGCGCGCTCTCGCGCCTGCCAGGTAACCAAGTTTTGGGCTGAGCCAGTCTCTGCTGGGTTTTGCCTGGCTGCCGGTAATGATCTCGATCTGGTCGCCGTTTTCAATGTGGTAGGTCAGCGGCACAATGCGGCCATTGACCTTGGCGCCGCGGCAACGGTGACCGACTTGTGTATGTACGTGATACGCAAAGTCCAGCGGTGTCGCCTTCGCCGGTAGCTCGACGACGTCGCCTTTAGGACTTACAGCGTAGACCCTGTCTTCGAAAAAGCCGTCGCGAATCTGGTCGAGGAGGTCGGCGCCATCGTTGGTCGGTTCGAGAAGTTGGCGCAGGAACTCGATCTTCTGATCAAACGCGGCAGGGGAGCCGCCGCCCTCCTTGTATCGCCAGTGTGCGGCCACACCCAGTTCCGCATAGCGGTGCATGTCGTGGGTACGGATCTGAACTTCAACCGTCTTGCCTTCCGGGCCCACAACCGCGGTGTGCAGGGACTGGTAATTGTTTTCCTTTGGATTGGCGATGTAGTCGTCGAATTCGCCCGGAATATACGACCACAGGTTATGCACGACCCCGAGAGCGGCATAGCAATCTCCGATGTCGTTGGCCAGGATACGTACGGCGCGAATGTCATACAGCGATTCGATACCTCGGTCTTTCTTCTGCATTTTGCGCCAGATGCTGTAAATGTGCTTCGGGCGACCCGAAATCGTGGCGTCGATGTTCTGTTTGTTGAGCTCCTGTTGCAGCGTCTGTTGGACCCGTTCGATGAATTCCTCGCGTTCGACACGCTTCTCTTTGAGCGTATGCGCGATGCCCAGATACGCTTCCGGTTCCAGGTATCGAAAGGAAAGGTCCTCAAGTTCCCACTTGAGCTGCCAGACGCCGAGTCGGCTTGCGAGCGCCGCATAGATTTCCATCGCTTCCAGCGCCAGCGCTTTTTGCGTCTCTGGCGGCGCCTCTTTGGCTCGCCGAAGTCTATAGAGCTGCTCGGCAATTCTCACCAGCACGAGCCTGACGTCGGACACGACCGCCAACAGCATCTTGCGCAGTGCTTCGGACTGCTGGACGGCGAGCGCTTCTCCAGGCTGCCAGTGGGCAGGCAGCGAGAACTGGTTGAGCTGCTCCATACCTATAATGAATGGAGAAATAGCTTTTAATTCATTGTTTTTTAAAAAAATAGGTTTTAGATAACCGTCCCGAAAGAGCGGGTATGCCTGTACCGCCGCCAGCAATTCATCTGGAAGGCCAAGTGGCGCTACGATCTCGGCAATGCGCCGGCCTTCGTCGATTGCACTCGTTAGACCCTCTTTCTTTGGCAAACCCTTCAGATAGTCTTGGACCGCCGTGACAACGGCATTCTGGTTGCCGTCAAGATCAGGATTCAATGCGCCGGTCGCTGACATTCTCGAAACTGCTCCAGTGTGCCTGTCGGGGTAATACCCGTTATCATACGCGCAGTTTCAGCAGGCATAAAAAGCAGGACTCGATGGCAGGTCATAGCAAGTGGGCGAATATTCAGCATCGCAAAGGCGCCCAGGACAAGAAGCGCGGCAAGTTATTCACGAAATTGATTCGTGAAATCACGATCGCCGCGAAGATGGGTGGTAGTGATCTGGATGCCAACCCTCGGCTTCGGCTGGCGGTTGACAAGGCCAAGGCACAAAGTATGCCCAAGGATAATATCGAGCGGGCGGTCAAGCGCGGGGCGGGCGAAACAGAAGGTGCCGACTACCTTGAGATCAGCTATGAAGGCTATGGACCTGGCGGGACGGCGGTTATGGTGCACTGCCTGACTGACAACAGGAACAGGACGGTTGCCGATGTTCGGCATGCATTTACCAAGTTTGGCGGCAACCTGGGCGCGGACGGCTCCGTCAATTATCTCTTTAATCAGGTGGGGCAGCTGCTGTTTCCGGCGGGTAGCGACGAAGATGCCGTCATGGAGGCGGCAATTGAGGCGGGTGCCGAGGATGTCATTGTTGATACCGATGGATCGATCGAGGTTCTGACCGAGCCCGGCGACTTCGAAACCGTCCGTGATGCCATACGTAAGACTGGCCTGAAAGCAGACAGCGCCGAGGTCACTATGCGTGCTTCCACCAGTGCGTCGCTGCAGGTGAAGGAGGCAGGATCGATGATCAAGTTGCTGGACATGCTCGAGGATCTCGATGATGTGCAGGACGTCTACAGTAACGCCGATATTAGTGAAGACGTGTTGGCGCAGCTCGAAGACGCCAGTTGACTCAAAGTCATCGCATTCTCGGTATCGATCCAGGATCACGCCTGACCGGCTTCGGCGTACTTGATTTCTGCGGCGATACGCCGAGCTACGTCGCCAGCGGAACGGTAGCCAGTATGGACGGTGCATTCGCGGATCGGCTGCGGCAAATATTCGATTCTGTGACCGGCATCGTCCAGGAGTATCAGCCGGACATCGTCGTCGTCGAGAGCGTCTTCATGCACAAGAATGCCGGCAGTGCGCTGAAATTGGGGCACGCCCGATCGGCAGCGATATGCGCCACCTTCCGGCATGATCTCGAGGTTTTTGAATATGCACCTCGGGAAATCAAGCAGGCGGTAGTAGGGACAGGTGCCGCAACTAAAGAGCAGGTGCAGCACATGGTTGTGTCGATCCTGAAGCTGGGTGGGGCGCCGTCTCCGGATGCGGCGGATGCGCTGGCGGCTGCGTTGTGCCATGGCAATCAGCGCCGGATTCACGCACAGCTCGGTACCGGCAAAGCGATCGCGGGACAACGATGATTGGTTCTCTACGCGGCCGACTGACCTTGAAACAGGCGCCGCAAATCGTCGTTGAATGTGGCGGCATTGGCTACGAAGTCGAGATGCCGATGTCCACATTTCTGGATTTGCCCGAGGCCGGTGCGGACCTCTTTTTATACACTCATCTGGTGGTGCGGGAAGACGCGCAGATTCTGTACGGTTTTACGACGACTGACGATCGCCTGTTATTCCGCACGCTGCTCAAAGTTAATCGAGTTGGCGCCAAGATGGCGCTGGGTGTCCTGTCGGCGATGACCGCGAATGATTTTCGTCGCTGTGTGGAATACGAAGATACGACGACGCTGTCGAAAATCCCCGGCGTTGGCAAGAAAACGGCTGAACGACTGATTGTTGAAATGCGTGATCGCATTGACAAAGTGCTTGCCGGTGACGGCAGCACCAAAGCCGTGACTACAGAGGCGAGTGCGCGCAGCGAGGCCTTTGATGCGCTGGTGTCGCTAGGTTACAAGCCAAACGAAGTTAACAGGCTCATCGGTAAGCTCGACACGGAAAATCTGTCGGCCGAGGATATACTTCGGCTGGCGCTAAAACAGGCGGCCCCATAGCATGGCAGGTATAGAGCATGATCGATTGACGAATGCCGAGCCGGTTGCGGAAGACAAGGCATTCGATCGCGCGATCAGACCGAAGACGCTTGACGACTACGGCGGCCAGCCCGGCGTCAAGGCGCAGATGCAGGTCTTTATCGAGGCCGCGCGCCGGCGTTCCGAGGCGCTCGATCATGTACTGATCTTTGGTCCGCCTGGTTTGGGGAAGACCACGCTCGCGCACATCGTTGCGAACGAGATGGGCGTGAACATGCGGCAAACCTCTGGCCCGGTACTTGAACGTCCCGGCGACCTTGCGGCATTACTGACCAATCTTGAACCGAACGACGTCCTGTTCGTTGACGAGATTCATCGACTCAGTCCAATCGTGGAAGAGGTCCTGTATCCGGCGATGGAAGACTTCCAACTCGATATCATGATCGGCGAGGGACCTGCTGCTCGTTCCATCAAGCTTGACGTGCCACCGTTTACGCTGGTTGGTGCGACCACGCGCGCCGGTCTGCTGACATCGCCGCTGCGCGATCGCTTCGGTATCGTGCAGCGTCTCGAGTTTTATTCCAGCATCGATCTTGAGGCTATCGTCAATCGCTCAGCCGGAATCCTGAGTCTTCCGATCGAACCGAAAGGGGCGTCAGCTATTGCGACGCGCTCGCGCGGCACGCCGCGTATTGCGAATCGTCTGCTACGGCGCGTGCGCGATTTCGCGGAGGTTGAGGGTGACGGCGTGGTTACCGGGAAAGTGGCGGAAGGCGCTATGGACGTACTTCAGGTCGATCCGCATGGTTTCGACGCGATGGACAGGCGCCTGTTGCAGACCATTATTGAGAAATTTGACGGTGGTCCTGTTGGCATCGACAGTATTGCGGCCGCCATTGGCGAGGAGCGCGGCACAATCGAAGACGTAGTCGAACCGTTCCTGATACAGCAGGGCTTCATGATGCGCACCGCGCGCGGGCGCGTGGCGACCAGTAATGCCTACCTGCACTTCGGACTCACGCCGCCAAACGCTGCGTCCAACCAGGAGTTACCGTTTGAGCGAAGCTGAAGCGAAACCCTTTGAGTGGCCGGTCCGCGTTTACTATGAGGATACGGACGCTCAGGGCGTTGTTTATTATGCGAACTACTTTCGTTTCCTCGAACGTGCGCGCACCGAATGGTTGCGGTCGCTGGGCGTGGATATGGTCGGGCTAATGGAACAGGAGCGTCGCATTTTCGTCGTGGCCGAAGTGCAGGCGCGCTTTCTGGCGCCGGCTCGCCTCAGTGACGAACTGATCGTGACCGCTCGGCTTGAGAAACTCACACGAGTATCTTTCGATATCGAACAGAATATTTATCGAGGCAATGTCGACGGCGAAAAACTGATTGACGCCACAGTAAAAGCGGCGTATCTGGATGCCGATACGATGCGACCAAAACGAATACCACCTGCCTTATTTGGGGAAGTGAAATCATGAACGAAAACCTGTCCGTCGTCGGGCTCTTGATCGACGCGAGCCTGCCCGTGCAAGTGGTAATGCTGCTGCTGGTTATCGCGTCGCTGATGTCCTGGAGCATCATCTTTACCAAACGGCGTCTCATTCGTCGTACCAAGAATGCTTCCGATGAATTCGAAGCGGCGTTCTGGTCAGGCGGTGACCTGAATACACTTTACAGCAGCGCGACGCGCGCCAAGGGCGGTAGTCTCGGCATGTCGAGTATTTTCGAGGCCGGCTTTCGCGAATTCAATCGGGCGCTGCAAGCAGGCGGCAGCAGTACCGACAAGATCGTTGAGGAGTGCCGTCGTGCCATGCGTGTCGCTCAGATGCGCGAAGTCGACCGGCTCGAACAGGGGCTGGCGACGCTAGCAACAATTGGCTCAACCAGCCCTTACGTTGGTCTGTTCGGTACGGTTTGGGGAATCATGACCGCTTTCATGAAGCTGGCAGATCAGGGCGCAGCAACGCTGTCCGTCGTGGCGCCACCGATCGCCGAAGCCCTCATCGCTACGGCTATGGGCCTGTTTGCGGCCATCCCGGCCGTGATCGCCTATAACCGCTACGCCGACAAGGTGGTACGGCTCGAGTACCGCTATGACGGATTCACCGAGGAATTTTCGAGCATCCTGCAACGACACGCCCGCAAGAAGCAGGGAGGCTGAGATGGCGACACCGCTGAAGAAACGCAAGCTCATGAGCGAGATCAATGTCGTACCGTACATCGATGTGATGTTGGTTCTGCTGGTGATCTTCATGGTGACAGCACCGCTGCTCACGCAGGGGATCGAGGTCAATTTGCCCAAGGCCAACGCGGCGCCGATCCAGGATGCGCAGGATCAGGACCCCCTGGTGCTTAGCGTTGACGCCGATGGCAATCTGTACCTGAACGCAGGCGATGATGAAGACAAGCCCACCAGCGGCGAGGAGATCAAAAGGCGCGTCGGTATCGTACTCGGCGAGCAGCCAACTACGCCGGTACTGGTAAAAGCCGACCGCGCCGTGCCCTACGGTAACGTAGTCGGTGCCATGGTCGTGTTACAGCAGGCTGGCGCGCAGAGCATCGGCTTCGTTACCGATCCGCTGGACACATACCCCATTCCGGAGTAGAGCGCCGCGTGATTCGCGACGACCACAACGTTATTCCCATCAGTATGGCGGTGCTGCTGCACGTCATGCTGTTCGGATCTATGCTGTTCGTGTTCGATTTCTCACGGCAGATGCCGATCACGCCGCTCGCGATTCAGGCGACCCTGGTTACCGAGATTCCCGACGTCACGCCGCGCGTCGTGGCGCCAGAGCCGGAGCCCCAACCCGTAGCCGAACCCGAACCCGAACCTGAACCGGAGCCCGAACCGGTCATCGAGGAACCCGAGCCGGAGCCTGATAACAGCGCAGAATTGCGGCGTCAGGCAGAGGAAGAGAAGCGTCGGCTCGATGCGCTGGTAGAAAAAGAACGACTCGAAAAAATTCGCCAGCAGGAGGAGGCTGAGCGCAAGAAAAAAGAGCGCGATGAAGCTGAGCGCAAAAAACGCGACGAAGAGGACAAGGAAAGGCAGCGCGTAGAGGCCGAGAAAAAACGCCAGGAAGACATTCAACGCCAGCGCGAGGAGAATGAGCGCCTGCGCCGCGAGGCGGAGGCCACGGCTCGAGCTGAGGAGATTGAAGCCGAGGATCGACGCCTGGCTGCGAATGATTCGCCAGCGATGGCCGCGTACCAGTTTGCCATCGCGCAGAGAATAAGGCGCAATTGGTCCATGCCGGCAAGCGCCGGCCCTGATACCGTGTGTGTCGTTCGTGTGCGACAGATTGTGGGAGGGGAGATAATCGGTTTCAATATTGTCGATTGTAATGGCGACGAGGCGGTGCGACGCTCCGTAGAAGCGGCTGTGCAACGTTCGTCACCGTTGCCGACGCCGTCGGATCCGGATTTGTTCCGGAGTAATCTGGAGATAACCTTGCGGCCAGAGTCGCAGGACTAATTTAGGGGGAATCGTGCAGAGAATCCGACTTATTGCAGCGTTTGTGCTGGCCTTTATGGCGATGCAGGCGCATGCGCAGACATTGAAGATTGACGTCCAGGGCGTCGCGCAGCCGACGCCGGTTGCAATTGTGCCGTTCGGCTGGACGGGCAGCCGTCCGGAAATGCCGCTCGATGTGGCTGCGGTGATTAGCGCGGACCTGAAGCGCAGCGGACGTTTCGCGCCGATCGGCGAGGAAAAAATGCTGCAGAAGCCGACCAGCGGTGCCGACGTCGACTTCGACGACTGGGGCTTCGTCAACGTCGAGGCTGTGGTTGTCGGCAGCGTGGAGCAGACCGGCGAGAACGCCTATACCCTGCAGTTTCAACTCTTTGATGTGTTTGGCCGCCGGCAACTGGTTGGCTATCGCATGCCGGCGAGCCGCGGCACGATGCGCGCTGCGGCGCACAGGGCGGCCGACATGATCTACGAAAAACTCACTGGAATAAAGGGTGTGTTTGGTACAAAGGTCGCCTACGTGACCGCTCTGCGACAGGGCCAGGGCCAGCTCTACTCGCTAATCGTTTCCGACCAGGACGGCGAAAATGAACACAAGATTATGGAGAGCACGGACCCGATCATGTCTCCGGCCTGGTCTCCAGACAGCCGCCAGCTCGCCTATGTTTCGTTCGAGGGCAACCGGTCGTCGATCTTCGTGCAGACACTACGGACCGGAAACCGCTTCAAGGTATCCAGCAAGCCCGGTATTAACGGCGCCCCGTCGTTCTCGCCGGATGGCCGCCAGCTGGTCGTGACACTGGGCGGTGTTGATGGCAACCTCGATATCTACGTGCTCGATATCACCTCGCGGCAGACGCGACGCCTCACCACGCACCGCGCTATCGATACGGAGGGGACCTGGTCTCCGGACGGTCGCTACATCTACTTCACGTCCGACAGGGCGGGTGGTCCGCAGGTCTATCGCGTTGCGGCAGATGGCGGATCTCCCGAGCGTATTACCTTCGAGGGGAGTTATAATGCGCGGCCGCGATTGTCGCCGGATGGCAAGCGCCTGGCAGTGGTCCATAATGATCGCGGTAACTTCCGGATCGGCGTCATGGATTTGGACAAGAAGAATCTCCTGATTGTGTCGAGGGGGAGGCAGGACGAAAGTCCGAGTTTTGCGCCGAACAGCGATAGCCTGATTTATGCCACGCGCCAGGGGCGTAACGGTGTTCTGGAGACGGTCTCAGCGGATGGCTTGATTCGGCAAAAGATGGCGTCGGGCAGTGGCGATGTAAGGGAGCCGGTGTGGTCGCCGTTTCCACGGTTTTAGCATAAGTATTTAGGTTAAGTAACAGGCGTTACTTATTGTTTTAATATAAATTACTTCTTTATTGAAGACATCAACCAAGGACAATTCAATGTCTTATTTCAAAATTCTAGCAGTCGGTCTCCTGGTGGCGCTTCTTGCCGGTTGTTCGGGCAGCCCGTCGATCCCGGATCCGGAGCCTACGGATACGACCTACGGTGACAGCGGCGCGTCGACCGGCGGCATGGACAATGGCGGCATGGGCGACGGTGAGTTCATCGACGACCCGTCGGCCGGTGAACTGGGCATGGTGATCTACTTTGACTTCGATTCCTCGGAAGTACGCCCGCAGGATCAGGAACTGGTTTCACGTCACGCCATGCAGGTCAGCGAGAATTCGAGCATTCGTGTGCGCCTCGAAGGTCATGCAGACGAACGCGGCTCGCGCGAATACAACATCGGGCTTGGCGAGCGTCGCTCGCAAGCGGTGCGTCAAATGTTGATGATCCAGGGCGTATCGGCGTCGCAACTATCAACCGTGAGTTTTGGCGAAGAGCGTCCGGCGTCGTTCGGGAGTTCCGAGTCGGACTACGCACAGAATCGCCGCGTTGAGATCAAGTACACGAATTAGCCGATGAATAGCCTTAGATTACTCTTGCTGGTATTGCCGCTCACGCTGGTGGGCGGTTGCCAGCTATTAGAACCAGTCGACGATCCGCTTGTTACCAAGCAGGATGAGCTCGAGCGCCGTCTGCAGGCCATTGAGCGTGTCGTGCAGAACGAGAGTCTCGTAAAGCTGACGCAGCAGGTGGCTGTGCTCGAGCGCCGTAACGACGAGCTCCAGGGCCGATTGGATACGCTGGAATACAGCTCTGATACGACATCAGGCCGCCAGCGCCAGCTGTATGCCGACCTCGATGCGCGCATCCAGTCGCTGGAGGCTGCCGTGCAGGCGCGCAGCGCCGTGAATGTGATGGAGGGTGGCACCCTGTCACCGGGGCAGTTGCCGCTACCAGGGGGGTCCGATCGGGACAACTACCAGGCGGCGTTTGAACTCCTCAAGGGACAGCGCTACGAGCCGGCGGCGATTGCTTTCAAGCAGTTTCTGGTCAGCTACCCGGAGAGCGAATTGGCCGACAATGCCCAGTACTGGCTGGCCGAGTCCTACTACGTGACAAAGAAGTTCGACGAGGCACTGGCTGCATTTGAGCTGGTCATCACGAACTACACGCGATCTCGCAAAGTACCGGATGCGCTGTTGAAGATTGGCTATTGCAACTACGAGCTGCAGCGGTTTCCGGTCGCGCGAGAAGCATTGGCCCGAGTGCAGGCCGATTACCCGGAGACGACGGCAGCGCGCCTCGCCGGACAGCGGCTATCGCGCATGGAGGAAGAGGGCGTCTAGATGCCTGCCGGAAATCGCATCGGATGGTGCTTGTCATTTTAGGTGTATCCGGTATGATTCCGCCGGAATTCAACAGGCTCCCCGCCTGTGTCAGACCCAAAAAGGGGCGTTAGCTCAGAGGTAGAGCATTCGGCTTTTAACCGACCGGTCGTAGGTTCGATCCCTACACGCCCCACCACTTAAATTGATTTCATTCGAAACACGCGACGGCACGCGCAAGTGTCGCTATCATTCACCGTTTTGCGCCAGGGACCGTGTGTAAAGTGGTGGACAATCGCTGGAAAATCCACAAGTTCGGCGGCAGTAGCCTTGCCGACGATGACTGTTTTCGCCGCGTAGCCGGTTTGCTTCTGGAGCAGGCCGATACCCGCATCGGCGTGGTCGTGTCCGCGATGGGCGGCATGACGGACGCGCTGATCCATCTGGCGGTACTCGCCGAGCGGGACAATGATGCCTTTCTGGCAGAACTGCACACGATAGGCGAGCGCTATGCGCGAACCGCACGCGCGCTGCTGGAAGGTGAGCGCCTGGTAGCGCTCCTTGATACCTGGGGAAATGACGCCGAGGACATCACCGATGTTCTCAAGGCTGTCGCGCTGGTCAAATCGGCACCGCAACGCAGTCGTGACGTTATTGCCGGCTACGGCGAGATCTGGTCGGCCCGTTTACTGGCGGCAACGCTCGCGACGGCATCGGATGAGCGTGGTGGCAGGTGGATCGATGCGCGCGAGGTTATCGCGGTTCACCAGACCGAACTTGGGCCGTCCGTTCTGTGGGACGAATCCCGAGCTAACTACGCGAAGGTTGTTGATGCGAGTTTCGAAGGTATCGCCGTCATTACCGGTTTTATTGCGACCGACGAAAACGGTTTGCAGACGACACTGGGGCGCAACGGTAGCGACTACTCGGCCGCCATTTTCGCCGCGTTGAGCGGAGCCTCCGCGCTAACTATCTGGACGGACGTCGATGGTGTCATGAGCGCCGACCCGCGTCTTGTGCCGGAAGCGCAGGTAATCGATCAGCTGACCTACAACGAAGCAATGGAACTGGCCTATTTCGGTGCCAATGTTTTGCACCCGCAAACGCTCGGACCGGCCATCGACAATAATATTCCGGTCATCATTCGCAATAGTCACAACGTAAAGCATCCGGGGAGCTGCATCGGCGCCACTGCCGAGCAGGTCGAGAGCATCAAGGGAATCACGGCAATCGGCGGCATGGCGCTGGTTAACCTGGAGGGTTCCGGGATGATCGGTGTGCCAGGCACGGCAGACCGCTTGTTTGCTTCTCTGAAACACGCCGCTGTGTCGGTGACGCTGATCTCACAGGCGAGTTCTGAACATTCGATCTGTATCGCGGTGCCTGCTGATCTCGCCGAGCGTGCAAGGCAAGTTGTGACTGAAGAATTTTCGGCTGAGCTGGAGAGCGGTCAGATTCAGAGCGTCGATGTTACCGATGCGCAGAGTATTGTCGCTGTTGTCGGTGACGGTATGGCGGGTACACCCGGTATTGCGGGGCGTTTTTTCAGCAACCTGGGACGTGCCGGCATCAATATTCGGGCCATTGCGCAGGGCTCTTCGGAAAGAAATATTTCTGTCGTCGTCGACTCTGATGAGGCGACAAAGGCGCTGCGTGCCGCACACTCGGGTTTCTACCTGTCTGCAAAAACACTTTCCATCGGCCTCATAGGGCCAGGAACAGTCGGAACGGCCTTGCTCCGGCAGATCGAGAAGCAGAGCGCCAAGCTGGCGTCGGATTTCAATCTCGACCTGAGGGTGCGAGCGATCGCGCGCTCACAGAAGATGTTGCTGGGCGACCGGCGTGTAGACATTTCGAACTGGCAGGACGAATTCGAAGATGCGGCGGTCGATACGGATCTCGAACTATTCGAGCAACACATTAATCCGGATCACCTGCCGCATGCTGTCATTATTGACTGCACGGCCAGCGAATATATTGCGTCCCGGTATGCCGGTTGGCTGTCTCGGGGTATTCATGTCATCACGCCGAACAAGAAAGCGTTCAGTAGCTCATACAGTGACTACACGGCGCTGCAGTCTGCGGCAGACAGCGGCAGTTCCCACTACTTTTATGAAACGACCGTCGGCGCGGCGCTGCCAGTCATCAGTACACTGTGCGATCTTCTTTATACCGGTGACCAAATTCGTTCCATTCGTGGCATTTTTTCCGGCACGCTGGCGTATCTTTTTAATATCTATGATGGCTCGACGCCGTTTTCGGAGATTGTCCGGTCGGCCAGGGAAAACGGCTATACCGAACCAGATCCGCGTGATGACTTATCGGGCATGGATGTCGCGCGCAAACTCACGATTCTTGCGCGAGAACTGGGCCGCACTATCGAGATAGGTGATTTTCCGGTTCAGAGTCTCGTGCCCGAGGCCCTGCGCGAATGTTCGATTGAGGAGTTTCTCGACCAACTGCCGCAGTATGATGGCGAAATGGAGACGATCTACAAGAAGGCGGCGGCTGAGCAAAAGCAGCTCCGCTATGTCGCCTCGCTTGACGCCGAGGGCGACGCTGCTGTGCGGCTCGAGGCAGTGGATGCAAGCCATCCGTTCTGTAACATTAACCTGACCGATAATGTCGTGCAGTTCGAGACCGAGCGCTATTGCGACAACCCGCTGGTTATCCAGGGCCCGGGTGCCGGTCCCGAGGTGACGGCGGCCGGCGTGTTTGCCGATCTGCTGCGACTTGCGAATTACCTGAGTACGGGAGAAGGCTATGTCTGATGTTGTAACGGCTTTCGCTCCTGCTTCCATCGGCAACGTCGCCGTTGGTTTCGACATGCTGGGGCTTGCGCTTGCTGATGTCGGTGACCGGGTACTGGCGAAGAAAACCTCGGGGCGTGATGTTGTCGTTGAGGAAGTCCGTGGGCTCGATGGCGAGAAGCACCCGTACCTGTCCACCAATGCCGACGAAAACACCGCATCGATTGCGGCCCAGGCGTTACTGACGGAGCACGGCGGCGATTTTGGCGTCAGCCTCAAGGTCCATAAAGGAGTGCCTTTGCAGTCCGGAATGGGCAGCTCGGCCGCTTCCGCGGTCGCGGCCGTCGTCGCAGTCAACGCTTTACTGGACACGCCACTTTCGGTGGAAGCCCTGTTGCCCTATGCGCTGGAGGGCGAGAAGTTCGCGAGCGGTGGTTTGCATGCTGACAACGTCGCTCCGAGTCTCTTGGGCGGGCTTGTTCTCTGCCCGCAGATATTGCTTCCGGAAGTTGTCCGTTTGCCGGTTCCCGACGGCATAAGCGCTGTCCTGTTGCACCCAGATCTGCAGATCAATACTGCACAGGCGCGCCGCAGTCTCGCCAAGAGCTACAAAATGCAGCAGTGGATCGATCAGCAAGGACTGCTTGGCGGGTTCATCGCGGCATGTGCGGCGAATGATATCGAGCTCATTCGAAAAACACTGCGCGACATCATTATCGAGCCACAACGCGCGTCGGCGGTGCCGTGTTTTGAGGCTGTCACCGAAGCGGCACGGCGCAGCGGCGCACTGGGCTGCAGTCTGTCCGGCAGTGGACCGAGCATGTTCGTTTTGTGCGCGACCAACGATGCACGCAATATCGCCAGTGCAATGGAGCATGCCTGTCGAGCACAGGGAATTGGCTGCCAATCCTGGGTGAGCCCGATGACTGCTCCTGGCGCGTGCATCGAGGAATAGGGATGCATTATTTCAGCACCCGCGGAGCGGGACCCGTCACATTGGACGATGCTTTACGCAAAGGTATTGCCGATGACGGTGGTCTTTTCCTTCCACAACAGTTGCCGGATTTTGAATTCGCCGACTTCGATTCCGCCAATTCGCCGGCAAGCGTTGCCGAAGTATTGCTGCGACCGTTTTTCGAGGGTTCGCGGCTGCTTGACGAGTTAGGCGACATCCTGTCGGAGACATTTGATTTTGATATCCCGGTGACACAGCTACCGGTAGACGGTCATGACGTTTCGCTGCTGGAGCTCTATCACGGACCGACCGCAGCCTTCAAAGATGTTGGCGCCGGCTTCCTGGCTGCATGCCTGACGCGGCTTGAGGGCAATCCTGAGTCGCCGCTTACCATTCTCGTGGCGACTTCCGGTGATACCGGGGGCGCCGTCGCGGCAGCGTTCGATTCGCGTCCGGGCATGCGCGTCGTCGTTCTTTTCCCGGACGGCCGCGTGTCCGAGCGACAGGCACATCAGCTGTGCTGCTGGAGTGACAATGTTGTTTCTCTGAAGGTGAATGGGTCCTTCGACGACTGCCAGGCGATGGTGAAAGCGGCGATGGCCGATACCGACTTGTCGTCGCGGCACCGCTTCAGCTCAGCAAACAGCATCAATATCGGACGACTTCTTCCGCAGAGCACCTATTATGCGCATGCCAGCCTCGAGCATTTCCGGCGCACTGGCAACAAACCCGGCTTTATTATCCCAACGGGCAATCTTGGGAATGCGTTCGCCTGCGTCATGGCACGCGAGATGGGGCTGCCAATTGGCCCGATCATTCTCGCGACCAACGCCAATCGCACCATTGCTGAGTACTTCGACACGCTCCAATGGCTGCCGCGTGCCAGCCTGCAAACCCTGGCGTCTGCCATGGATGTCGGGGATCCCAGCAATATGGAGCGGCTGCGCAAACTGCTGGGCGAGGCCGATATCCTGCGCGAACAACTCGGCGTATTGTCGGTCAGTGATGCGGACATCGAAGCGGCAATACGACAGGATTTCAGCGAATTTGGCTTCGCAACCTGCCCGCATACGGCGACCGCAACACATACCTGGCGTCAGCTCGATAACGCTCTGTCGCATGCGCATGACTGGATCCTCGTTGCTACTGCTCATCCAGCCAAGTTCGAGACCATCGTCGAGCCTATAATTGGTGAGACGGTACCGCTCCCTCAGGAACTCGAGGAAATTCTTGCTCGTCCGGCTCAAGCGATAACAATCGAAGCTGACCTAGATTCGCTTGCCACCGCAATTGGCGGTCAATAGGATTAACGGACCATAGGTCCTTCGGAATTCAATGCCCGACTTGTCGCAAATTCAAAATTCGCCCTGGCTGTTGCCAGCGCTAGCTGTGGCGACTCTGCTGGTCGTCTGGTTGATCTATCGATGGATTCGCAACAGGAGCAATGCACTGCAGCGGGCGTTCAATTCGATCAGTTTCGAGCGTATCGACGGGCTAATCATTCCCAGCGCGGACGAAGGCGAGATTCAGATCGACCAGCTCCTGCTGACGTCCAAGGGTCTCCTGATTGTCGATATCAAAGACGTGCAGGGAACGGTTTTCGGTAGCGACAAGATGCAGGACTGGGCGGTTATCAGTAATGAACGCCGCTACACTTTTTCAAACCCGCAGCCAATGTTGTTCGACCGTATCGCCGCTGTGCGTCAAATCGTCCGCGAGGTGCCGGTTGCCGGTCGCCTCCTGTTTATGGATGGCGCCGAGTTCACCAAAGGTGTACCGGGCCTGGTCAGTACGCTGCAGGAACTGGTCGATGAGTTTGGTGAGCCTGATAAGAATGCCGCGAAGTTCAAGATAGAGGCTTTCCGGCCGCACTGGGACCTGATCAAGAAAGCCGCGCTGGGCAACTAGGTTCGGAGATTATTGACCGCAAGCGAAACTAGCGCCCGGCAAGATCGAAAAAACGGATAGCGTTTAGTGTCGTAATCTCCGCCACGTGCTCCGCGGTTTGTCCGCGTGCCTCCGCAATCGTCTCCAGCACGTAGGGCAGGTATGCGGGCTCATTACGCCGAGATTTGGGCTTCGGTCGAATGGTTCGCGGCATCAGATAAGGCGCGTCGGTCTCGATAAGTAGCCGATCATCCGGAATGACCGAGACAATATCGTGCAGGTGCTGGCCGCGACGTTCGTCGCAGATCCAGCCTGTAATTCCGATGTAAAGACCCATTGCCACGTATTCGTGCAGTGATTCGCCTTCACCGGTAAAGCAGTGTGCGACGGCTCTCGAAAGTGACGGCAATGCCGACTCGAGTATCTCGACGAAGTCGTCATGGGCATCGCGCTGATGCAGAAACACGGGCAGGCCGCAATCTTTCGCTATATCGAGCTGTTGTCGGAAAGCCTCGATTTGGGCGTCGCGCGGTGAAAAATTTCGAAAATAGTCCAGTCCACATTCGCCGACCGCAACTACGCTGTCTTTTTTCACGAGCTCGCGAATTAATGCGTCGCTTTTGTCGGTGTAGTCGGAGGCATGGTGTGGGTGAACGCCCGCAGTTGAATACAACACGCCGGGGTAGCTTTCAGCAAGCGCGGCTGCCTGCACATTGCTGTCGTCGCTGCTGCCGGTAACGACTATTCGTGCGACCCCGGCGGCAAGCGCTCGTTGCAGAACGACATCGCGATCGTCGTCGAAACTGTCGTGCGCAAGGTTTGCGCCAATATCAATCAGTGAGTAATTCATTTTATCGACTGCACATTCAATTTTGGCCCCAACGAAAGACTTTAGCGCCGATGCCAATGAATAGCGCGCTCAGCGCGGTCAACGCCAGCAAGCTGGGTGCAACGTCGGCCAGCGATGCGCCATCCAGCATCACCGCACGTGCAGACGTCAGGACATGGGTTAGAGGGAATATTTTGGCCACGTTCTGTGCGAGCTCGCCAGCCCCTTCAAGCGAAAACCAGACGCCTGACAGCAGCATCATCGGCCAGTTGATCATATTGAGCAGGCCGCCGGCGAGTTCCTCGCTGGTAACGCGGGCAGAGATTACGAGGCCCAGCGATATCATGGAAATTGCGCCAACCACAGCGACCAGGAATAGGGTGAAGAAATTGCCATCCATGCGCGTGTCCAGGAACAGGTGCGTTCCTGCGTACACAAACACGGTAATGCTCATTATCAGGACCATGCGTGACGCGACCTGCGCCGTAATGAACTCGAAAGAACTCAGCGGCGTCGCTTGCAGCCGCTTCAAAAATCCGTTTTTCCGGTAACGCACTACGACGTAGCCCACACCGAACATGCAGCTAAACATCATGTTCATCCCGAGTATGCCGGGGAGCACCCAGTCAACGTAGCGAATCGCCTCGCCCGTTATTTGTTGCTTGTCGATTGTAGGGGGCGCCGTTGTGCCAGCCTGCAGCAGTGCCAGTTCGACGAAATGGCCCTTCGCAGAATCGGGGTTTACCCAGTAGCGTGGCGCGTCGCCAAATTCGACGAGCAGGTCAAGCTGATGCCGGGATACCTTGAGCAACGCATCGTCCTTGTCTTTTACAGGAACGAACTTGATGTATCGCATGCCCAGAAACGGATGCTGCTCTTCGACGATGGTGTCGCTGTCCTGCAAGACGCCAACGGTATAGGCATTGCGATCGCCGCCCAGAGCGAAAGACAAGCCGAACATCAATACGACGGGCAGCAGCAGGTTCCAGGCGAGTGTCGCGCGATCGCGAAGAAACTCTCGATTTCGGCCCTGAAAGATGGCGTAAATGCGTCCGAACATAGCGTCAGGCCCGCAACGTATGGCCGGTCAGATCGAGGAAGAGGTCTTCCAGGTTTGGCTGCCGGACTTTGATGTGGTTGAGACTCAGTACATGTGCCGAGAGTCCTTGCAGGCTTCCGCTGACGTCCGATGTAACAACTTCTACAATGCCGAGGTTGTCGAAGACCGTGTGTTCGATTCCGGCGAGATCGCCAGTGACGTCGTCGATCGGTAGTTCGATTATCAGGCCTTTATAGTGCTCGCGGAGCAGCGCCTCCGGCGAGCCCTGGGTAACGATCTTGCCGCCATCCATGATGGCGATTTCGTCACAAAGAACCTGTGCCTCGTCCATGTAATGCGTTGTCAGGACAATGGATGAGCCCTCGGTGCGAAGACGCTGGACCAGGTCCCAGAAGTTACGGCGGGCCTGCGGGTCCAGGCCGGTGGTTGGCTCATCCAGGAAGATAAGGCGAGGGCGGTTGACCAGCGCGACGGCAAGCAGAAGACGTTGACGCTGGCCGCCCGAAAGCTTTCGATTATCGCGATCGAGCAGATCGCCAAGCGAGCACTGCTCCACGAGCTCGTCGAAATCAGCCTTGCGCTGGTAAAGTGCTCGAAACATCTCGATGGTTTCACGCACCGTCAGGAAGTCCTGCAGCGCTGTGTTCTGGAACTGGATACCAGCTTCCTGCTGAAATCGCTCGCCAACAGGTTCGCCGTAGTAAAAGACCTCACCGGAACTCGCCGGCGTAACGCCCTCGATAATCTCGACGGTGGTCGTCTTGCCGGCGCCGTTGGGTCCCAGAAGACCGAAGCAAATACCTTCGGCCATGGAAAAACTGACCCCATCGACGGCCTGCACGTCAGGATACTGCTTGGTCAGGTTGCGCGCTTCTAGAACGGTGGGCATCGGCGTCAAGGGTACCCGACCTTCGTTCATGCAACCAGCTTGCAACCAAACGGCGTTTAGCGGTATCTAATCAGTAGTAACCGGAACAGGGGGCTCGAAAATGTCCAGAATGTTGACCAAAACTACCTTTACCGTCGGCCTGCTGATCATGTTGTTGGCCGTACCGGCGCTGGGTGCGACCGTAAACAAGAGCGTCAAGGTTGAGGCGGGCGCCGAGGCGAGTGGCGCGACCTCCGTGAATGGCAGTATTTCCGTAGGCGAGAATGCTCGCGTGACCGGCAACGTCAAGACAGTCAATGGCACGATCCGTGTCGATGAGGGCGCGACGATTGAGAAAGCATCGACGGTAAACGGCGCGGTCAGGATTGCCAGGGGTGTACAAAGTCACAGTCTCAATACTGTCAATGGATCGATCAAGGTCGGTGAACAGGCGAACGTAAAAGGTGCGGTTGCGGCGGTCAATGGCCGAATCACGATCGAGTCGGGCAGCAAGGTCACGGACGACGTCAGTAACGTGAATGGCCAGATTGAACTTGCCGGTGCAGAGGTGGGCGGCAATCTGAAGACTGTAAACGGCGATGTGAGTCTGGAAGACGAGTCCGTCGTAAAAGGCGACCTCATTGTCGAGGAAAACAGTGGCTGGGGCTGGGGCAAGTCGAAGAGCCGCAAGCCACGCATTGTCATTGGTCCAGGCTCACGTGTGGAAGGAAAAATCATTCTGAAGCGGGAGGTTGAGCTCTTTATCAGCGACAGTGCACAAGTTGGCGGTGTCGAGGGTGAAATGACGATGGACGAAGCCGAGCGATTCAGCGGTAATCGGCCCTAGCGGATAGTGCGGACAATAGCCGCAGTAAACACAGCAGGAAATCGCGTAGAATAAGCGTCGTGCAGATCGCCGCGACCCAACTACCGCTGTTTTCGGAAGTCGACGAGCCCGACAATATGTCGGGCTTTTCTGTGCGAGAGAGTGGTCGGGCACGACGGCTGTCCATAAAGGTATTCCCGCGCGGTCGTGTCGAGGTTGTCGTTCCCAAGCGCACGCGTCCAGCCGATGTTCGCGAGTTTGTCGAGGCGCACCGTGACTGGATTGACAAGGCGCGAGCGTCATTTGCGGCAGAACATCCGCCGGAGCCCTTCGCATTGCCCAGCCTCGTGCAGCTAAAAGGTATCGAGCAACAATTCCTCATTCGTTACGTTCCGGAGGGTGGCGCCCGAACCGTCAGGTATCGGTCGAAGGGTGATGCTGTCGTGTTATCCGGTGATACAGAGAATGAGTCCCTTTGCGTGCAGGCGCTAAAGCGTTGGCTGCTGTCGCTGGCGAAGCGTGAGTACGCACCGCGATTGCGGTCATTGTCGGCGCTTACGGGAAACTCCTACAAGAGATTGCATGTTCGCGGGCAGCGTACCTGCTGGGGTAGTCATTCGAGCAATGGAACCATTTCGCTGAATTATTGCCTCATGTTTCTGGATCCGGCGCATCTTCGTTACGTTATGATTCATGAGCTTTGCCACGCGCGGCACATGAACCATTCGCGCCGCTTCTGGGGTCTTGTAGGGAAGTTCGAGCCCGGGTATCGTGTTCTCGACAAGGATCTTAATAGCAGTTGGAAGAAGATTCCGACCTGGGTCGGGATCTACTAGCCGTTAACGAACACCGAATTTTTCAGGAAGCAAGAACAAAGTAATGTTGCCAAAGCACCGCATTCTCAGCACGTTACTGCTGCTCGTCATTGTGATGAGTCAGGCGCTGGGCGCTGCGCATGCTTCGAGCCACGTCGGTTCGGACGCAGGCGAGTGTGCTCTTTGTGCCACTTATGGCAAGCCTGCGGCCGTGTTGCCGAGCACGGGACTTCTTCCGCTGGCGTTCTCGATTCACGCTTTGGCCGTCGACTTCCTGCCATTGGCTGTTTCTCCTTCTGCCGTCCTGTGCATCCATCAGCGGGGCCCGCCTCCCCGAATCTAGAGACCTCTCCCCGGCGTTCAAGGAAATACCCTGAGCGTCATCACTAGATTCATTTGGAGGACGATTTCATGCGTACCCCGTTCGAAGTGGCACTAACGGCCATCGTCATACTTTCTTGCGTCCCTGTGCAGGCACAGGATTCGGAAATTGATCTGCTGCGTGCGGCTGTCGAGGAGCTGCGCTCAGACTACGAAACGCGAATTGCCGAGCTGGAGCGACGGCTCGCGGTTGCCGAGCAAAACGCCGTGCAGGCCAGTTATGCCGCCAGGCAGTCGACCAATGCGCAGGCCTCCGCAGCGAGCGAGGCTGGCCGTTCGTCGGCCTATAACCCGGCCATTGGTGTAATTTTCCAGGGACAGGCCTGGAACTTCAGCGAAGATCCGGATACGTATGCCATCCAGGGATTTCCGCTAGGCGGCGAGGCCGGGCTTTTTGATGAGGGGCTCGGTCTCGGCGAGACGGAGCTGATTTTCAACGCCAACGTCGATGACAAGTTCTCCGCCTATCTGACGGCCGCGCTCGCCGTTGAGGATGGCGAAGGTGTCGTCGAAATCGAGGAGGCCTGGGTTGAAGCCACAGCGCTTCCTGCCGGATTTGGCGCAAAATTCGGACGATTCTTTTCAGGACTGGGTTACCTGAATGCCAAGCATGCGCATAGCTGGGATTTCGCGGACCAACCACTGCCATACCAGGTCTTTCTCGGTGGACAGTATCTCGATGACGGGGTGCAGCTGCGCTGGCTTGCGCCGACCGATTTATACATGGAGTTTGGCGTTGAGTGGCTGCGCGGCGACCGGTATCCATCGGCCGGAGCGGCGAAGTCGGGATTCGGCAGCCACAGTCTGTTCGCAAAGGTGGGTGGCGATGTCGGAACCGATAGCAGCTGGCTTGCCGGCATTTCGTACCTTGACAGTGTCGCTGCGGAGCGTCCTTCCGGCGACGAGGACAATCCGTTGTTGTTCACCGGTGACTCGAATCTGACCGTGGCCGAGTTCGTCTGGAAATGGGCGCCGGACGGTAACTGGAAGCAAGAAAACCTCATCTTGCAGGCGGAATACTTCTGGCGCGACGAGCGCGGTGACTACCAGCTGCCCGGCAGTGCGCTTTTGCCTTACGGTGTGGATCAAACGGGCTGGTACGCGCAGGCTGTCTACCAACCAATCCCGAGATGGCGGGTCGGCGGTCGAATCGACGGGCTGGCATCCGACGATGCCGGCATGCTATTCGATGCTACCGAACTGGCCGCCCCCGACAGTGATCCGCGGCGCTACAGCATCATGGCGGATTGGTCGAACAGTGAATTCAGTCGTCTTCGTCTGCAGCTGACTCGCGATGAGGCGGGATTGGTGGATGATACGCAGTGGGGAATCCAGTATATCCACAGTATTGGCGCCCACGGCGCTCACACGTTTTGAGGATCTACCTCATGCCCAGGATAATGCTGGTAGTACTTCTGGCCCTGTCACCTCTGACCGCGTTGGCCGATCTCGAAATTTTCGCCTGCGAACCCGAATGGGCGGCATTGGCCTCTGAAATCGGTGGGCCCCAGGTCGACACGTTCAGCGCAACCACGGCGCTGCAGGACCCGCATTACATTCAGGCCAGGCCAAGCCTGATAGCGAAAGTCCGCCAGGCCGATCTCGTGATTTGCAGTGGTGCGGAGCTCGAAATTGGTTGGCTGCCGGCGCTACTACAGAAGGCGAATAACCGTAAAGTCATGCCGGGCAGTCCCGGCTACCTGGAGGTCAGCAGTTATGTGTTGCGGCTGGATGCGACGACGGGCGTCGATCGCGCGGGAGGGGACATCCACCCGCTCGGCAATCCGCATATTCAGACGAATCCGCATAACATTGCGGCGGTGGCGAAGGTCCTTGGCGAGCGCATGGCAGCCCTGGATTCAGAAAATGCGCCGGCTTACCGATCGGGACTGGCGGACTTCATGGATCGCTGGAAGGCTGCAATAGCGGAATGGGAGACCCGAGCGGCGCCATTGCGTGGTGCCCGAGCAATCACGCACCACAAATCCTGGGTCTACCTGGAGCAGTGGCTCGGCATTGAAGAGGCCGCCAATCTCGAGGCCATCCCGGGCCTGCCGCCGACTGCAACACACCTGTCGCGTCTGACTTCGCAATTTGGTGAAGGTGGCGCTGATTTCATCATTCGTTCCCCGTACCAGGACGCGCGGCCATCCGAGTGGCTGGCAAAACGCACCGGTATCAAGGCCATTGTGCTGCCGCTGACGGTTGGCGGAACGGAGCAGGCGAGCGACCTGTTCGCATTGTTTGACGATATTATCGCGCGGCTGCTGGAGGCCAGCGGTCATGAGTGAGTTCATAGACTGGACCATCGTCGGGCCTGCACTGGTCGCCGGATTGATAGTGCTGAGCACGCATGTGCCGCTTGGTCAGGAGGTGCTGAAACGCGGCATTATCTTTATCGATCTGGCGATAGCCCAGGTCGCAGGGCTGGGGGTTATTGCGGCACACGCCATGGATTGGGATCCGGCCGGTGTGCAGGTTCAGGTTGCGGCCGTCGGCGCGGCGCTCATCGTGGCGACGGCGTTACACTGGACCGAAAAGCGCTGGCCGCAGATTCAGGAGCCGCTGATCGGCATCGTTTTTATTCTCGCGGCTACGGGCGGCATCTTATTGCTGGCGGGTAATCCGCACGGCAGCGAACACCTGAAGGAGCTGTTGGTCGGACAGATTCTCTGGCAGACCTGGTCATCGTTGTTGCCGATCGCCGTGCTGTATGCGGCCGTGCTACTCATCTGGTTTGTCCTGCATCCGCGTTCCGGCGCGCTGATTTTCTATCTTGCTTTCGCGGTCACAGTGACGGCTTCGGTTCAGATCGTCGGTATCTACCTGGTGTTTGCCAGCCTGATTATCCCTGCGTTGGCTACCACCGGCCTCAAGCGCGGTAACCGCCTGTTCGCCGGCTATGCAGTAGGTGCCGTATCGTATTTCATCGGCATCGCGTTATCGGTGCTGCTGGATGTGCCGACCGGCGCCGTCATTGTCTGGAGCATGGCGATTGTTGCCCTGATTGCCGGGGTTTTCATATCGGACAAACGCGCGGCCGACTAGCCTTCGTCGAGCAACTGGCGCAGGTTAATTACCGATGCGTTTGCGCGCGCGAGGTAGTTTGCCATGACCAGCGAATGGTTGGCGAAAAGCCCGTAGCCGCCGCCGTTAAGGATCAGCGGCGAGCGCAGCGGGTTCAGGCTCGCCTCGAGTTCGCGGATGATTTGACGGACGCTTACTTCAGCGTTCTTGTCGGCCAGGACATGAGCGAAATCGAACTCGGCGGCGCGGAAGAAATGCACCAGTGCCCACGACGTCCCGCGTGCCTCGAAGAAGATGTTATCAACTTCAAACCACGACGTTCGCACGTTGACCGTATCCGTCTGTACAGTTGCGGCTTCGGCCGCCGGCTCGCCGGCCATGTTTTCGTTAATGCGGTCGCTGGCCACACTGTCGCCAAGGCGACGCGTCAGGCTGCCCAGGCGCTTCTCGACCTGGGAGAGCCATTCACGCAGATTGTCTGCGCGGGCATAAAACTGCGTGTCGCGATCGCCCGCTTCCAGGCGATCCCGGTATCGAACGAAGCCCTTGATCGCAGCGCGATACTCAGACTCAGTTGCTGGCAGAATCCACGAGTCATTGTCGAAGAAGAACCGCGGCTCAGCTGCAGCGACGTCCTCGTCCTCCTTCGATTGCGACTGACTGCGGCTATAGTCATTTCTGACGACACGAGCAAGGTCTCGGACTTGTTGCAGAACGCCGTATTCCCAACTTGGAATATTATCGAGGAAGATGTTCGGCAGCATCTTGTCATTTGTCAGGTAACCGCCTGGTTTGTCCAGCAGGGTATTGGCGACGCGGACCAGTGTGTCGGTCGTCGAGAAGCCGACCACGGCGGACTGGGGATCAGCCGTTCTGTTGACCCAGAATACGTCCGGCTCGCGAGAAAACCAGAAGCCAAGCACGAAGTTTATGAGCAGGAAAATGCCCAGCACCCATGCGCCGATTCGCGTCCATTTGCGTGTTACCAGAATGCTCTT
>Ga0316201_10000214_pt1 | contig 28872 bp, 40 predicted proteins | sample CS6wburrow_MG_FD_204516 | JGI IMG/M metagenome (GOLD analysis project Ga0316201, IMG submission 204516) | Coastal sediment microbial communities from Delaware Bay, Delaware, United States - CS-6 worm burrow | ecosystem: Environmental > Aquatic > Marine > Coastal > Sediment | place: USA...
TTCTCGTCAGAGATACTATCTTTAAGAAGAGAAAGTTCTTTTTCAGCTTCAAAACATAATGCTTCGGCCTGATTTTTTAAATCAATATTTTCTCGTTTTGTTTTATCCGCTGCAGCATATTTTTCTGCTTCAGCTAACATATCTTCAACTTCTGTTTCATTTAAATTCGATGCACCTTGAATTGTCACAGATTGTTCTACACCTGTTTCTTTTTCTCTTGCTTTTACGGATAAAATTCCATCAACATCGATATCAAATGTCACCTCAATTTGTGGCGCACCTCGATCAGCTGGTGGAATACCATCCAATCTGAAGTTTCCTAAACTTTTATTTCCAGCAACAAGCTCTCGTTCACCTTGTAATATATGAATTTCTACATTGGTTTGATTATCAACTGCTGTAGAAAACATTTCTGATTTTTTAACTGGAATGGTAGTATTTCGAGCAATAATTTTTGTCATTACTCCACCTAATGTTTCAACACCTAATGATAATGGTGTAACGTCTAATAATAAAACGTCTTTCACTTCACCTGCTAAAATACCGGCTTGAATCGCTGCTCCAATTGCAACAACTTCATCGGGATTGACAGATTGATTTGGTTTTTTATTGGTTAATGATTCCACTAATTTTTGAATCGCTGGAATTCGTGTCGAACCACCGACTAATACAACTTCATTAATATCCGATTTATCCAGTCTTGCATCATTTAAAGCTTTTTCCACTGGAATTCGGCAACGATTAATTAAATCCTTACATAAATTTTCAAAGACATCTCTTGTCAATTCTTTTTCAATATGTTTCGGACCTGTTTTGTCTGCTGTAATAAATGGTAAATGAATAGTTGTTTTATCAACGGTTGATAATTCAATTTTTGCCTTTTCAGCTGCTTCTGTTAAACGTTGTAAAGCTTGAATATCAGTTGATAAATCAATCCCTTCTTGATCTTTAAAATCATTGATTAACCATTTTACCAAAACATTATCAAAGTCATCTCCCCCTAAATTCGTATCACCAGCCGTTGCTAAAACTTCGAAAATACCATCGCCAACTTCTAAAATTGAAACATCAAACGTCCCACCACCTAAATCAAAAACCAAAATTGTTTCATTTTGTTTTTTATCTAAACCGTATGCTAACGATGCTGCTGTCGGTTCATTAATAATTCGTAAAACTTCAACACCAGCAATTTTTCCGGCGTCCATAGTGGCTTGTCTTTGAGAATCATTGAAATAAGCGGGCACTGTAATAACAGCTTGACTTACCTCTTGTCCTAAATAACTTGTTGCATCATTAATTAATTTTCGTAAGACTTGAGCAGAAAGTTCTTCGGGACTAAAATCTTTATTTAAAGCAGGACATTTGATTTTAATATTATCATTTTGATCTTTTCCTACTTTATATGGTAATTGTTTTGAATCTTCTGAGATTTCGTTTTCTTTTGATCCAATAAATCTTTTTACTGAGAAAAAAGTATTCTCAGGGTTAATTACTGCTTGACGTTTTGCTATTTGACCTACTAATAATTCTTGTTTTTTTGTGTACGCAACAATGGAAGGTGTTGTTCGTAATCCTTCAGCATTAATAATTACACTTGGTTGCCCTCCTTCAATAGCAGCGACAACCGAATTTGTCGTACCTAAATCAATTCCTACAACTTTTGCCATTTTAATTTTTTTATACTTTATATTTTATATTTCAAATAAAATTATACTCTCATTTGGTATCCAACAATGAACTCAAAACTCCGTATAATTAAGTTTTAATTTTATAATAGTGTTTATATATCTTATATAGACAAAATGAAGTAATTTTTTTACACTATTAGAAACGATTTACTAATTTTAATTAGTTTATCTAATAATAGATAAAGACTTCTAAGAAAAGGTTAATAAATATAGAATGAATTTGGAGGAATATTGTGGCTATAGGCTTATTGGGTAATAAAATTGGTATGACTCAGATTTTTGATGAGTCTGGTAATATTATTCCTGTTACAATTTTAAAAGTTGGTCCATGTGTGATAACACAAATAAAAACGAAGTCAAAAAATGGATATGATTCCATTCAAATTGGTTATGGTAATGTTTCAAGTAAAGCTCTAACTCAACCAGAATTAGGTCATTTACAAAAATCAAATATTCAACCATTAAAATATTTGAAAGAATTTCAAGTAAGTGAAACTGAGAATTTTGAAATTGGTCAAGTTTTAAATGTTGAATCATTCTCCCCAGGTCAACTTGTGAATATTAGAGGAAAGAGTATTGGGAAAGGGTTCTCGGGTCTTCAAAAGCGCCATAATTTTACACGAGGTCCAATGACTCATGGTTCAAAAAACCATCGTGCACCGGGATCAATTGGTATGGGTACTACTCCGGGACGTGTTTTACCTGGTAAAAAAATGGCAGGTCAATTAGGAAATCAAATTACGACAATAAAAAAACTGAAAGTTATTCAAATAAACTCAGAAGAAAATATTTTAGTAATAAAAGGATCTGTTCCAGGAAAACCTGGTAATTTATTAAGTATTGTTCCTTCAGAATAATCGATCTGGAATTACAAAACAAATCTATTAAAAGAAAGTATGACCATTCAAAAATTTATAACATATACTCCATTGGATATTGATGGAAAACAATTAGATTCGAATCATGAATTGAAGTTAAATGTTTTAGAAGCATCAGGAAATTATTTATTACATAAAGATCTTTTAAGACATTTGAGTGCGAAAAAACAAGGGACAGTTTCAACGAAAACTCGAAGTGAAGTTCGAGGTGGAGGTCGTAAACCATGGCGACAAAAAGGAACTGGTCGAGCACGAGCGGGTTCAAATAGATCACCCTTATGGAAAGGTGGTGGTGTAATTTTTGGTCCAAAGCCGAAAAAAGTTACCTTAAAACTAAATAAGAAAGAACGACAATTGGCATTGCAAACTCTACTATACAATAAAAAGAATAATATTCTCCTTATTGAAAATTTAGAAAATGCAATTACTGAGCCAAAAACAAAACTTTTTTTAAAAATATGTCAAAATTGCTCCATTAATTTAGACCAAAAAGTATTGGTTATTGTTTCTGAAAAAACAGTTCCATTAAAATTAGCGACACAAAATCTTAAAAATGTGGAACTGATTTCTGCTTCAAACTTAAATACTCTTAGTCTATTAAAAGCAAAACAAATTATTTTAACGCCATTAGCAATAAATTATATAAAGGAGATTTATTGTGATTAATTCTTCAGATTTTTCTCAGAGTAATGCACAAATTATTAAATATCCGATCATTACCGATAAAGCAACACGACTTCTAGAAAATAATCAATATAGTTTTGTCGTAGATCGTTATTCGGATAAACTTACAATTAAATCAGCCATCGAATATTTATTTAATGTAAAAGTTATCAAAATTAATACATGTCGTCTTCCACGCAAAAAAAAACGTGTTGGTAAATATATGGGCTGGAAACCTCAATATAAAAAAGCAGTTGTAACTTTATCTGAAGGCGACGTTATAAACTTATTTACAGATAGTTAAGAAATAAAAAAAAATTCAGTTTATGGGTATTCGTCTTTATAAATCATACACACCAGGTACAAGAAATCGTGCGTTATCAACTTTTAGTGAAATAACAAAAGATAAACCAGAAAAAAGTTTAATTCAAAAAAATCATCGTAATAAAGGTCGAAATAATAGAGGCGTTATTACAATTCGTCATCGAGGTGGAGGTCATAAAAAACGCTACCGGATCATTGATTTTAAACGTAATAAATATGGTATCGAAGGAAAAGTAGCAGGAATTGAATATGATCCAAATAGAAATGCTCGCATCGCATTAATTCATTATATGGATGGTGAAAAACGTTATATTTTACATCCAAAAAATATCAATGTTGGGGACAGCATTATGTCTGGTTCGGGTTCTTCATTAACGATTGGAAATAGTTTACCATTAAAAGAAATTCCGTTAGGTACATCGATTCATAATATTGAATTAATTCCAAATCGTGGTGGACAAATTGTTAGAGCAGGTGGGACTTCAGCAAAAATTTTAGCTAAAGAAGGTGAATATGTTACTTTAAGATTACCATCAAAAGAAATTCGTTTAGTTCGTCAAGAATGTTTTGCAACCATTGGCGAAGTAAGTAATAATGATGCTTTTTTAATCAGAAGTGGTAAAGCTGGGCGAACTCGTTGGTTAGGTAGACGACCTGTTGTTCGAGGATCAGTAATGAATCCATGTGATCACCCACATGGTGGTGGTGAAGGAAGAGCTCCAATTGGTAGAACTCGACCATTAACTCCATGGGGAAAACCTGCTCTAGGAATTAAAACGAGAAAAAGAAAAAAATTAAGTGATGCTTATATTCTTCGTCGACGTTCTTAAATCATCATTGAACTATTAAACAATTAAAAGAAAAATATTTTAAGATGCCAAGATCATTAAAAAAAAGTCCATTTGTGGCTTATCACTTATTGAAAAAAATTAATAAACTAAATAAGGCCGGTAATAAGAAAGATACAATCACAACTTGGTCTCGTTCGTCAACTATTTTACCGAGCATGGTAGGATTTACCATTGCAGTTTATAATGGAAAACAACATGTACCAATTTTTATTTCTGATCAACTTGTTGGCCATAAATTAGGAGAGTTTGTCTCAACAAGAAATTTTAGATCTCATATTAAAGCTGATAAAAAAACAAAACGATAATGAAATCAAGAAATGAATCGAATTTTGTATGAGAATAGATGTCGATGTAATGAAGAGTTTTCAATAACAAAAAAACGTAAATCAACAACTCGAAGTGAAGGAAAACCTCTTCAATATCCAAAACCGAATGAGATTACATCACAAACATTTCAAATCAAATATGACAAAAAGTTATCTTCAATTGCAAAAGCTATTTTAAATAGTTTTCAGAATAAATATATCTATTACGCAATTGATGATATTTTATATTTATTAAAAGAAAATTCTACTGAACGAGATAATCTCTTAGCAATTCTCTATTCACCAGTTCTTTCATTGCAGAATAATTTCTCTGTTAACTTTTTTGATATTTGGATTCGTGACGTTTCAATTGAAGAAATTTCAAAAGTTAATAAATTTCTTACCAAGGATTCTCAAACTTTAACACAATTTAGTTATGTAACAATTAAGCTTTTCTACAAAACGAGAGTACCAATCAAAAAACAAGAATCACTCTGGTAACTCTTTTTATTGTTTTCAAATCTTAACAAAATTTGTTTCTTTCTTGGTTCGTTTAATTATAGAAATCAATTTTAAATAAAGGTTAATTTTTCATTCTATTTTTTCAAAGTTTAACCTTTGTCTGAATATTACATATTAAAGCAATTATTTATGTCAAACACTAAATCAGTTAAAGCAGTAGCTAAGTATATTCGTATGTCTCCTCATAAGGTTCGACGAGTTTTAGATCAAATTCGGGGTCGTTCATACCAAGAGGCATTAATGATTTTAGAATTTTTACCGTACGCCGCTGGTGGGCCTATTTGGCAAGTTGTTCATTCCGCAGCAGCAAATGCAAAACATAATTATGGATTAGATAAAAAAAAATTAATTATTGATGAAGTTTTTGCTGACGAAGGACCAAAATTAAAACGCATTCGACCACGAGCACAAGGACGAGCATACAAAATTTTAAAACCAACCTGTCATATTACAGTAGTTGTTAAAGCAATTAATTAAAAAAGAAACTTAATTTTCAATTAAAAGGATTAATTTTATGGGTCAAAAAACACATCCTTTAGGATTTAGATTGGGTATTACACAAGAACATAAGTCTACTTGGTATGCTAATTTCAATCAATATGCCAATATTTTAAAAGAGGATGATAAAATTCGAACTTATCTTAACAGTATCTCGAAAGCAACGAGTATTTCAAATGTTCGAATAAATCGAAATGGATTGAATGATCAAATTCAATTAAATATTGAAACTGGAAAACCGGGTATTTTAGTTGGTGATCTTGGTGTTGGACTTGAAAATTTATTAACAAATGTTAAAAAATTATTACCGACAAATCGCCAACTTACCATTAATGTTTTTGAGGTTGAAAAAGTTGATTTAGATGCTTCGCTTCTTGCTGATCTAGTTGCTGAGCAATTAGAAAAACGGATTGCTTTTCGAAGAGCTATTCGAGAAGCATTACAACGAGCTCAAAAACAAAATGTCAATGGAATTAAAATTCAAGTTTCAGGACGTTTAAATGGAGCAGAAATTGCACGAAGTGAATGGATCCGAGAAGGAAGGGTTCCTTTGCAAACATTACGCGCCGATATCGATTATGCGACTACAGAAGCTAATACAATTTATGGCGTTTTAGGAATTAAAGTTTGGTTATTTAAGAGTGAAATTTTATCTAAATAAAAATGATTTTTCACTAAGTTAAAAAGTTTATATTTTTACTAAATTAATTTGTTATGTTAAGTCCAAAAAGAACAAAATATAGAAAATATCATCGTGGACGTATGCGAGGTACGAAAACTCGTGGAAATGAAATTTGCTTCGGTAATTATGGATTAAAAGCACTAGAGCCAACTTGGATTACATCACGCCAAATTGAAGCAGCCCGTCGAACTATTACTCGATACACGAAACGGGGTGCCAAATTATGGATTCGAATTTTCCCTGATAAAACTGTCACTGCTCGAGCTGCAGAATCAAGAATGGGTTCAGGTAAAGGTGCTGTTGATTATTGGGTAGCTGTTGTAAAACCCGGAACAATTATTTTTGAAATTGGTTCCGTTCCAGAAGAAGTTGCTCGAGCTGCATTAAGTTTGGCAGCCTATAAATTACCAATTAAAACAAAATTTATTATTAAAGATAATATTAATTAAAAAATATGGGTTTACCTACGTTTACAGATATTATTTCACTTTCAAATACAGAAATTTCTGAAGCAATTATTGAAACTGAAAATCAATTATTTAATCTTCGTTTTAAAAAAGCTACTCGTCAAAGTTTTAAGTCACATGAAATAAAAAATGCAAAACGTCGTTTGGCTCAATTAAAAACCCTTCTAACATTAAGATTACAAAACCTTGAACAGAAATTATAAATTAAGCTCAAAGGGCAAAAAAGAATATTATTGAATCTAAAATTAAGGAGTTTTAAATGCCAGTAAAGCAAAAAATTGGTATTGTAATTAGTAATAAAATGCAAAAAACGATTGTGGTAAAGATTGAAAATCGATATCCACATCCGATTTATTCGAAAACATTGATTAAAACAAAAAAATATATCGCTCATGATGAACTAGAAGAATGTAAAGTTGGTGATCAAGTGTTAGTTGAAGAATGTCGTCCACTAAGTAAAAGAAAACGTTGGAAGTTAATAAAGATTCTTTCAAAATCATCGTTAATAAGTTAAATGAGTTTTTTATGATTTATCCTCAAACAATGTTAACAGTAGCCGATAATACGGGTGCTAAAAAAATTATGTGTATTCGAGTATTAGGTGGAAATAAAAAATATGCAAAAATTGGTGACACAATTATTGGTGTAGTTAAAGAAGCTTTACCTAATATGCCTGTGAAACGTTCAGATGTCATAAGAGCAATTGTTGTACGAACGAAAAAAAGTATTCGTCGACAAGATGGGATGTATATTCGATTTGATGATAATGCAGCTGTAATTGTAAATATGGATAATAACCCCCGTGGGACTCGTGTTTTTGGCCCGGTTGCTCGAGAAATTCGTGATAAAAACTATTCGAAAATTGTTTCATTAGCACCGGAGGTTTTATAAATGACAAAAAAACAAAAATTACATGTCAAAATTGGGGATATGGTAACAGTCGTTTCTGGTTTTCATAAAAATGAAACTGGTGAAATTATTAAAATTAATCGAAAAACTGGAAAAGCAGTAGTCAAAGGAATTAATTTTAAGTTTAAACATGTCAAACCAAATACGGACAATGAAATTGGTGAAATTAAGCAATTTGAAGCTCCAATTCATCATTCAAATCTAAAATTAAATTTAAAAGAAGTATCTTAATATGCTAAATCAACATTCGTTCGAAGAAATTGCTGAAATTTATAATTTACTTGGCGATATCAAAAAAGAGTATGAGAAAGGTATTAAGCCAATTTTATTAAAAAATAGTCCAAAATTATTTTCGAATCCTCATACGGTTCCAAAATTAAAAAAAATTCAAATTAATCGTGGACTTGGTTCAGCCGCTCAAAATACCAATATTTTAAAAAAAAATATTGAAGAATTTGAAAAAATTACGGGCCAAAAACCTTTGATTACAAAGGCTAAAAAAGCAATTGCTGGATTTAAAATTCGGGAAGATATGGAATTAGGCTTAACTGTAACTTTACGAGGTGAAAAAATGTACACATTCTTAACAAAGTTACTTTTCTTTACATTTGCTCAAATACGTGATTTTCGTGGTCTATCATTAAGAAGTTTTGATAAAGCTGGTAATTACACTCTAGGATTAAAAGAACAACTAATTTTTCCCGAAATTGACTATGATGATGTCGATCAAGTTCAAGGTTTTACAATTACGATTGTTTTAGAACATGGGTCACCCAAATATAGATCACAATCGATTGATAAAATTTTAAATGGAATGATTTTATTCAAATTCTTAAGATTCCCTTTAAATGATTGTGGATATTATGAAAAATATGATTCATTTTCTGATCTTAATCGAACTTGGGATAAGAAACGCCATTTAAAACGAAAACGTTGGTCACAAGAATAAAAATTAGAAATATATTGCATAAGGAGATAATTGTGGTAACCGATACAATTTCAGATACATTAACAAGAATCAGAAATGCCAATATGGTAAAACATCAAATTGTTCAAATTCCTTCTACCAACATGTCTTTCGAAATCATAAGAATTTTGAAGGAAGAAGGATTTATTGAAGACTTTGAAAGTTATGAAGAAAATAAAAGAAAATACTTATTAATTTCATTAAAATACATCGGAAAAACACGAAAACCGGTTATTTGTAAAATTGAACGAGTAAGTAAACCAGGATTAAGAGTTTATGCAAACTCGAAAAAATTACCAAAAGTTTTAGATAATCTCGGAATTGCAATTATTTCAACTTCAAAAGGAATAATGACAAATCTGAAAGCTAAAGAACTTGGGATTGGTGGTGAAGTTTTATGTTACATTTGGTAAAAATATAAGGAGTTTTTAAAATGTCACGTATAGGAAAATTACCAATTACTATACCAGAAAATGTTGATATTAACTGTAATGACTCAGAAATTACAGTGAAAGGTAAATTTGGAACATTGCAAACAAAAATTCCTGATGTTATTAATATCACTCAAAATGATGGTATCTTAAATGTCGGGTTAAAAGAAGAAACACGCAATGTTCGCGCATTACATGGTTTATATCGAACATTAATCAATAATATGGTGGTTGGTGTTTCAAAACAATTTGATTTAACTTTAGTGTTAAAAGGTGTAGGTTATCGAGCAGCAGTTCAAGGAAAGGAAATCGTTTTAAATTTAGGATATAGTCATCCAGTGAAGATGGAAATTCCGAAAGATATATCAGTAGAAATTGTTCAAAATACAACGATCAACTTAAAATCATGTGATAAAGAATTATTAGGTTTATTTGCTTCAAATATTCGATCTTGGAGAAAACCGGAACCGTATAAAGGAAAAGGTATTTTATATAAAGGTGAGCAAATTATTCGTAAAGCTGGTAAATCTGGTAAATAATTGAAAGAATTCTCGATAATTGTCATTGAGAAGCAATCAATGACATATTTTTTTTTAAAAGACTAGAAAACTATTACAGGTTTAAAAATTTAAAAATTAGAAATATGAAATTTTCACAGCGAACTTTATTAAAGTTGAAAAATAAAAACAAAAAGTTAAAACCTAACAAATATAAAAAGTTAAAACGTGAATCGTTACGGGGACGAATTAAAGGGACAGGTGAACGTCCTCGCTTATCCGTTTATCGTTCCAATGAAAACATTTACGCACAAATAATTGATGATACTTGTTCAAGAACCTTAGTATCTTGTTCGACATTAGATCGTTCCATCAAACTTGAAGTTTCAACGGGACGAACTTGCGAAGCTTCAAGATTAATGGGAGAAAGATTAGCAGAATTAAGTTTAAAGAAAAATATTACCAAAATTGTGTTTGATCGAGGTCCTTATTTATATCACGGGCGAATAAAAGCATTAGCTGATGGAGCAAGAGCCGGCGGTCTACAATTTTAAAATCAAATTTGTAAATAAATAGATAAGTTAAATATCTTCTATGAGTAGCGATTTAAAAAAAATAAATAAAAAAAAGAATTCTCGACGTACTTTAAATGCACAAGAACCAAAATTAGTGGAACGACTTATAAAAATTAGCCGGGTTTCAAAAGTAACAAAAGGTGGTAAAAAACTGAGTTTTAGAGCGATTGTAGTCGTTGGTGATGAGAATGGAAAAGTTGGCGTTGGGGTTGCAAAAGCAGATGATGTAGTTAATGCATTTAAAAAGGCAAAAACAAATGGTCGTAAAAATCTTATCAAACTTCCGATTACGAAATCATTAAGTATTCCACATCGGGTAATTGGAAACTTTGGAGCTTGTAAGGTGATTATGCGTCCATCGATAGAAGGTTCGGGGGTTATTGCTGGTGGTGCTGTTCGAATTGTTTTAGAAGTAGCAGGTGTTAAAAATGTTATTGCAAAACAATTAGGCTCAAATAACTTATTAAATAATGCTCGTGCATCCATTTGCGCATTACAAAATCTTACAACAAAATCTCAAGTCGAAAAAAAACGAAATTTGAATTGATAATAAAAACGTGGAAATTAATAAAGAAATTAGAACTATTATACGCAAGCGTTTATTAATAACGGTTGGTATACTATTCGTTATTCGATTTGGAACATTTCTTCCTGTTCCTGGAATTAATCATAATGATTTAGCATTGTATCTTCAAAGTCATTCGGTTAGTAGAAGTTTAGTTAGTACATTTTCGGGTGATAATACTTTTGTGATTGGTTTATTTACCCTAAATATCTTTCCGTATATTAATGCATCCATTTTCATGCAATTAATCTTAGGATTTTCACCGAAACTTTCGAAATTACAAAAAGAAGGTGATCTTGAAGGTCGGCGAACAATTAACCGACTAACTCGTTTTATTACATTAATTTGGGCAATTATTCAAAGTGTTGGTTTGGCGCTTTATTTAAAACAAGTTTTATTTGACTGGAATTACGGTTTAGCTTTTGAAATTGTAATTTGGTTAACGACGGGTGCCATGATTGTATTGTGGTTAAGTGAATTAATTACTGATTATGGATTAGGAAATGGATCTTCATTACTTATTTATACAAATATTATTTCAAATTTACCGAATCTTAGTAAAAAAATTTTATTAGACAATAGTGACAAGATTACTATTCTTTCAGGAATGGTACTTATTTTGTTAATTTTTGCTTCATTATATGGGATTGTCTTTCTACAAGAAGGAGTAAGAATTGTTCAATTGATTTCATCGAAACAATTAAATCAATCATCTTTACCCGATTCAGTCACAAGTAGTAATTATATTCCTTTCCGTTTTAATCAGGCAGGAGTGATGCCCATTATTTTAACAACTGCCATTTTAGTAGTTCCTAATTATATTAGTCAATTAGGATTATTGCCTAAAATTGATTTCTTAATGAATTTCAAAGCTTTGGGATTCCTTTATTGGATTGGTTATTTTGCATTAATTTTAGTCTTTAGTTCATTCTATTCAACAATTGTTTTAAATCCAAAAGATATTTCAGATCAATTACAAAAAATGGCTGTAACTATACCTGGTATTCGACCGGGTATTCAAACAACATTTTATTTAAAACAAGTAATGCAAAGAATTACCTTAATTGGGGCAACAATGCTTGCTACGCTTGCTACTATACCAAATTTTATCGAATCAACATTAAGTCTTACAAGTCTCAATGGATTAAGTACAACTTCACTATTAATTTTAGCTGGTGTGGTCTTAGATTTAATTCGCGAAGTAAAAAATATTTACTACTCGAATATTTATAGCAATATGTATCAATAAAATAAAAATTATTATTTAAAAATTTAAAATGAAAGTTCGTCCTTCAGTAAAAAAAATGTGTGATAAATGTCGAGTAATTAAACGACATGGAAAAGTTATGGTAATTTGTTCGAATCCAAAACATAAACAACGTCAAGGATAATATTTTAAAGGAGTTTAAAAAATGGTCAGATTAGTTGGTGTTGATTTACCAAGAAATAAAAGAATTGCATATGCTCTTACTTATATTCATGGAATCGGTCTTACATCTGCAAAAAAAATTATTGAAATTGCAAATATTAGTCCTGAAAAAAGAACGAACGATTTAACAACAGAAGAAACAGTTGCTTTACGCCAAACGTTAGAAAGTAGTGATTTGAAATTAGAAGGTGACTTACGAAGATTTAATGGGTTAAATATCAAACGACTTAATGAGATCAATTGTCATCGAGGTAAACGACATCGAAATAATTTACCTGTTCGTGGTCAAAGAACTCGAACAAATGCTCGTTCACGACGAGGATCAAAGAAAACCGTTACCGGTGGTAAAAAATAACTTTATTTGAATTTTTTTATATGGCACAAACAAATAAAAAATCAACAACTAAAAAAGATAAAAATAGTTTTGCAAGTGGTATTGTTCATATTCAGTCAACCTTTAATAATACAATCGTAACAATTACCAATTTAACTGGAGATACCATTTCTTGGGCTTCAGCTGGAAGCTCAGGATTTAAAGGAGCTCGAAAAAGTACACCTTTTGCAGCTCAAACAGCTGCGGAAAAAGCTGCTTTAGAAGCTTTAAGTACGGGTATGAAAAATGTTGAAATTTTAGTCAAAGGACAAGGATCAGGTCGAGAAACAGCCATTCGAGCTATCGAAGGTGCTGGATTTGATATTATTTCAATTCAAGATATCACATCCGTTCCGCATAATGGATGTCGACCTCCAAAACGACGTCGAGTTTAGAATTTCTATTTCTAATAAATTAATTTATGAATAACATTTCTATTAAATGTCTAAAATCTGAAAAAATTCAATCAGGTGCATGTTATGGTCAATTTGTAATTAATTCTTTACGACCTGGACAAGGAATAACCATTGGAAATCAATTAAGACGCGTTCTTTTAGGAGATTTAGGTGGTGTAGCCATATCAGCAGTTCGAATTGCCGGAGTAAGTCATGAATTTTCGACCATTCCTGGTGTACGCGAAGATATTCTTGAAATTTTATTAAATTTAAAAGGAATTATTCTAAAAAGTAAAACACAAACCAGTCAATTTGGTCGATTAAAAGTTCAGGGACCCTGTGTTATGACGGCTGATTTAATTCAATTACCACCGACATTAGAAATTGTAAATCCAAATCATTATATTGCAACCATTTCTACTTCAAATCTTCTTGAAATCGAATTTAAATTTGAATATGGAACTGGATATCAGTTAGCGGTCCAAACATTTTCAGATGAAGATGATAATTATTTACAACTGGATACCATTTTTATGCCAGTCCATAAGGTTGATTTTAAAATAGAAAATGTTTACGATACTGCAAATAATATTAGTGAGCGACTCTTTTTAGATATTTGGACGAATGGGAGTATTTCCCCAAATGAAGCTTTAGAATCGGCGAGTCAGATTATTATTGACTTATTCACACTATTAATTAACAATAAAACGATAAATGAAAATAATCAATTAGCGCCAAAAACTGAATCCATCAGTATTGAGCCTTATACGAATATTGCTATTGAAGAATTGCAATTATCTGTTCGAGCTTATAATTGTTTGAAAAAGGCTCAAATAAATACCGTAGGTGATTTATTACAATATTCTCCAGAAAAACTACAAGAACTCAAAAATTTTGGTAGAAAATCTGCTGATGAAGTTTTTTCCACATTAAAAAATAGGTTAGGAATTATATTAAAATAAAATCCGAAATTTATTTATTGCTTTTAATTACCTATTACTTTTCATTATTTATTTTCAAAAAAAATTATGAATTCATTGAATAAAACATTCTTACCAAATAAAAATTACAAAAATTGTAATTGGTTTATTATTGATTGTAAAGGACAAAAATTAGGTCGACTTGCAACAATTATTGCTGCTTTATTAAAAGGAAAAGTAAAACCACATTATCATCCATCCGTTGATATTGGGGATTCTATCATTTTAATTAATGCTAATTCAATTCTTATAAATGAAAACAGCAAACATTATATTGTTTCAAATCCGGGTCGACCAGGTCATTCGTTAAAAATCAAAAATGTCTCAGACTGTCTTCCAAAATTTACGATTGAAAGAGCTGTCAAAGGTATGTTGGCTGAAACCGAAAAAAAAAGATTAATGCGACGATTAAAAATTTATAATGATCAGTTTCATCCTCATCAAGCTCAAAATCCAATAGAAATTGATATTTCTAATTTTTACTCGAATCCACAATTTAACGTAGAACTTACCAAGTTAGCTTAGGTGAGTAATATTTGTTTCATTAGATAAAGATAAATAAAGTTTATACTGATAATAACATAACGATTTAAAATTTATGAGTTCTAAAATGGAATTAAGTTTTCAAAAAAAAAATATTGGTCTTGGGAGAAGAAAACAAGCCGTTGCAAGAGTTTTTCTTATTCCAGGAGAAGGAAATCTTACGATAAATAATAAGCCAGGCGATCAATACTTACAATATAATTACACTTATCTTAACAATGTCTGGTCGCCATTAGAAATATTAAAATTAGAAAAACAATTTGATATTATAGCAAGAGTTAATGGAGGGGGTCTTACAGGCCAAGCTGAAGCAATTCAATTAGGAGTTGCGAGAAGATTATGTGAAATCGATAAAGAAAATCGTTCCATTTTAAAACCATTTGGGTTCTTAACACGTGATGCACGAATTAAAGAACGTAAAAAATATGGTTTACGAAAAGCTAGAAAAGCTCCACAATACTCAAAACGTTAAATACGATAACTCTATTCTACTTACAAAAAAAAATATGCCAAAATCTGATATACATCCGGAATGGTTTGAAAATTCACCTGTTTTATGTGATGGGAAAACACTTTGTTTAATTGGTTCAACAAAAAAAGAATTACAAATTGATATGTGGCTGGCCAATCATCCTTTTTATACAAATTCACAAATTATGGTTGATAGTGAAGGTCGAGTTGAAAAATTCATGAAAAAATATCGATTAAATACTACTGACTAATCATTTAACAATTTATTTTAAAATAACTCTTTATGCCAACAATTCAACAATTAGTCCGTTCAAGACGCATACGAATTAAAAAGAAAACCAAATCACCAGCACTTGTTAATTGTCCTCAACGACGTGGCGTTTGTACACGTGTTTATACAACAACACCAAAAAAACCAAATTCGGCGATTCGAAAAGTTGCACGTGTTCGCTTAACATCAGGATTTGAAGTTACAGCTTATATACCAGGAATTGGTCATAACTTACAGGAACACTCTGTTGTCTTAATTCGAGGTGGTCGGGTAAAAGATTTGCCGGGTGTTCGTTATCATATTGTTCGAGGTGCATTAGATACTGGTGGTGTGAAAGATAGAACACAAGGTCGTTCCAAATATGGTGTTAAAAAACCAAAAGCTGACAAATAGCTATCTTTATGGGACAAAAAAAACGACTATAACTAGAACCATAGAAAGAATCTACTGAGAGTCGGGAAAATACTTTACCTGGCATGAAATATCAACTTTAAAATAGTAAAGAAAAATAACAATTTTATAAATTAAATTATGTCTCGTCGAAATATTTCAAAGAAACGTTTCCCACAACCAGATGAAATGTATAGTAGTTATCTGGTTAGTTTGTTAATTACAAGAATCTTAAAATCGGGTAAAAAAACTATTGCTAAAAAAATTGTCTATGAAGCATTTGATATTATCAAAAAGAAGACAAATGAAGATCCATTAACGATCTTTGAAAAGTCAATTCGAAATGCAAGTCCAATAGTAGAAGTGAAAGCTCGCCGAGTCGGTGGTTCTACTTATCAAGTTCCTGTTGAAGTGAGTGGTTTCAGAGCAACAAATTTAGCTTTACGGTGGATTATTCGATATGCTGATCAGCGTGTGGGGAGAAGTATGTCTATTAAATTAGCTAATGAAATTATTGACACAGCGAACGATATCGGTAATACTATTAAAAAGAAAGAAGAAACTCATCGAATGGCTGAAGCAAATAAAGCTTTTGCGCATTTTAGATATTAATTCTTTTTAGATGGACTCTCGCTAAAAGCTTAAAAATAAAATATAATTTTTAAAAAAACTCAAAGGAATTTTATAATGGCACGTGAAAAATTTGAACGTACAAAACCCCATGTTAATATTGGTACAATTGGTCACGTAGACCACGGAAAAACCACTTTAACTGCGGCTATTACAGCAACATTATCATTAGATGGGTTATCAGAAATTAAAAATTACGCAGATATTGATGGTGCACCGGAAGAAAGAGCACGTGGTATTACAATCAATACTGCACACGTTGAATACGAAACTGAAAATCGTCATTACGCTCACGTAGACTGTCCTGGTCACGCCGATTATGTAAAAAATATGATTACAGGTGCTGCTCAGATGGATGGTGCTATTTTAGTGGTTTCAGCGGCCGATGGTCCTATGCCACAAACACGTGAGCATATTTTATTATCGAAACAAGTAGGTGTTCCACATATTGTGGTATTCTTAAATAAAGAAGATCAAGTGGATGATGCTGAATTATTAGAATTAGTTGAATTAGAAGTTCGTGAATTACTTTCTGCTTACGATTTCCCTGGTGATGATATTCCAATTTGTGCTGGATCAGCTTTACAAGCAGTTGAAGCCATTACGTCAAATCCTTCTATCAAACGCGGTGATAATGAATGGGTTGATAAAATTTTTGCATTAATGGATGCAGTCGATGATTATATTCCAACACCCGAACGAGATACAGATAAAACATTCTTAATGGCTATTGAAGATGTATTCTCAATTACTGGCCGTGGTACAGTTGCTACCGGTCGTATTGAACGTGGAGTTGTGAAAGTAGGTGATAGCGTTGAAATTGTTGGTATTAATGATACAACAACAACAACAATTACCGGTATTGAAATGTTCCAAAAAACATTAGAGGAAGGATTCGCTGGTGATAATGTTGGTATTTTATTACGTGGTGTAACTCGTGAAGATATTGAACGTGGAATGGTATTAGCAAAACCTGGTACAATTACACCACATACAAGTTTTGAATCAGAAGTTTATGTTTTAACAAAAGATGAAGGTGGTCGTCACACACCATTCTTTACAGGCTATAGACCACAATTTTATGTTCGAACGACTGATGTAACAGGTGCTATTCAACAATTTACAGCAGATGACGGATCAATTGTTGAAATGGTAATGCCAGGTGACCGTATTAAAATGACGGCTGAATTAATTTATCCTGTAGCTATTGAAGAAGGTATGCGATTTGCGATTCGTGAAGGTGGTCGTACAATTGGTGCAGGTGTAGTTTCTAAAATTGTTAAATAATTAAAAATTTTTATGGAAAAAACGAATGCAAAAATTCGTCTAAGATTAGAATCTTTCAATCATGAACTTTTAGTATCTTCATGTCAAAAGATATTAAATCTTTTACAAACTACTCCATTAAATTCAATTGGAGTTATACCATTGCCAACTCGAAAACGCATTTATTGTGTTTTACGTTCACCTCATGTAGATAAAGATTCAAGAGAGCACTTTGAGATTCGAATTCATAAGCGAATTATAGAAATTTATTATGATTCAGAGGTCCCGATTTTTGATTTATTATCAGAAGCGGATTTACCTCCAGGAATCTTTTATCGTATTTGTTTATCCTAAGTAAATTTTACTTAGGATAAATAATAAATAGATTATTTGTTCTTTTAATTCAAAAGAAATTAAGTTGACGATAAAACATTAGTATTCTAAGATTTACAACGGAAAAACTAAAGAATCATTGGGGGTCAAAGATGGGTCCTCTTTTTTAAGTAATATTTTTTAATTTTCAATTCAAATTTTAAGCTGCGATTCATTTTTAATTATTTTCAATAAAAAAGATGAATAGAAGTAAATTAGAATCTGAAATTTTTTCTTAAATCTGTACATTTCTCCTATTTAATATTGGGAACGGAGGGACTTGAACCCTCACGCCTATCACTAGGCAACGGATTTTAAGTCCGTCGTGTCTACCAATTTCACCACATTCCCTACAAGTTTTCCTGAGTATCAACATCTATGATACTCATATATTAATTTTAAAACAATATTATAGTTCTAACATTTAAAGGCGGCACCCAGATTCGAACTGGGGATAGAGGATTTGCAATCCACTGCCTTACCACTTGGCCATACCGCCCTAGATTCTCTTTCTTCCGTTTATTTTTATTAGTATAGTGTATGGTTGACTATTTTTGCTAGCAAAATTTAAACGAAAATTAATATATAATGATAGAAAAGTGAATAGAATCAAAACTTCTCAAATTTAAATAATAAAATTTATGTTTGAAAAATTTACTGAGGGCGCAATAAAAGTGATTATGTTATCACAAGAAGAAGCCCGACGAATGGGACATAATTTTGTTGGAACAGAACAACTTTTATTAGGTGTTATTGGTCAAAGACATGGAATTGGTGCAAGAGCGCTAAAAAAAATGAAAGTTACATTAAAAAAAGCTCGAAAAGAAATTGAGTTATATATCGGTCGAGGGACTGGTTTTGTAGCATCTGAAATTCCATTTACGCCAAGAGCCAAACGTGTTCTAGAAATGGCAGTTCATGAAGGAAAAGACTTAGGTCAAAATTTTGTTGGAACAGAGCATATCTTATTAGCATTAATTGCAGAATCTGATGGCGTTGCCATGCGAACGTTAGACAAATTAAATGTCGATATTCATAAATTACGAAATTTAATTTTAACATATATTGAAGAAACTCAAGAAGAGATTTTACGTCCTTTAACACAGGCTGAAAAATTTTTATTAGAACGTGAAAAGAAAGGTAGTCCAACTCCTACTTTAGATGAATATGCTGAAAATATTACAAAAGAAGCAATCGATGGAAATTTAGATCCAGTCATTGGAAGAGAGAAAGAAATCGATGATGTTATTGCCGTTTTAGCCCGACGTACCAAAAATAATCCAGTTCTTATTGGTGAACCGGGAGTTGGTAAAACTGCGGTAGCTGAAGGATTAGCTCAGTTAATCTTAACTGAAAAAGTGCCAGATTTCTTAGATGGTAGTCTTATCATGGCTTTAGATTTAGGTTCTATTTTAGCTGGTACAAAATATCGTGGAGAATTTGAAGAAAGATTGAAACGAATTGTCGAAGAAGCACAAAATGACTCTGCTGTTATTATAGTGATTGACGAAATTCATACATTAGTCGGTGCTGGAGCTGCTGAAGGAGCCGTAGATGCAGCAAATATTTTAAAACCTGCATTAGCTCGAGGAAAATTCCGTTGTATTGGTGCTACAACAAATGATGAATATAGAAAATATATTGAACGTGATCCAGCTTTAGAAAGACGTTTTCAACCAGTCCATGTGGAAGAACCAAGTGTAGGAACTACCATTGAAATTCTACGAGGTTTACGTTCAAAATTTGAACAACATCATACGTTAAGTTATCATGATAAAGCTTTAGAACAAGCAGCCATTCTTTCTGATAAATATGTTGCAGATCGTTATTTACCAGATAAAGCAATTGATGTTTTAGATGAAGCAGGCGCACGAGTTCGTTTAGAAAATCGACGTTTACCATTAGGGTTAAGAAGTTTGATGCATGAATTACAAGAAACGATTAAAGATAAAGAAGATTGCATCAAAGAACATGATTTTGAAGCTGCCAAACAATTACTTGATCATGAAATGGAAGTTCGAACGCACATTCGAATTATGAAACAATCAGCATTAACGAGTGAAGCTCGTGGTTTCAGTCGCAGAGATGTTGATATGGTGACTGAAAATGATGTTGCTGATGTTGTTTCTAATTGGACGGGTATTCCAGTTGCAAAAATTACAGGCTCAGAATCTGCTCGTCTATTAAAAATGGAAGATACACTTCATGAACGTATTATTGGACAAAAACATGCAGTTGTAGCGGTTTCAAAAGCCATTCGTCGAGCTCGAGTAGGTTTACGAAATCCAAATCGACCAATTGCAAGTTTTATTTTTGCAGGACCTACGGGTGTTGGGAAAACGGAGCTAACAAAAACTCTCTCTGATTACATGTTTGGAAGTGAAGACAGTATGATTCGACTAGATATGTCAGAATATATGGAAAAACATACTGTAGCGAAATTAATTGGTTCACCACCAGGATATGTAGGTTATAATGAAGGTGGACAACTAACAGAAGCAGTTCGATCAAAACCATATTCAGTTGTATTATTTGATGAAGTTGAAAAGGCTCATCCTGATGTTTTTAATTTATTATTACAAATTTTAGATGATGGTCGATTATCTGATTCAAAAGGTAGAGTCGTAGATTTTACGAATACCTTAATTATTATGACTACAAATTTAGGCGCCAAAATTATTGAGCGAGAAAGTGGTATTAAACCAAAATCAGCCGATGGTGATAAAGGATTTAAAATAACACCGGATGCAGTTATTGGTTGGGAACCTGCTCCTGAACCAATTAAAGATCCAGAGATATTTGAACGAGTAACAAAATTAGTAAATGATGAGTTAAAGAATTTCTTCCGTCCTGAGTTTTTAAACCGTATTGATGAGATCATTGTTTTCAATCATTTAACAAGAATTGATATTTGGGAAATTTGTGAATTAATGATTAAGCAAGTTCAAAATCGTTTAAAAGATAAAGGGATTAATTTAATCGTTGACCTATCTGTTCAAGCCTTTTTAACGGATGAAGGATATGATCCACTTTATGGGGCACGTCCATTACGTCGAGCTATTATGAAGTATTTAGAAGATACCTTAGCAGAGCAATGTTTATCAAAAACTTTATATCCTAATACAAAAATTATTGTTAGTCGAAAAAAAGTTGAAGGAACTTTAATGACATATACAAATGAATTAGAAGTAAAGATTGATTTTAGTGATGTCGATCCAAATTTATTAGAAGAGTCTAAAGAAAATACTGAGCAATTAGTATCAACTTTAACTCCAGCAGAAGATGATTTAAATCAATCAAACTATGAATCAACAGATTCTAATTCACAAGGTAGTGAACCAAATTTAGGATTAGGTGAAGACGAACCAAAACCTAGCATGGCTGGTCGAGCAGCACGATTCTTTAGAAAAAAAAGTTAGATAAAAAATAAGAAATCTGTGAGATTATTTTTTAAAACAATCAGTTAAAAATGAAGACAATTTTAACTGATTGTTTTATTTTTATTAAGATAACCAGCCATAGCTATGTAAACCCTTACCTAAGAAATTAACTCCTAAGTAACAAATCCATATAACAAAGAAGCCTAGACTACCTAAAATGGCTGTTTTTTTTCCTTCCCAGCCTTTTGTTATTCGAGCATGTAAATAAGTTGCGAAAACTAACCAAGTGATTAAGGCCCATGTTTCTTTTGGGTCCCAACTCCAATATGAACCCCATGCTTCATTTGCCCAAACACCTCCAGAAATAATACCGATCGTTAAAAATGGAAACCCTAATCCAATAATTCGATAACTCCAATTATCAAGACTTTGTAATAATTTTAATTTGCCTAATTCTGAGATTTTCGTTGACGGAGATACTAATTTAGCTTCATAATAGTCTAACATAATATTATAAAGTGGTAAAGATGAACTATCGATAACTTTTAAATCAATATCTTCGTATCGAGAGATGACCAAAAATAAAATACATAATAATGATCCCATTATTAAAGTACCATAACTTAATAACATCATACTAACATGCATCATCAACCAATTGGATTGTAATGCAGGAACTAATGGACTTGCTTTTTGCATTTCAGGTGAAAGAGTTAGGTTTGCAAATCCACTGATTAAAAGTGTCACTGGAATTAAGACAGAACCAATTAATTTACTTTTTGTCTTTGTTTCAATATACAAGTAAATTGTTAATAACATCCATGTTAAAAATAGTAGTGATTCATATAGATTGCTTAATGGAAAATATCCAGCTACGATCCAACGAGAACAAAGAATCAAAAATAAAATTCCATTCGCAATGATTGCACCAAATCGACCAATTTTTGACAATGAATAAGAATCATTAAACAATGATAAATTAACCCAATACATCACCATTGAAAATAGTAAAATTCCAAAAACTATATTCGATGAAAAGTTTTGAATTTCATTCCAATCCATGAAATTTCTCCAATAAATTTTTTTTATACAAATTATTTTATAATATACCATTCTACTAAAAAATCAATAGATTTTGGCTATTTATTGAACTTTTCAAAATCGTTAAAGCAATTGAAATGGAAATTTAAGTCCTTAATTTTATTCAAAATTATAATTGACATTAATTTCCATTTCAAAGTAATATAGAGTTAAATTTGATGAAATTAAAATAATATGTCATTATTAAGAAAATATGAAATAATGATTCTTTTAACTGAAGAATTTAATGATAGTGAATTGAAAACGTGGGTTTTTAATTACGCAAAAAATTTAAGAAAATTTAGTGTTTGTGATATATCTGTCATTTCTCGTGGGAAACATAATTTAGCTTATCCAATTGATAGTAAAATGAAAGGCAATTATATCCAACTTAATTTTTCAAGTATGCCAAAATACATTCAGAATTTTTCGAATATTTTAAAACTAGATTCAAATGTATTAAGATTTTTGGTATTCAATAAACAATCATAATTTTATTAAAATATTTTAATAAAATTATTTGTAATTCAACAAAAGGTATGATAGTATAGAAACTAGTTAATATATCCTCAGTAGCTCAGTGGTAGAGCAATCGGCTGTTAACCGATTGGTCGTAGGTTCAAGTCCTACCTGGGGAGTCATTCTAATCAAAATAGATTCATGCAGAACCATTTAGATAAACTAAAAATTGGCGATAGATTTTTTAATTCTCGTTTAATGCTAGGAACAGGGAAGTATAAAACTACCATGGATGCTATTGACAGTATAAAAAATAGCGAATGTGAAATTGTAACTGTAGCCATTAGACGTTTACCAACAGATTTAAAAAATGATAGTACAAGCTTTTTAAATGACTTAAATTGGAAAAAACTTTGGTTATTACCAAATACAGCTGGGTCTCAAACAGCTGAGGAAGCGATTCGAATGGCTTTTCTAGGTCATGAATTAGCTTGTCAAATTGGGCAAGAAGATAATTTTTTTGTTAAACTAGAAGTTATTTCTGATCCGAAATATTTATTACCAGATCCAATTGGAACCTTAAAAGCAGCTGAATTTCTTATTAAAAAAGGTTTTACTGTTTTGCCTTACATAAATGCTGATCCAATGTTAGCATTACATTTAGAAGATTTAGGGTGTGCAACAGTGATGCCTTTAGGCTCACCGATTGGATCAGGTCAAGGATTAATTAATTTAGAAAATATTCAAATTATTATTGAAAATGCAAATGTTCCAGTAATTGTTGATGCAGGTATTGGGTCTCCGAGTGAAGCAACGCAAGCGATGGAAATTGGGGCTGATGGAGTTTTATTAAATACAGCTGTCGCGCAATCAAAAAATCCATCTCAGATGGCTCTTGCTATGAAATTAGGTGTTCAAGCTGGACGTTTAGGATATTTAGCCGGTCGAATGGAAAAAAAATATTATGCAAATCCAAGTTCACCCTTAGAGCAGATTAGTAAATTAGCCTAAAGATTAAAGATTTAAAATTAAATTTGTAAATTCAGGCAAAAACGAATGACAAGAATTACGGGAATAAATAAATAAAAATAAAGAAGTCATTATGAAAAAGTTTATAAGACCTTACCTTGGTTATATTTTAATGTGTCTCTCATTCAGAATCTCATTATACTTATTAAGCAAATTATTCAGCATGGTTGATGAAGTAATCGATACTGATAACAACGCAGCAAATAATAATAATGAGCTAATAGACGGCACTAATGGTATCGTCACAACCCACGATTATACTACATGTAAAGAAGTTGTAAATATTACAAATATGCGAGGTGGACAGAATGGTCTTCTACCAAGAGGTGCAGTTGGAGTGATACAAGGATCATTTCAACATCTCGGGAAATTTTGTGGGAAAGGAGTTTCCATTATCCTTAGACCAATAGCAAAAAGTCTTGGATTTTTATTAGTGAAAATACCTATGTTACAAGCTGTCTATAAAGTGGTCAAAACTGGAAAGGTAATTCTCGCATCCAGCGTAGCATTAGGTACAATGCGATTAATTGCAAGATTTGATTATTGGGCACTAATCTTTGGTGACGCACTAGCTCTTATGAGTGTAGATCAGAAAGCAGCACTCGCTAGTATACGTCGCATGCGAATGGGGGTGATGCACATGGAGGTATGCGCCTCACAGACTAGTGAAATAATAAACTTAGCTAGCGATGAAAATGTTAATCTGGTAAAAAAGGAAAAGATGTTGATTAATTTATTTTCAATGTATGAGTTTCTTCCTGAGAATCATCCTTTTAAAAACCGTTACTTTGCTTGTGTTATTAATGTGTTATTAGGATTGTTTATTATTAATAAGAAAGGTTTTAACTTCGCGATAAGACTTCTATTACGCTTGTTGAAAGATGGAAGTATCACGCTGCAAACTTATCGTGAGATTATTGCTCAGCTAATTATAGGTGGAGTTTCACCGATTGAAATTGATATCGTATAATATAAACACCTAATAATTTGAAAACCTAATGTTATAAATACATGATTGTTGTGAAACATATTTGAGTTTGTTGGGTACGGTATAAGTGAATACCTTTAGGGCCTTAAAAACGCCCTCTCCGAAGACATTTCTGTGGTTCTAGAAATTGGATCCATTTCTTCTCATATTCTGGGAAAAATTAACCAAGTTTGAAATAGTTCTGAGTCGTTTTGATCTAGTTTATGAACGTATCAACAAATCTACTGATAAAATTGCTACTAAAAAATTCATTAATGCTTCTTATACACAATTTCAAGAAGTACATTCTTATAGAAATCTCCTTTCTGAACGAAACCGAAAAGGCTTGTTATTAAAAGTCGGGAATCGAAAAGGACGAAGATATTACCGTGTTTATACAGGACATCAAAATAACTCTCTAAGATTTGAGGCCGAGATGAAAGGTGATCTTATTAAGGATTTACACGATTTATTAATCGCATCTACTTTTGATCAGCAAGACTTCGAAACTCGATTATCTTATCAATTTTTTAAGTATTCTTTTCAACTATTCAGCCTTACCATTCAAACTTCTCACTTAGATTGGTTAATGAATCGAATCAGACCTTTACAGTTTAAGAATACATTTACAGTTTAAGAATACATTCATTTCAGACATCTCCATCATTCATTCACACTACCTGAATCAGATGAATTTGAATCAGGTGAAAGAAAACAAACATCTTATTACTTTATTACAATTATTGGTTTATGTTCGAGGATTAAAGTACAACACTCAACGCGGTTTCTACCACAATAAGACAAATAAAAAACATTAAATCCACAAAATTTACCCAATTATTTCGAGCTGAAAGGTTTTACATTTGAGTCTGCAAAAATTGATTTAGATCAATGTGTTTCTTTTTTAGTAAATGGAATAATGTTTAAACTGATCCAATCTAATCATAAAAAGACCCTTTCTCTAATGTCACACGTAAACGGAAAGTGAGTTTTTTTATTAACGTTTTTCTGCTATTAGTCTATAATTACGTTAAAAAAGGTAGGTTATGAGTTTAAAAAAAATTTTATTACCGAGTCTTGTAGGTATTAGTGTTTATATTATAATTAATAAATTATTTCCAGAAAAACTGGATAATATCGAAAAAGATCCTCTGAAAAATTTAAGGGGTGGTAGTGCCAGGGAATTAGCCAAGAAGATCGCTGAAAAAATTTTAAAAGATAAAGCTTTAAAAATTGCGATTCTATCTATCTTTGCTACAGCTGGGATTCAGCATTTTCAATCTGAAATAGAAGCGCTGTTAATGGATGATGTTTTTAAACAGATATGCATTGGGGATGTAGATGGCAACCTAAAAGTTGTATGTGATATTATTGAAGAGCATGATTTGAATTTACATGCAAAATCGATTAAATCGTTAATAGTTTCCAATGAGCTAACTCAGGAACAAAAGATATCTTTACTGAAAATCAAGCTTGATTTTATTATCAATGGTGAATGCGCAGGAAAAAGACGATTTTTAGGAATGGCTATTATTGGTGCATTACTTACTTTTACTATGTCAGGTGTTGGTAGTCTTGCACTTATATTGGAAGCATTATACCGCCTTTTTCAAGAAGGGAAAATTTCAAAAGGCTTGTATAAACAAATATTAAAAGCTCTAGCAAAAAAATTGGGAGGAAAAAACCTACCTGTTTAGCATTTGCTCAACGACTAAACTTTGTCATCATCATCCTTATAATTCTAAGCGGTTCTAAGATTTAGATTAAAATTTCAGCTATATTATTTGATCAAGAAAGACAAGAGCGTACCCTTCAATTAAAATAGCCGCCTTTCAAGAGCTTTTTATAGTTTCCTATGAAATCTATGAAATATACTAGAAGGGTTGTTGAGAGGTCAAAATAAGGCAAATAAGGGGCTCTAAAGAGAGATTTAGAAACTTCTTTTAGGAGATTCTTAAAATATAATTAATTATTCATTCAATACAGAGTCTCTGAGAGGTTAAAAAGTACTTCATTGAGTCTTAATTCTATTATACTTAGTGAAAATATATTTATTTAAGAAATTTTTATGAAAGATCAAGAAAATAAAAAGACATTAAAAATTAGTCGTCAACGTTATTTTCAAATGTTACTTACCCTAGGCTCACTTGGACCAAAGTTAAATTTATGGACAGAACACACTACCAGTCTGATTGACCTTTTAGTCACTTTTAAATTTGTCTCGCAAGAACTTTTAGAAAAGACTTTATATAATTTAAGAATTGAAGATCGGGGTAGACTTATCTCCATCAAAAATTTTGATGGACAATTGGAGCGTGATTCACGAGGGATGCCCTATTGGAATGTCTACTTACAAACTAGCACTCTTACAACCTCACGATGTATCGCGAGATCAATTTCCAAAGAGTTATTTAAGACAAAGAATTTAATTGATTCTACTATTAATGTCAGACCTTTGAGTCATTTTCAACAATGTCAAAGGGAAAAGTTGTTCTCGATTCCTAAATCTGATTTTTATCCCGGTCATTTCAGTTGGATCATTCTTAAACTCGAAGAATTACTAAAAGATGAGCAGGTGAAAGAAGCAATTAAAGAAAGACCAGAAAAATATCGTGTTCTGATAGAAGATAAAGATGAAATAGAGAGTACTTAGAGATTATCGATTTTAAATACTGTAAATAAGGAACATTTTTTATATAATTATGTACACATTGGACTTCAATAAATGTTTAAGGTTTGTAACTTGCATAACTTAGTTCGAGTCCTACTTTAAAAAATAATAAATTTAAAAAATAATAAAATGAATGATTTCAAAATATTTTATCAAAATTTTCGGGAATTGTATGCATTTAAAAATTTAAGTGATTTTGAAATTATTTTTTAGGTATTTTTAACAATATATTATATCTATAGAAAATATAAAAATTATGGTAAAAGATCAAGAAACTGAAAGTAGTTCAGTTTTTTCATATATAAATAATTTCATCAATCGCTATACATCACTACCAACAGCTGATGCATTAGTTCCAATAAACCCGATGAGAATGACTTCATACTACATAGGAAGTATGTTAACTTCGGATCAAAGATTGGAACGAAACGATTTCATGCAGCCGTGGGAAAATGTTGAATCGAGCCTGGAATACCTATCGTCATCCCATAATGATAGCCATTATAATACAAGGTTCCAAAAATTTATGTTTGATACGGCTGTGGTAAACGGTTTGTGCGAAGTTCCTTCTAGCATTGGAGGCGCATTGGCGGGAAGTTACGCGAATTCTATGGCGTCTCAGTACTTGGATGAGATTGTGGAAGATGAAATCAACAAGCCATTGGAAACGCAATTCTCTTGTGAATTGAGGCTCCGTGGAGGGCCGGGTTCTAAATCTGGTAATCATACTACGCCTCCACTTTTTAATGGTGTTGGTTTGATGAAAGAACACCTTCCATCTTCACAACGAACGAATCCAATTTTTGGACCAAGATTACCTGCACGTAAGGATAGACCTTTATTAAGGTAGTTTCTCTTTTATCCAATGCAGATAAAAGAAAAACTATCTTAATTTCTTTTGCTTTACAAATTAGTTTTTTATAATTCTACTTTTTTTTGATAGAAAAAATGATCTTATTTAAGATTCCTAAAGTTAATATGCTAATCCTAAACTTCTAGTTGTTTCTGCTCCTAGATATACTCGCACACTTAAAAAATCAGTTGGGCAAGCAGTTTCACATCTTTTACATCCTACGCAATCTTCAACTCGTGGTGAAGAGGCAATTTGTCCAGACTTACATCCATCCCACGGAACCATTTCTAGTACATCTGTGGGACATGCTCGTACACATTGTGTACAGCCAATACATGTATCGTAAATTTTAACAGTATGAGACATAAATATCTTATCCTTGATACTACATTAGATTATTGAAAAAGTCAAATATGACTGAGAGTTATCCATTTTCTTTGAATTTCAAAGAATTAACCACGACGTAAACGTTGAACTTGTTGAAGCGCTAA